>Ga0335071_10006768_pt1 | contig 11834 bp, 12 predicted proteins | sample Lox_Sample_15_FD_206724 | JGI IMG/M metagenome (GOLD analysis project Ga0335071, IMG submission 206724) | Soil microbial communities from Loxahatchee National Wildlife Refuge, Florida, United States - Lox_Sample_1.5 | ecosystem: Environmental > Terrestrial > Soil > Wetlands | place: USA...
CCTGAAACCAGCGCAGCACGGCGGCGAGGTCGGGCAGCAGCTCCGCGGGCTCTCCGTCAATGACGGGACGCGTATTCACAAAGTCGAGCGCGAGGTTGTTTCCCACGAACAGGAATCCGTCCTTCCAAGGACAGCTGCCGTGTACCTTGTTCTCCTTCACGAAAATATCCTAACATTTTGTCACACCGATAATGAAACTTTTTATGGGTTAGCAAATCTGACACCCTATCGACGCTCCCAATTCGTCGGTGCTCTGACGATGTCGAGCAAACTTTTGAAGGAGAAGCAGAAGATGATTGCCTACAATCGTGCCGGTATCGACGGCCACCAGATTTTCTATCGCGAGGCCGGATCGAAGACTAACCCCACCGTGCTGCTGTTGCATGGGTTCCCCACATCCTCCCACATGTTCCGTAATCTCATTCCAACACTCGCCGCAAACTATCACGTCGTCGCCCCAGACCTGCCGGGATTCGGATTTTCCGATGCGCCGGATCGCACCCAATTCCTTTACACGTTTGAGAACATCGCGAAGGTAATCGGTCGCTTCACGGAGGCAATTAACCTCAATCGGTTCGCGATCTACATTTTCGACTACGGCGCGCCTGTGGGATTAAGGCTCGCATTGGCGCATCCTGAAAAGGTCACCGCCATCATTTCGCAGAACGGCAACGCCTACGTAGAGGGCCTGAGCGATGGCTGGAACCCGATCCAGAAATACTGGCAGGATCCGACTGCGAAAAATCGCGCCGCGCTTCGCTACTTCTTAACTCCGGAGGCAACCAAGTGGCAGTACACGCACGGAGTGACGGATGAGAACTTGGTAGCGCCAGAATCGTATTCTGTCGATTCGTACCTGCTCGCCAGGCCAGGCAACGACGAAATCCAGCTCGACCTCTTTCTCGACTATGCCAGCAATGTGGCGCTCTACCCGAAATTCCAGGAGTATTTCCGGACTCAGCGGCCGCCACTGCTCGCCGTCTGGGGCAAAAACGACCCGTTCTTCGTGCCGCCCGGTGCCGAGGCCTACAGGCGCGACATACCTGACGCTGAGATTCAACTTCTGGACACGGGACACTTCGCACTGGAAACGCACGCCGTGACGATTGCCCAAACAATTCAAAACTTCCTCAGTCGGAAGCTGACGCGAGCGGCCACGGCCGCCTAACGGGCGGGAATTTACACCGGATTGCCCGGGGAGCGGCGGCGCTCCCCGTCTTTTTGTTACTTTGGAAGGAGATGGAACACGGGGAACGAAAACGCATTGCCATCGACATGGACGAAGTGCTCGCCGATACGCTCTCTCAGTTCATCGCAGAGTACAACCGCGAATTCGACGAAAACATCCGCAAGGACCACCTCTCCGAGCGCAAGCTGGCGGACATCATCCCCGCCGACCGCCGCTCGCGGCTGCGCCACTACGCGTTGCAGCCAGGCTTCTTCCGTAACATTCCTCCCATGCCGGGCAGCGCCGACGTCTTCGCTAAGCTACGCGAACGCTACGAAGTTTTCATCGCCACCGCCGCCATGGAGTTTCCCACGTCGTTCAACGAAAAGTACTCGTGGATCAAGGCGCACTACCCGGATTTTCCCGACAGCCACATTGTCTTCTGCGGCGACAAGAGCGTGCTCGCCTCCGACTTTCTCATCGACGATAGCCCGCGCCATCTCGCCCGATTCCGTGGCCAGGGATTTCTCTTCACAGCACCTCACAACCGCGCCGAAACCCGCTTCCCTCGGCTCAATGACTGGGCTGACGTTCGCCGCCAGTTCCTCTAGACTCAAATTGCATGGAACTCCTGCTCTACTCGGCTTCCTGGTGCCCTGATTGTCGCATCGCCAAACGCTTCCTGGAAAAACACGGCACTCCCTACAAAGAGATCAATATCGAGGCCACACAGGCGCCGCGCGAGAAGTCATTCAGCGCACCGGTAAGCGCGCCATTCCGCAATTCGTGATTGATGGAACAAGGATTCAACCTTACCGTGCCGGTGAAGGCTTTCTCTATGCGGAGATGAGCGAGTTGCTCGGTGCTGTTGACGAGGGCTGATGAGCCACGCCCTGCCGCCTAAGTGGCGGACTGCTTGCCCCGCGCGGCGAACCGGAGCGGCAGCACCCGTTCGCGCGTGATCTCTGCCTCCAGGGTATGTACCCGGGCTTTCAGTAGATCGTCCAGCGAAACCAGTCCGACCAGCTTCCCTTGCCCGTTGCCTTCGACCACGGGTAATCGCGTGAGCCCGGTCTCGGCCATTCGATAAACCACCACACGCAACGGTTCATCGGCATAAGCAACCACGGGCTCCTGGCTGCCGACATCGGCGAAAAGCTCATCGTTCGCGTGCCGTACCATCTGCTCAAGGTCCTCATGGCCTACGACCCCTACGAGATCGTTCTCGGCATCCACCACCGGAAAGATTCCTTGTCGGCTTCGGAGGTATCGCTTCCCTGCGGTGCTTCGAAGTTCTGTTGCGAACGTACTTGCGCCAAGCGTCAATACGTGTGACCGCATCACTTCGCGAACAAAAAGAATCTCCAGCGGATCAACCGCATATTCGCAGCTGAGGTGATACCCTCGCCGAGCCACCTTTTCGGTCAAGATCGAGCGCCGCAGCACAAGCACTGTAAACGCGTAGGCGATGGTCGATGCCAGCAGCAGCGGCAGAATGACGTTTAGATCATGGGTCAACTCCACGGCGAACACCACACTCGTCAGCGGAGCCCGCATGGTTCCACCAAGCACCGCGGCCATGGCAATCAGCGACCAGAAACCTGCCCCTTCATTCGGCAGGAAGCCGCTCAACAACCCGCCCAGTGCGCCACCCATCATTAGCAGCGGTGCGAGCACGCCGCCCGACGTGCCCGAACCCAGTGAAACCGCCCAGATAATTGATTTCACCAGCAGAATCCCGGCTATCGCCTTCAATACGACGTCACCTTGCAACAGCGAGCCGATCATGTCGTATCCTACGCCCAGCGCCCGCGGAAAGACCAAACCGCCGAGACCGACTACCAGCCCTCCGATTACCGGCCACCACATCCAATGGATCGGAAGCTTGTGAAATGCATCTTCCGATGCATACACCGCAAGCGTCAGCAATACGGCCAACCCGCCGGCCAGAAGACCGGTCAGCACGCAACCCATGACTCCCTGCCACCCGATGAACTGCGCATGCGCCGGTGTCGGAAACAACGGACCCATGCCGAGGATTTGGCGTCGCATCACCGCAGCAGTTACGCTTGCTGCCGTCACCGGAATCAGGCTGCGCGGCTTCCATTCGAATAGCAGTAGCTCCACCGAGAGCAGTATCGCGGCCAGCGGCGCCGCAAACGTCGCCGACATGCCTGCTGCCGCGCCGGCAACCAGTAGCGTTCGACGCTCCAGGCTGGTCAAACGAAAGAACTGCGCGATCATCGAGCCGAAAGCGCCCCCAGTCATGATGATCGGGCCCTCCGCTCCAAACGGGCCACCCGACCCAATCGAGATTGCCGACGACAGCGGCTTTAGAAAGGCCACGCGCGGCTCGATCCGGCCACCCTTCAGTAAAATTGCCTCGATCGCTTCCGGTATGCCGTGCCCGCGAATCCGCTCTGACCCATAGCGCGCCATCAGGCCAACGATGAGTCCGCCGATCATGGGTACGAAAACCTCTAGCATCCCTAACCGATCGGCGGCAGGCGATGTCAGCCGGGTGTCGAATCGCTGGAAGAAGAACAGGTTGGTAAACAGTCCGATAAGCCGCAAAAGTGCCAGCGCGACGTACGAGCTGAGCACCCCTACTACCGCCGCCAGCAGGGTCATCGGAATTACATGCCACGTGGTCGTGAAATCGCCCAGTCGCTTGCACCGGTTGACGCGAAGCTGGGTTGACCGCCGAACACCTGGTTCACCAGCAGGAGTCATCCGCTCGCCTCGGATCGGTGAATCGCGCGCGGCCGACTCCTCCGCCGGACAGCGTCGATGTTGCGCAGCGCCTCGATCAATGCCGGAGCGGCCTGGCGAAGTTCTCTCTTATGATGCGCCGTGAGTACCCGAAGGATACGCTCTCCGCGAGGAGTGAGTTGCACGTGCACCTCGCGCCGATCGGCAACTCCGGGCTTCTTGGTGACGAGGCCCTTTGCCGCCAGCCGATTCACCAGTTCGACGGTGCTGTGATGCTGAATCTGCAATCGCTCAGCGAGACTGGAGATGCGGGCATCTTGTCCTTCCGGCATCCCTTTCACAGCGAGCATAAGTTGATGCTGCTGGGCCTCCAGTCCGACAGCACGAGCCGCTTCCTCACTAAATCTAAGAAAGCGCCGAATCTGGTAGCGGAATTCCGCTATTGCCTGGTACTCAGGCTCCTTGAGATCCAGCGAGCTATTCTGGTTCTTCACAATATATATCGTATCACGATATATATTGGAACACCCCAACGCATGCCCTCTGCCGCTGATTGCCGAAGCTTCTTCGGCAGTTCCTGGGGCTGTAAAATAGGGGGTTCCCTTCTGACGAATTATTCAGCGCACTATAGGAGCCCGCCTTGATCGCGCGTTATACCCGCCCGGAAATGGGCCACATTTGGAGTGACCTTAATAAGTACCGCACCTGGCTCCAGGTTGAGCTGGCCGCCACCGAAACGCTCGCCGAAGCCGGGCTCGTTCCGCACTCGGCGGCCGTCGCCATCCGCGAAAAAGACGACATCGACGTGGACCGCATCAACGCCATCGAGACGGAAGTGAAGCACGACCTCATCGCCTTCACCACGGCGGTCGCCGAAAAGGTAGGCCCCGAATCGCGCTGGTTACACTACGGTCTCACCTCGAACGATGTGGTGGATACGGCACAGGCGCTGCTCATCAAACAGGCGTCGGCGATCATCCGTGATGGCCTCAATAAGCTTCGCGACGTGCTTCGCCGCCGGGCTTGGGAGTTCAAAGACATTCCGATGATCGGCCGCACTCACGGTGTGCATGCCGAGCCGATTACGTTTGGACTTAAGCTCGCTAACTGGTACTCGGAGATGACGCGCAATATCGAGCGCTTCGAGCTCTCAGCCGAACAATTGCGCGTTGGCAAACTCTCAGGAGCGGTCGGCAACGCGGCGCACCTCGAGCCGGAATTCGAGGAGAAGATATGCCAACGCCTCGGCCTGAACGTCGCTGCCGTCTCGTCCCAGGTTATCCAGCGCGATCGACATGCCTTTTACGTCGCTACACTCGCGGTCATCGCCTCCACGCTCGACATGATGGCCACTGAAATCCGACACCTGCAGCGTACCGAGGTGCGCGAGGCCGAAGAGTACTTCAGCGAAAAGCAGAAGGGCTCGTCCGCGATGCCGCACAAGCGCAATCCCGTCACGTGCGAACAGATCAGCGGCCTGGCGCGCGTGGTGCGCGCCAATACGCAAGCCGCGCTCGAGAACATCGCCCTCTGGCACGAACGCGACATCTCACACTCGTCGGTCGAACGCGTGATCCTGCCGGACTCGACCATTCTAGTGGACTACATGCTCAACAAGACGACAAACCTGATATCGACTCTGGTGGTGTACCCGCAGCGCATGATTAAGAACCTCGAGTCCACAGGCGGGCTGGTATTCAGCGGGCAACTGTTGCTCGATCTGGTCGAAGCTGGAGTACTACGTGAAGACGCGTACAGGCTCGTTCAGGCAAACGCGATGAAGGCTTGGAAGGAAGACGTCAACTTCCACGATCTCATCATGAACAATGCGGAAATCACGTCGAAAGTGGACCGCGAAACGCTCGAACGCGCCTTCGACCTCAAGCGTCCGCTACGCAACGTGGATAAGATATTTCAACGAGTCTTCGGCACCACAAGCGGGGAGTGGGGCGTTTAGGCCAGGCGGTTGATGATCGACGCCACATATCCCGCCCCGAAACCGTTGTCGATGTTTACCACCGACACGTTGGAGGCGCAGGAGTTCAACATGCCCAGCAGCGCGCTCAGCCCATTGAACGATGCGCCATATCCGACGCTGGTCGGCACCGCAACCACAGGCACGCCCACCAGTCCGCCGACCACGCTCGGCAGCGCGCCCTCCATCCCAGCGCACACAATTACCACGCGCGCACTCGTTAGCGCGTCGCGTTGTGCCAGCAGACGATGAATGCCCGCCACGCCCACGTCATACACGTGCTGCACCTCATTGCCCATCACCTGAGCGGTAACCACAGCCTCCTCGGCAACCGGCATGTCGCTGGTGCCTGCCGAGACAACGACGATCTTGCCCTTGCCATGCACTGCTGCGTCCTGCGATAGCGTAATCGCCCGCGCCACTTCGTGATACTCCACCTTGCGCAGCTTCTTCTTCACTGCCTGGAATTGCTCCGGCGTCGCACGCGTGGCCAGTACGTTGTTGCCGTGCTTCGCCAGCCGCTGAAAGATTGCCGCCAGGTTCGACGGCGTCTTACCCGGCCCGAAAATGACCTCCGGGATGCCCACGCGCAGCGAGCGATGGTGGTCCACATTGGCAAAACCTATGTCTTCGAAGGGCAGGTGCTTGAGCTGCTGCATGGCCTCGTCAGGAGAGAGCTTTCCCTTCCGAACCTGTTGAAACAACGCTTTGATGGCATCTGATTTCATTTTTGCTATCAGTGAAACGCTTGTCCAGTGCGAGAGTATCACCTGCGAGTGGGCGCCCAAAACGGCTACTCGGCGGCCCAAATCACGGTGTTAGCATAAAGGTTTGCGATGACCTCGTTCGACTCATCTACTGGTCATAACCTCACTGTCGCCGTCACCGGCGCCAGCGGATCGCTGTTCGCCAAACACCTGCTCGACACTCTCGATAGCGACGAGCGTGTGGCCAGGGTGAACCTGATCTTCTCCGACAGCGGCTTGCGGGTGATGGCGGAAGAACTGGGTGTCGCCGGCCGCAACGACATCGTGGCAAAGCTCCTCGGCCGCGAGTCAGTCAAAATTCGAGTACAGAACAACGACGACATCGGCGCTAACGTCGCCAGCGGCTCCTATCCTGCCGACGCGATGATCGTGCTCCCTTGCAGCATGGGGACTCTCGGCAGAATTGCTCATGGACTCGCGATTCATCTCATCGAGCGCGCCGCCGATGTCTGCCTGAAGGAAAAACGCCCACTGGTCCTGTGCGTGCGCGAGACACCCTTCAACCTCATCCACCTGCGCAACATGACTCAAGCCGCCGAGGCGGGAGCGACCATCTTTCCGATGGTCCCCGCTTTCTACTTCCAGCCTCTGTCAACCGACGACATTGCCCGGGAGTACGTTAATCGCATCTTGGCACACATCGGCCTCGCGCAACCGGGCGCCTACCGGTGGAAGGCGGAGTAACGTAAGTAGCTCGAACCCGTGCATAAGTCCGTGCCTGATGAACTCAATTTCCGCGACGAGATCAAACGCCTTGGACTCAACGCCGGATTCGACCTGGTCGGTGTCGCCCCCGCTTCCCACACCCGCGAACACGCTTTCTTCCCAACGTGGATCGCCGCCGGCAACGCGGGCGACATGACCTACCTCGAACGCCGCAATGACTACGGTGAACTAAAACGTGCCTCGCTCTCGAACGCCGCACCTTGGGCACGCTCGGTGGTCGTCTGCGCGATGAACTACAACACCGATCAACCCTACTCTACTCATGCGGGCACAACTTCACAAGGATGGATTTCGCGTTATGCCTTCCTCCAACGCGACTACCATGACGTGCTGCTCCCCAGGCTACGCGCGCTCGAGTCCCAATTCATTGCGCTGTGCGAATCCCGGCAAATCGAAAAACCTCGCACCTGGTGCTATGTCGATACCGGCCCCGTCATTGAGCGCATCTTCGCCAAGTATGCCGGCATCGGCTGGCTGGCGAAGAACACTTGCGTCATCAACGAGCAATTAGGTTCTTGGCTCTTCCTCGGTGTCATGCTCACATCACTGGATCTCCAGCCTGACCTGCCGCCGACGGATCGTTGCGGCTCTTGTACGCGCTGCCTGGACGCCTGCCCCACCAACGCCTTCCCCGCCCCCTATCAACTCGATGCCACTAAGTGCATTTCGTACCTGACCATCGAAGAACGCGGCTCGATTCCCGATGAGTTGCGCGCAGACGTCGGCCGCCAGGTTTTTGGCTGCGACGTTTGCCAGGATGTCTGTCCTTGGAACCGCCACGCTCCCATCACGAAGGAACCGTCATTCGCAGCGAAGTCCGAGTTGGTAAACCCCGAACTCGACTGGCTTGCCCGATTCACACCCGAACAATTCCGCGAGGTCTTCCGAGGCACGCCGGTCAAACGCACCAAACTCGTCGGCTTTTTGCGGAACGTCGCAATTGCCATAGGCAACAGCGGCGACGACCGGTTCCTGCCCGTGCTCCGCGAACTTGCGCTAAACTCCGAATCCGTCGTCGCCGACACCGCACAATGGGCGATCCGCTGCCTGCAGACTGCGAACAACGACTAACCGACAAAGCCAGGCGAATGGGTGTGACAACAAGGTCTTATTGCCGATATAACAGAAGAGATGACAGAAGCCCTAAGTCGCCGGCTTAAGCAGGCGCGATTCGCCAGCGCCCAGCAGGAGGCACTCTTGAGCCTCGCAGTTGCCGCCGGAAAGATCAATGACGTCGTTGACGGGGTCTGCGAGGCGCACGGTATTACACGTCCGCAGTACAATGTGTTACGCATTCTTCGAGGAGCCTATCCCGAAGGGCATCCGCGCTGCGAAATTGCAGTGCGCATGATTGAGCGCGCTCCCGACATCACCCGCCTCGTCGACCGCCTGCAGACCCAGGGATTCGTCCGCCGCAGCCGTAGCGCACGCGATCACCGCCAGGCGATTACTCGCATCACAACTAAAGGACTAAAACTGCTGGAATCCATTCAGCCACACCTCGACGCCAAGAGCACTGCTGTGCTGAAGAAGCTTAGTGAAAACGACTGCCACGAGTTAAGCCGACTGTGCGCTTTAATATTTGACGACAACGGCGCTAACCCCACCCAGCCCTAAGCCCTCCGTCACACCTTTGCCGTGACGCCATACATAGAAGAACCCTCCCTGGAGGGAGGGTTTCGCCGTGATGGCTGCTAACTATCCATGCTCAGATCCTCTGAAATGGCGCGGCAGGCCTGAGCTAGTTACGTGTGCTGGATACGCCTAGACCCGCGCGACGTTGGCGGCTTGCAGTCCTTTGGGGCCTTTGTTCACTTCGAACTCGACGGTTTCGCCCTCATTCAGGCTCCGGTAACCCGATTCCTGGATCGCCGAGAAATGCACAAATACATCCTCGCCGGTTGAGCGCTGAATGAAACCGTACCCCTTGGCTCCATTGAACCACTTAACTGTGCCCTTTTCTCTCACAACTAACTCCTTTCGCAGGTTCTTCCTGAGATAACCCCTGCTTCGCGGATATTCCGATCGTTGCTGTAAGTCACGCTCGAAAGACGTCTCCACGTTGCCGGGAAACAGGGTTGCCGCTCAGCTCGCAGCTATACCGCAATGAAAAAGCCCACGACCACCCCAGGACGCGCTAGCGCGTTCGTATCCTGAAGGGTACGTGGAGCCCATGCCATGCAAGAAGTACCACTGCTGACAGAATCATCAACCCAAATCGCTAATTCGGCAGTGCCGAAAGCCTCCGCTCTGGTCTTTTAGAGGGGAAGCAAGGAATAATTACAGGAACTCCAAGTTTTGGCAAGTGTTTTAATCACAGTACTTTGGGGAGAATCTCACAAGCTATAAACTACCCCAAAAGTGGTGGGCGGCGGCTTCCGCCCTACCTCTGCTACTATGGACATTGAGGATGAGCAGCCGATCGCTTCCAGCCGAATATCCGGCCCCTGGTTCCCGAACGCAGGGTCGCATCACCCTGTCGGAATCGACCAAATTTGAAAGTAAGCAACTGAAATCAAATGATTTAACTGGCACTCCTCTAGACATCGGAAACGCCGCGAAGGAACTCCAAGCCGAGCAAGAAGTTGAGCATTCACTCCTCCACGAGCGCGAGCTGAAGACACTAACGGGCAGGCTCCGTCGCGACCTCTGGAGCACCCTCCGCTATCTCACCCAGACTGAAGTCCACACTTACGCCTTTTCTGTCGCAGCGAATGCCATTTTGTCGCTTTGCCCTTTGGTCGTTCTACTGCTGACGATGATCCGGCGCGTCTTCCACTCGCAGCAGATGTACAACGTCGTGCTTCAACTCCTGCATGACTACCTGCCCAGCAACCAAGACTTCGTCATTCGTAACCTGCAGTTTCTCGCCAGCGTACGCGGCCGCGGCCAAGTCCTCTCCCTGGTGATGCTGCTCATCACTTCCACCGGGGTCTTTCTGCCCCTCGAGGTCGCTCTGAATAGCATCTGGGGATTCAAGAAGAACCGATCGTATTTGATGAATGCCGTAATCTCAGTCCTGCTCGCAATCGCCTGCGGTTCGCTTGCTGTACTTTCGATCTACCTCACAGCACAAAACCTCAAACTGCTGGGCTTCGCCGTTGGAGACCGCAATTTCGTTTACGAAGGCGTCGCGCTCGTGATCATGAAGTCCATGGCGATTGTCACCACGATTGCCATCTACTTCCTCATCTACTGGGTACTGCCGCATGGCAAAGTCCCAGTGCGTGCTGTGCTCCCCGCCGCGATCATTACCGGACTCTTCTCCGAAGCTGCTAAGTACCTTTATATCTTTTTGCTGCCCTGGCTCAACTTCCGGGAGGTTTACGGCCCCTTCGCCGTCTCTGTCACACTGATCTTCTGGTCGTTTTGGAGCGGCATGCTACTGCTAGGAGGAGCCTATCTCTCCGCTGCCGAGCACTCCGACCGCATCAAAGCGCAACGAGAAAGCGAAGCCACGGGCTGAGTTGACGATGGTTCCAAACATCGTCCAGTCAGTTGCTCGAATCCAACAACATCAGGAGGAAGCAATGATGCGCAAACTGAAGTCCGGCGCGTACCGCCTAGATTCCCGCAAAAAAGATCCCAAGCCCGGCAAACGCCGTAATCTTGGGACCTTCAGCACGCGCGAGAAAGCGCAGCAGCAGGAAAGAGCCGTGCAGTATTTCAAGCACGCCGGTTAGTTCCTGCGCTCTAGGATTTCGGTTTAGTCCACTCGTTCACCCACGCGTTCACCGTCTGGTACCATAGCCGCCCGTTCTGTGGCTTCAACACCCAGTGACCCTCGTCCGGGAAGTACAGCAGCTTCGACGGAACCTTCAGCCGCTGAAGAGTCGTGAACAGCTGGAAGCCCTCCGACACATCGAGGCGATAATCAAGCTGCCCATGTATCACCAGCATCGGCGTCTTGAAGGTCGTCGCACTCAGATGCGGCGACCACTTGCGATACATCTCGCGGTCGGTCCACGGCGTGCCCTTAAACTCCCACTCGTTGAACCACAGTTCTTCCGTTGTGCCCCATGCCGACTCGGTGTTGAACATGCCGTCGTGCGACACAAGGCACTTGAAGCGGTCCGTGTGCCCTTCAACCCAGTTGATCATGTAGCCGCCATAGCTGGCGCCCAGCGCGCATTCCCGGTCCTTCGCGATAAAAGAATACGTCCTCTCCGCGTAGTCCAGGCCCAGCATCAGGTCATCGAACGGCGCTCCGCCCCAATTGCCGTTGATGGCATCGATGAACTTCTGCCCATAGCCCGTCGAGCCGTGGAAGTTCACCATTACCACCACATAGCCGTCCGCGGCGAATAGCTGCGGATTCCAGCGGTACGACCAGTCGTCGCCCCACGCTCCCTGCGGTCCACCGTGAATGAGGAACTTCAGCGGATACTGCTTGGATTTGTCAAACTCCGGCGGCCGAATAATGAAGCCCTGCACCTTCTCCTTCGCCGAACCCGTGAACCAGAACGACTCCATCGGCTCCATCGCC
>Ga0335071_10006770_pt1 | contig 11832 bp, 9 predicted proteins | sample Lox_Sample_15_FD_206724 | JGI IMG/M metagenome (GOLD analysis project Ga0335071, IMG submission 206724) | Soil microbial communities from Loxahatchee National Wildlife Refuge, Florida, United States - Lox_Sample_1.5 | ecosystem: Environmental > Terrestrial > Soil > Wetlands | place: USA: Florida...
GCTGAAGCGGTTCTCCGCGGATCGCCCGGACCTCCTCCGCGAGCTCGAGGATCGCGGCTTCATCGAGCGGCGGCCTGCCGCGGACGCCGCCAGGGGCAGGGGCGGCCCGGCGGGCGCCGAGGGCTTGTACGTGCCCACCGAGCCGATCGACCAGCGCAAGCCGTTCCTGGAGCACGTGATGAGCCTGGCAACCCGGGAGGCGGACGAGGCAAACCGCTCCATCTGGCGCGAGATCGGCAAGTCTCTCGCGGTGACCCTGCTCGAGACGCGCCGCATCCTGCAGCCGCGCACGGAGGCCCGCTTCCTGTTCGGCCGCCTGGTCAAGAACCCCACGTGCTTCGACCTCATGGTGGAAGGCGCGCGCGGCGTGGATCCCGGCATCTCGCTCGTGGTGGCCGGCACCGCGTTGGCCGCCACCGGCGTGATGAAGCAGCTGGAGGGGTTCCCCGGGGTCACCGTGGCGCAGTTCGCCCAGGCCGTCGGCGCGGTATATTTCGCCAACGGGTAGAGGAGGGCGCCCCGGCGCACCTCGCGGCCCCCACGGCGGCGCCGCGCTCTACTTGTACATCTGCATCAGCTGGACGAAGTTGTAGATCCTCTTGTAGGCGGCGGCGATGACGGTGCGAAGGTCCTTGTCCGTGGATGGCTTGAGGTCCTTCCAGTTCACCAGGTAGGCGGGGTTGAGCTTGCCCGCGTCCTCGTGCGCGAGCTTGAGCACGCGCGCAATGGACACGAAGTGCTGCACCGAGTCACCGATCAGCGTGCGTGCCTCGTCGTTGATCTGCTGAAGCGCCATGCGGAGCTGCACGATGGCCTTGCGGTCCCGCTCGGCGCGCAGCGCGAAGTTCTTCAGGCGCCGCCCCAGCTCGCCGTCTTCCGCGAGGTCCGTGTCGAAGCGGCCGATCTTCTCCGCAACCGTCAGCAGCTGGTGGAATGCCTCCGACATCTGGTTGCTGGGCTGCGGGTTGGCCCACTTGCCCTTGATGATGAGGAGATCCACCACCTCGCGGATGCTCGCCGGCAGGTACAGGGTCAGGAACGCCCGCAGGTAGTTCAGCGCGTTGACGTACGTGAACCCGCCGAGCATCTTCTGGGCGAACTCGGGGTTGGCCTGCTCGGAGTAGTTGGAGAGCTTCTCCACGGTGCTGGATCCGAACACCGCGCGGGCCAGCTCCTCCAGCTTCTCCGCGCGCTTGCCGTGCGCCACCTTCTGCGCCGTGGTCTCCGCCTCCGCCTTGAGGCGCGAGAGGTACGGCTCCACGATCCGCTCCCGGTGCGCCTTCACCATGGGCTTCCACGCCGGGTTGGACAGCAGGTGGCGCACCACCAGGAGCAGCACGCCGCTCTTCTGCACTTCGCGGATGGACTGCAGGGCGCGCCGCAGCGACTCCCTGGCGGCAATCTCCATGCCGCGGTGCTCCTTGAGCACGCCCATGATGCGGTCCCAGTCCGCGTCCGGGTCCACGTTGGGCAGGATCTCCAGGAAGTCCTGCAGCTCCTCCTGGATGGTGGCACCGTCTATGGAATCGAACCGCGGGGCGTAGGAGAAGTCCCGCTCGGGAAGACCCGCGTCGAACTTCTTGAGCAGGAAGTAGTAGTCGAAGGAGATGAGGTCCAGGAACACCAGGACCCGGTTGAACAGCGCGTCCAGGTCGTTCATCCAGTCGGTGTCGATGCCGCCCATCAGGACCTTGAGGTCGCGCTTCACCTCCGCGTCCAGCGAGGCGGGATCCGCCCCCTTCTGGGCCCGTTCCGAAATGGACTTCTCCGTGAGACGCTCCCTCAGGAGCGACTGCTCCTCGCTCAGGTTGAGGTCCACCAGCGCCATCTTGAGCGCGCCGGAAACCTCGGCTCCCTTCAGCAGCACCTGGGCGGCAGCGACGGTCTTGTAGATTTCCCAGAAGAACTTCGCGAGCCCTGCTTCCGCCGACATCCTGGTCGGGTTGTAGAATTTCTGGCGGTTCCTCTTCAGGTCCGCCGCGATCTCCCTCAGCTGTCTCTGCTTGCGCCGCTCGGGGTCATCGCTTGCAAACAACGAGAACAGGCGATCGAAGAGCCCTGGGGCCTTGGCCGGGTACGCGGACTTGGGCTGGGGAGGTGAGGCCTGTACGGCCATATTCTTGTAGCGTATGGAAAAAGATACGTGCTGTCAATGGAAACGGCTTTCGCGCGGCTGGCCGGGGTACGCCCGGGGAAGGCGTAGCGAGCGCGCGGGAAACCGTAGCGAGCGCGCGGGGTGGGCCTGTGGATGCCCGGGACCGGATTGCCACCGGGGGAAGGTTCGGTTAGTATGCCGCCATCCAGAAAGACCGACCCGTTCGGCTCATACACGTCAGAGAGGAGCGATTATGCAGAAGTGGGTCTGCACCGTTTGCGGCTACGTCTACGACCCGGAGAAGGGAGACCCCGACGGTGGGGTGGCCCCCGGGACGCCGTTCGAGAAACTGCCCCTGGATTGGGTGTGCCCGGTGTGTGGCGCCGCGAAGGAAGATTTCGAGAAGAGCTCGGACTGAGCCTCGACCCGCGGGCACGGGGCCGGCTGCGGGAGCTCGCGCTGGAAGCGGGCTTTCACCGCGCCGGCTTCGTGGACCCGGGCCTCGCGGAAGCCGCGGCGGCGCGGGTGCCGCCGGCAGCCGCCGGCCTCGACTGGGAGTGGATCACCGGGGCGAGCGCCTGGCGACACTCCTGCTCCATCCTGGTCTGCTGTCTTTCCTGCCTCCGGCGCGAGCCGGATGACCTGGGCTCTCCCGGCGATCCCCACGCCCTGGTCGCCCCATTTGCCCGTGCCCACTACTACCGCCAGGCGGTGACCATGTTGAGGGCTGCCTCGCGCCGCTTTGAGCAGGAGTGCGGGCTCACCGCGGGCTCCGTGCGGCTGTTTTCCAACTCCCGCCTTCCCGAGCGCGCGCTGCTGGAAGCCTCGGGGCTGGGCGCCTATGGCCGCAACGGCTGCGCCATCGTTGCCGGGCTGGGGTCGCTCTTCGTCATCGCCGGCGCCATCGTGCCCATCCCGACACCCGAGAGCTCTCCCGCCTCGCCGGCACCGGATCCCTGCGGGTCCTGCCGCCGCTGCAGCCGGGCGTGCCCCGCGGCCGCGCTGGACGAGCCCTACACCGTGCGGCGCGACCGCTGCCTGCAGGAGCTCGCAGCGGGATTGGCGCCGTGGGACGCCCAGACCCTGGAGCGCTGGGGCTCTCGCCTCTACGGCTGCCAGGATTGCCAGGCATGCTGTCCGCGCAACGCGGACCTGGGAGAGCTCGCGCCTCCCGCCGCGGGCGAGATCGGGCCGAGCCTCTCCATCAATGTTCTCTTGTCTGGCGATGACGAGTCGCTGCGCTCGCGTTTCCGCGGAACCGCGTTGGGGATGTCGTGGGTGCCCCGTGACGCGCTGCTCAGGAACGCGCTGGTTGCCGCGGGCAACCGGCGGGACCCCGCGCTGCGCCCGGCCGTGAAGCGCTACCTTGCGCACGGTACGCCGGCAGTGCGGGAGGCCGCGGCATGGGCGCTGGGCCGGCTTTGAACCGCGCCCGCGCCGCGGCCGGGAGCCGCGCCTGCGCCGCGGCGGGATCAGGCTACCTGCGGTTGTTCGTCGAAAGAAAAGCGATAAACAGGAAGATTGGCACCACCAGGTAGAGCACGAGGGTGCCAACCGTGGGGACCCCTTCGGCGAAGCGGTAGTTGTACCAGGAAGGGATGTAGTTCTCCGTCAACACGACGAGGAACCACAGGATGCCCACCAGCGACAGGAAGATGTAGCGCTGCCGGGCAAGGTTCCAGATGCCGACGATCAGGAGGACGACTCCCACGATCAAGAACGCTGTGCTCCATCCCATGCACCGAGCGTGCAAGAAATCCGCCGGGAGGTCAAGACGCGGGGTCCGGCGTGGCGGGCAATCGCCTTACGGCACCTGCTGAAGCGCGGCCGAGATCTCCGCGCGAAGGGCGGCTTCGGACGACCGCGCGGTGACCGACGGCAGGACGAGCGGGAACGGCACCGCCGCGTTCGGCGCGTCGGTAGAAGCGGGCACCTCGGCCCGTCCCAGGTCGAGCGCGCCCGCGTCGCGCAGCGCGCGCAGGCCGTCCGCGATCTCCCAGGCGCTGGGAGGCTGGCCCGGCGGCGGCGGCGAGGGAGACAGCGGGACCCACAGCGTGCCGCCCGGCGAGATTGCCGCGAGCTCGGCCTGGAAACGAGCAAGGCCGGGCACCGCCTCCAGCGCGGTGAAGAACGGGATGCCGGTGTCCACCGCCGCGAGCACGCGGTCAGCCCGCGTCACGATCGCCGCCCCGAGCCCGAGGCTGGAGGCCACGGATGCCATTGCCACCGCCCAGTCCGCCGAATCCGGGGAAAGCCCGCGCAGGGCCGACCGCGTGGAAGAGGGCAGGGGCGATGACGGCAGCGCGCCCGTGCCGACCGCCCGAGCTGCGCCCAGCGCATCCAGGACCCCGGCCAGTTCGACGAGCGGCTGCGGCGACGTGGCGCGCGTGCCGCTCACCAGCGAGTCTCCCAGGCCGGCAGCGAGCGTGTCCTGCGGGATCGCGCGGCAGGCAAGCTCCGCTGCGAGGTCACGGGGTGCCGCCACGTCGAGCTGCACGGGGAACGTGAAGGCGCTGGAGGCGCCCTCGCTGCCGCGCTGCCAGGTCACCAGCGCGAACCCGGCGAGGGCCGCCGCGCCGCGGGGGAGCGCCGCGGCCGCCGCCCCCAGCGGAAGGGAAAGCTCCGCCTGCCCGCCGCCGGGGATCCCATCCACCGCCGCAAGGGCCGGCGATTCCGCGGCGGCGGGCACGGCGGCGTGCAGTCGAACCCCGGCGGCGGCCTGCGCGCCGCGGTTGGCCAGCTGCACCACCAGCCGCAGCGCCGGCCGGCACCCGGCCGAGTAGTCCGCGTCCAGGCGGGCGGTCAGCACGCGCAGGTCGGCGCTGCCCAGCAGGGCGGCGCGCGTCTCCCGCCGCCGTGCCTGCACGTCCGACAGGAGGGCGGCGGCCGCGGCGTCCGTCGGTGCTTCCGCCGTCCATTCGCGCAGCGCGGCGGCCGCGCGTACCAGCGCGGAATCCGCGCGCTCCAGCAGGAGGCCCCGCGAGAGCTCGTCCGCCCGGGCGGCGAATCCCGTTGCCCGTGCGGAGAGGAGCTGGATCCGCGCCTGCGTGCGATCCGCTTCGGATCCGCCGGCGCGGGCCTCCTGGTCACCCAGCTGCCACGCCATGAGCCCGAGACCTTCCGCCAGCGCCTGGCGGGCCGCTTCCCGCAGGTCGGCGAACTTTCGAGTGTCCAGCCGGGAAAGCAGGGCCGACAGGCGGTCGCTTCCCGCCGCGGCCGGGGAAGCGAACGCCACCAGGCGACGCGACTGCTGGTCCAGGATCGTCACGGCACCACCGGCCCGGTTCACGCACAGGTCGAACGAGGCAGGGAGGCTCTCGCCCGGGCGGCCGGGGATGCGCGCAAGGCGCCAGGCCGGGATCCCCGAGGGCAGGAACTTCCAGATCTCGCCGGAGCCGGCCAGGATGAAGCTCCCGTCGTCCAGGACCGCCAGCGCCTGCGGCAGCGGCATCGTGGCGGCGCTGAACAGCGGCCGGATGGCGTAGACCTCCCTTCCACCGGGCGTGATCACGCGCAGTCGCCGCTCGCCGGCGTCCCAGGCCCAGAAGTTGCCTTCCCCGTCCACGTCCAGCGCGGACAGGTACGACGCGGCGACGTGGATGGCGGCAGGCGGCGCCGCACCGGCCTCGGGGTAGACCACGAGCCCCGCGGTCCCCGCCGCCGCGCCCAGGCCCACCAGGGCATTCACCCCGGCGCGACGGGCCGGCAGGGCCGAGAGGCCCGGCGCGCTGGACACGGTCCTGGTGCCGAGCGCGCGGTCCACGGTGACAATGGACCCGGTACGCTCCGACAGCAGGAAGAGCAGGTCACCCGGCCCGGGCACGAGACCCGAGAGCTGCAGGGGCTCCTTTCCCAGCGCCTGCGCATCCAGGTCGCGGATCGTGGAGGCGGTAACCGAGAACCGGGGCCCCAGCGTGAGGTAGCGGTGCGGGAACCCCACGGTCACTTCGTCGCCGGACGCGGCCAGGCTGATGGGCTCCAGCTCATCGCGGTTCCAGCCGGTCAGCAGGGCCAGGGCATCCGTGGAGAGCACGGCGGACAGCGCGGGCGGCGCGGACAGGGGTAGCGTGGAGAATCCACGGCTCGCGAAGTACAGGAACGAGATGTCGCCGGTCGCCGTGGCCACCAGGCTCGCCGGGCTGCCGCGCGGGAGCGTGGATACCAGGGAACGCGTGGCCCCGGCCCGGGTGAAGTCCGTGGAGACGGTGACCCGGTCCGGCGAACCAGAGACCGTGACCCGTGCCGCCGGCGAGCTCCCCGAGGTGTCCAGGGTGACGATGCTTCCCATCTGCAGGTTGAAAAGCCGCCGCACGCCGGCCTGCAGGTCGGCGGCGGAAGGAAGCGGAGCAGCCACGGGCGTCCCCACGGCGTCCGGTGTCACCGTGATGATGGCCGTGATGGTCTCCGCCTGCGCCGGGGTCGGGGAGAGACACGCCAGCAGGACGAGCAGGAGGATCATGGCGCCGTTTCTACCCGGTGCAGCCGAGGGCCCGGAGGGCGGCTTCCGCTTCCGCGCGCTCGTCCCATGGCGCCGGGCCCGACGGGCCGATGATGCTCCCCTCGTGGCCCTTGCCGAGGAGCAGGATCGAGTCACCGGGCCGGGCCCGGGACAGCGCGTGACGGATGGCCTCCCGGCGGTCCGGAACCAGGAACAGGTCCTCGCCCCGGCGCTTTCCCTGGCATCCTGCCGCGATCTGTTCCAGGATGCCCATGCGATCATCGCCCCTCGGATCTTCATCCGTGAGAACGATCGTGTCGCAGTGCTCGGCGGCCGCCTTTCCCTGCAGCGGGCGCTTCTCACGGTCCCGTTCTCCCGCGGAACCGAACACCGCCGTCAGGCGGCCCGCGGTGTGCGCGCGCACCCAGGGGAACAACTTTTCGAACGCCCCGGGGGTGTGGGCATAGTCCACGATGACGGCAAACGGCTGGCCCAGGTCCACGTAATCCATCCGGCCGGGCACGCTCTTCAGCTGCTCGACCAGGGGCGCGAGGGAGGCGGCAGGGACCTCCAGCATGCGGCAGACGGTGAGCACCGCGGCAAGGGCGTTGTCCACCCAGAACGGACCGGGGATCCGGATTCGGGCCTCCGCGCCCCGCGACGTCCCCGCGCTCTCCGAGGCCTCCATCATGCGGAAGCTAGTGCCCGAGAGCGTGCTCTGCGAAACCTGCGCCCAGAGTCCGTCCGGGGAGTTGTAGCGGTACACCGGCACGCGCGCCGCCTGCTGGAAATAGGACGCGCTGGGATCCGCCGCGTTGATCACCGCGAACCGCGGGCAGCGCACGGACTTGGGTTCGTCCGGCGAGAGCGCGCGGAAGAGGTTGGCCTTGTCGGAGCGGTACTGCTCGAAGGAACCGTGGAACTCGAGGTGCTCGTGCGTCACGTTGGTGAGCACCGCGGCGTCGAACAGGACGTCACCAAGCCGGTTGGTGCGCCGCGAGAGACCGTGCGAGGTCGCCTCCACCACGGCGAGCTCGCGGCCTGCCTCGATCATCTGGCGCAGCATCCCGTGGATCTCGGTGGCCTCCGGCGTGGACTGCCGGAAGGGATTCTTCACCACCTCCTCCGCGGTCTTGAACGACACCGTGGAGAGGAAACCCGCCTTCCTTCCGCACAGGCCCAGCAGCTGCGAGATGAACCAGACCGTGGAGCTCTTTCCGTCCGTGCCGGTGACGCCGATGACCTTCAGCTCCCGGGAGGGATGCCCGTACAGCGCCGCCGCGGCCGGCGAGAGCGCCGAACGTGTATCCCGCACCCGCACCCGCGGAGTCATGGGCGGCACGCCTTCCAGCGGACGGGAGTGCAGCACTGCCGCCGCGCCGCGTCGCACCGCTTCCGCCGCCCAGCGGTGGCCGTCCGTGTGCAGGCCTTCCAGGGCGGCAAAGAGGACGCCGGGCTGCACGTCGCGGGAGTCGTACGCGATTCCCCGTATGGTGGTCCGCTGGTCCCCGTGCGTCTCTTCCACCGGGACCTGGGCGAAGACTTCCGCCAGCGTCAGCTCGGGCATGCCGGGGATGCTACCCGGCTCGGCCGGCAATGAAAAGGCCCCGCCGTGTGCGGGGCCTTCGGTTTCCAGAGTGGCTGCGGTCTACCGCGCGGCCTTCAAGGCGTCGATGGCCAGGAACACCGCGGTGACATGGAGACTGGCACCAGAGATGGCGTCCGAGGTCCCGTCCTTCTTCACGCTGATGGTGGCCGGGTCCTGCGCCTGCAGGATGGCCTGCTGCACCGCCGCGGCCTGCACGTTCCACTCGCCCTTCTTGGCGGCCTTGCCCATGCCGTAGCGGCCTTCCAGCGCCTCGATGAGCTTGCTCTTCTTCTTGGGATCGTTGCTGGTGGCGTTCCACAGCACATCCACCACCCTGCCGTTGACCACGGTGACGAGCACCGAGTCCTTCCAGCCCGTCTGCTTGTCGAAATCCGGCTGCTGCGCGAAGAACCAGCCGTCCTTCTTGTAGATGCCCTTGGCCACGGGGCCGGCCGCGAGGGCCTTGTTCACCAGCGCGTAGAAACCAGCCACGTGCAGGGAGGCGCCCGAGATGGCGTCCGTGGTGCCGTCCTGCTTGATCTTGTTGAAGCCGGGGTTCTGGGTCTTGAGGAGGTACGCTTCCACGTTGGCCGCCTGCTGGTCCCACTCCAGGCCGAGCTTGGAGGCCTTCTTCATCCCGTACCCGCCGGCGGCGGCCACGGTCTTCTTGTCCGCCACGCCGAGGTTGGAGACGCCGTTCCAGTTGACGGCGGTGATCTTCCCGCCGGCGACCGTCACGACGACCTGTTCCTTCCAGCCGCCCTGCGGGGCGAAGTTCTCATCCTCGGCGAAGTAGATCCCGTCCTTCGCCTTGACCTGTCCAAAGGCAATGCCCGTCAGGGCAACAGACAATACGAGCGCGAGCGCGATTTGGCGCTTCATCCAAAGCCCTCCTTCCCGTGAGGTGTAACCGGACTATACCGCCGCCGGAGGGGCCGTGTCAACGGGCCGAGCCCGGGCCCCATATTTGCTTTCGAATATTGAAATCGCTATGCTTCTGCCGGGAGACCAGGGGTGTATACCGTGCGTGTGGAGGATGGCTTTGCGGCGGCGCACTTTCTGACGCGGTACCACGGGAAGTGCGAGCGCCTGCACGGCCACAACTACAAGGTCTTCGTCACCGCATCCGGCCGGGACCTGGACGACGGCGGGATGCTGCTGGATTTCGGCCTCATGAAGGCGGCGTTGCGCCGGATCACCGGGGAACTGGACCATTCCAGCCTCAACGACCACGCCGCCTTCAGCGACGGGTGCCCCAGCGCCGAGCGGATTGCCCGGTTCGTGTTCGACCGCATGCAGGCCGAGATGCCCGCCGCTCACTTCACGCTGGTGGAGGTCTTCGAGACGGACCGGAACCGGGCCACCTATTCTCCCGACTGACCCCGGTGGACCCCGCGGACCCCTACCTCGGCCAGCAACTCATCGCCTACATCGGCAACAAGAGGGCCCTGCTGCCGTTCCTCCACGGCGTGCTGGGGCAGCTGCCCGTGGACCCGTCGACCGCCCGATTCCTGGATCCGTTCGCGGGCTCGGGGGCAGTGTCCCGCCTTGCGCGCAGCATGGGGTTCCGCGTGGCAGCGAACGACTGGGAGCCGTACTCCTTCGTCATCAACTCCTGCCACCTCGCGCTTCGGCCGTCTGACCTTCCCGCGTTGTTCCCGGGGCCGGGCGGGATCCAGGCGGTGGTGGACCACCTGAACCGTCTCCCGCCGCTCGCGGATCACCGGGGCTACATCAGTCGGCACTACGCCCCGTCTTCCACGGAGGGCGCGGACTGGAAGACCGAACGGTTGTTCTACACGCGGGAGAACGCGCTGGCCATCGACTCCATGCGCCAGCGCATCGAGGACCTCTTCCCGGGGGACCTGGACGCGCAGGAGCTTGCGCCCCAGAAGGCAGCCCTCCTCGCGCCGCTCCTGTACGAGGCCGCCACGCACACCAACACCTCGGGCGTCTTCAAGGCCTGCCACAAGGGCTTCGGCGGGCACGGGCGAGACGCGCTTCGACGGATCATGGGACCCGTGCGGATCCGCGTGCCGGTCCTCTACGAAGGGCAGCAGGCGGAAGTGGCGTGCATGGACGCGGCGGCATTCCTGGCCAGCCGTCCCGCCGACGTGTGCTATCTCGACCCCCCGTACTCCATCCATCAATATGGAAGCAATTACTTCATGCTCAACACCATCGCGCGGTGGGACCGCCCGGCCGTGAGCTCCGAGCGGACCCCGGGCGGCCAGCTGCGGGAGAAAGCGGGCATCCGCCCGGACTGGGTCCGCACGCGCTCGGCCTTCTGCTACCGGGCCACCGCGGCCGCCGCCATGCGCGAGGTGGTGCGGGCGGCGGACTGCCGCTGGCTGGTGGTGAGCTACAGCGACGAAGGCCTGGTCGGGCTGGACGAGATGTGCGACCTGCTGTCGGAGACGGGGTCACTCGAGGTCCGCTCGCTCGGCCATGCACGCTACCCCGGGGGCCGCCAGAGCGCGACCCGCGCCACGAGGAACGTGGAGCTCGCCCTGGTGGTCCGGCGCGGAGCGCCGGCGCGGGTCTCCCGCGCCGCCCGCCTTGCGGTCGCGGACGCCCGCGTGGCGCGGCTGCTCTCCCGGTCGTTCCACCCGTCGCGCGTGCGCCGGGCGTTCCGCGTGGTTCGCAGCTCCATCATGGTCGATGAGGGGATGCTCCTTCCCATGGAGCACCTGTGGCGGTTTCCGCCCGAGGTCAGGCCGCCGCGCTTCACCAGCATGGCGAGCTCTCGGGCATTCGAGTCCGCGCTGGCGGGCTGCGTGGTGGCCGGCGCCCTGGAGGAGATCGAGGTGCTGGTGTCCATCTCCTCCAGCCTCGGCTCACCAGGTGAGCGCGGCCGACTCACCCGGGAGATGATCCGGCTCCTGAATCGCCTGGGCCACCCGAAGTACCGCTCCGATTTCCAGCAGGCCCTGGAGTTGCTTCGAGCGTTCTCGAGCCGGTGTCCCGCACCGGACTCGTTCGGGCGCCGCCTGCGGGAAGTTGCATCCCGCGTGGAGCGCCGACTGACCGCGGGTCCCCGGGTGGGCCGGGAATCACCGCGGTGACAGGACGAGCGCCTGTCGGGCCACGGAGCGGACACCCGCCTCCGTGAGCGGGACGCGGACAAGCTCCCCGCTTCTCCACAGCCGGGTGAGATCGTCGTAGTGCCGATCCCCGGGCTGGCCGGACTGACCGAGAGGCAGCGCGGCGTACAGTCCGTCCGGGTCTCCCATTGCGGCGATGAGTCGCATGGAAGGGATGGTGGTGGCGTTCCACGTCCGTGCCGCGGGGCACCACCAGCTCACGTTGACCGTGTTGCAGTCTCCGTGGGCGGGGAAGGAGGCGGGGTCCAGCAGCCAGGCGCTGAGCCTCCACGCGGCCCCGCGGTGGTGGAACGCCAGGCGGTGCACGCGTCCCCAGCTCCAGCGGCGGCGGTCGGTTCCCATCCGCCGTTCGCACTCCGCCATGCCGTGTGAGAGCGCGCGCTGTACGGCGCCGCGCAGGTCCCCGTTCCAGAGCGGGGACGAGGGTCGGTCCAGGATCTCGTTCTCCACGCCGTAGAACATCGCGTTCACGTACTGCCAGAGGTTATTCCCCAGGCGTGGCCCGGCCAGGACCTTCACCAACTCGCAAAGGAAGGCCTCGAACACGGCCGCCGCTGCGCTCTCCGCGCGCACCTCGCGGTCCCACACTTCGAGGAGGCGCGCGGCT
>Ga0335071_10006771_pt1 | contig 11831 bp, 11 predicted proteins | sample Lox_Sample_15_FD_206724 | JGI IMG/M metagenome (GOLD analysis project Ga0335071, IMG submission 206724) | Soil microbial communities from Loxahatchee National Wildlife Refuge, Florida, United States - Lox_Sample_1.5 | ecosystem: Environmental > Terrestrial > Soil > Wetlands | place: USA...
CGGCATAGCCTGCCCCTTTACCACGGGGACCCTCTCTATGCCGAAGACCCTGCCCGTCACAGCGGCGCCGTTCCCGAGGATGCGCCCCAGGTCCGTGCCCTTCCCCACTTCCTTGACAAGCCTGATGGCGGCCTCGGCATCACCAAACTTCGCAAGACCCGCCTCCATGGCTACTGCGATGGTAGCGCCCATCTCGATGGTGTCAACGCCAAAATCATCATCCATACGGTCAAGATTAGCAATCGCATCCAAGTCGTCGATGCCGCAGTTAGCGCCGTGAGCCCAGACCGTCTCATATTCCGGCTGTTTCGTCAGGTAGTGACCATCCTTGTCCGTGTATATCCCCGAACATTGGATCACACACCCCCGGTGACAGCCATGGGTGGGATTGCCGCCGCGCGCCTTCTCAGTTTCGGCCTGCGTTTCTCCGCTTATCTTGGAAGTGCCGATAAAGCGCCCCCACTGGAAGTTGTGGGTCGGATATGCCCCCGCTTCATTGATTACGTTAGCCAGTATGTTGGTTCCAAAAGCAGGAAGTCCCTCGCCGGTAACTGGATGTTTCCTGAGACCGTCAACAAATGCCTTATTGGCCGTTCTGAGCTTCTCCGGATCTTTGGCAACGCGATTCGATAAGCCCGTGTCGTCGAGCACTATGACCTTCACGCCTTTTGACCCCATCACGGCCCCGGGGCCGCCTCTCCCGGCATGGCGGGCTGGCCGAAGCTCCATATCGGTAAAAGCCACTGAGGCGGCAGACATCTTCATCTCGCCCGCGGGTCCGATGGAGATGCACGCTATCTTGTCGCCATATTCCTTCTTCATCTTTTCTACCAGGTCGTAATTGCCAAGCATACAGAGGCTGTTGTCGGGTGTTATCTTCACACCGTCTTTGTTGATGAAGATCTTATAGAGATTGCCTTCTTTGGGTTTTCCTTCCAGGATGATCGCAGCATAGCCCAATCTCGCCAGCACCTGAGAAGCCTGCCCCCCTGAGTTGGACTCTTTGATCCCGCCTGTCAGCGGGCTCTTGCAGCCCACTGAAATCCGGCCCGATTGGGCAGCGCTCGTTCCACTCAACAATCCCGGGGCGATAACAAGCTTATTGTCTTCGCTCAATGGATGACACAGCGGGGGCACTTCCTTGGAGATAACGGAGGACGTGAATGCCCTTCCTCCCAATCCGGCATATTCACCCAATGGAGCAACGTTTACTTTTGGACCGCCATCGGCCCCCATATTGATTCTGAGAATGTTCATACAAGACCTCCTTTCCCGGTGATATCTCGCGAAGACTTAAGGACACACCCGTCCCGAATCCTGGCAAGAGTTATAGGTGAACAAAAGATTAACTTCACTACCTCAATCAAGCAACCAAAAGCATGAAAAGAAGAAATAATTGATATTCAAGACGCACGAACATTTATATTTTATCTATACAGCGAAGCTTGTCAATATGTCAAAAAACACATAACCGCGAGAAATGCATGCGAAATTTGCCGCCTTTGCATCTGTAACCTCGTAAGATAATTCTTTACAAGAATAATTATTATGTTATAATCATTCTAAATTAGAAGGAAGGCTAATGAAACAAAAGAAGAAGTATCCGATGAGGCTTACACCTCAGAGGCTCGCTGTACTAGAATATCTTGAGGGAAACAAAGCCCATCCGTCCGCGAGCGACATATATAAGGCGGTATCTGAAAAGCACCCTATGATGTCCATTGCAACGGTATACAATACCCTGGAGATCTTGAGGGAGAAACAACAGGCTCTCGAGTTGTTCATTGATCCTCAAAGAAAGCGCTTCGATCCGAATACGAAACCACACCATCATTTAATATGCGTGGAGTGCAGAGCGATTATCGATGTTGAGCGGAATTTTGCGCTTGATTTGACAGACGGTGAGAAATGCAATTACGAAATAGTGGGAAACCATGTCGATTTTTACGGGGTTTGTCCGAAGTGTAAACGGGGGAAAAAATCCAAAATATAATTTTCAGGAGGTGGAATGATGTCCAAAACAGAACAGTATTTGAAGGAAGCGTTTGCTGGGGAATCTCAGGCGAATCGAAGGTACCTGGCGTTTGCAGCTAAAGCTGACCAGGAAGGCTATCCCCAGGTTGCTCGTCTCTTCCGGGCTGCGGCTGAGGCTGAGACGATCCATGCTCACAGCCATCTTCGGGCGCTCAATGGCATATTGAGCACGAAGGAAAATCTTCTGGAGGCGGTTGCCGGCGAGACCCATGAGTTTACGAAGATGTATCCGGAGATGATCGAAGCGGCTAAAGCAGAGGGACATAAGGTGGGACTAAGATCATTCAGCTATGCCAATGAGGTGGAAAAAATTCACGCCCACCTTTATCAAGGTCTTCTGGACAGCCTGGGGAAATCCCAGGAGTCCTATCCCTATTATGTCTGCCCGGTCTGCGGAATGACGGAGGAAAAGGAAGCACCGGCTATATGTCCTGTGTGCGGGGCCAAAGGATCAACGTTCAGGCGGGTTGATTGATTGTGAGTGCGATACATGATCGCTGTAAAGTCTCCGGTGCAGACACAACAATGGAAACAGAATATTTACCCTTATTCCTTGAGAAGAAGAACGGATGCGTGTTTGGCGCCTGGATGCATGCCGATGCGCGTATAAATGCGAGGATATTGCCTCTGGCCTATACCTCTGATCTCGGCATTCTCAGGCTTATGGTTAGTAATCTCGATGAGGCAGCGGGTGTTCTTAAGAAAAAGAGGTTAATCATCAGGCATATGGGCAATGCCGTAGAAGTAGTTCCGGACGGCTCATGCGGCCTTCTCGATATTCTAGCGACGCTCGCGAAGCATGGCATCGACACAGAATTGACGGGCATCATACCCGGGATATATCAGGGCTGATGATGTCCATTCCTGCCGGTACGGCAGGCACAGACTTAGATCATGCATTGCGGCTCCGGTAAAGATCGGTCCGATAAATTTCCTCCAAAGGCCGCCGTGGCCATTCTTTTTCCGTCAGCCAGTGGATATACTTAAGGGTGACGAATCCGTCGAACCAGCGGTGGAAAGCTGCCAGCAGAGCATCTTTGGTCCTATATTGCTGCTTGAAACGTCCCCAAACTACGGGAAATCGGCGACTCTGCAAGAACTCTCTGGTCTTGTGATTCGTAAGTTCGCTATAGACTCGGTCAGCCCCGGCATCGGTATAATTAGTTACAGTCGTAAGGAGTTCGCGTAGACATACGAACACACGGAAATCGTACGCCAGGAGAGGCTCTCCGCCATTGAGGGCCGCTTCCGCCATGCGCTTGCCGGTGCCGAACGGCACGCGCCGGGAGATGCGGGCCGAGGGGAAGACCATGGTCTTTTTTATTTCGCAGATGCCTCCTATTTTTGCAAGTTCCACACAGAAGTAGAAGTCTTCTCCCGCCTGCCTGCGCGCGGCAAAACCATTGGCGCGGGCATAACCGGAAGCGGTAAAGCAGATGCAGGAGCCAATGGTGTGAAAGGCGTAAGGTGAGCCGGCCCAGCGGAGACCCTCGACATAGTAATTTAGAAATGCCTCGTACCCATCAATGGCAGCCTGACTCTCGGCTGAATCCACCTTTTGGTGTTTGAAAGAAATAACCCCTCCCGCGCAACCACTCTCCAATAGCTCGTTTCCTGCAGTCTCAAGATAATCGGGAGACACAATGGTATCAGCATCTAGACTGAAGAAAATAAAATCATCGAAAGAAACGGGATTTTTCAACCCCAATAAAAAGGCGAGAGCGCTGTCACATCCGATTTTTCGGGCAAGTCCTACGCCACCCCAGCGGGGAAGTTCACGGCCGGGCGATGATGCATCGATCCAGGCGAGCGGAAACGCAACACTCTCACTATTATCTTCCAGCCACTTCAGAGTCTGCGCGTTATTATCGATCTGACCTGCTTCAACACCAAATTCCGGGGGGCGATTATTCACGACCACGAGCACGAGGGTATCGTCGAGAATATCCGTCGGTACACTCTTCGACAGAGATTCGATTGTCAAGGGCAGATGCGCCCGTTCCGCCAATGCGGGGATTACTACCGCACGCCGATAGCTCCGTCCGCGGTCAAACCGCCCTTCAATAGGACGGACTGCTGCCCTCTTCGCCATGTATTTCACTTAAACTCCTGCATCGCGCTTTTTCATAATCTGCAATTCATTATCATGCCGATCTGCATGGAAGCAACGTAGAACTGCCGGAAAGATTTTTCTTGACATTAGAACGCCAGTTCTATTAAATTACGTATATGGAAGAAAAAAAGCGAACAGTCAGAAGTGTAGAGAAAAAAATTGCTGCCTTCTTCCGGGATCACAGGCGGATGCCGACCTATTCTGAGATGATCGATCTCCTTGGCGTGAGGTCCAAGAGCGTCGTCCATTTCTGGATAAATAAACTTCTTGCCAAGGGATTGGTGGAAAAGGATTCGCGGGGGTTTTTGAAGCCGACGCGCCGCACCCTTGCCCTGCCCATGGTCGGTGAGATTGCTGCCGGCTTCCCTTCCCCCGCCGAAGAGGAACTCCGTGATGTCATCTCCTTTGATGAGTATCTTATCACCCGTCCGGATTCTTCTTTTCTCCTCGCCGTAAGCGGCGATTCCATGACAGGAGCGGGCATCATGGAAGGCGACCTCGTCATCGTGGAAAGGGATCGTGAACCGTTAAACGGTGATATTGTTATTGCCGAAGTTGATGGTGAATGGACGATAAAATACTTGAGGAAAGAGGGAAGGAATAGCATCCTCGTGGCAGCCAATCAAAAATATAAGACTATAAGGCCGAAAGCAGACCTGCGCATAGGCGGCGTCGTTACGGCAGTGATAAGAAAATATCACAGATAAGGATACTCCTCATTTCCGCTTCGGGATATTTAAGTTGATACTCGTCAAATTATTATTAGCAGTTATTTTGGGCTTCGTCGTCGGCTGCGGTGTCTTTTACTTCCGCCAGGAGAACATGATTTTTTATCCGGAAGCCCTCCCGCCTGACTTCCGATATAGTTTCCCCGCCCGGTTTGAAGAAGTTACTCTCAGTGTTGACGGCGCTGTCATAAATGCGCTGCACTTCAAGAACGATGCCCCTAAAGGAGCCATCGTCTATTTTCACGGAAACGCGGGAAACCTGCGTGGCTGGGGTGAAGTGGCCCTTGATTTCACGAGGCTCAGCTACGACGTACTCATACCGGACTACAGAGGGTACGGAAAAAGCACGGGAAAGATACGGAGCGAGGCAACGCTGCACAATGATGCTGCCGCGGCTTATGACTATCTCAAGGGGCGCTACCCGGAAGATCAGATTGTCATCTATGGGAGGTCCATCGGGACGGGGATTGCAGTGTATCTCGCAAGAGAGACGAGGCCGCGTATGGTCATCCTGGAGTCGCCCATGTTCGATATGCTGGACCTCGCCAAGTATCATTATCCTTTCATGCCATCATGGCTTATCGGTTTAATCCTCAAATATCCAATGCGTACCGACTTGTGGATTGCGGACATTCCCTGCCCTGTTTATTTGTTCCACGGCACAGAGGATGATATCGTCCCCTATAATTCGAGTGAGCGTCTCATTAAACTGATCAAAAGAGACGGACGTCTAATCACAATCCCCGGCGGCGGGCATAACAATCTGGGCGACTTCCCGCGCTACCATGAAGAACTGGAACGTATCCTGAAGTAGAAAAATTTGTAGCGGGGGCTCTGCTGCAATTAATGACTACAGCTCTCACGGTGCTCCTATGAAGGGAAAGATATGCCGACCTGGATTACAATACTTCTTATTGCAATGGGGATTCTGATTGTCTGCAAATTCCTCTTGGCCTTTTCCCTTGTGTCCGTATTCCCGATTACGCAGGGCGCCATGTTCCACCCCTCCGCCAGGGTGAGGGTAACAACAGCCCTGGATCACGTGCCTATGAAAGCGGGCGATCTTCTCGTCGATATAGGATGCGGAGACGGTAGGGTTCTAAGGGAGGCGAAGCGGCGCTATGGTGCTAGGGCTCGGGGATTTGAGGTAAATCCTTTGGCTTATGCGCTGGCGCGCCTCCGCACTATCGGGATGAAGGGAATAGAGATAAGGCTCACGAATTTCTGGAATGTAGATATCGGAGATGCCGATGTGGTTTTTTGTTATCTTTTTCCCGATGTCATGGGCAGGCTAGCCCATAAACTAGAGAAAGAACTTCGTCCCGGAACCCGCGTCATTTCGTGCAATTTTCCTCTTCCCGGATGGAGGCACAGAGAGTTGGTTTATCCAGAGTCGTCTCTCTACGCCGATCCCATCTATCTCTATCAGATTCCGGTTGTTAGTCTTCTTCCAAGCGAAAGTTGTATGTATAAACCCGAGCGACCTCAAGTTCGTAATGCTTGATGTTGTAGAACAAGGCAAAGTCGTAATTATTGATGGCATAGTAGGCCTTGCTCAGGCCGAGGTAAGGCTCCGCGAAATAAGGATCAATTGCGACAGCCTTTCTAAACTCTTGAATTGCGTCTCTATGCATGCCTTGCGAAGCGAACGTCAGGCCACTCGTGTAATAGGCAATTGCCTCATCGGTGCTCTGAGGATTGACGTTAATATAGTACGATTGTTGAGCGCAGCCCATTGCAACAAGTAAAAAAATCAAAGAAAAGCATAAATGAAACTTTCTCATCGCCTCCATCTCCTTTCACTGAGGTGCTTTATTAATTGAAGCTCTCCGCAGCGAACCGCGGAGATTCTTCGATTCTCAAGGAATAGTAACCGTTCGGCATTCGCATCGCTTACCCCGCAGCAAGTTACGGGGGATGCGTTCGCTGCCGAATTCAAACTTCGTGTGAAGTATTATGTTGGCCTTAACAAAAAGTGTAGCAATATTAAGATGAAGTATAGGGTAAATAAAATTTTATGTCAAAGAAAATGATTCCCTGCATATATATCGGCACATCCGGATGGAATTATGAGCATTGGAAGAATATTTTTTATCCTGTGACATATACAAAGTCACGATGGCTTCAGTTCTACGCCCAAAAGTTCTCAACTGTTGAAGTTAACGCGACATTCTACCGTCTTCCCAAACCGAGAACCTTTGAAAACTGGAGGCGGTCAACTCCCGAAGATTTCCTGTGGGCAGTGAAAGCCAACCGCTATATCACTCACATCAAGCGGTTAAGGGACACAGCCGAAGCACTGGAGAGATTTTTCAGTGCCGCCAGGACCCTTAAGGAAAAGCTCGGTCCTGTCCTTTTTCAGCTTCCACCGAGCCTTGCCTTTCATGAAGATATGCTTGACGAATTCTGTGAGAATCTCAGAAAATACAACCATCGGAGCGCTTTCGAGGTTCGCCACAAAAGCTGGCTCACCGACAGAGTTATGGCAAAGCTTGAGGAGTACCGCATTGCTTTCTGCATATCGGATACAGCCGGCAGATACCCTTATGAAGAAGCGGTAACAGCAGATTTCATCTACATACGCCTCCACGGATCGAGGAAACTCTATGCATCGGATTATAGGGAAGACGAACTTCAGACGTGGGCAGAAAAAATAAGACGGTGGAAAAAAGATACGTATGTTTATTTTGACAACGACTTCGGCGGGTATGCCGCGAAAAATGCGGCTAGATTGAAGGAAATACTGGGCTCAGATTGATTGATGCTTTTCCATAAACAGATCCATTTCTTTCCATTCCCCCGTATCAAAATCCAGGAGTTCCGCCGGCCGGAATGATCCCTTGTACCGCATGGCACTGATCTCATTTATGCAATATCCCAGGTAGTAATACTTAAGGCCTCTCTCTCGGGCCCATTCAATCTCCTTCATGATGGAAAATGTTCCGGGAGAGAAGGAACTGAACCGCGGCTCAAAAGAGAAATAGATCGTTGAGAGTGATCCTTCCCCCAGGTCAAGGAATCCATTACCTGCGAGCCTGCCTTCTATAAATATTGCAGAGATGAGAAGCCGAGTCGGCGACACAAAGAACTCATTCAAGTATCCGTTCAAATCACATGGAGGTTTATGATACCTGATACGCAGGAATCTGTTGTATAGCGAAAGGCTTTTCTTGATATACTTGACTGCAAACTCCGCAGGCTCAAACATGTTGAACTGAGTCTCTTTGTTTTTTCGAAGGACGCGGCGCTGGCTCTTTGAAGGTTCAAACATAGCAACAGGCACGCGGATAGGAAGACAGCGCCGGCAATTGCTGCAACTGTTGCGGTAGAAATACGACGAGACATGGCGCCAGCCACGCGCGAGAAACTCATCGGTCTGCCGTGGAGAAAGATTCACATTCCAAAGAAAGGCCTCTTCCACAGGGGCTATGATCTCCGGGAAATACGTGCACGGCCTGTGAGTGGTGCTGCTCAGATCTCTAAGGAAGTTGTGGTCCCTTTTCATCGCTGTTAAATGTTCTTGCGGTCTTAGCTATCGTCATCTACAAGACCCATGTCAGGCTTGTGTCGCATGACGCCTTGACATTTCTGGAAAGATTAAACCAGCGGTTCTATTTCCAGCTTCGCCTCCAGAGTCTCATTCGCCTTCTCTAAATTCTCGTATGAAGAATATACGGCAATGACCGCGGTCTTCGCCGCCCTTGCGAAATAACGGGAGGCCGCTTCCAGCAACAGTTCTGGTGTCATATCGAGGATCATTTGTCTGAATTTCAGTCGGTATTCATCTGTTAGACCCGTAAAGTCGCGAATCATTGCAACGTACCCCCGGCTTGCGGGATCCATAGGCTTATCGAGAGCGCCTATCGTTCCGATAACCGTCTTCGCAAGTTCCTCCCGGGAGATTTTGTTCTGTGAGATAAACTCCTCCGCCTTGCGGTAGACATTCAGGGTATTGATTATGTTCGGGTCCCTGTATGAGAGTAAGGCGAAGATGCCGCTCATCGGGTCATACTGCGACATGCCTCCGTATGCCCCTCCCTGAACCCTGATATGCTTATAAAGATAACCGCTCGACAATTCTCTGGCCAAAACAAACATGGGGGCGGAAAGGGGATCGGCGTATGCAGGCGCCTGCAGGACCTTCGCCACATAAGAGACTTGAGCGGGAATGGCAATGCCGGAATTAACGCCGGAGGAAGTCGGGATAGTAGGGCTTCCAGCGCCTCCATCGGAGGATAAACGCCCGACGAAATCGGCTACATTTTCTCTCAGAAGAGAAAGCCCGTCTGCTTCCGCTGTTAAATTGACGTACAGCCGGTCTTTCCTGAAAACGGTATGTTGCAGAAAAGAGAGCTTGTCCAGAAGATCCTTTTTCTTTTCGTCGAATCCATCAGCTATCATATTGATGAACTTGAGCTGTGTCCTCCCGTGCCACAGTTCGTCCCTGTATGCCGCTATGGATAATGCCTGGCCCGCAGACCTCCGTGCAAAAGTGTGACCCGAGGGTATAACGGAGGCGTGCAAGTCGTTCTTCCTTTCCGCAACCAGGTCACGCATCCGGGCTTCATCCGACATATCTCCTGTTATGAGAATATCGGAAATTATGCCGACTGCCTCTGCGATATTCCTCTGGAGGGCCTTCACCCGAAAGATCAGCTTTTGCCAGTTCTTCTTGCCGTCCACCGTCATACCTGCAGACAAGTGATAATCGATTCCCCCCGTCTTCAATATAATGCGTTTTGCCATTCCCTCGTAGTCGAAGCCCGCTGCCCCCATATTGGCGATCAACTTTGCCAGGAGGGGGAGATAGGGCTGAAGGTCTTCCGGCACATCGGATACATCAAACGCCAGGTCAAGGTAGGCAATGCCATTGGCGAAGATGTCATGCATCATGACCGGGACATCTTCAATCGCCGCCCTTGTCGTGGGAATAGTTTCTATTGACCGAGATATATCGCTGATGCTGATTCTTGGCAGGGCCGATGCAGCCTCAGGTGCGTCCGGCTCAGCCTGGAATTTTTTCAAGGCGTGGGCATCGCTCCGGATGCTCTCCAGTTCGTCAACGGAAAGTGACGCCTTGAGGAGAGCCATCTTCTTTTTGGATACCTCATCCTGCTCCTCCTGGTAGGTTGTGCTTGGTTCCATAACGGAGAGCAGTCTGTGTTGATTGTCAAGAAACCATGTCCGGACGATCTCCTGAAAAAGCTCCGGATTCGCTTCCCACTTTCTGCGAATATTTTCGATGGCGCGGGGGAAATTCAAGCCTTCCAGGGGATCACCGTCATACAGCCAGGCGTGGTAGGCCCTTCCCATGAGCACAATCCCATACGGATAAGTGCCGCGGACAATCTCCTTGCCGTTGAATTCCACCTGATGAAGAGTCCCTTCGATGAGCGCCCGATCAAAGCCGGATTTTGCAATGTCCTTTAACGTATCGATAATCAATGCCTCGATTCGCGGCGTCCTATCCGGATCCGTACCCCGCAACCCAACGACAAATGCTATCTGCTTGAGATCAGGCTCCACCCCTGTGAGGGGGGACAGGTCTTCACCGAGCCCCGAATCGATGAGGGCCTTGCGGAGCGGACCGGCAGCGCTGCCAACCAGCATCCCCGATATGATCTGCAGGAGAAGGGCTGTTTCATACTGAATGTTCTCCATCATCATCCAGGCAACATTCACGACGGTTTTCCCTTTCGGGTTGTCCTCTTTGGCAATCGGATAGACACCTCGTATAGATGCTGGTTTTTGCCATCTCGATTGACTCTTGATAGTTGAGTCTACTGCCACGCGATCGAACCCGGCAAGCATCTCTGCCAGAAACGCAAGATGGTCTGCCGTTGGTATGTCGCCATAGAGAAAGAAGCGCGCGTTTGTCGGCGAGTAATAAGAACGATGAAATTCCCTGAACTGCTCATACGTAAGAAGCGGGATGTCATCCGGATTTCCTCCTGAATCGAAGGAATACGGGGTATCGGGGTAGAGATGCTGCTGGATGGCCTTGTACATCAGCGCCTCAGGAGAGGAATAGGCACCCTTCATTTCATTGAATACTATTCCCGAGATGATGAGTTCGCTTGTTGCATCTTCCGGGTTGGAAAATTCCAGGTGGTGACCCTCCTGACCGAATGTCTCCTTCAAGAGACGTGGTCGCAGCACCAGATCGGTGTACACACGGGCGAGATTGAAGAAATCTGCTCTTACCTGGCTCGCCACCGGATAGATGGTCTTATCCGGATAGGTAAAGGCGTTGATAAAGGTCTGCAGCGTTCCCCTGTGCAACTCGTTGAAGACATCCCTCAGCGGATATCGCTCCGAACCGGCAAGCACCGAGTGTTCGAGAATGTGTGGTACGCCTGTGGAATCTTCCGGTGGTGTGCGAAACCCCACGGAATAGAGGTTCTCGCGGTCATCGCAGTGGAGGTGGAGGACTTTCGCACCTGTCTTTGCATGCTCCATTTCATAGGCAGTTATCCGTATTTCCGGGATCAGTTCGACGCGAAGTACACGAAATCCGTTAACCAGCGCCCCTGCGGCAAGTGTCGGGATCGGACATCTACTGGATGCTGTCATCTCGTCGCTCCTGAAGTCGGTCCATTCGTTTCCATATAATATTCGCCAGATATAATTCGACCATTTGTTGGTTCCCCTGTGATTGTATATGATATTGACCAAGGTGCGGATTTAGTCTGTTTCATCCATCTTTTTCTCGAGAGTAATTCACCCGTGGAAAAGATAGACCACATAAATTACGTATACCAGAGTCGCCGTGGGCATGGAAAGACAATTTTTATGGAAGCGCTGTAAGTAATAGAAAGAAAGAATTGTATTCCGTGACAAAAAATTAAGCCCCTCTGCGAAGATGCGCAGAGGGGCTTTGGCGAGGATCACAGATCGTGAAAGGGTCTCTTATATTACCCGCGTGGGGAGGATGATCTCAGACATCCTTTCTCTTC
>Ga0335071_10006772_pt1 | contig 11829 bp, 13 predicted proteins | sample Lox_Sample_15_FD_206724 | JGI IMG/M metagenome (GOLD analysis project Ga0335071, IMG submission 206724) | Soil microbial communities from Loxahatchee National Wildlife Refuge, Florida, United States - Lox_Sample_1.5 | ecosystem: Environmental > Terrestrial > Soil > Wetlands | place: USA...
TTTTAATAGTAATCGCGTGCCAGATTTAAGGTGAAATGAATCAACGATGGCTCTGATGAAGGGATGATCTGGTAACACTGGCTAAGTCCCGGAGCAGTCACTGAAATCGTGGAGGGGAAGGGGCGCCATGAATGTTTTATCCAGGTTTTATTACCAATACCGAAGAGTCATCAAGGCGGTCCAGTTATACCTGATTATCGCCGGCCCCGGCCTTATTGTCATGATCGCCGATAACGATGCCGGGGGGATCACCACGTATGCTGCTACCGGTGCGGCCTATGGGTATGCCCTGATCTGGTTCCTCGTCCTTCTCGGGCCTGTTGCGTACTTTGTCCAGGAGATGACGGTCCGTCTCGGTGCTGTCACCAAGCATGGTCATGCAGAAGCCATATTCGAGGCTTTCGGACCCTTCTGGGGTTGGTTTTCGTTGATCGACCTCTCGCTGGTAAACTGGCTCACGCTCATCACGGAATTTATCGGCATGACGGCAGCACTGACCATTTTCAATATCCCGCCGGCGATTACCGTCCTGATTGTCATCGGTATCATGATGTTCATGATCCTCCAGGGCAGGTACTGGACCTGGGAAAAACTGGCGATGTTCTTCTGCCTGTTGAACCTTGTCTATATCCCTGCGGCGTTCATGGTCCATCCTTCGGTTGGGAGCATCCTGCAAAACGGCATCATACCAAATTTCCCCGGCGGGATTAACGGGACATTGATCTTCTTCCTCATGGCCAATATCGGGACGACCATTGCCCCGTGGATGATATTCTTCCAGCAGAGTGCCGTGGTAGACAAGGGAATGGGGAAAAAGGACATTCCCTGGGGTAAAATGGATACGGTCTTCGGCGCGGTTTTCACCGTGGTCGTGGCAATTTTCATCGTGATCGTTACGGCAACCGTCCTCCATGGGATGAATATCGAAAGTGCGGGACAGGCAGCCCAGGTCATCATGGGTACGTATCCGTACGTCGGAACCCTGCTTGCAATCGGCTTGTTTGATGCAGGGCTCCTCGGAGCCATATGCATATCGCTCGCCAGTTCATGGGCATTCGGTGAAGTATTCGGCTGGGCCCATTCCTTAAACAACAAGATCCGGGAGGCCCCATGGTTCTATGCCTATTATTTTTTCGCCCTGATCACTGCAGGCCTTGTCGTCCTGATCCCCGGGGCCCCGCTCGTCCTGATCACGTTGTTTGTGCAGGTCATTGCCGTCACCCTGCTCCCCGCAGCTCTGGTGTTCCTGATCCTGCTCCTGAACAACGCAGAAATTATGGGTGAATATAAAAACACCCTGCTGCAGAATATTGTCAGTACTGCAATTGTCATTGCAATAATCGTGCTGTCGACGGCGTATGCGATCAGTGTCCTCTTCCCGGGAGTATTTGCGTGAGGTGAGATAATGGAAAAGAAAGTCCCGACAAATGGAAACGATGGTGAACCGGGCAAAGCCGGCGGTTTCTTTGAGAAACATTTCTCGCTGTTCAGAGAGATCAACAAGAAATATGCCGAGCCTCAGATCAAAATGACGAGGGCGGTCAGGATTGCGCTCATGGGGCTCCGGTTGTACCTGATCATCCTCGTGCTGGTGCTCGGGTTCAAATTTTACACGCTCGTCAGGCAATGAGGTCGGTATCATGGAACAAAACACAGCGAAGATCCCGAAAAAGGCCGAAGAGGAGTATTTCCTCTCTGAAGTGATCGGGGCAAAAATCCGGTGGAAGGGGAAAAAGATCGGGAAATTGTCCGACCTCGTTATTGTGGAAACGGCAAAAATTCCGGAAGTAACCCACCTGATTGTGGTCCGGCCCTTCGGTTACCCGGCACTTCTCGTTCCGATGAACGCTGTCCTGTCGTTCGGCAGAAAAGAGATACTAATCGGCATCGATTCGATCGAAGCTTACGAGAAATCTCCTCCTGAATCGGTTCTCCTCTTGAAAGACCATATCCTCGATAAAAAAGTCCTCGATATCGAAGACAAGGAGGTGGAGGTTGTATACGACATACGACTCGTCAGGCGTAACGGGAAGGTATATGTGACCGATGTCGATGTCAGTCGATATGGTCTCCTGCGGAGGATTGGGCTCAAGGTGATCGCAAATATCATTTACAACTTCAATCCTGACCGGGAGGAACAGATGATCTCATGGACGTTTGTCCAGCCCCTGCCAAGCCCCATGGGTAGTTTCCGCGGGAATGTAAAGTTGAACGTCCTGATGGAGACCCTGTCGGAGATACACCCGGTGGACCTCGCCGACATCCTCGAAGAACTCGACAACGAACAGAGGCTTTTGATCTTTTCCAAACTCGATACCGAGCAGGCGTCGGACACCCTTGAAGAGATCAATCCGAATGTCCAGCGGGAGATTGTCTCGTCCCTGAAACGTGAACGTGTCGTCCAGCTCATCGACGAGATGACCCCGGGGCAGGCTGCCGATATTCTTTCGGTCCTCCCCGCGTCGGATGCGGAAGAGATCCTGGCAGAGCTGGACCCGGAAAACGTAAAAAAAATCCATGCGATTCTCGACAGGCAGGAAGAAACGATCATAAATTACACGACCTCCGAGTACATCCGGTTTCCCCCCGAAACGACGGCCGGGCAGGCGATGAGCCAGTACGCGACGGTTGCGAAAGACAAAGACGTAATTATGTATCTTTATATCATCGACGAATCCGGGCACCTGCTCGGCGTTATCGACATCAAGGAACTCCTCCAGGCAGAAGGCAGCGAGACCCTTGCCGATATCATGGTCTTCGATTACATCAGCCTTTCTCCTGACAGCACGTTAAAAGATGCAAAGGAAATGTTCAACCGTTATGATTTCCGTGCACTGCCCGTCACCGATGAAGAAAACCGCATGGTGGGTGTCGTCCCCTACCGGGATGTCATGAACCTGACCCATCATTTCATCGAGTAGATAAAATAAGCATCAATTTTTGAAATATCGGCTTTGTTGATATGCTCATTTATCATTAGTTGTCACTCTGACAGGAGGGGTTTCACCCCCTCCATGTCCCTCCCCGAGCAGGATAGTCAGTGGACAGGGTCGATCTGAATCGAGAATTAATCGGTTCCTGTGCGGTCAATATTCCAACCGGGGTAGCCACAGCGGCGGGGCAGAGCCCCGGGAGGGTTGGGTTGTCTTCAATTACAAGTCACCAGGACCATGTGTAAATGAACATGCTATTGAAGATATAGGATGTCAACAGAGTGGAAATATCTCTGTTTTCGAAGTGTTTCCGCTATCATTGAATGCGCAGGCTAAATGATATACCGATCGAATTAAGTAGTTCCAGTTATTTGTCATGAAAAGAACAACACATTCCTTCAGTTTTATATAGCTGACAATTGACCTATGTACTTAATCTGATATGTATGATCCAGGACTTAATCGATATTCTCATCAAACCGGATTCGTTCTTTGCAAAGAGAACCGCATCTGAGGAAAACCTGAAGATACCATTCCTGTTCGTTGCCATAACAGGGGTCATCGGTGCCATATACGGCTATGAAGTTGGTTCGCTGACAGGAAGGATGTTTGCAGGTACCGGCGCAGGCATGGGCCAGTTCATCGCGATCTCGTCAGTTGCCGGTGCGTTCATCGGGGTCCTCCTGTTCTGGCTGATCGGTGCCGCAGTATTTTATCTCATCTCGATGGCCTTCAAGGGTAACGGGACATTCAACCGGACCCTTGAATCTGTCGGATATGGTTTTATCCCGCAGATTTTCGGGAGCCTGATCACCCTCGCAGCGGGCTCATATTATCTCCCGATGGTAAAGGTTCCGGTCATCAAATCCCTGACCGATCCGACGCTTATCCAGGCTGCCGTCACGCACCTGATGAACGACCCTGCAATGCTCGAACTTACCAGGATTTCTGCCGTGATCGGCGTGATATTCATCCTGTGGAGTGCCAATATCTGGATTCATGGTATAAAGCACGCCAGGAACCTCTCGTTCCGTGATGCCGCGATCACCATCCTGATCCCTGTGCTGATCTATATCATTTACACCCTTTTTATGACGTTTATCGGGTTATCCGGAGCAAAATAAATGAGCGGACGACAAATCAGGTCAGGTTCTCCGGGGAACCTGGCCAGGTTGATATTCTTCACAGGTATTGCCCTGATGTTCATCATGCCCGGATGGGTGGCGGCCCAGACCGATCTTTCCGGGACCCAGCCCCCATCGTATACCCAGGTGACCGTTACCGGCGTTACCCTCGACCCCGGAACCTTCGAAACGGGAGATATCGGGACGATCAATATCGAAGTGACCAATACCGGGACACAAAGCGTGACCATTCACCGGGCTACGATGTACGACCCTGATATCCAGCTCCTGACGACGTCGACCTACGACAGTGTCGGGGCGATCGGCGCAGGCAATAAAATGAATTTCCAGTTCACCGTGAAAGCAGATGTCCCCGAAGGGATATATTACCCGGTATTCTCACTCGAGTTCCAGGATGTCGGGTCTCTCCGCTATCCTGTAAAAATGGAGGTAAACGATGCTCCGGTCGTGCTCTCGGTCCAGGACAAGCCCGATACTTTCGTGAAGGGACAGAAGAGTGTCGTAACACTCTCGCTTAGCAACCTCAGGACCGATACGGTGAAAAATATATTAATCCACCCTTCTGGGCAGAACGTCGAGATCATACCCCAGGATACGGTAATCGATCACCTGGATCCCGGCCAGACGGCGAACCTGAACTTTAATCTTACGCCGTCAGTACCCACGGCGGTTACGTTCGCGGCCCGGTACCTGAACGGTCCGAATACCCATAAGGTCAATCTCACGCTCCCGATCCTGTTCTCTCTCGATAAAACGCAGGCAGACCCGGTAATCAGCAATATCGTTGTGGCATCGGACGCTGGAGCTATCAAGATTACCGGCGATATTACCAATTCAGGTCTCCAAAACGCAAATTCGGTAACGGTCACTACCGGGGCCCCTGCAGTCCCTGTCGATCCCTACAAGATATATGCAGTCGGACTGTTGAAACCCGATGACTTCTCGAGCTTCGAGATTACCGTAAGCAGCGACAGCCCCGATTCCGTACCGGTCGTTGCCAGCTTCAAGGACCAGGACGGGAATATCTATAACCGCACGATTTTCGCAGATGTCTCTTCGGTTAAGAACCCGAAATCATCCAATACCGGCTCTCTGATACCCTGGGTAATTGTCGGGGTCCTCGCTGTCTGTGTCGGGCTTGTGATCGGATACCAGTACTGGAAGACAAGGAAACACTAAACAGGATAAGTCTATGGCAGATACGCCCGTCATTCGTCTCGTAGACGTCAGGAAAGTATACAAGCTGAAATCAGGAGACGTCCCTGCACTGAGGGGGATCACCTTCGACATTATGAAAGGTGAATTCGTCGCGATCATGGGCCCTTCAGGTTCAGGTAAGTCCACCCTGATGAACATGATCGGGTGCCTGGACGTGCCTACGTCCGGGAACCTTTATCTTGAAGGGCGAAATGTCAGGGAAATGTCAGACGACGAACTCACTTTTCTCCGGCGTGACGAGATCGGGTTTATTTTCCAGAAATTCAATTTAATCCCGTTGCTCACGGCATTCGAAAATACCGAGTACCCGATCATCCTCAAAACCGGTCACATGGACGAAGAGGGAAAAACGATGCGACTCCTAAAAATGGTCGGGCTCTCTGAGGAACTTGTCACTCACAGGCCGAGCGAGCTCTCGGGAGGCCAGCAGCAGCGGGTCGCTATCGCCAGGGCACTTGTGAACGACCCCGCATTGCTTCTCTGCGATGAGCCGACCGGAAACCTCGATTCGGTGACCGGCTCACAGATAATGGAGATCCTGGAAGATCTCAACAAAGAGGGGAGGACCATAGTGATGGTGACCCACGATCCGCATATCGCGGAATATGCGCATCGGACGATCAGGATAATCGACGGGAACGTGGCCACGGCATGAAACAGAAAAAAAATATTTTTTTTCAGCTGGCAATGCGGAACGTCAGGCTTAACCTGACGAGATCGCTCCTTGCCGCGCTCGGGATTATCATCGGGGTGGTCGCCATTACCACGATGGGGATCCTTGGCGCGAATATCCAGCTTGCAGTCTCCTCGAACCTTTCCAGCAACGCAAACTCATTAATCATTACCCCCGACACCGGTGGCGGGGGAGGTTTCGGCGGAGGAATGGGGGCGAAGACCACCGCCCTCTTATCCGACAACCAGGTCCGCGAGATCGAACTGGCTGCAGGCCACAATACCGTGGTCCCCATCCATTCGGGTTCAGACCTGATCCAGGTGGGGACCAACGATAAGAAGCGTGTGGCGATTTACGGACTGGATCCCGATAAGGTCCAGGATTTCGTGGAAATTGCCGATGGCAGTTCGTTACGTGGTGCATCAGCCGGGGCGCTGGTTGGATCAACTCTTGCGGCCGACCAGAACATCGCTGTCGGGACAAGGATCAAAGTCGGGGACGAAACGACGGGGACTTCAGAGGTCGTGAGGGTCGCCGGGATCTTAAAACCGAAGGGCTTCGGGCTCGACCTGATGCCCGATAATGCCCTCATTGTCCCTGACCGCTATTACACATCTGTGTATGGGGATCAGGGGGAATACCAGCAGGTCGATGTGCTCGTCCCGTCGATCGCCGATATACCTGCGGTAAAGGATGCGATCGACAAAAAGATGAATAAGAAAGTGAAGGTGGTCCAGATCACCGACTCGGGAGCGCTCCTCCAGACGATCAATTCGACAATCGGGCAGATCACCTTGTTCATTACGCTTCTTGGCGGCATTTCCCTGCTCGTTGCCTCGGTGAGCATATTCAATGTCATGATGATGTCGGTCAAAGACCGGATCAACGAGATCGGTATCCTGAGGAGTATCGGCACGACCCGGGGCGAGATCAGGAAGATGTTCATCTATGAGGCGTTTATTATCGGGGGCGTAGGGGCAGGAATCGGAGGGCTGGTGAGTTTCATCGGGGGTTTCATACTCGTGGGCCTCCTCGGTACTTCAAAATATTTTTTTACATTCCAAAGCCTGATCTACGTACCGTACGGGGTAGCGATAGGCATTGTAATCTGCCTCCTCTCTGGTCTTTACCCGGCTGCAAAAGCCGCAAACCTCAACCCGATCGAGGCCCTCAGGAGCGAATAGAGGCCGGAGGATCATTGGTTTTAGTAAATCCTGACTTCCCCAAGGGGCGATAATTCTTTTGTGACATTGCTGACCTCAAAAATCTGTTTTCTTACCTTTTTTCGATAGATCCCGCCTGTTTGATCCGGCTTTGAATCACAAACCTTGATATACCCGGTTATCGAAAACTGACCTGACACAAAATGCACGAAAAACACAGAGAGAGGAGAATGGGTGGGATTTTCATCCCTGCATTCCTGTTTATCGGTGTCGGCATCGGGCTGCTCGTCGGGCAACCCGGCGTGGGTGCACTGGTCGGGATAGGAATCGGGTTTATTGCAATGGCCGCCGCGAGAACCAGGCAGCGGATAAGCGCCGGACTTCATTCGGATGCCCCGGAATTCATCAGTTTCCTCGTCGGGCTGATGTTTGTCGTCGCCGGGATCGGGCTCATATACTTCCCCACGATGCTCTGGCCTTATCTCGGTGCAGGGGTCCTCATCCTCCTCGGTCTCTGGTTTATGTTCAGGGGTTATCGTTCGTTTTCGCAAGGGATAGACGAAAGCCCGCCTGAGGAGAAGGCGGGCCAGGAATAATTTTCCTGGGTAAGGTACAATTCCTAGCCTGAATCTACCAATAATTGATTTTTCCGCATTCTCTTTGACGTAGTATTAAACATTACGACCGGGAGGAGTTTTCACCCCCCCGGCCCCCGAGGGATAGCCAGGGAAAGGTCAATATTGATGGAGAATTATCCGGTACCTGTGCAGTCCCTGTCCTCGCCAGCGCCTCCACAGCGTCGGGTGGAGCCCCGGAAGCGTCCAGATTGTCTGAATTATATCGTACATATCATTAAAAAAATTTAGGTTGAATGACATCTCACCCTGCAAGATGATATCACCTTTGCGGTACAAACCGTATAGAAGAACGGAGAGGGCATGTCAAATATATTGATCCTCGGGATGACCGAATTTTTTCTTATTTTATTTCTGGTGCTTGCCTATATGATCAAGGTAAAAGGACGCGTGGAGATTATTGCGGGGTACGATGCTGCGAGAGTCAAAAATAAAAAAGGACTGGCGGATTTTGTCGGGAACAGCCTGATAATTCTTGCAGTAAGTGCGTTTCTTGCATTCATGTTCGAGATCTTAAACCCTGACTCTGAATTTTTGATATTCATGGTGTTTGCATCGATGGTCGTTCCTATCGTTGGGATAGCGACATTCTTAAAGAGCCGGAAGTTTTTCGCAAAGGATGAACCCGGGAAGAAGGGTGCCCCAACCTTAAAGTGAAATAACAGGATATGAGGTATCATGGTCAGTGTAACAATAGAAAGGGAGACATGTGTCAGTTGCGGGTCGTGCTATGAGACCTGCCCCGATTTTTTTGAAGAAAATCCCGACGATTCGTTCTCGCAGGTAAAGAAAGAGTTCAGGAAAGGGGATAATATCGGCGAGGGGGAAGCCCCTGCTGAGATGGCGGACTGTGTCAGGGATGCTGCAGATCTCTGTCCCGTCGAGATCATTCACGTGGAAGACTAAGTATCAACTCTTCTGGAAAATCCGGGCTGTAACGGCGGCCCCACTACTATTCCCTTTCGTGACATTTCGTTGTTGAATGCCGATTCCCGGGTATCTCGGCAGTTTTCGAAAATTCTATTACCGGGAAATCCGAATAGCGACACCTATGGCAGATGTATATCTTATATCCAGCGGTGACAGGATCGAATCGGTGAAAGTTCTGTTCAACCAGTTCGATTTACATAAATTCAGGAACTCCGGAATCACCGTAAAGGCAAACTACAACAGCGCGGATCCCCCGCCCGGTTCCACCCATATCGACACCCTGAGGGGAGCATTACGTGCCATTGAAGAGAATGGCGGAGGACCCGTTACCATTGTGGAACGAAGCGGTATGGGGATGACCTCGAGGGTGCTGGAACAGCGTGGTGTGACAAGGCTCGCACGGGAAATGCATTGCAAAGTCACGACACTCGAAGAGATGGGGCCCGGGGATTTTACCCACTTCGTCCGGCCCTGGATGCACTGGAGAAATGGTTTTTACCTCGCAAACCAGGTAACCGGGGACAACCCTGTCGTATCTTTGTGCTGCCTGAAGACCCATCGGTTCGGAGGACATTTCACTCTCTCGCTCAAGAACTCGGTGGGGCTGGTCGCAAAAACCGAGCCCGGAGGCTCCTATGATTTCATGCGGGAACTTCATGTCTCCCCGAACCAGAGACTGATGATCGCCGAGATCAATGCCGGTTACCGGCCTGATATTGTAATCCTTGATGCGACAGAGGGGTTCATCCGCGGCGGGCCTGAACAGGGGGAACTGGTCAGTCCCGGGGTCATCATCGCCAGCGATGACCGTGTCGCCGTGGATGCAACGGGAATTGCACTGTTGAGGACCTTTGGATCGACACCGGAAGTGATGAAAGGGCGGATATTTGAACTCGGCCAGATAAAACGGGCGGTTGAACTCGGCATTGGTGTCAGCAGCGCGTCAGGGGTCAGGATTCACGGCCTGGATGAAAAAGCCAGGCAACTCGCGGCAGAGCTGGGCGGTCTTCTTGCGAGGGAGGGATGAACAGCTACACCAGTCCTGTTCCCGGCCAATACCGACAGATCCAGTGGATGTATCCGGGATGGCCACAAATGATTTAATGGGATTAGAATCAACGAATATAGAACATAGAGGTAAGTACCATGGGACTATTGGATAACCTTGGCGGGGGCATGTCGAATATGCTCCAGACTCCTGAAGGGCAGGAAATGGTGAAGAAATTTTTGGGATCTCCTGAAGGTCAGAATATGATCGTCGAGTATGTTTCCTCTCCGGAAGGCAGGAAACTTCTCGGGACCATGCTTCTCGGGGTTGTCGACAGGCTCAACCTGTCGCCAGAACAAAAACAGACGATCAGGACAATTGCAGAACAGCAGCTTTCGGGATCTGCACCCGCACCCGCGACACCTCAATAATCATTTTTTCAGGATAACAGGGCATTTGCCAGTACGAAAAATGAGATAATCCGGCAGGATCAGCAGGTATCAGATCCGGCAGTCCTGAAAGGATTGGGTTTCGTAAGCCCGAAAAGGCTGTTCGCATTTATTCTCCAGACGGCAAAGAACCCCAAAACCCGATCCCTGCTTCAGGGGTTGACCGGAATCGTTAATTTTCTACCTGCGGATATCCATGTATGCATCGCCTTCGGCTGACCCTTGACGACACGACCTACCAGCAAATCATGAAAGATGCCGAGATCCGCGATCTGACGATTACCGAATGGATTACCAGGGCTTTTTCATCGTTTATACACCATGACGACCCGGTCAGGAAAGAGGTCTTCGTAAAGGAAGGCGATCGGAACGTGTGCGAGATATCGCCGCTCAATGTTGAATTCCTTCATCCCCCGGGCAGTGTCGGGCCTAATGGGAACGAACCCGGGATTGCCGAAATCAACCGCCTGAAGGCGGAAATAGACCATCTGAAAGCCCTTTTGTATGAGCGGGGCGACCCGACACGCTGCATCACAGAAGACCAGGCCGACCTGATACGACTCAACGGGGAGATCGAGAAGGCATCGATAGAGCTCGATGAGATGGAAGCGGGTTACGAACGGATGAGAATGGAGTGCGAAAGGCTTACCGCTGAGAATGCAGATCGGGATGCGGTATGCAAGGCACAGGCAGGACTCGAGAGGCAGGGCTACGAGATCAATGATTTCCGGAAGGAAATCGACCTGTTATTCCGGAAACGCGACGAGCTCGAAGCGTGGATTGAAAAACAGAATAGTTTTAAAAAAGATTAGAGAGATTAGCCCTTCGATTGTCTAATCCATTTTCACTCCCTTCAAAGATCCATGATTTGGATCAGGCCAATTCCTTTCGAAACTGCTCCTCCTGGTTACGTGACCGTACAGCAGACACACTGATCGTGAGTCGGCGGTTGGAGCTGGTTCCCGCCGGATCGTATATGTATTTTTTATTTCGCCCTTATATTTCACTATAGACTATAGATTATAGAATCGATGAGTTTACTACATAAATGACTCACTACACAATTGATCGCTGATGCCGCAGATGGAAGAGAAAATAAAGAATGACGAAAAACGTACCGCCCCGGAATATACAACCGAAGAAGTTATCAGTTATGGAGAGTGGCAGTCGAGGAGACAGATCCCCGGTGACCATCCCTACCGCAGGAGACATTGAATCCCTCTGTTTTCATAATTTTTATGGTGAATCAGATTAATCGAATTTATTTTTCTGATCAAAAGTCATATTCCCCATTCAAGAGATAATCCGAGTTTTGAAAAGCCTGTTCTTTAACATTGATGAGTCTTCTTCCCGATTCACGTAAAGAAAGGGGAACGGAGCCTCATGGGGATATCGAACATCATGGAGATCCTCGACCCGACCGTAAGTCAGGAGACTTATCAAGAATGCATCTTACAATCGGGTGCCGGAAACCAGTGTTTTCCAATTCCAGGGAAGGACATTCCTGTATGACAAGATCGAAAGACAGCATAAGAGGCTACAGGGAAATATCTGAAATGATCAGGCCCCGCAACATGGCAAGGCAAAGATCATGAGACGTATGGCTGGAAAGGATCATCCCTGAGACCGGGCATTTCGAGGACACGGTGATATAGAGTCAGGATAAAGGCCATTGCCATGGTAACCTAATATCCT
>Ga0335071_10006773_pt1 | contig 11828 bp, 11 predicted proteins | sample Lox_Sample_15_FD_206724 | JGI IMG/M metagenome (GOLD analysis project Ga0335071, IMG submission 206724) | Soil microbial communities from Loxahatchee National Wildlife Refuge, Florida, United States - Lox_Sample_1.5 | ecosystem: Environmental > Terrestrial > Soil > Wetlands | place: USA...
GCCACCCCGAACGACACCATCACCGCGATGCGCAGACGCGGGTCACCCATTTCCAGGTGGTAGGTCTGCTGCCAGTATCCCGGCAGCCAGAACGTGTAGAACCACCACACCGGGTCGGTGAGTGACTTGGCGAGTCCGTACACCCACGTCGCTCGGAGCGGCCAGATCTTGATCCATGGCACGCGATCCACTTTCTCCGGGGGGTCGCTTTGGATGTACGCCAACTCTTTCGCCGAAACCTGCGGATGCTGTTCCGGTCTGCGATACAGGCTCAACCAACATGCCAGCCAGATGAAACCGGTCGAGCCGCAGACGCCGAACGCGCCTCTCCAGCCCACCACGCCCGCCAGCAGTGGCACCACCAGGGGAACCACCATGTTGCCGATATTGGCGCCGGAGTTGAAAATTCCCGTGGCGAGCGCGCGCTCCTTGCGCGGAAACCATTCGGCAACAGTTTTGATGCAGGCGGGGAAATTGGCCGCTTCGCCCAGACCCAGGAAGAACATCGCCAGGCCGAATGTGAGCACGCTGCTGGCGATTCCCGGCGACATAGCCGCCAGGCTCCACACCACGATCGCGATCGAGAAGCCGCGCCGCGTGCCCAGCCGGTCGGTGAACCATCCCGCGGTGACCAGCCCGATTGCATAGGCGACCTTGAACGAGGCGGCGATGTACGAGTACTCAATATCGTTCCAGCCGATGATCCGGTGCAGAGTGTCTTTGAGATATCCGAAGACCCCGCGATCGATGTACGCGATCACGGTGGCGAGGAAAAGCAACGCGCAGATTACCCAGCGGAACCGCGAGTTTGCGGGCCTATCGAGTGTGTCCGGCATGAAAGCACTGATTATACTTGGTTGCGCGCATTGCAGAACCCGGCTCGCGACCTGTCAATGCTATACTGGCGGCGTTCCCATTCACCAAACGGGCCATCTACCGGAGGTGTAGTTTGAAGACGAAGGCGCCGGCATCGTCGAGATACCAGTTTCCCGTTGCAGCGCAAGTAGGCACGCTCGTGGCCGCGGTCTTCGCCATCTGGGGCGCGTTCAATTACTACGATTTCGAAACAGCATTCCAAAACGCGGGCCAGAATCGTGACCCGTACATGATCCGCGCGGCGGCGGAGCGCTTCGCCGGACTGCGGCAGGCGATCCCCGCCAATGCCGTGCTCGGCTATGTGACCGATGCCGATCCCGGCACGCTCGCCACCGTCATCTTCGATACCGCTCAATACTCACTGGCGCCGCGCTTGCTGGAAGACGGCGTCCATCGCGACCTGGTGCTCGGCAACTTCACCCGGCCCGGAGATTTCCAGGCCTTCGGCGCGAGGTTCGGACTGCGCCTCGAACGCGACTTCGGAAACGGAGTGATTCTCTACCGGACGGAGAGGCGATAGCATGCTCGAGCTCCTCTGGGTCCTTCTGCCGGTGGCCACCGGCGCCATGCTCCTGTACCGCTTCGCGGGCCTCCGCGCGCTCGCGCCTCGGTGGGCAGCCGCGCTGCTGATTGCCGGCGCCGGCGCCGCGCTGGGCATCGGCCTGGCGTCGATTATCTTCTTTCTCTCCGCGCTGTGTCTCCCCGGCTTTCGCTTTCTGCCGATGCTGGCGGAGATTGGCCTCGCCGGCTGGCTGGCCTTTGAGGTGTACCGGTCGCGGCGCGAGGCCCCCTCGCCCGTGCCCGATGAGAAGCGATTTCCGTGGACTCCCGTGCTCGCGTTGGCACTGGCAACCGTCCTGGTCGCGGCAACCATGGCGATGACCAATTACTGGTCGGCCAATCCGCAAGGCAATTGGGACGCGTGGGCGATATGGAATCTGCGCGCGCGTTTTCTGGCGGCGGGCGATCTGGCGCCGCGCGCCTGGTCGCCCATGCTCAGCGGAAGCAGCCATCCGGGCTATCCGCTTCTCGTCTCCGGCTTCGTGGGCCGGTGTTGGAGTTACGCCGGAACGGCGAGCGTCGTGGCGCCGATCGCCGCCGGCATGATTCTGTTCCTGGCATTGGTGGCGATGGGGACCGGCGGCATTGCGGCCCTCTCCGGCGGATCGCTTGGGCTGCTGTTCGGGTTGGCGGTGGCGAGCTCGCCGTTCCTGCTCCACGAGGTTCCGGCCCAGTACGCGGATATTCCCCTAGCCTGCTACTTCGCGGGTGCGCTGGTGCTGCTGCTGTTGGACCGCCCGCTGTGGGCCGGTGCGCTGGCGAGCCTGGCGGCCTGGACGAAGGACGAGGGGCTGTTGTTCGTCTTAGCCCTCTTCGCCGTGATGGCCCTCACACGCCGCAAGCAGTGGAAATGGACGCTGGCGGGCGTCGCGCCGGCCGGAGCCGTGGTGCTGCTGTTCCGTTTGTTTCTGACCCACGGATCCTCGTGGCTGACGGGTTCCGGCGGATCGAGCGCCGGTCTGTTGATGAAATTGCGCGACTCCGGCCGCTATCTCACTGTGGCGGGCACCGTCATCGAGAGCCTCTGGAACATGGGCTTCGGCTGGTATCACCCGATCCTGCCGTTGCTCGTGTTGTGCGTCGTCTTACGCTTCAAGCGGGACTGGCGACGCGATGTCGTGCCGGCGGGTGTGCTCACCGGCCTCATGATGCTCGGGTACTTTATGATCTACATCGTGACGCCGCTCGATTTGAACTGGCAGCTTTCGACCTCGCTCGACCGCTTGTTGGTGCAGCTCTGGCCTCTCTTCCTGATCGCGGTATTCGCCGGCCTGCGGGCTCCGGAAGCGATGGCGGTCGAAGTCCCTGCGCCGGAGCCGAAGCGCAAAGAAGCGCCTGCGCGCCGCTCAAAACGCTGAAGCAGCGCCAAACTGGCAGCCCCGCGAAGTCCAGATGCTACAATCTGGCTTCGCCGCCTTCATGAGTGTTTCTCGCGCCATTGCCGGGCAACTCGAACACGCTTCCTGGATTCGCCGCATGTTCGAAATCGGCATCCAGCTCCGCAAGGAACGCGGCGCTGAAAACGTCTTCGATTTCAGCCTGGGCAATCCCGAAGTCGAGCCGCCGGATGATGTGATAGCAGCGCTCCGCCGCGTGGTCGCCGAAAACGCTCCGCACAGCCACGGCTACATGCCCAACGCCGGCTATCCCGAAGTGCGTGCCACGCTCGCCGGCCGCATCTCGGCGCGCACCGGCCTCGCGTTCACCGCCGAACACGTCATCATGACCAACGGCGCCGCCGGCGCTATCAACACGGTGCTGAAATCGATTCTCGATCCCGGCGACGAAGTCATCGTCCTCAACCCGTACTTCCCCGAGTACCGCTTCTATATCGAGAACCACGCCGGCCGGGTCGTTCCGGTGGAAACCGACGCGGCGTTTCTGCCCGATCTCGCGCGCATCGAACGAGCCATCACCTCGCGCACCCGCGCCATCATTCTCAACTCGCCCAACAATCCCACCGGCGCGCTCTACCCGGTGGAATGCCTGCGCGAGTTGAACCGCCTCGTGCGCGAGCCGGTTCTCGTCATCAGCGACGAACCTTACCGGCCGCTGATCTACGACGGGGCCGAGGCGCCCGAGACCATCGCGCTCATCGACCGCGCCGTGTTGGCCTGGAGTTGGTCGAAAGCCATGGCGGTTTCGGGCGAACGCATTGGCTACCTGGCGATTTCTCCGCGTCTCGCCGAAGCCTCCGCGCTGGTCAATGCCTGCACCTTCGCCAACCGCATCCTTGGATACATCAACGCACCCGCCATCTGGCAGCGCGTGGTGGCGCAGGTACCGGACGCCACCGTGGATGTGGCGCTCTATCAAGCCAAGCGCGATCTGCTCTGCGACTCGCTGGCCGCCATGGGCTATGACGCGCCGCGCCCGCGCGGTTCGTTCTACGTCTTTCCCAGGACTCCGATCGCCGACGATGTAGCCTTCATCCGCGAGTTGCAAACCGAGGGGATCCTCGCCGTTCCCGGCGCCGGTTTCGGCCGCGCCGGCTACATGCGGCTTTCGCTGACGATTTCCAAACCCGAGATCGAGCGCTCGCTGGCCGGATTCGAAAGGGCCATCCGGCGAGTCCGTTAGCCGATGCCATCCTCGCCGTTCACCCCCCCCGAACGCGCCGTCTTCCGGCGGCTGAACTCGCCCGAGAAGATTCAGTACTTCCTCGATCACGACCTGGCTTACAACAAGGAACTCGCCGGCGCCACCTGTCTCTCGCCCCGCCGCGTGCTGCGCGACCGCACCGCGCACTGCATGGAAGGCGCGCTGTTCGCCGCCGCGGCGCTGCGCATGCTCGGCGATCCCCCGCTGCTGCTCGATTTCGAAGCCGTCCGCGATGACGATCACGTACTCGCCATCTTCCGCCGTCATGGCTGCTGGGGCGCCATCGCCAAATCCAACTACTCCGGGCTGCGCTACCGCGAGCCGGTATACCGGACGCTGCGCGAGCTGGCCATGTCCTACTTCGAGCACTACTACAATCTGCGCCGCGAAAAGACTCTGCGGAATTATTCGCGTCCCGTCAACCTGGCGCGCTTCGATTCCATCCACTGGATGACGTCCGAGGAGGACGTCTGGGCGATCCCCGAATACCTCACCACCATCGGCCACACGCCTCTGCTTGCCCCGCGCCTCGCCGGGCGCCTGGGCCGCGTGGATGACCGGCTCTTCGCCGCCGGGTTAGTGGGTCGCGTGAAGTGATGCGCGCTGGCTTCGCGCCTTCCAGGCTTCGCGCACGGTAGGGATCAGCGAAATCGCAACAATCGCCACGATCACCAGATCGAAGTGCCGCCGGACGAACGAGACCCTGCCGAGATAGAAGCCGGCGGTGGTCATCAGCAGCACCCACCCGATGCCGCCGCAAATGCTGAACGGCAGGAACCGCAGGTAAGGCATCTGTCCCACCCCCGCCACGAACGCCGCGAAGGTCCGCACAATCGGCACGAAGCGCGCCAGCACGATGGTTTTGCCTCCGTAGCGCTCGTAGAAATGCTTCGTTCGCGTGACGTATTCCTGCTTGAAGAAACGCGAATCGGGACGGCTGAAGATCTTCGGCCCGGTGTTGCGGCCGAGCCAGTAGCCGGTGGAATCGCCCATCATGGCCGCCAGCGCCAGCAGCACATCCACCTGCACAATATCCAGCGCGCCGAATCCGCACACCACTCCGATGGTGAACAGAAACGAGTCGCCCGGCAGGAAGAACCCGACCAGCAGCCCGGTCTCGGAAAACACCACCGCGAAGAGCGCCGCGTATCCGATCCATCCCGCCAGCAGCGTGTGCAGAAGCTGGCTGAGCCGCTCCGGATTGGTGAGTGAGCGGTAGAGCTCGATCAGGTTGTGCAGCATCCGGTTAGCCGGCTTGGTACTGCGCCACGAGGCGGTTGATCACGTCCTGGTGATACTTGAGCTTGCCCTGCTTCTTCAGCGCGTCTCGTAGCCCGGCCTCGAACAGCGTGTTGCGTTCGCGCGCCTTCTGGCTCTTGAGTTGGTCCCGGAGCGCGGCGCGCTCATCCGCCAGCTTAGCCATGTCGGCCGGCACGTGGGCAAGGACCTTCAGCACCAGAGTGCCCTCGGGAGTCGATACGGGTCCGACCACCGTTCCGTCCGGTTGCGGGAACGCTTCGGCAACGTACACCGCCGATCCCAGTCCTTCCACCGCGCCTTGTCGTGCAAAATCGCTGCTGGTGGTGACCGTCAGGCCCATGGACTTCGCGGCAGCGGCCAGATCGCCGTTCGCCTTGGCCTTGGCCGCCAGGGCGTCCGCTACGTCGCGAACCTTCTTGATCAGCCGGTTCTTGACCATGGCATCCTTGACCAGACTCTGCACTTCCTCAAACCCGTTCGGCCGCGGAGGAATCACGGCTGTGACCACCGCCAGCGCCAGCTTGTTTCCGGGCAGCGCCACCGGCTGTGAAACCTGGCCCTGCTTCAGGCCGATCAGCGATTGGTCGAAGTCCGCATTCGTCCCGATTTCGGGAACCGGCTTGCCTGGCGTTGCCATCCGCGTGGACCACTTCCATATGAAGCTGTGCCGCCACCTGGTCCGGATGGAGCGGGTCCTTTTGCAGCATGGTCATCGCCTGATCGGAGATGCGCTGCATCATGTTGTTGACCACCGCGTTCTTCCACAGCGGCACGAGTTGCGCCTTCACCGCGTCGAAGGTTTGCAGCCGCGCGTCCTCGTGCGCCATGACCTGCACGATGTGATAGCCGTATTCGGTCTTGACCAGGCCGCTCAGCTCATTCGGCTTGAGAGAGAAACAAGCCTGCTCGAAGGCCGCCACCATCTGGCCGCGCTGCACCCAGCCCAGGTCGCCGCCTTTGGCGGCCGAGCCGCTCTGGCCATCCGGTCCGCGATCCTCGGAGTACTTTTTGGCCAGCTCCGCGAAATTCGCCCCGGCCTTGAGCTGCTTGAGGACATCCTCGGCCTGCGCGCGGATCTTGGCGTCGTCGGAGGCAGGCTTGCCTTGCGTCTTGAAAAGGATGTGCCGGGCCTGAACCCGCTCCGGCGTGCGGAACTGCTCCTTGTTCAGGTTGTACATCTTCAGCAGGTCGGCATCGGTGGGCGTGAGCGATTCGCCGATCTTCGCCTGGTCGGCCAGCAATATCGTGAGATCCTTTTTCTCCGGCGCCATGTATTGGGCCTGGTTGATCTTGTAATAGGTCTGCATCTCCGCGACGGTCGGCTCGACCTCCTTGGCGTACTTGTCGCCGGCAATCTTCACGAACTCGATTTTGATTTTGTCGTTCTTGTCGTGGTAAGCCTGCTCGATCTCGCGGTTCGAAACCACGGTGCCTTCCAGAGCCACCTGGCGGAGCTTGGAAACCAGAATCTGCCGCCGCAAATCGGCTTCGAATTCCTGAATGCTCAACTGTTGCTGGCCCAGAAACGCGGCGTACGCTTCTTTGCCGGCGAACTTGCCGTCCGGGAACAACTGGGGCATCATCATCTGGATCGTCTGGCGGAGGTCATCATCGGTCACCTCGAATCCCATGCGGGCGGCCTCGTAAGCCAACGCGCGCTCGGTGATCAACTGATCCACCATCTGCGGAACGTACGTGCTGACCAGCTCTGGGGGCAGTTGCTTGCCGCGGAGAGCTCCTTGAATCACCTTGGTCACTTCGGGCACGGTGATCTGGTCCTTGCCGACCTGGGCCACGACGACATCCGTGGGACCTCCCCCGGAGTTGTAGTTCGGCACCAGGTACGTCAGCATGGACAACGCCACCAGCAGCAGAAGCGCACCCAGGAGGATGCGCACCGATTTTTCTCGGCTGCGAAACAAATCAAACATGTGAGAGAAAACTCCTTGAGGAAACTTTCATTATATCGGAAGCAACAAGAGTACCTGGGGCCGGGGGGTAGGGGCTGGGGGCCGGGGGAAGGTGCGGTCGCTTCGCGACCGGTCTTTTCTAAAGCGATGCGAGCCACCTTCCCCTGACCCCCGCCTCCCGGCCCCCAGGCGTTCCTACATTTCCCTTTTGACTGCCTTCGTCGTTCCGCGCGGAAACACCGGAGCCGGCGGCCTCTGTCCCATGCCGCATTCCGCATGCACGGCTTTGACGGCTTTTTCCAGGCCGTCGCGCCGCACTACGACGGCAATGGTCAATTCGCTCGATCCCTGGGCAATGGCAATGATATTCACTTGCACCCGCGAAATCGCGGTAAAGATTCGGCCCGCGATTCCAGTCTTGCCCTGCATGCCTTCGCCCACCGCCGCCAGCATGCCGACGTTCGAATCTACGCGGATGGGGTTCACGTAGCCGTGCGCCAGCTCCAACGCCAGCGCCGATTCGATCGCCTGCACGCTGCGGTCGAGTTCCTCCTGCCGCACCAGGAAACAGAAGTTCTGGCGATAGCTGGAGCTGGAGACGATCAACGCCTCCACGTCGGCGCGCGCCAATGCGTCGAGCGCCCGCGCCATCACCAGCATGCCGTTGACTTCCGGACTGGCCGGCTCGAGCGAAATCAGTGTCACGTTGCCCATCGACGCCACGGCCCGCGCGCCCGACGATTCCGTGAGCGAGGGCACGATCTTAGTGCCGGGCTTTTCGCGCGCGAAGCTGTTCTTGCTCCACACCGGAATCCGCCGTTCCACGAGCGGCGCCAGCGTTTTCGGATGCAGCACCTTGGCGCCGTGATAGGCCAGTTCCGCGGCTTCCGCGTAGGTGACTTCCTCGAGCACTTCGGCGTCCGGCACCAGCCGCGGGTCGGCGCTCATAATCCCATCGACGTCCGTCCAGATCCACAGCTCCGCCGCATCCAGCGCGGCCGCCAGAATCGAGGCCGAAAAGTCCGACCCGCCGCGCCCCAGCGTGGTCGGCCGTCCATCGGCGGTGGCGCCGTTGAAGCCCGTGATGACCGGCAGCGTGCCGGCCTCGATGAGCGGCGCCAACAGGGCGCGCGCCTTCTGCGCGGTCGGCTCCATCAGCGGAGAGGCATTGCCGAACACCGCGTCGGTCACCACCACATCCCAGGCATTCACCGCCGCCGCCGGCGTTCCCTGCGACGTCAGGAATTCGGCGACCAGCAGCGCCGAGAGCCGCTCGCCCACCGCCACGGCCTCATCCACCGAGCGCGGCGGACGCTCGTTGAGCAGCGCCATGCCGCGGACGATGCGCTCGAACTCGGCGATCAGCGCTTCGATTTGCGCCAGCACTACGGTCTGCCGGGCTTGCGGCAGCAATTCCCGGCAAGCTTCCTCGTGCCGCGCTCGCAGCGCCGCCAGGTTGCTTTCCAGGCCATTGCGATCGCCCGCCTCGGCGTGTTTCATGGTGCCCAGCAGCAGGTCGGTGATCTTCGACATCGCCGACACCACCACCGCCACCGGCCGTTTTGCCCGTTCCTCGGCCGCGATGGCGGCCGCCACTTTCATCCGCTCGGCCGAGCCCACGCTCGTGCCGCCAAACTTCATTACCAACAGGTTGTTCAACTGAAGTCCTTTCCGTTGGTCACGCGCGACCGCACAATCTTGAGAATCGCCTCTTCCACCTCGTCGATCGAAAGGCGCGTCGAATCCAGGTAGATCGCATCCGGCGCCTGCGTCAGCGGGGCGTCGCCGCGCGTGCTGTCGCGCTCGTCCCGCTCCTTCATCTGCGCCGCCAACCGGCCCTCGGAGATCGATTCGCCCTTCGCCCGGCCTTCTTCCAGCCGCCTCCGCACGCGCTCGGACGGGTTGGCGTCCAGGTAGATCTTCACCTCGGCGTTGGGGAAGACCACGCTGCCGATGTCGCGGCCTTCCATCACGACGCTGGTTTTCTCGCCGATGGCCCGTTGCTTGGCCACCATGGCGCGCCGCACGCCCGGGATCACCGCCACGCACGAGGCGCCGCTGGTCGCCTCCGGAGTGCGGATGGCCTCGGTGACATCTTCGCCGTTCAACTGAATCCGGCCGGGAGAAAGTTCGATTTCCGCGGCGATGGCGAGTTGTTCCATGCGATGCATGTCACCCATATCGACGCCCTGCCGCAGGCCCCACAGCGCCACCGCGCGGTACATCGCGCCGGTATCGATATAGGTGAACCCCAGCTTGGCCGCCAGCCGTTTGGCGATGGTACTCTTGCCCGCTCCCGCGGGCCCGTCGATGGCTACGACTACGATTCGAGGATTGGAGCTTGTCAAACCAGTAGAATAACAAGCTGAGAGACCCTGGCTGGGGCCGTATGAACACCGCCGACTTCGACAGCTTGGTGACCAAAGCTTACGCCGAGATTCCCGGGCGCTTCCGGCGGCGGTTGAAGAACGTCGCGCTGATCGTGGAGCCGGAGCCTTCGACCGATCAGTTGGCGCGCGGACGGGTTCGCCGCGGCGGAACGCTGCTGGGGCTCTACGAAGGGCGTCCGCTAACCCGGCGGAGCGTGTTCGAAAGCTTCGCCATGCCCGACCGCATCACCATCTTCCAAGGTCCTCATGAGCGCCTCGCCACCAGCCCCGAACATCTCGCGCACCTGGTGGCCGAGACGGTATGGCACGAAGTTGCTCACTATTTTGGAATGACTGAGGCCCAAGTGAGAGCCGCCGAGCGCAAGCACCACCGCCGCTATTAAGAGCCGCGAGCGCCCTAATGCTGTACCGGAGGCTGCGTCGGTTGCGGCCCTGGCCCAAATCCCGGCGCGCCGCCGGTTTGTACGTTCGGCGGAGAATTGCCGACCGGCGATCCGATCGGGCCTTGCAGCGGATTGGGAAGCGGGCGGTCTTTAGTGACGTCGTAGATGAATTCCCACTCTTTGTAATTCGTCCGCTGGTTGTAGACCATGATGCCTTCGGAATCGGCCGTGCTGGCCACTCCAACCATGCCGCTGCCGCCGATTCCTACTTGCGGACTCTGGCCTGCCATGCCGCGCGGCGCGGGCTGCGTCAAGAGGTTGTTGATCAGTCCGGCCGCGGCGTTCTGCTGCTGTTGGTTTCCGGGTCCGCCCGGGCTGCCTGGGAATCCACCAGGAATGCCGGTCCCCGGCGGCTGACCGGGCAAACCCGTGGGGATCCCCGTGCCCGCGTTCGCATCGCCGGGCTGTCCCGGTCCACCGGGTTGTCCCGCAAGTCCCGCGACTCCCGGTTGCCCCGGACCTCCAGACTGTCCCGCTCCCGGCTGTCCCGCTCCCGGCGTTCCCGGAGGCGCGTTCGGATCGGTGGGCTGCACCGGCAGCAGACCGACCGGCTGAATCGGCTGTCCATCCGGCCCCACGGCCGAGCCGCCTTCGCTCGGGCGCCGCCGCGTGGCCGCGTTGACGAGTTGCGGAGTCGAGGACGGCTGCAAATCGGAAATGCCGTTCATGGCGGTGATGTCGCCCGTCGATCCGCCCGAATCCTGCTTCTGCCCGTTGGCGCCCTGCGGATTCTTGGTGACCACGGAATCGGTCAGGATGCCGTTCGCCATGTGGATGATGCGCCACTCATCCTTGCCGGTCATCGGATCTTTGTAGCGATGCCGCAGGAAGCGCATGTTGTTCAGGCCGCGATCCAGGTCGTCCAGATCCACCGGGTAGCGCGTTCTGCGCGAGGCACGGAAGTAGAGCTGGATGGCGCGCTTGAACTGCTCGCCGCGCGAAACCAGCAACTGCTCCTTCTGCCGCTGCGATTCGAACGACACCCGCGGAATCTCCATGTAGAGCGCGATGGCAATCATCGCCGCCATCAGAAACACCAGCAGCAGCGCGAATCCCGACTCCGGTTTGTGCCTGGCTCTCGCCATCTCAGCTCTGCGCTTCCTCCGCCAGCGGCACGGTTTGCGTCCGCTTGCTCTGGGTATCTTCGACCACCGCGGAGGTTAGCCCGATGCTCACCAGCCGGTAGGTGCGATCCACCATTTCGCCCGCGGCCCTCACCGTGACCTCATCGGTGCCGATCAGGAAGAACCCGGTTTTCTTGCCGTCTTTGCGCACCGTCGAGAAGCCGTAATACTTGAACGTGATGGGCGGTAGCGGCGGCGGTGGCGGCGGTCCGGGCGGCGGTGGAACATAAACCTCAGTCGGGCCCATCGAGTGGCCCGCCGCCTTCACCGCCACGACCGGTTCGGGCCCGCGCGGCGCCTCTCCCATCGCGAACAGGTTCCGGCCGCTGCCGGCTGAACCCACGTCCTGCAATTTGGCCAACCGAGCCAGGTGCAGCGTCGGGTCCACGCTCATGGGGTCGATCTGATCTTCCGGGCGCTTGGAGTGCAGCACGGGAATGAACTCATCGCTGCGGGCCTTGTTGCCCCTGCCCGCCGGGTGCGCCGCACCCTCTGTATCGGGGGAACCGAGCGCCGGAGAGGGCGCTGCCTTGGCGCTTTCCCGCCGGCTTGCGGCCGGCGCCGAAGAAGACGACGGCGAGGACGACGAAAACACGTTCGCGTACACGAAGTACCCGAGCAACACGAATAGCCCGCCGAGAGCGTAGACTTTCTTTTTGTCCT
>Ga0335071_10006774_pt1 | contig 11824 bp, 9 predicted proteins | sample Lox_Sample_15_FD_206724 | JGI IMG/M metagenome (GOLD analysis project Ga0335071, IMG submission 206724) | Soil microbial communities from Loxahatchee National Wildlife Refuge, Florida, United States - Lox_Sample_1.5 | ecosystem: Environmental > Terrestrial > Soil > Wetlands | place: USA: Florida...
CGGCCCCGGTAGCCGGTGCCGCCGCACTCCATGCAGCCTGGGCCTTCCCGGAACCCGAAATTGCGCCACTCGGCCACGTCCAGTCCGCTGGCCAGCAGCATATCGTCGTCGTAGTGCACGGTGCGCGCGCAGTACTCGCAGATCGTGCGCACCAGCCGTTGCGCCAGGATGCAATTGAGGGCGGAAACGAAGTTGTACGCCTCGACTCCCATGTTCAGGAAGCGTCCCAGCACATCGACCACGTTGTTGGCGTGGACGGTCGTGAACACAAGGTGACCGGTGAGCGCGGAGTTGATCGCAATCTGGGCGGTCTCCTGGTCGCGGATCTCGCCCACCAGGATCTTGTCGGGATCGTGGCGCAGGATGGATCGCAGCCCGCGCGCAAAGGTCAGGCCTTTCTTCTCGTTCACCGGAATCTGCGTGATGCCGCGGATCTGATACTCCACCGGGTCTTCGATGGTGATGATCTTGTCTTCGTCGCTCTTGATCTCGTTGAGCGCGGCATACAGCGTCGTGGTCTTGCCGGAGCCGGTCGGGCCCGTGACCAGCACCATGCCGTACGGCTCGCGAATGTAGCGGCGGAAGCGGCGCAGGTCATCATCGGCGAATCCCACCACATCGAGCGTGAGATTCTTGAACTTCTCGCTCATCGACTCCTTGTCGAGCACGCGCAGTACAGCATTCTCGCCGTAAATCGTCGGCATGATCGACACGCGAAAGTCGATGAGGCGAGTTTTGTAGCGCACCCTGAAGCGGCCGTCCTGCGGCACGCGCTTCTCGGCGATATCCAGCTCGCTCATGATCTTGATGCGGCCCAGAATCGTGCCGTGGTGCTCGCGCGCGATGGGCGCCATCGCCTCCTGCAGCACGCCGTCAATGCGGTACTTCACGTGAACCGAGTCGTCGTAGCTTTCAATGTGAATGTCTGAAGCGCGTCGCTCCAGCGCGGTGAAGATCGTGGTGTCGACCAGGCGGATGATGGGGCTGATGTCTTCCGTGTCGCTCGTCAGCTTTTCGATGGAGATGTTTTCATCGGGGTTTTCATCGCCCGTCAGTACGTCGAAGGTGAGGCCTTCGCTGGCTTCGTCGAGAACACGCTGTGACTGCTCGGTCTTCTTCAGCAGATCGGTGATCTGCGAGAGCGTGGCCACGCGGGCCTGGATGCGCGAGCCCAGCAGGCCGGCGATCTCATCGAGCACCATCAGCCGTGAGGGATCGCTGACCGCGATCACCAGCATGTCGGCTTGCTGCTCGATCGGCACGAAGTTGTACCGGAACATCAGCTCCACCGGCACTGTGCGCAGCAGGTCGTGCTGGATCTTGAAGTTCTTCAAGTCCACAAACTGGGCATGGTAACGCGCTGCCAGCGCTTCAGCGTGGCTGCGCTCGTCGTGCCCCGCCGGCGCTGGAGGCGCCAGTACTTCAGTTTCGGCCATGGGGAAGGTCCTCCTCGATCAACCAGTTGCTCGAGCCTGCTTTGAAAGGGCACGACTTCAGTCGTGCCGCTAATCGCTCGCAACGATCGCGGGCTTTAGCCCCTGAGGGACGGTTTGTACCGAAGTGACTCAGAACTCCCCCTCGGACCCGCAGATTACGTGGTCCCGGCTTGTCCCAGCGAAAAGATGGGCAGGTAAAGAGAAATCAAAATGAAGACGACAACGGTGCCCATGACCACCAGGATCGCGGGCTCCACCAGGTTCATGGCCGCCGCCAGGGCCGTGCCTACGTCTTCCTCGTAGAATTCAGCGACAGAATTAAGCATCTGCGGCAAAGCGCCGGTTTGCTCGCCGACCGTAATCATCTCGCACGCCAGCGGCGGAAACACTCCGGTGCCGGAAAGCGAATCGGCAAGGCTCTTGCCTTCGCGCACCGTCACTAGTGAACTGAGAACCGCCTTCGAGACCCGCCGCGATGAGATCGATCTGGACGCTGTTTCCAGCGACGGCACCAGCGGCAAACCGCCCGTCAGCAGCGTCGACAGCGTGCGCGCAAACAGCGCCACCTGGTACTTCAGCCAGATCTTGCCGAACACCGGCAGCTTGATGCGAAATCCATCCACAAAATCCTTGCCGCGATCGGTCAGCGAGAAGCGGTAGAAAATAGCGCCAACAATGATCGCGCCAATCAGCAGGTAAAGAATGTGGTGCTGCATCCATTTGCCGAAGTTGAGCAGGCCGACGGTCATCGCCGGCAGCTTCGAGCCCATCTCGTCGTAGAGAATGGCAAACTGCGGCACCACCACCGTGAAGAGGAAAATCATGAGCCCGATCACCAACGTCATCAGCACCGACGGGTAGATCATCGAGGCAGTCAGCTTCTTGCGGAAGGCAAGGGCAAGCTTCTGGAAACTTACATAGCGGTCCAAAACCTCGGGCAGGTTGCCCGAGCGCTCGCCCGCCAGCAGTGTCGTCGTGTACATCACCGGGAAGCCGCTCTGCGATTCAAAAGCCGCCGAAAGTGCCTCTCCCCGCTTCACGCGAACCGCCACATCGGAGAGTTGGCCGGCAAAACTGGAGCTCCTCTGAATCTTTCCCAGCATCTCCAGCGAGCTCAGGATCGGCAGCCCCGCGCGAATCAACGTGAGGAATTGCTGATTGAAGACAAGAAACGGCTCCAGCTTGACCTTGCGCCGCCCCAAGCCAATCGTCCCGCGCGAGCGAACCGAGAAGACGTGGTAACCGGCATGGGTAAACCGGGCCCGCAGCTCTTCGGCCGTGGAGGCGGTTTGAATCTGCTCCAGCACCCGGCCGCGCTCATCGGCCAGCTTGATGACGAACTCTGCCATGACTTTATCCGCCGGACTGGCGCCAATCCGGCCCTCAAAAGACGCTTGCGCGCACCCCGGCCTTCCTGCTCAAGGGTAACAGTCCTCTCTGGGCGATAGACGAAGGAAGGGCGCAGGACGCTCACGGGGTTCCGCTGTGGGTACCTGAGTGCAGCCCTACCTGGCCTGCAGCCGGAGAGGCTTGAACAGAGTGCCCCGATCAATCGGAGAGATACGGATCTCGTAAAAGGGCACAGCTTCGCAGCTTGGTGAAAAAGTCGTCCTAACCGCGGCTCGAGCAAGTTTTGTAACAAGGGCACGGCTTCAGCCGTGCCGAAGCAAACCCCGACAGACACGGGGCTTTAGCCCCTGAGGGACGTCTTTCACACGAATTCGCAACTGAAATAGGCTTTTTCATCAAGCTGTTCAGCCGGGCCGCAAGAGGTCCTCGAAGAAGAAGGGGTTTTAACCCCTGCGAACTCGTGCCTTCTTCGCAATGCCGCTTTAGATTCCTCCCACGCCAACCGGTGCCTTGCTCATCAAATCCCAGAGCAGCAGACACCCTGCGGCCGCAAGGAAGACGTACGAGAGGATATTTGCCTGCCAGATCGCGCGAGAGCTGCCTTGCTCGGTGTCGAGCCAGCCGACCCGATTCAATAGGACGCTCTCAACCCACGCCGAGACGAAGAACGACGGGATCAAAAGGCCGACGAAGGCGACAAGAATCGGCCAGCGCTCGCCCTCCGTTGGATCTATCCACGGGGCGCTGAATAGAACCCCAATAACGTTCAAGAATGGAGACCGCGGAATCGAAATACCAAGACCGTCGAGTCCAAACGCCAAGCCAATGTCAAGAATGAGGAAGAGCAACCAGGTTAGAGGAAATCCAAGGAGTGTCGTCACGGGATTCGCCACGCCGACTGCCTTCAAAGTTTTCCTGGCAGGCGTGCGCAGGCGAAAACGCAAATAGAGGGCTTCGATGATCACCACCGGCGCCAAATAAATCAGCATGACCGGGAACGCGACCGGTAAAATGACGACGCCCGCGTCGGCATGTGCGCAGCAGGGGGTCCATAAGAGGGTAGCTGCACCTAATATGGTCCAAAGGCACGATAATCCGCCTTTATCGCTCCCAAGCATTCTTCACCGCTGCCTGATTCTAATTTGGACGAAGGAAGGGCGCAGGACGCTCACGGGGTTCCGCTGTGGGTACCTGAGTGCAGCCCAGACGTGAAGATGGGTGCCGAACTGCCTGTATGCTGATTCCATTCGCCTTTGAGTCGGGAGGAGCAAGACAGGCAATGGAGTGGGTACTCAGTCCGCTCGGCAACGTGTCGCACCCCAGCGCAGAAAGTCCCTCCCTGCCCAAGCGCGGCATGCTGTCGGCGTCGCGCCCTTTCTGGCGCGTGCTGCTCGGCGGGCTGGGCCTCGCCTTCATGGGCATGGCGGTCTACTCGGGAATGCACGCTCGGCGGCAAGCCGCCGTCGCCGTCCCGTACCCGCATGAGCTGGCCCAGGTGAGTTTTGCGGTCTCCGGCGACGTCATCCCCCACGAAGCTGTCAGGGCGGCCGCCGCGGCCGCGGGCGACGGCGAGCAGGGCTGGGCCGCACTCTTCGGCGATGTGGCCGACATCTTCGAACAGGCCGATTTCGGCTTCGTCAACCTCGAGACCCCCATCGCGCCCGACCATTCCCACGGGACCAAGCCCTTTCTCTTCGACGCCCCGGTCGCGCTTCCCCAGGCTCTCAGGGCCAGCGGAATCAAAATCGTCTCATTCGCCAACAATCACGTTATGGACCAGGGGTGGGCGGGCTTTGCAGAGAGCCGGGAGCATTTGAAAGAGGTGGGCCTGCTCAATGCTGGAACCTCCGACACGGCGGCGAGCGCCTGGCAGCCCGTACTCACTGAGGCCAATGGCATCAAGGTTGGCTGGCTCGGCATGACTCGCTGGCTTAACGGCAACCGTAACCCCGATCAACCCGATCAGCCGCATGTCAACTTCTTTCCCTATCCCGGCGAGGCCAACGGCGCTCCCGGAGCCGATGAGGCTACTGTCCTCGCTGCGGTCAAAGCTGCTAAAACCCAGTGCGATCTGCTTGTGATCTCCGTGCACTGGGGTATTGAGTACGCGACCGCGCCGCGCCCCGAAGACGTTGACCTGGCGCACAAGATGCTCGAAGCGGGCGCGAGCGTGGTCCTCGGAGCGCATCCCCACGTGCTGCAGCCCATTGAGACTTACAGGACGCAGGACGGGCGAGAGACCGTGATCTTCTACTCCATGGGAAATTTTCTTTCCAACCAGTCGCGCGGCTATGTCGATGGCCTCAACCCCGATTCCAATGGAGAACCGAGAGACGAGCTGATCGGCCTGTTTTCAGCGGTCAGAAAAGACTACGGCCCCGCAGGCATTCGCGTTGAATTGGGCCACGTCGGCATGTTGCCGGTTTGGGAAGAGAACAACCGCAACGACATCGCCGCCGGTCGCGAGAAGACCCCGGTCATCAAGCCGATCCTCATCGATCGCGAACTGCCTTTGCTTACTGCCAAGCTCGATGCGCTGAACAAAGCCGCGGGCTTGGGCGCGGCGCAACAACCAGGCGCCGGTGCAGCCCAGCCAGGAGCACCGGCCGCAGAAGGCAACCCGGCTGTCTCGAAGATGCAGCCGCCCGACCTTCGCGAGTCCGCGCTCACCGCGGACGAGAAGAAGGAATACATCGATCTGACCAACCGGATCAAGCTCTTGACCGACCGGCGGAACCTGATCCTCGCGCGGGCCGGCGAGGAGTACGTGATCGCGCCTCCGAAATCGTCGCCAAAGTCACAGTAGAGATGTGAGCGCTCATGCACGCACCGCAACCAGGAAATTCGCGCGAACCCAGGGCGCTCGACACTTATCTTGGCGCCGCCGTGGGCGTGCTCCTGATTCCATTTGTAGCCGTGGGTACACTGCTCGCCGGTCCGGCCATTGTCGCGTTGCAATGGATGCGGAAGCATCGTGAGCACAGCTTCCGCATGCGCATGAAGTCACGGGGAAGGCTCATGCCCTGGGGCGAATTTGTCCGCGTGATGCGCGGTCAAGGCGGAACCTGCATCGAGGAGCGCTTTTCACCCAAGGGGCCCGTGCGCTTCTGGTGGACACCGGAAAACGTGCAGGGCGAATCGCCCTATCCCGTCATCGATTGGTTCACCATGCGCAAGGGACGCGCTGCGGAACCGCTCATCCATTGGTGCCGTGAGCGCTACACCGATCCGGAGCGAGGCGGCGCCAAGCTGGTCGACACCGGCCTCGTAGGGCATCGCGATATCTATGCCCTGTGGTCGCAGTGCCGGTCACGCTCCGCGCCCGCTCGGTGGGTTGAGATCGCGCCGCCCGAGATTGTGCCGCACAAAGCGAGTGCCTGAGCGCCCGCCAGGAGCGGCGGAAACGCCTGTTGCGGCTTCGCGTAACTGGCCAGGCGCATCGTCCTGCCCCGCTCAATACCCGTTCGCCGCCAGCCACGCCTCGCTGAGATCGAACGCTTTTTTTCCGGTGCCTGGGTTTTGCATCGCCGCCAGCTTGATGAGCACATCGGCCTCGATGTTCACCGGCGCGCCCGCCTGAAGCGTATGCAGATTCGTCCTCCAATACGTCAGCGGCAAGATGGCAATGCTGATCTCCTCGCCATCGAATCCCGCAATCGTCAGGCTGATGCCTTCCACCGCGACGGAGCCCTTGTGCACCATCCACTGCCGCACGCCTTCAGGAACCCGGACCTTGAGCGTCCAGTCGGTAGTTTGCCGGTCGAAATTCGGGCTCGATTCCGGAATAACCGGGTCGAGCGCGGTCATCACGCCCGTCCCGTCGACATGCCCCTGCACGATGTGGCCGCCCAGCGGACTTCCCGCAGCGGTCGGCAACTCCAGGTTGACCCGCGCGCCCGGCGCCAGCGCGCCCAGCGAGGTCCGATCCAGCGTTTCCTGGGCCAGATCGGCGTGGAAGTACGTGGGATCCGGATCGAGCGCCGTCAGGCACACTCCCGATACGCCCAGCGAATCGCCTTCGCGCAGCCGCGATGCAACGCCCGGGGCCTCAACCGTAATCCGCCGCACTCCGCCGCGATCGGTCAGGCTCTTCAGCGTTCCCGTCTGCTCAATGATGCCGGTGAACATATCTAAATTCTATCGGGGTGGGCGAATGTCCGCAGCCCCTGGGTCCCCTAACCCGCGCGGAGCGCGGCTAACTCCGCTAACTCCGCTGCCTCTAGAACTTCATCGACACGCCCTTCTCGCACATATCGCCGAACAGCGAGAGCAGATGCGTGATCCCCAGCAGATCGCGCACCTTCTTGTTCAGGTTCACAAGCTCCAGGCACGAATCCGCCGACTTGGCCGAAACGTACAGCCGCACCAGCGTCCCCAGCCCCATGCTGTCGACCCACTCCAGTTCGGTCAGATCCAGAATCACGCGCTTGTTCTCGCGCAGCAGCGGGTTGACCTTGGTGTGGAACTCGCCGCACAAGCCTGAAACCAGCCGGCCCCGGCAATGAACGATGGCCGTCGTGTCCTTGCGCTCAACCGAGAGAGACAGGCGATTGACTGCCGTGGTATTCGACATAGGGCTCAATGCCTCAATTTGCCATTCAGGAGAAGCGGGAAGCGTCGACTGATTCTCTCACATGCCTCCCTGCACACAAGAGAAACTGCCCATGCGATTCGAGCCATCGGTCAGTTGCTTTTCGGCATGCTTCCCTATTGCCGATCAAAACCATGACCTTTTTTGATCGATCACTCGAAATGTGAACGCGCCCCGAGCATGCAACACCCCTGTCGCATCGGAACGAACTGTATGATTCCCGCATGTCCCCTATCGAGAAGAGCGTCAAGGTAAATCGGCGGAGTTTTCTGCTCCAGGCAGGCGCGCTGTCCCTCAGCCCGGCGATTCTGGCCTCGCACGCGTCCGCTGCTGAGGACGTGAGCGCAACTGACCGCGAGCGCACGCGATCCGTCGCCGCCTTGGCCTGATTTCACGATTCGATGACGCCCCGCACGGTTGCTTGGCGAGGCCGACTTCAGGAACTGACTCACCGCCTAGCCTGCGGAGAAAAAGTCGTATACTTGCTCCTAAAGCTTGCCAGAGCATTGATTTCCCGTCTTGTTGGTTTCTATGCCCACTGACTACACGAAGCTGAACCCGCGAGAGTTGCGCAGGCGAAGCAAGAGCACCGACGCCGAGGATATGCTCCATGCAATAACAGAGATTGAACGACGCAAGAGGGAATTACCCGACGCAAGCCACCAGGTATGGTGGGCGCGTCGCGCAGTCATTGTCACTGGGATCGTTGGCGCTCTAACGGTCCTAACGGGGGTTATTGGGGTTGCGTTCAAAGTTGGGTTTGAGCCGCAGACTCAAGTCCAACAGGTGGCGCAGCGGGAGCCCCCAGTTCCACAAGCGAAAAACGGGGACGACGCGCTAGTGGGGCGCTCAGCCGGTCCTCCATCCGCTCCGAACCCTCAAGTGCTGAATCCTTCGTCGGACTCTTCGGCAACATACAAGGGGAAGGAGCCAGAGCCACCCAAGAGCACTGCCGGCGAAAAAGAGCATATTCCTAATTCCTCGAAGCCGCCCCCCGGTGAGTCCACGAACGCTTCGTCTGCATCCGTAGCACCACAGCAGTCATCATCCGAAATACCGGTTACTTTTGAAGCGATTCCGATTGGAAAGAACGGTCTGAGCCTCTCAGACGCGAACTCGATAGCGTCGACCGCACAGTCGACTGCGGCAGATATCCTCAATTGCCTGGTAACTTACCCCTCCCCAGAGGGCGGCCCTTGCTTAGGAGCGTACGGCGCTAAGGTAACCACCATTCGGGACAATCTGCATAACTATGGTATCGAGCTGGCGGTGTTGAACGCAGAGGTTGCCAAGCTGGAATCGCAGCCGTCAACTGCTGAGCTTCGGCGATCCGCTGAAGTGTTGAGGGCTCTCGCTGATGCGCTTCGGGGCGCTATCAAGAGTGGGACGGCGACAACGGTTCAGGAATTCCCGGAACCGCCAGTTGTTCTCGATCCTATATTCGTTGGGAAGAATAATCTGAGTGACTTTGAGGCGCAATCCATAGCTTCGTCCGCCCAGCGGACCGCATCAGAACTTCTCGACTGCCTTGTCGAGCGCACAGAATCCGGCTACGTCGAGTGCTTTTCCGCTTACGGAACCTCGGTGGCATCGGTCAGAGATAATCTGCACAATCATGGCGTTGAATTTGGACCCCTCAATGACGTGGTTCACAGTCTCGAATCGCAGCCTTCGGCTTTAGCAATGCGCCACGCAGCACTTGTCTTGAGGGCGGTTGCAGACAAAATCCTCGATATGAGGCAGAAAGGAAGCACCCCCTCCGCCAAGGCAGCGCCTGTAAAGATCGCCATCAATCTTCCTGACGCTATCCGTCTCAGTAAACGAAAGATGCAATCCATAGCGAAGGTTGCTGAACTAACCGCATCGGCAATCGAAACTTGCACAGCTGAATTCGGCGACGCAAGTATGTGCGTAGATAGGACAGTCTTCGCTGATTGGGGTTATGGCTCGGTCGTTGAGCAAATTAATAACATTCGACTGGAACTTGCAAAAGGTGACATCGTCGTCGACCAGATGGAAGACGCCGCGAAGCGACTCCAAGGAGGACCGAGCGAGGATGATCTGCGCAGCATTGCACGCATCCTCGACGAACTCTCGAAGCAACTGGATGCAAAGGCAAGGTAGCCGGATGCCGGCCTGACCCAGCGGGACAAGGACGACTTATTCATCGACCCAGCGCGGTGTTCAAGGTGGTAAAAACGCTCTCCGCGCGCCTAAGCGTTTCGGCGTCGAGTTTGGATATGTCCCGTATGCCGCTCAGATCTCGTCTGATGACCTTTGCCACCGAACCTTTGTTGAAGGAAACGCCAATGCTCTCGCAGCCCCGCTGAATGCGATCTACGATAAGGCCTGCACCAACCGGCTGGATGGCCGATTGATGCACGGCAGCGAGTTTGTCCTTATGGGCCTCAATGGCCTTTTCTAGGTAATACGCTTCCGGAAAGATATCCTCGATCGCGAAATCTCCGGTCTGACCGGCGGCCATGCCGAGCAACAACGACGAGGATTTTGAGCCCTTATAGCGCGTGATCCATTTCGTCCTCAACCGCTCCTCTTGCTGCCGGCCCTCGGTGTCCGAGTCGAAAAGGGCGACGACTTTCAGCCCCTGGCCTACCATAAAAGTAGCCATGTACACCGCCTCGGAGGCTCCCCCCGATGCCGTTATCTCGACGTCATCGGGAATGGACGCCTTGCCAGCTTTTTTCAGGAGATTTGAGAGTTCGGACAGAATATAAAAGTCGTCCACCCCCTCAACTACCAGGTTTCTCTCCGATACCAGGTAATGCTGGTTTAGTTTCATCCCAAGCGCAGCTTGCAGTGTCATCTTTTCGTCGGGCCCGCTTGCGCCGAGGTCGTCCGTTACGGTTGCGTAGCCTCCCTTTTCCTGAATGACGTGAATGCGGCCGGGCTCACGGAGGTCGACGAGGAAGGGAAGATGGGTCGTGTAGATTAGAACGTTTTTCTCAGCATATGCGTCCAAACGATTGATCAGATCGGCTTGACCGCCGGGATGCAAGTGCAGCCCCGGTTCGTCGAGCAGAAGCACACAGTTCTCGAAGGTCCCACCGCTATCGTGCATAAACCGGAGGTCAAACGAGAAGAACCATCGAAAGCCCTTTGACTGCTCCTCCAATGGGATCATTCCGATATCTTTGGATATTTCCTCAATCTCGGTGAAGAACTTCTGCCCGTCGCAAAGGAATTGAACACGGTAGGGGGTTTGGCCCCATCGTCCCGCCACGTCCTTCGTCAGGCTTCGAGCGCCGTCGTCCAAGTCGTACTGTCGCTCGCGGATCACCTTCTGATCGCTGGAGCTGCCTTGTTCGATCAACCTGTCCAGGTTCAGGCCCGACAATTCAAGCACCATGAGTATCGTCGCGTCTTCAGGGGTCGGATTCTTAGAGTTCCTCCTTGTTTGGAGTTGGTCGAGCCGTGTTGACCCCTGGAACTCCCTGTAGTCGTCCATGTAAATAAATGTCGGGAGACTCTTCACGATGTACTCGTGGGCGTTCGCGTGCATCGTCGGGAGCTTGGGCAGTGCCCCAACCATTTCCCTGACCTTTTGCGTATGAGATGCGACGAAGGAATTCTCGTTGTTATATTGCGGCTGCGAATTGCCTTGGGACCTTTCAGCATTTAGCTTCTGGGTATGCTGGTCCGCTAGTGAGGCCAAATCGCCGTAGCGCCCCTCGCGGACAGCAAGGGCGATCTCCTCTATGCACTTCTGTGCCAGTTCGGCGAATGCGGCCTTAGTTGGTTCATTCGGCCTTGGCAGCCCGCTGCACAACTTGTCGATCTCATTCGGGTGTAGTGAATCGGGGAACAGATCCGGATAGGACTCAAACTCTATCTCGAATTGACCTGCGTAGTTCTTCTTGACAAGAACACGGTCGGCGTTCATCGGCTTCGATGTGATTGTCGAGAGCTTCTGCTTTTCGGCATCCGACAACTCGAACGCGGCCGCGCAGACAACCTGGCTCTCGTTCTTTGCCCGACGCTCCCCGCGGGGCCAGTCCGAGTCCAGGCTGTACGTCTCGCTCTTGTCGTGTGGGTTGAATTTATGGAGCGCGCGAAGCAAGGAGGTCTTGCCGGATTGATTCTTGCCCACAACACACGTCAGGTTGCTGTCTAATTCAACATCCCCTGAGTCTTGAATATTCCGGTACTTCCAGACCCGAAAGCGCTTCAGTTCCATCCGGTAGTCTCCAGGGCAGCCTTGATTGAAGATCCCTGCTCAAGCGTAAGTCCTAGCCCGCCTGAAATCAATGAAAGGCACGCGTTCGCAGCGAGTGAAGCCATGGGTCTCGAGGTCGAGCTCCGGCCGATTGGCACTCCGGATCGGCCGCGGCGCCCTAACGGCAGCGCCGGTAACTCCCCTCGCCAAGATGAACAGGTCCACGGCAACATCCGCCGGAGCCTAGCCAGGTGTCGGGAAGGATGAGGCGAG
>Ga0335071_10006775_pt1 | contig 11822 bp, 11 predicted proteins | sample Lox_Sample_15_FD_206724 | JGI IMG/M metagenome (GOLD analysis project Ga0335071, IMG submission 206724) | Soil microbial communities from Loxahatchee National Wildlife Refuge, Florida, United States - Lox_Sample_1.5 | ecosystem: Environmental > Terrestrial > Soil > Wetlands | place: USA...
GCGTGTCGTTGAAGATAAGTTTATGCTGTTTTCGCTTTCCCTGAGAAGAAAGCCAAAGGATCAAACGGTCGTGCTTTTCAAGCAGCGCGTCTTCTTCCTTTATATACAAATCGCCGCTCATGCGCAAGTGGATGAGCAGATACAGATTTGAAAGCTGGACGCTCAAAAATTTAGCGCGGCGCGAAACTGTAACGATCTTTTGCCCTTTGATCAATTGTTTAAACTTCCTCGCCGAGGGAGTCGCGATAGTACGCGACCAACAGACATCGGAATCCAGAATCGTCCGGCCGACTAACTGAGGGCGCAGAGAACGCGCAATGGTTTCAACTTCAGGAAGTTCAGGCATAAGAGGGTATCAAGTGTCATGTGCCAAGTATCTGTAACACATGACGAAGGATTCACTCGTTGAACATCTCGCCAACCGAACGTCCCTCGTGGGCGCGGCGGATCACCTCACCCAGCAACTCTGCAATCGAAACTACTGTCAGGCGGCCTTTGAGGCGTTCCTTTTTGTCAGCAGAGATCGGAACAGTATCAGTTGTAATGAAATGTTTGACTGGCATGGCAACCAGGCGTTCGATTGCATCGCGCGAGAGAATAGGATGCACGAAAGCCACATACACATCGCGTGCACCGTTTTTCTTCACTACATCCACAGCCTGACCAATGGAACCGCCGGTATCCACTTCATCATCCACAACGATGACATCGTGGTCTTTCACATCGCCGATCAATCTCAAAGCCTCGGCATTGGCATCATTTCCCGTGCGGCGCTTCTCGATCACGGCAATCGGCAAATCCATATCCGCAGCGTAGTTGCGGCCTTTCTTTGCGAAACCCAAATCCACCGCCACAACCACCGGGTCTTTCATCTCGCCGCGCATCTGAGCGTTGATATGCTCAACGATCAGATGTGAACCGGTCAGCACATCGCCGGGAATGGAAAAGAAGCCTTGTAGTTGCCCCGCGTGCGGATCGAGGGTCATGTAACGATCTGCTCCCGCGACCTCGATCATATCCGCCACGAGGCGAGCCGTGATGGGCACGCGCGGCTGGTCTTTCTTATCCGAACGACCATAGCACAAATAAGGAACCACTGCTGTGATGCGCGCGGCCGAATCCAACCGCAGCGTTTGAATCATGATCAGTAGTTCCATCAAATTACGATGCACCGGCGATGACGTGGTTTGAATCACATACACATCCTGTCCGCGCGCGCTGCCATCCAACTTGATAAAAAGGTTTTCGTTCGGAAACTCAATCACCTGGCGCCCACTCAATGGCTGACCGAGATAATCTGCGATTTTCTGCGCCAACTCAGGCGAGCCTTCGCCCGCGTAAATTTTGATCCCTCCATAAACTTTCAAGTCGTGATGAACATGATGGACCATCCGTCCTCCCAATTACGCGCTTCCCGTCTAGCGCGTAAAACGCCTTCCATTAAGATAGTATCGCACTGGCCGTTTGTGAATAAAATCTGCCATATTGCGACGCCGATTATACTCGCGTCCCATTCGTTAACAATTTGACCGCTTCGCTCGGCGAGAGCTTTCGGCTCAAGACTCGTTCAAGGACTTCATCGTATTTTTCAGTGGAAACATCTTCACGAAACCGGGACATCAAGGCTGCCTCGATTAACGCCTCCAACTCAGACTCAAGCCTGGCGCGTTCCCGAGCAGTCCAATCTCCGCTTTGACGTAAGTGCGCCACATGCCGCTCAATAGCTTCCACCACCTCCGCAATACCAGTGCCATCTGTTGAAATCGTGCGAAGGATGGGAGGAATCCACAACGAGGTGTCACTCTGAGTCGATTGTTTCAGCGAAGAGTCTCCTCCTTCATCATTATCGCTCAGACTCACACTCGCTGCAACCGGTACATATTGGCCGTGATGGCGATACACTCTCCCAGTCGGATGAGCAAGCTCGAGCGTGGAACGAAGCGCCTTTTCCGTATTCTCCACGCCGGGGCGATCTGCCTTGTTCACCACTAGAATATCCGCGATCTCAAGGATGCCAGCTTTGATGGCTTGAATGTCATCGCCGAGGCCCGGTGCTTCGACCACAATCGTAGTATGCGCGAGGCGCGCCACATCCACTTCGGATTGACCCGCGCCGACCGTTTCGATCAGAATCAAATCGTAGCCCGCGGCATCGAAGACTTGCGTAAGAGTCGCAGTGGCTTGCGCCAATCCGCCGAGCGAACCGCGCGAAGCCATCGAACGGATGAACACACCCGAGTCGCCGCTCAGATCGCGCATGCGGACGCGGTCGCCCAACACCGCGCCGCCCGTGAACGGGCTCGAAGGATCAACAGCCACAATGGCGACGCGTTTGTTTTGCGTCTTGCGTACATGCAAGGCTAGTTGATTGACCAGCGACGATTTGCCGGTGCCGGGCGCGCCGGTCACGCCGATCAGCTGGGCGCGGCCGGTGTGAGGAAATAGGTCGGCTAGCGCGGCGCGGCCTTCTGGAGAATCATTTTCGACTTGAGTCAACAATCGGGTGAGGGCGAGTCGGTCGCCGGAGAGAACTTGTTGTGCGAGGGTCATTAATCAATTACCACAGATAAATGCCGATGAAGTTTTAGTAAAGAAGAAAATATTTTCATCGCGTTGATCTGTGTACATCTGTGGTCAGCCATTCGATACCGCAGCGCGAATATCTTTGACGATATCTTCCGTGGAGGCGCCGGGGCCGTACACGCCAGTGATGCCAACCTCTTTCAAACGCGGGATGTCTTCATCCGGCACGATGCCACCGATAAACACTTTGACATCCGTCTGGCCGTTGGCTTTCAGCAATTCCATGATGCGCGGGGCGAGTGCCATGTGCGCGCCGGAGAGAATCGACAGACCGACCACATCCACATCTTCCTGCAACGCGGCCTCGGCAATCATTTCGGGAGTCTGGCGCAGGCCGGTATAAATGACTTCCATGCCCGCGTCGCGCAGCGCGCGTGCAACCACTTTCGCACCGCGGTCATGCCCATCCAAACCGGGCTTGGCTACTAGGACACGGATCTTTCGCCCTTGCTCAGGACGAGTCTTTTTATCAGCCATTCTGCCTCCATGAGGAAATGTGAGGGAATTATACTAGAGACCGTTTAAGGAAAGAGAAGGCACGCGTTCGTGATCTTATTCCCTCGCGCCTTACTTCGGTGTATACTCGCTTTATCCTATTCATGGAGGCATTATTATGAAGCGTGCGGTTAGCATCAGCATTGGTTCATCCAAACGCGATAAGGCTGTGGAGGTGACTCTCCTCGGCGAAAAGGTCAGCATCGAACGTATCGGCACGAACGGCGACATGGAAGCCGCGGCCCTCAAATATAAGGAACTCGATGGCACCGTGGATGCCTTCGGCGTAGGCGGCGCGGATCTCGGCACTGTTGTGGAAGGCAAGTTTTATCCGTACCATTCTGTGCAGAAGTTAATTCGCTATATTCAAAAGACGCCTTACGTGGATGGCAGTGGATTAAAGAATACGCTCGAGAACCGCGCGGCTGCCTTCGTAGACAAAAAGATCGGGGACTATATCAAGGCTCGGGGACGCAAGGTCATGATCACGGTCGGGGTGGATCGCTGGGGCATGTCCAAAGGATTCGTCGAGGCCGGCTACGAAACGGTCTTCTGTGACATGATGTTTGCTCTCGATATTCCGATCCCGATTCGTTCGATGGGCGGCCTGCGGACTCTGGCCACATTATTGATTCCAATTGTTACACGCTTCCCATTCGAATGGTTATATCCGACCGGTGAAAAACAGGAAGTGCGCACGCCTAAATATGTGAAGTGGTATGAGTGGGCCACGGTGGTAGCAGGCGACTGCCTCTACATCAAACGCAACATGCCTGATAACATGCAAGGCAAAGTGATTGTCACCAACACCACCACGCCCGAAGACGTAGAATTATTCAGAAAGTGCGGCGTGAAATATCTGGTCACAACCACACCTGTGCTGGACGGCCGCTCATTCGGGACGAACATGATGGAAGCCGCGCTGATCGCTGTCTCTGGCAAAGGCCGCACACTGACCTGGCCGGAGTTAACCGAATTGATCGATAAGGTCGGCTTCGAGCCGCAAATTCAGGAACTCAATTAACTTCACCGCGAAGCTCAGAAAACCGCAAAGAAAAAACTTTGCGCGCTTCGTATCTTCGCGGTCACTTGTGAGGAGAGAAACCTATGGACGCAATTGTCACCGCGGGAGGCATCCCGCAACCCAACGATCCGCTTTACGCGTATGCCAAAGGCGAATCAAAAGCGATGATCGATGTGGCAGGCAAACCCATGATCCAATGGGTGCTGGACGCGCTCAGCGATGCCAAAAATGTAGATAATGTTGTCGTAGTTGGCCTATCGCCCAAGAGTAGCGTCACTTGCAAAAAGCCTATGCACTTTATTTCGAATCAAGGGCGCATGTTGGCTAACATCGTGGCCGGTGTGGAAAAGGTCCGCGAACTGAATCGCAAAGCGAATTACGTGCTGATCGTTTCGTCTGACATTCCTGCCCTGAAGAGCGAACATGTAGACTGGCTGGTCGAAACCGCCATGCAAACCAAGGACGATATCTACTACGGCGTCTGTCCAAGCGAAGTGATGGAAACTCGCTTCCCCGGATCGAAACGCACATACACTCCGCTCAAAGATATGAAAGTCTGCGGCGCGGATATTAACATTGCTCATGTCCGAATGGCGAGTGAACATCTGGAAATATGGGAGAACCTGATCTCAAAGCGAAAAAATCCATTCGCACAGGCCACCGCGATGGGCTTTGGCACATCATTCCTGTACGCTACAGGACAACTCACTTTGGAAGATGCAGTCGAACGCGTCACCAAACGAATCGGTATCACAGGCCGCGCGATCGTTTGGGAACAAGCCGAGCCTTGCATGGATGTGGACAAGCCTCATCAACTTGAATTGCTGCGCGAGGACTTGGAACATCAAGTTGCCGCGTCCGCGCGCCAAGCTCCGGAAGTCGCCAAAGCGAAGACCGTGAAAGCGGCTCCAAAGAAAAAGACAGTTGCAAAGAAAGCGGCTCCAGCCAAGAAAGCTCCTGCCAAAAAGAGCAAGCCTGCAGCAAGCCCCAAGAAAGCTATGATAAAGCAACGAGCAAAATAGAACTTCCAAGTAAAATAGTCACTCTGAGGAAAATTTCCAAGGAGTGACTTTTTATTTTGGGACAGTTTATGGATTTGAAATCTGTACTTCGAATTGATGCTCAGCTTTCCGATCAATTACGCGTGGCCGAACAACCCGGCAGCTTGCGTTCGGTCGCGATCTTCTTCGCGCATTCGGGCGATTCATGGTTTTGGGGCGCGGCGCTGATCGTGTTGTGGATTTTCAGCGATCCGTTTTGGAAAAATTGGGCGGTGATGGAATTTATCGGCATTGCCCTGCTGGCCGTGCTGGTCATGACAATCAAATTCAGCGTTCGCAGAAGACGACCGGAAGGCGAATGGGGCAGCATTTATCGCAACACCGACCCGCATTCGTTTCCATCAGGTCACGCTGCGCGCGCCTTTTTGATCGCGGTCATTGCCACCGGATTCGCGCCCGCCTGGTTGGCGATCATTCTATGGATTTGGGCACCGCTGGTCTCGCTGGCGCGCGTCGCGATGGGCGTGCATTATGTATCAGATATTGTCGCTGGCATGTTGGTGGGAATCTTGATGGGACTGATCTGTTTACAATTTTCCAGCCCTATCTTGAATTTATTCAATTCAATCATTCATTTGATTTGAGAACAAAACCCCGTCAAAATTTGATGAGGTTTTGTTACGCCAAGCTTTTCACTGTCTTCAAATGCTCTTCGATATGGGCCAGATCGCGCTCCACCCAAATTTGCAATGTGAATCCCGAACCATTGATCTCATGCTGAGATTCGCGTGCCCAAGCCTTATCTGGGATTCCGCGCAGCAAATCGACCAACGAGTCGACGTTCGAAACCAACTCATCGAGAATCTCTGCCAACGGTTCAACACGGCTGTAATGCCCGGCCATATACGCATCTTGATTGAAATTTGCAAATAAGGGATTCTTCTGCTCCAGTGTCTGACGTACGCGAAAGCCATAAACCAATTTATCCACATCGCGCGTATGCGCGGCCAATTGATGAACAGTCCAACCATCCTGCACCACGCAATGTACATCTCTCACTGCCAAACACGCCGCGCAAAATTCTTTTGCAGCCGTGCTCAAACGATCCATCAACTTTTGGCGGTACTCTCTCAATTCCTGCATTACTCCTCCACGTTCACAATTTGACCATTCAAACGGGCCGCTTCTTCACCGCACAAAAATAAAACCGCTTCAACAAATTCTCTGGGAATATCAGCATCAACATGTTGAACATCCGAGATTCCCGTGCCAACTATATGCACGCGGACTCCCTGCGAATTTAATTCGCGCGCCGCCTCGCGCGTCAAATTGACGATGCCGCCCATGCTCGCCAAATATGCGCCTCGCTCTTTCTGGACCCGCGAGCTGCTCGCCATGACCGAATTGATGATCACGCCTCGGCCGCGGGCGCGCATCACGCGCCCTACCGATTGCAGTGTGAGAAACGTCCCGGTGAGATTCACATCGAGGACGCGGTGCCAATCCCACTCGTCCATATCGAGAAGCGGAACATGCGGCTCGACCGCGGCATGGTTGATCAGAATATCAATCTGGCCCCAATCGTCTTCCACTTCTTTGATCAACGCCTGCACACCAACTTTCTTGGCAACATCCTGAACATACGCCCGCGCCTGTCCGCCGCTGGCAAGGATCCTCGCCACCACTTCATCCACATTGACCGGCGAAACATCATTAGCCGCGACGATCGCGCCGCGCGCTGCAAAGGTCACAGCCAACGCGCATCCGCGGCCGCGGCCCGCGCCCGTGATCAACACCACTCGATTCTTGAATTCATTGTTTTGCGTCATTACACACCGGAATCGTATCTGTATTTTTATCCGCGTTCAACGCCAGACCTAAATATGGCGAGGGGTCAAGCGTATTCCGAATATCCAACTCATTGCGGAAACTTCCATTGCCATCATCCAACACAATCGAAAAATGCAAATGCACACCAACAGGATTATTCGGATCGCCGGAGTAATCTCCCTGATAGCCAAGAAGTGTTCCGGCATCAATGGATTTCTCTGAAGTGCCCGGCGGAAACTCTGAAGAGATGAAGGAATTGCCGTTCGCGTCGGCCATGTGAGTATAGTAGAGCCAAATCTGTCGTCCGGGTTGAAGCGGGTCGCTGGGCACGCGCACGATGACAGCCGATTTCCAATCCGGCAGGCGAGTCAAATATCCGGGATAGGCCGCGATCACTTTCGTCACGCCGATGTTCGTTCCGGCAAAGATATCGATGCCCTGATGGCGGTGACCGGGTTGAAACGTGTCGTCCCAAAGAAAGCCGACCAGACCATCGGTCGGGAAAATGAACGGCGCATCGCCGCAACGCGTACCGGCGTGCATCATCCAATCCAGCCGCGGGGTTGGATCGCGCAACCAGGCCATCACTTGCAACGTGCGGGCACTGTTACACCGAAAATAGTTCAAATACAAATAAACGACAGTTACCGCGGCTGCTACAGCAACCGCTAACAAGATAAAGCGCTTGGACATCATCCGCGATTATAGCAATTTTTATAACCCACCGTCAGTACTACTTGAATCGTGTGAAGAAAAGATGTATGATGTTCTGGTAATTCAACGTCCTGCCCTGGCCTAGGAATTTTGACTAGGACACCTCGAAACGGTAAACCCACCGTGAGGTGGGGGCGCAAAGTTATGGATCTGCATGCGTAGCAGACCGCCAGACTGCCGAAGGTTTTTACTTTTAACCCGGGCAGTTTTTTAATTAATTCGAAAGGAGGTGAATTTCAAAAATAATAGGGTAATTTAATGACAAGGATCGCGTTTACAAGATAAAGATTTTTTAACGTTATTGAGGAGAAAATAGTATGAAAGCAAGATGGTTTAACGTTATCCTGACATTGATCATGCTTGCAGCAGGGGCAGCGCCAGTTGTCACAACTGCTTCAATCTCTGCAAGCTATGCCGCGCCTTTCCTTGAAAAAGGTCCTCAAGCAATCCCTGCAAGTGTTGCTGGCCCAGGTTATGGCCTCTTCAGTTGCCAGGTCGGACTGAGCGTTGGGCAGTGCTATGACCCATATCAAATGCGGCATGCTTATGGCATTGACACACTCATCAGCGCCGGGTTCGATGGTCACGGGAAGACGATCGTCATTGTCGATTCTTTCCAATCCCCGAATATCGTGGACCAACTCAATTACTTCGACACCTTCTATGGTCTGCCTGGGCTGAATGGGCTTGGCAACCCGAACGATCCCAGCCTGGGTATGTTCACCCAGATTGCACCCGATGGCCTCACTCCATTTGACCAAAATGATGACAATATGGTTGGCTGGGCCGAGGAGATCTCATTGGACGTGTTATGGGCGCATGCCATCGCCCCGGGTGCAAACATCGTATTGGACCTCGCAAAAACGAACGATGATGCTGACATTTTGAGCGCTACTAAATTTGCGGTGGATCATAACCTCGGGGATGTCATTTCCCAGAGCTTCGGCGAGGATGAGAGCTGCGTCGATTCAAATCTTCTTGTGCAAGAGCATCAGGTATTCGCAGATGCGACGAGAAAGAATATTACGCTCTTTGCTTCCTCAGGCGATGAAGGTGCCTCACAGGCTTCGTGCGATGGAAATTCCTGGGGCAAGGCAGCTTCCTCGCCAGCCAGCGACCCGCTGGTCACTGCGGTCGGCGGCACTGAACTTCAGGCTGCAGATTATTGTCTGAGTTCACTTGGCTGCGACCCAACAGCCAACCCGGCTCCCGGAACTTATGTTGCCGAAACTGCCTGGAACGAAGGGCCTCCCTATGGCGACTTCCAAGACGAGTTTGGTTCAACCATCGCCACTGGCGGCGGCTTCAGCTTATTGTATGATGAGCCATCCTATCAGAGATCAGCAATTAACGATATCAACGGACGGGACAACCACGGATGGCATAACAACAAGGGCCGCGGAGTTCCTGATGTATCATACAATGCCGCAGTGTTGCATGGTGTGCTTACGTATCTCGACATCCCCGGCATCCCGGCCGGCATGTATCGCTTCGGCGGTACCAGCGCGGGTTCTCCACAATGGGCTGCCATCATAGCAATTGCCGATCAGAAAGCTCATACGCGACTGGGCTTTATCAACGCTGCACTATATCAAATCGGCCAATCATACAAGAACTACACAAAGTCTTTCTTTGATGTAACGAGCGGTACCAACTCAGCTGTTGAGTACGATGCCGATGGTAATCCCATAACCATACAAGGCTTTGACGCCGGACCCGGCTGGGATGCAACCACAGGTCTTGGTTCTCCATCGACTGGTCAACTGGTTGGCTATTTGATTAAATTCGTTTCGCCAGGTGATGGTCGAGCTGCTATTGCAGAGTCCAGTCCACATGGAAACGGTCATCACGGACATTTCCATATGGGACCACATTAATCGTTATCTTCACCAGACTGGGAGTCTGATCGTTAGCGCGAAGCTACTCCACTAACCTTCATCACAACCAATAGTCGTATAGAAATACCGGACATCAGACAAACCAATCTGATGTCCGGTATTCTTTTATCCTGTCACTTTACAGGATGTAATGAGTTAAGCATTGTCTTATAAACATCAACCACCGCAATTTCTGTAGTTGATAACATTACGTTCTCCATTGAGCCATTAGCAGATGCCAACATGTATCTTGCGCTATAGATATTCGAGACAGCATCATAACAAGTATTGGCAGTCAAACCATAGGCAGTAACTACATCGGCGCACTGTTGATCGCTATTTGTTTGGTCATCAGTTTTTGTTAGCTGCAAGAGAATTTTTGATCCAGTAGGGGAAACAAACGCTACGCCACCAGCTTGCTCTATAACAATCCAACTCGAAGGATAGTTAACAGCTACCCCAAGGCTAGGGCTGTTAAAAGTCTGCCACTCTTCCGAGCCGAGAGTTGGAACGGGAAACACGGGAGTTCCTTGAATCGGTTCAACCGGCACTATTGGCGGTCTTACTATGATAGCTCCAGGTTTAGGGGTTGCTTCCTGAGTAGACACCTGCTTAATAACTGGGCCCTCAGAGGTTGCACTGAGAGAATTCTGATTTCCTGGCGAGATTTCACTCGCAGGAAAGGCGGAAGAACAACCCGCAACCGCGAAGACCACCAAAAACAAAGTAAAAAGTTGTTTCATTTTTCACCTCATTTCTAAATACAGGCGAAGCGCTGAGTTAAGGCGTTTTTAGTAGAGAAAAGTTCCCCGAAAAATCTGCTTTGAATTCAATTTTACTATTCTGAATGATTTCATATCTTCATAAAATTGCTTTCGACAAATCATAGAAATCTAGACTTGCAAGTAAAAAGAAATTTAGCATTCTAAAAAAGGTTTCTCCTTTAATCCGGCTACTTGAAAACAACTTTGAAACAGTGTAATATGAACCTATCTTTAGAGTGGACTGTGCGACTTGCCTGAGAGGTATTGGAGGTACAACCTCGAAACGGTAAACCCATCGTGAGGTGGGGACGCAAAGTCATGGGTCTGCATGCATAAAACAGATCGCCAGACTGCCGAAAGGTTTATGTAAAACCTAGGCAGTTTTTTTATTTGTAGAAAGGAGGCGTTGACCAACTCACAGACACGCAAAAGATAGAACCACGGCAAAGAAAATATTCAAATTTTTGAGGAGAGATGCTATGAAGAGAACAAAATGGCTTTATAAGCTTTTGAGCGCGGCTATCATGTTGGTCATTGCCTTTGGCAATGCCATGCCCGCCGCTGCAGATGGTCCCAATCCCCCCAACCCCCAAGGTCCGGGACATCGTTATATTTTGTTTGCAAAAAGCGATGCGGATTACAGCAATATGCGTAACAATGCCTTGAGAGCTGGCGCCAGCATCGTTAGAGAAATGCGCCAAGGCAGAACAATGGTTGTAGAAACTGCAGCCGACTCCCAAGCTCAACTGGAAGCAGCTACAGGAGATCAGGTTGTCCCAGACCGTATTGAGCATTTGATCGAGCCGCAGTTAGCTCAAGAAATGGGCTTCAACGCCGCTCCCGGACGAAACCGATTCGACATGGGACATGGCGGAGGCAAACAGCAAGTAACGCCCGATCCGGCCTTTTCCTTGGACGGGCTGATGTGGAACGTCAATCGTATTAATGCTCCCAAAGCTTGGAGGATCACGACCGGTAAAAATACCGTGCTTGTAGGTGTATCGGATACTGGGTTGGATTACACTCATTCCGAACTTGCCTCCCAAGTGGCAGGCGTAGTAAATCTCGCAGATCCTACATTATGTCCCTTGATTTACGAGGGCACTCCTGACGCCTTGACCGATGCAGACTGGGCAGCAATGTATGGAGGACCGGCTGATACTGATTGGAACGGCCATGGTTCCTGGATTGGTGGCAACATCGCCGCAGCATTGGACGGCGTAGGAATTAACGGTATCGCACCGAACGTCAAATTGGTTGCGCTGAAAATTTCGGAATGGTGCGGGTACGCCTACGACTCTTCCATTTTGGATTCTTTCTACTATGCGGCTGATAATGGCATTGATATTGTCAGCATCTCGTTCGGCGGTTATCTGGATCGCACTGACCCGGATCAGGATGCCATCTACCAGGCTTATATAGATGCTGTGTCCTATGCCCGCTCGAAAGGCACCATAATTGTCGCCGCCGCAGGCAATGAACATCTGCGCATCGGCGCTGGCGGGAAGGTCATCAGCCATGGACCACTGACGAC
>Ga0335071_10006777_pt1 | contig 11820 bp, 10 predicted proteins | sample Lox_Sample_15_FD_206724 | JGI IMG/M metagenome (GOLD analysis project Ga0335071, IMG submission 206724) | Soil microbial communities from Loxahatchee National Wildlife Refuge, Florida, United States - Lox_Sample_1.5 | ecosystem: Environmental > Terrestrial > Soil > Wetlands | place: USA...
GCGCCGGCTCCTCCCCGAACAGCTCGAGGTCCGCGAGGGCGCCGCTGCCGAGATCGTCGACCAGCAGTGCGCCGCGCGCGTGCGCCAGCGTCGCGAGCTCCTCGAGCGCCGGCTCCGAGGTGAACCCTACGATGCGGTAGTTGCTCGTATGCACGCGCAGGATCGCCCGCGTACGCCCGGTCCAGGCGGCCTCGAAGTCGGTGAGGTAGGTGCGGTTGGTGGTGCCGACCTCCACGAGCTCGGCCCCGCTCTCGCGCAGGATGTCGGGGATGCGGAAGCCGTCGCCGATCTCGACGAGCTGGCCGCGGGCGACGAGCACCTCGCCGCCGCGAGCGGTCGCTGCGAGCGCGAGAAGCACCGCGGCCGCGTTGTTGTTGACGGCGAGCGCGTCCTCGGCCCCGGTGACCGTACAGAGGACGTCGTGCACGTGGTCCTGGCGCGAGGAGCGCTCGCCGCGCGCCAGACTGTACTCGAGGTCCGAGTAGCTCATGGCGGCGGTGACGACGGCCTCGACCGCCGCCCGCGGCAGCAGCGCGCGACCGAGGTTGGTGTGCACCACCACACCGGTCGCATTGATGACGCGGCGCAGTGACGGCGTGACCGCCGCGTCGAGCAGCCGCGCCACCCAGGGCACGAGGACGGCCGGCGTGAGGTCCTCCGCCCCGGCCGCCGCGGCGCCGCCGCCCGCGAGGATCTCCGCGCGCAGACGGTCGAGGACCGCGCGCACCGCGTCGACGACGAGCGCGCGCGGATACCGCGCGAGCAGCTCCGAGACGGCCGGCTCGCGCAGCACTTCGTCCACGGCCGCCAGCGAGCGCAGCCGTGCCTGGCGGCCGTCCGCAGCCTTGCCGTCCCGGTCGGCGCCGGCCGGCTCGCCGCCGCCGCCGGCCGCGCCCTTGCCCGCGTCCTTCTTGCTCCTGCTCTCGCTCATCTCCAGTCCATCTCGGACCGTGGCGCGCGCCGCAGACGCACCCCGGCGAGGATCATCGCGAACGCTACCACGCCGAAGGCGAACCAGCAGTCGGTCGCCGAGAACTCCAGGCGGTCGAGGACGTCGCGCCGCGCGGTCCACACGTAGATCAGCCCGAACCCCAGCAGCCCCCACACGCCCTGCGTGACCGTCCAGAACGTCTTGCCCGAGCTCTCGCGGAACCCGCGCGCGGTGGCCCACGACGCCACCAGCACCACCGCCAGCGGCGCCAGCCCGATGAGCACCGCGAGCAGCAGCTGCCAGAGCACCTGTGCGGCGGAGAGCCCCTTGACCGCATCCCAGATCGGCTCTCCGCTGCCGACGCCGAAGACGATGATCACCACCCAGCTGATGATGCCGATCAGCCCGAGCGCGGCCATCAGCAGGAAGGGGATCACGGAGAGGGCTCGCAGGACGACGTCGCCGGACGGGCCCTCCGGGCCGACGGCCTCCTCCTCGTCGTCGGGCACCAGGTCCTCCGGGTCGACACGCCCGTCCTCGCCCCACGCGTGGCGCTTCTGCCAGTCGTCCGGAGCCGGCACGGCTCAGCCTTCGAGCACGACGGCGCCGGCGGGGCCGGCGATCACCTCGCCGACCGTCCAGGCGTACGCGCCGACGTGCGCGAGCGCGTCCAGCAGCAGTCCGTGCTTCTCCGGCGCGACGGCCAGGAGCAGGCCGCCGGAGGTCTGCGGGTCGAAGAGCGCCAATACGCGCGGCTCCTGCCCCGCGACCGGGCCGGCGAAGCGCCCGGGACCGGGCCCGTCGGCGCCGTCAGCGAAAGGCTCCGCCGCCCCGGCAGGCCCCATCTCGTGCAGTCGCGGCAGCAGGTACTCGCGGTTGTTGCGCAGGCCGCCGGCGAAGACGTTCTGGGCGATCAGCCCCAGCACGCCGTCGTGCAGCGGCACCGCGTCGATGTGGACCTCGGCGGCGGCCTTGCTCGCGTCGAGCATCTCGCAGAGGTGCCCGAGGAGGCCGAAGCCGCTGACGTCGGTGCAGGCGTGCACACCGACGCGGGCCATGGCCGTGGCCGCGGCGGCGTTGAGCACCGCGGCCTCCTCGATGGCCGGCATCATGGAGTCCTCGGAGATGACGCCGTTCTTGAGCCCGCTGGCGAGCACGCCGATGCCGATGCGCTTGGTGAGCACGAGCTTGTCCCCCGCCTCGGCTCCGCCGTTGTAGACGATCTCGCCGGGCCTGGCGACGCCGGTGACGGCCAGGCCGTACTTGGGCTCCTTGTCGTCGATGGAGTGTCCGCCGGCGAGCTCGGCGCCGGCCTCGGCGACCTTCTCGGCGCCCCCGGTGAGCACCTCGCCGAGCACGGCGAAGTCCAGGTCTGACGGCCACGCCACCAGGTTCATGGCCGTCAGCGGCCGCGCGCCCATCGCGTAGACGTCGCTGAGCGCGTTGGCCGCTGCGAGGCGGCCGAACCACAGCGGCGAGTCGACGATGGGCGTGAAGAAGTCGACCGTCTGCACCAGGCAGAGGTCGTCGCCGACCGGCACCACCGCTGCGTCGTCGCGCGTCTCCAGTAGACGCGCGAACTCACCGGTGGCTGCCGGCATGCTGTCGAGGATGGCCTGCAGGTCGCACGGACCCAGCTTGGCCGCTCAACCGCTCTTGGCCGCGAACTGCGTGAGTCGGATCTTCTCGGTCATGGGCCAAGCTTACCCCAGCCGGCGTTCGCCGCCGCGGGCCGGGGTCCCTCACGCCGCGTCGTGACGGCGGAGCGTGACCAGCTCGTTGACGTCGTTGTAGGCGCGGAGGCTGTCGATGCGGCCGCCGTGGACCGTCCACACGTGCGCGAAGGGCACGTCGACGCCCTCATCGACGTCACCGCCCTCCGCCCCGACGTGGAACACCCCCGTGACGATCACGGTGTCGCCGTCGCAGTAGAACTCACGCGCCTCGAGCGCGACCGCATCATGCACCTGGGGGATGGGCGCGAAGATGCGCCGGAGCACCTGGTCGCGCCCGCGGAAGCACGCCGACGGGTCGGACGCCCACTGCGGCCCGCGCCACTCGATGTCTTCCGCGAACATGGACAGGGCGGTCTGGATGTCGCCCCGGCAGATGCTCTCGTAGCCGGTGCGCACGATGTCGATGTTGGTGGCCATGAGAGCAGCGTTCCCCGGGAGCGCCACAACGGGTACGCATTACTGTCGACGCGCCGGCCGCCGCGGGGCGCGCCGTCAGCGGGCGGCTGCGGCGGTCAGCGGACGACCAGGCGGGCGGAGCCGGCCCTGGTCTGGTTGTTGCCGGCCTGGTCTGTCGCGTACACGCAGAGCCGGTAGACGCCGCGGCGCAGCCTGGCTCGCCAGACCGCGCGCCGCAGGCCGCCGGTGGCGCGCCAGCCGGGACGCAGTGTGGCGCGCGTCCGGCCCGACGGCGTCCGGATGACGAGCTTGACCAGCGCCTTCGGCGTCACGTCGTCCACCTCGTATCGCAGGTTGACGCGCGCGCCCTTGCGCACGCGGGCGGGGCGCGCCGTCGTCGTGGGCCCCTCGGCGTCGATGCGCACCGTGCAGGTGTGCGTGGCCTCCACGTTGCCGCGGTTGTCGCGCGCCCGGTACCGGACGGTGTGCGCGCCCTGCCCGGTCACCTGCAGGGAGGCGGGCAGGCCGTCGAGCGGGTCGAGGTCCGGAGAGTCGACGCTGGCGTCGATGCCGGCCACGCCCGACCCCTCGTCGGTGGCCGTGAAGGTCAGCGTGACGGGCGCCGCGCTCCAGCCCGCCGGCACCCCGGCGACCTTGGTGACCGGCCTGGAGAGGTCGGTCACCTCTCCGGCGGCGGAGAGGGTGAACGCGGTGCCGCCGCAGACCCCCCACTTGTACGAGGACGAGACCCCGCGGAACCGGGACCACTGCACGGTGCGGTCCCACGTGTCCCAGTACGCGTACTCGGGGTACCCGCTGGTCTCGCGGTACCCGATGGCGGCGACGGCGTGGTCGCAGACGCCGTCGCCGGTGCAGTCGACGTAGAAGACCATGGGCCGGCCGGCGTCGATCTCGGCCTGTAGCACTGCGAAGGTCATGGAGGAGCCCCACGAGGCGTCGTACCAGTAGTCGGTGGAGGTGGCGGTCACCGATGGATCCACCAGGGCCACGTAGTCCTGGTACGCCGGGCCGACCATCTCCAGGTAGCTCCAGCCGTACGGCAGGCCGTCCACGCTCCAGGAGGTCTGCATGAAGTCGGCGACGCTGTCGCTGGCGTGCTCGTCGCCGCCCGGGAGCTCGCTCCTGTCCTGCAGGATCTCGTCGGCCGTGTCCTGGGGCAGCGCGTAGTCCTCCCAGTTCTCCGGGTCGGAGGCGGAGCCGTGAGACGCGATCGCCTGGTTCACGGCCGCGTTGGCCGTCTGGCTGGTGGCGTCACCGGGGATCAGGTCGGGGAACCCGTGCGAGTCGTAGTACCCGAGGACCATGCCCAGCGAGGTCGGCGCGCAGCCGTCGTGCCAGAGGTAGGCGGGCACGTCGCCCAGGAGCACCTCGCCGGCCGTGCCGAGCGTGCTGCGCACGCCGACGGCCGGGTGCACGCCGGGCGGCGGCGTGGGACCGGTGGTGGTGACGGCGTCGGCGAACGACGGACCGGCGGCCTCCCTCGCGAGCGCGTGCGCGGGGAGTGCAAGCGCGCAGAGCAGCGCGGCGCACACGAGCGCAGCGCAGGCCGGCGCGGTGCCGCGCGCCGACACCGCGCCCATACGCCGCGCCGCCCGTCGGTCCACGAGTCCCCGGTACAGGTTCACCCTCACTCCATCGGCCGGCGGCGGAGAAACCCTGAGCCCTCCGTCCGGGGCCGGGATGGTACGCTAGGCGAGCCGTGTCCACACACCGTTCGCCGCGCCGGACGCCCTACCGGCTGTACGTCAGCGAGAGCGGCCGCGAGCTGCGCCGCCGGCGCCGGCGTCGCCTCCGGCGGCTCTTCTTCGTCACCCTCCTCGTGGCCATCGCCGCCGGCGTCCTCCTGGCCGCCGGCTGGGCGCAGGACCTGTATGCGCGGCTGGCCGGCTCGTCGCCGGGCGAGCAGACCGCGGCGAACGGGCCGGCGACCGGACCCGCCACGTCGCCGGCCTCCTCCGGCGTCCTCGTGAGGACCGTGTCCACGGTCGTCGCGGTGGACCCGCCCGAGCCGATCGTCTCCCGGGGCGACGGCGTCAAGGTCAGCACGTTCCTCGGCGACGAGACGCGGCGGGTGTACGGGCTGGGCCCGCCGCCCACGCACCTCTCCCTGATCTGGAAGACGTCCATCGGCGGCGGCCTCACGGCGCCGACGCAGAAGGTCACCAAGAAGCACCCCAACACACCCTGGTCCGGCAGCGGCTGGACCGGTCAACCCGTCATCGTCCGCGACGATGGCAAGCTCTACCTGCTCTGGGGCGCCTACGACCGCAAGCTTCACAAGATCGACCTCGAGACCGGCAAGATCGTCTGGGAGTACTCTTTCGACGACATCATCAAGAGCAGCCCGACGGTGATCGAGGACCCGCATCCGGAGTCGCCGGAGGACAAGTACGTCGTCATGGCCGGCTCGCGGCGCGGCTGGCCCTCGAGCTTCACCGATCCCGGCCTGGCGCCGTACAGGGCCGTCTCGTTCGGCACCGGCAAGGAGCTCTGGCGGCTGCCGGTGCCCCTCACCGCCAGCTACAGCCGCGACGTGGACGGCAGCGGATTCTTCTACAAGGGCCGCATGTACTCGGGGGTCGAGAGCGGGTGGTTCTACAAGCTCGACCCCTTCACGACCGAGTCGTGGAACGGCTACGAGAAGCCCAAGGTCATCGCAGGCCGGCTGCTGCTCGGCACCGCGGCGGACCAGGCGGCGCACCAGGGCAACCTGGTCCTGGAGGCCTCACCGAGCCTGCTGAACGACGTCGTGTACGTCAGCTCCGGCGCCGGCGAGGTGTACGGCATGCGCCGGAGCGACCTCAAGGTGGTGTGGGACTACCACACCGGCAGCGACCTGGACGGGACGCCGGTGCCGACCACCAACGGCAAGCTGCTGGTGCCCGTGGAGAAGCAGTACATCAGCGGGCACGGCGGGATCCTCATGCTCGACCCGTCCAGGGATCCCGCCGACGCGGTCGTCTGGTTCTTCCCGACCGGCGACCGCAAGCTGGCCGACTGGGAGGGCGGCGTGATCGGGTCGGTGGCCGTGAGCGACGCCTACGACCCGTGGGGACGCCGCCCCCGCATCGCCGCCTTCTCCGCCATCGACGGCAACCTGTACGTGGTCTCGCAGAACACGACCTCGGGCAGCGTTCCCGGCCCCGACGGCGACGGCCCGTACCCTACGCCCAGGCTGATCGCGAAGTTCTTCATCGGCGGCAGCATCAGCACGCCGATCATGGTGGACGACACGATCGTGGCGGCCGGCTACGACGACCACATCCACCTGTACAAGATCAAGTACGCGCCGGCCGAGAAGGGTGACGCCGGCGCCCTCAGGAGCCCCTCCGGCGACTGGTACACCGTGACGGTCGCCGAGAAGGACAGCTTCGCCGCCGGCGGCGCGTTCGAGAGCACGCCGGTGATGTGGAACGGCCGCGTGTTCATCGGCTGCCGCGACGGCTCGCTCTACTGCGTCGGCGACAGGTAGCCCGGCAGCCGGCAGGCGCCGACGGGCCGGATGGCTCACGGCCCGCGGCTACTTCTCGAGCCAGTCCCCGTACTGCCGCCGATCGGCCTCGCTGGGCCGCCGACCGGACGGAGCATGGTGACCACGAGTATCCTGACGCCGCCGGCCTGTGGTGACCACGGAGTGCCCGCCGTGTCTCGCCCGCCAGACGGGCTCGCCGGGCGGGGGGGCGCCGGCAGCGGCCGAGGCCCCATCCCGAGGTACGCGCGGCAGCTGGGGAGCCGCCTCAGCCCGCGGACTGAGCTCGGCGAACTGGGGCGGCCGCTCGCGCCACAGACGGCGGCTCAGGGGGGCCGCGCAGACGATCAGCAGGATGCCCACGACCAGCTGCACGAGCGGGTAGACGGCGGCGACCAGCGTCCTGGACCACTCCCAGGTGACCAGCGGGCCCTCGCCGCCCCTCCGGATCAGGTGGACGCCGGCCGCGGCGGCTCCGCAGAGGCCGGCCACCGCGAGGGCGAGGAAGACGGCGCCCAGGATGACGAGCGCCAGGTGCAGGACCACGCGGGGGCCGAGCGCCACGCCGAGGGGCTCGTCGTCGAACCACCTCCGCGCCAGCTCGCCGCCGCGCAGCACGAGCCAGAGGCCGGCGAGGAACTGGGCGAGCAACGCCGCCCACTCCGCCAGCGCGATCGCCACGGGAGGGCGTCCGGCCCCGCCCGTCGACAGCGCGACCGTGGAGACCACCAGGCGGAGCGCGCCGACCATCACGAGCACGCCGATGCACTTGAGCGCGACGACGCCCAGTCCCCTCACGACGCTCCGCTACCTTCTCGGCTCGTACCGCATCGCCACCGCCCCCGAGCCGAACTCCACCCGGCTCACGAGCTTCAGGTCGATGCGCTTCGACAGCCCCGCGAACAACGTCGGCCCATGGCCCGCCAGTATGGGCTGCACCACGAACTCGTACTCATCGATCAACCCCAGCTCCGCCAAGGCCAGGGGGAGCCTCACCCCTCCCGTGAGCAGTCCCTTTCCCGGCTCCCGCTTGAGCCGCTGAACGGCCTTCCCCAGGTCCCCGCGCAGGAGCTCCGCGTTCCAGTCGACCCGGTCCAGGGTGCTCGACACGACGTACTTCCTGGCCGCGTCGATCGCCCGGGCGAAGGGCATCATCCAGGGGTCCATCCAGTCGGGCCTCGCTCCCGCCTGCGCCGGCAGGCGCCACGCTGCTTCCATCATCTGGTAGGTCACCCGGCCGAACAGGAGAGCGTCGGCCCTGGCGAGGTTCTCGACCGCGTGACGATGCAGGTCTTCGTCCGCGATCCCCTCACGATGGTCGCAGCACCCGTCCAAGGTGACGTTGATGGAGTACCGAAGGGGGCGCATCACAGAAGAGTACCTTCAGCCATGGGGTCTAGAGACGCTCCGCATGGTTCCGCGGACTTCTGTCCGAGCTTACTCCAGAAACCGCTGACGGCGTCCGAGGAGCGCAGGCGTCGCAGTTCGGATTTGAACTCACGCGCGCGCAACGTCACAGGTCCTCCGGCCTCAGTCCGCTGTGCTTGGCGATCCTCGCGAGCATCCGCGGGCCGATCTCCTCACGGTCGTGGAAGGCGAAGACGAGGTTGGGCCAGCCGGGGCGGGTGAGGACCTTGTGCGAGCCGCTCTGGCGCTGGACCGTCCAGCCGATGCGCAGGAGGGCGGCGAGGACGAGCCCGGCGCGCGTACTCGGCCAGTCGCTCACGCAGCGGCGAAGGAGATGTTCAGGTACTCGCGCCCGGCCTCGTCGTGCTCGAGCTGGTCGGCGACGACGCGGAGGGCGAGGGCCTGCACATGGGCGATGGCTTCCTCCTGGGTCGCGCCATAGGCGAGCACGCCGGGCAGTTCGACGACCTCCGCGATCCAGCGGCCATCGTCTTCACGTTCGAGCTCGATGCGGAACACGACCGACACGACTCACCTCCCCCTGAGACATCACGAGAGTGATACTACCGCGCTCCAGGACGGAAGACGCCGGCCTCGCTGCTCCGAACGGGTCAGCAGTTGAGCTGCGAGCACGGCGATCGCTCTTGGCGTACTGATTCGGCGAGTCTGCCCGAAATGCTTGTTCAGCGCTGCAACTTGCCGCATTCGGCGCGCGTGCGACTTGACGGGCGCGGCGACCAGGACAGAGCCGTCACGGCCGTCGACCTTGAGCAGACGCCCAGACAGAACCGGCGCCCTGCCAAGAGGGCAGGTCGCCCGCACAGGACCCCATGCCTCGCCCTGCCCAACTAGCTGCGTAGCTGTGTTGTGCTGCTGCGGACTTCTGCAGAAGGCATTGCCACCGGGTTCGCAGGAGGGCGGGAGCAGACTGCAGAAGACCGTCGACGGCGGGGTGACCGGCGCCGGTTCAAGTTCCTCGTATGACGGGGATGTGACGGGCGACGGTGGACGCTGCGCCCCCACGCGGCGTCCGCCGCCAGCCAGTCCACGTGGAGGAGGTTCCGACATGGCCGACGCACCACGCCGCGCCGACGCCGTCTGGCAAGGCTCGCTCGCGAAGGGTTCCGGAGAGGTCTCGCTGATCACCAGCGGCGCGGCCGGTCCGCTGCCCGTCACCTGGTCGTCGCGGACCGAGCGGTCCAACGGCAAGACCAGCCCGGAGGAGCTCATCGCCGCCGCGCACGCGAGCTGCTACAGCATGGCGCTCTCGCACGACCTCACGGAGGGCGGCACGCCGCCCGAGAAGCTGGAGACGAGCGTCACGGTGACGTTCAAGGAGATCGAGGGCGGCTGGAAGGTCGGCACGTCGCAGATCACCGTCAAGGGCTGGGTGCCGGGGCTCGACGAGGCCGGGTTCAAGAAGGCTGCCGAGGACGCCAGGGACGGTTGCCCCGTCAGCGGCGCGCTCAAGGGCAACGTTGAGCTGAGCGTGGAGGCCACGCTGGCCTGACGCTCGCCGCGGCGAGCCCCGGCGCGGGCCGCCGCGCGCGGCGCACCCCGCGCCTGTGTATCCTGTGTCCCGTGAGGGGGACCGGGGACAACGAGGGCAGAGTGCGCCGCGCGGCGCAAGCTCGGGTCCGCGCGGCGCGCGTACGAGTCCGCTCGGCGCTGCCCGCGCTGGCGCTGGCCGGGCTCGTGCTCGGGTCCGCGCTCGTCCTGCTCGGAGCGCCGGGACGGGCCGTCGCACTGCCGCAGGGCGACGCGGCGGCCTCTTCTCCCTTCCTGCTCGCGGCCGGCACCGGGCTGTTCGAGCAGTACGGGTACGCGCCCGCCTACACGCGCAACGTGCCGGCGTTCGACGCCTCGGGCGCGGCGTACATCCGCAGCCGCACGTCGTCGGGGTCGGAGACCTCCTATGTCCACACGCTCGTGGACGGCGTGTGGACCCGGTTCGACTTCCTGGCCGCGCTGCGCGCGGCCTATCCCACCTTCGTCTCCACCGACGGCGCCGGCGGCCTGCGCAACGATGGGATCGTCTTCGACCGCCAGGACCGCGCCTACAACCCGATCACCGTCAAGCTGCGCGACGGCAGCACGCACGGCTGCCTGCTCGTCTCGTGGGACCACTGCCGGACCTGGAAAGTGTTCAAGCTCCCGAGCCCCACCTTCGCGCTCGAACACTGGGTGGGGCACAACGACATCGACGGGCCGCCGTTCCTCGCCTACTGGAAGCAGTCGGCGCCGCCGGACCTCCCGGGCAGCCAGACCAACGCGCTGTACGTGACGCAGCCGCGGCTGGAGGGCGACAGCCTCGCGCTGCCCCGCCCGGTCAAGGTCACCGACCGCTGCCTCGGGCTGAACCGGGACTCGGGCGGCGCCTCCTTCGCCGTGACCAGGGGAGACACGACCTGGTTCGTCTGGTCCGAGGTCGCGGCCAGGGGTGGACGGGGCACGCCGCAGTACGTCGCGACCTACGACCACCTCACCGGCGCCGTCGGCATGCGCCACCTGCTGGCCACGTCGCCGAGCCGCAGCGACCCGCACTGCAAGCCGGGCATCTGCCTGGACAGCGCGGGCACCCTGCACGTGGCGTGCGGCGGCCACAACTCGCCGGTGCTCTACACCAGGTCGCTGGCGCCGCTCACGGCCGACGGGGGCTGGACCCAGCCGGTGCCGGTGCTCACCACCGGTTGGGTCGCCAAAGAGGATCCGGCCGTGCAGGAGGGACTGCAGACGTACCCGTCGTTCGTCTGCGACAGCCGGGACACCCTCCACCTGATCACCCGGCAATGGCGCCGCGGGGTCGACCCGCTGTTCGAGGGCCGGCAGTACGGAGCCCTGATCCACCAGTCGTGCCCTGCCGGCGGGTCGTGGAGCGAACCCGACATCATCGTGGCCGGCGCCTACCCGGGCTACAGCGTCTTCTTCCACAAGCTCGCGCTGGACGCGCACGACCGCCTGTTCCTCTCCTGCAGCTATCAGGGCGGGACCGAGCTGGACGACGGCCGCGTGGACGAGGCCGTGGAGATGATCCTCGGCCGCACCAGCCTGCGACCGGGCAAGTACCGCGGCCGCATGCTTCTGGTGTCCGAGGACGGAGGCGCGACGTGGAGGTTCGCCGACGATGCGGACCTGGCCGCGCCGGCCGCGGGCGCCGCGCCGCAGACGCCCGCGGCGACCGCGGTGGCGAAGGCCGCTCACGCCGCCGCTCCTCCGCCGTCCTACGCCTGGCGCTGGCTCAACCCGTCGCCGCAGGGCAACCAGTACACGAGCGTGTCCTTCTTCCACGCCTGCGGATGGGCGGTCGGGACGCACGGCATCGTGAGCCGGTCGACCAACGGGGGCGCGTTCTGGACGCGCCAGAGTGCGCCGGTCGGCGCGGACCTCTTCGGCGTCGCGGCGGCGAGCCGCACACGCGCCTGGGCCGTCGGCTCCGGCGGGCTCATCCTCCGCACCGACGACGGCGGCGCCTCCTGGAGCTCCGCCGTCACCGGCACGACCCGCGATCTCTTCGGCGTCTGCGCCGTCTCGGCCAGAGAAGGGTGGGCGGTGGGCGAGGCCGGCACCCTGCTCCACACCGCCGACGGCGGACGCACCTGGACGCCGTCGAAGTCGCCGACGAGCGACACGCTCCTCGGCGTCGCATTCTCGGGGCGCAGGCAGGGGCTGCTCTGCGGCAACAGAGGCGTCCTGTTCCGCACCGGCGACGCGGGGCGCACCTGGAAGCTGCGCAGATCGTTGACCAACAGCGCGCTCCTCTCGGCCGCGCTGCTCGCCGACGGGTCGGCGGCGGTGTCCGGCACGGACGGGGTGCTGCTCGTGAGCTCGGACGCCGGCTGGCACTGGAAGATGGCGCGCAC
>Ga0335071_10006779_pt1 | contig 11817 bp, 12 predicted proteins | sample Lox_Sample_15_FD_206724 | JGI IMG/M metagenome (GOLD analysis project Ga0335071, IMG submission 206724) | Soil microbial communities from Loxahatchee National Wildlife Refuge, Florida, United States - Lox_Sample_1.5 | ecosystem: Environmental > Terrestrial > Soil > Wetlands | place: USA...
ACCGCGCGCCCGGCCGCGGGCTCGTGATCCAGACCGCCTTCTTCGGCGACGTGGTGCTCGCGACCCCGCTGATCCGGCGCGCCGCGGAGCGGCACGGCGGGCCCGTGGACGTGGTGCTGCTGCCGGCGGCGGCCGGCCTGCTGCAGCACAACCCGTGCGTGCGCGACCGCATCCCCTTCGACAAGCACGGCAAGGACGGCGGCGTCGCGGGGTTCGTGCGGCTCGCGCGCCTGCTGCGGCGGCGCGGCTACGGCGTGGCCTACCTCGCGCAGTCGAGCGTCCGCTCGGCCGCGCTCGCCTTCGCCGCGCGCATCCCGCGGCGGATCGGCTTCCGTGGCGCGCCGGGCGCGTTCCTCCACACGCACTCCGTCGCCGCGCGGGGCGAGCCGCACCACGTCGAGCGCCTGCTCGCGCTCGCCGACGGCGCGCCGGAGCGGCGCGAGCCCGAGATCTTCCCCGGCCCCGAGGAGCGCGCCGCGGTGGACACGCTGCTCCGGGAGGCCGGGATCCGCGGCGAGTTCGTGGTGCTCGCGCCCGGCTCCCAGTGGGGCTCCAAGCGCTGGCCGTACTTCCCGGAGCTGGCGCGCGGCCTCGCGCCGGAGACCGCGCTCGCGCTGGTGGGCGGCCCCGGCGACCGCGCCGACGCGCGCCAGATCCGGACGGCCCTCGGCTCCGGCACGCCCGTGGCCGACGGCACCGGCGTGCTGTCGCTGCTGGCCGCGGGCGAGCTGATCCGCCGGGCCCGCGTCCTCGTCTCGAACGACTCCGCCCCGGTGCACCTGGCGTCCGCCGTGGGCACGCCGACGATCGAGATCTACGGGCCGACGGCCCCGATCTTCGGGTTCGCCGCGCGGGCGCCGTGGTCCAGGATCGTCGAGCCCGAGCCGCTCGACTGCCGGCCGTGCCACCACCACGGCCCCCCCGCGTGCCCGCTGGGCCACCACCGCTGCATGCGCGAGATCCCCATCAGCCGCGTGCTGGCCGAGGTGCGCACGCTGCTCCAGATTGTCCCCAAACGCTACGGAGCCTGAGGGATGCGCTACCTCGTGGGCGTGGACATCGGCGGGACGAACATCGTGGTCGGCACGGTGGCCGAGGACGGCTCCGCCGTGCACGGCGTGCGCCAGGCGCCCACGCTCCCCGCGGAGGGCCCGCAGGCGGTGCTGGGCCGCATCGCGCGGCTCGTGCAGGCGTCCATCGCCGAGACGGAGAAGACGGCCGGCGTCTCGCGCGACAAGGTCGTGGGCGTGGGCATCGGCTCGCCGGGCCCGCTCGACCGCGAGCGCGGCCTGGTGCTGCTCACCCCCAACCTCGGCTGGCGCGACCTGCCGCTCCGGGACCTCGTGAGCGAGGCGGTGGGGCTCCCCGCCTCGCTCGACAACGACGCCAACTGCGCGGTCTACGGCGAGTGGTGGGTCGGCGCGGCGCGCGGCGCGAAGTACGTCGTCGGACTGACGATCGGGACCGGCATCGGCGGCGGCATCGTCTTCGACGGGCGGATCTACCACGGGGCGTCGGACGTCGCGGGCGAGGTCGGCCACACGACCATCGACTCCACCGGCCGGCTGTGCAAGTGCGGCAACTACGGCTGCCTCGAGGCCTACGCCTCGGGGCCGGCCATCGCGGCGCGCGCCGCCGAGGGCATCGTCGCGGGCGTCGAGACCAAGCTCACCGCCCTCGCGGGCGGCGACCTCGCGAAGATCACGGCGGAGACGGTGTACCAGGCCGCGCGGGCCGGCGACGAGTACGCGCTCGAGCTGGTGAAGGACACCGCCAAGTTCCTCGGGGCCGGCGTGGGCAACCTCGTCAACATCTTCAACCCCGAGATCGTCGTGATCGTCGGGGGCGTGACGATGGCCGGCGACCAGCTGTTCGTGCCGCTCCGCAGCGAGGTCAAGCGGCGCGCCTTCAAGCCGGCCGTGGACCGCTGCCGCATCGTGCCGGGCGAGCTGCCGGGCACCGCCGGCGTCGTGGGCGCGGTCGCGACGTTCAAGAGCCAGGTGTGGGGGGACGTCTGAAGAAGCTGGGCGTGCTGGGCACGATGATCTGGGACACGATCGTCGGGCGGGATCCCGCGGCCGCGCCGTTCGAGGAGTGGGGCGGCATCAGCTACGCGCTGGCCGCGCTCGACGCCAGCCTGCCCGACGGATGGGAGGTCGTGCCGATCGTGAAGGTCGGCCAGGACCTCGCCGGGAGCGCGCACGCCTTCCTCCGCTCGCTCCGCACCGCGCCGGGCGCGCGCTTCGTCGAGGTCCCCACGGCCAATCCCCGGGTCCGGCTGAACTACCAGACCAGGGAGCGGCGCTGCGAGGGCCTGAAGGGCGGCGTGCCGCCCTGGACCTGGGCCGAGCTGGGGCCGATGGTCCTCGACCTCGATGCGCTGTACGTCAACTTCATCACCGGCTTCGAGTGCGACCTCGCCACGGCGCAGGCGCTGCGGCAGGCGTACCGGCGGCCGCTCTACGGCGACATCCACAGCCTCGCGCTCGGCATCCGCGGCGACGGGATCCGGTACCTGCGCTCCCTCGACGAGCCGCTGGCCTGGCTCGCCTGTTTCGACGTGGCCCAGCTCAACGAGGACGAGATGCTGCAGATGGGCGACGCGCCGCTGGAGCTGGCGGCGCGCGCGGTGGGCCTGGGCGTGCGGGCCGTGTGCGTCACGCTGGGCCCGCGCGGCGCCGTGTACGTGGCCGCGCCGGGCTTCGACGGCCTGGCCGCCGCCGCGCCGCGCGCCGGCGCCGCCGGCGTGGTGCGCACCGCGCGGGTGGAGACCGAGGGCGAGCCCGTCACGGGCGATCCCACGGGCTGCGGCGACGTGTTCGGCTCGACGCTGTTCGCGCGCCTGCTGGCCGGCGCGCCGCTCGAGCCCGCGATCCGCGAGGCCAACCGGATGGCGCGCCGCAACGTGTCGTACCGCGGCGCCAGCGGGCTGCAGCACCACCTGCGGGGCGCCCTGGCGCGGGCGGCGGGCGCGTGACGGCCGTCGTCGAGGTCCCGGTGACGTTCGACGACCGCGCCTTCGAGGCCTTCGCCACCGCGCTGGCCGCGGCCGGGCCCGGCGCGCGCGTGCTGGTGGACGCGCACGCGACCGAGTGGGCCTCGCCGTTCGGCCTCGTGAGCCTGCTGTGCGCCGGCCAGGCGGTGCGCGAGCGCACCGGATCGAAGGCGCTGCTCACCGTGCCCGCGGACAAGGACGTCGCCGCCTACTGGGCGCGCACCGGCTTCTTCCAGGAGGCGGAGGAGCTGTTCGAGATCCACGGCGCGGTGCCGAAAGTCCGCCAGCCGCCGGAGAACACCGTGCTGCTCGAGGTCACGCCCGTGCGCGTCGCCGGCGACGTGCACAAGGTCGTGGACCGCATCCAGGACCGCTCCGCCGCCATCCTCGCCACCGAGCTCGGCCTCGAGGCGAAGGCGACCCTCAGTTTCGGTATGGCGCTTTCGGAGGCATGTCAAAATATTGTGGAGCACGCGGGCACCGGCGGGTGGGTCGCCGTGCACGCGTACACCTGGCGGCGCCGGCTCGGCAAGCGCGTCGTGGTCATCGCGGTCGCGGATCCCGGGGTCGGGTTCCGACGCTCGCTCGAGCCCACGCAGGCGCGGCGCTACGGCGACCGCTGGGGCGACGGCGCCGCGCTCGAGGCCGCCCTGATCCAGGGCGTGAGCCGGTTCCGCGAGCCCGGCCGCGGGCAGGGATTCCGCGGCATCCGCAAGTATCTCGACCGCTGGGAGGGGAAGATCAGCATCCGGAGCGGCACGGCGCGCATCGCGATGGTCCGGGACTGGGACGAGGACGTGCCCCTCCGGGAGGGCCTGGCGCCCTTCCCCGGCGCGCAGCTGCAGCTGGTGATCCCGGCGCAGGCCGAGGCGGAGCCGTGATCGCGCAGATCGACGTGCGGGCCGTGCTCTCGCGTTCCGTCTGCGAGTTCCACAACGACCTGGTGACGCGCTCCACGGGCCGCGCCGTCCGCAGCGGCATCGAGGCGCACCTCCAGGAGCATCCCGACGTCACGGTGGTGGTGCTCGACTTCTCCGCGGTGCGCGTGCTCGACTGCTCGTGCGCGGACGAGGTGGTGGCGCAGCTGCTGCTGCGCACCGAGCCCGGCGCCGAGCGCGGCCGCTCCACGTACTTCGTGGTGCGCGGCCTCGACGAGGTGCACGCGGACCAGATCGACGAGGTGTTGCGGCGCCACGGCCTGACGCTCGTGGCCGAGGAGCGCGGCGGCACCAAGCGCCTGCTCGGCCTGGCCACGGGCCCCATGCGCACCGCCTGGGAGAAGGTCGTGAGCCACGGCTCGGCGGTCGCGGAGGACCTGGCGAGCGAGCTGTCGTGGCCGGTGGACGACGCGCGCCGGGCCCTCGACGACCTCGCCGGCCACCGGCTGGTGATGCGCGCCGACGCGCAGTATCTCCCGCTCACGGCCGCCTAGCCCCCGATGCCGCGCAAGAGCCCGGGCCGGTCCACCCTCGCCATCCACGGGGATCCGGCGGCGCGCGCCGGCGGCGAGCCCGTCGCGCCGCCGATCTACCAGTCCAGCACGTTCGTGAGCCCCATCGGCTCGCAGGCCGAAGTCCTCTACACCCGCTACGGCAACAACCCCAACCAGCTGCGCCTGGCCGAGCGCCTGGCCCGGCTGGAGGGGGCGGAGGCCGCGATCTTCGTGGGGAGCGGGATGGGCGCCACCGCCCTGGCGCACCTCGCGGTTCTCAATCCCGGCGACCACCTGCTCTCCAGCGAGTGGATCTACGGCGGCACCCGGCGCCTGTTCCTCGAGGAGTTCACGCGGTTCGGGATCGAGGTGTCGTTCGTCAATCCCGACCGCCGGCGCGAGTGGCGCAGCAAGCTCCGCAAGAACACCCGCGCGCTGTTCGTCGAGACGCCCACCAACCCGCTGATGCGGGTGCTCGACGTGGCGTGGCTGGCGGTGCTGGCCGAGGCCGAGGGCATCGCGCTCCTCGTGGACTCGACCTTCGCGTCGCCGATGAACTTCCGGCCCCTGGAGCACGGGGCCGACGTCGTGATCCACAGCGCCACCAAGTACCTCAACGGCCACTCCGACGTCATCGCGGGCGCGGTGGCCGCCGACGGCACGGTGGTCGAGGAGGTGCGCGAGCGGATGAAGCTCTGGGGCCAGGCCCTGGACCCGCACGCCGCCTGGCTGATCGAGCGCGGCCTCAAGACGCTCGGCGCCCGGATGGACCGCCACAACGCGACGGGCCTCGCGGTCGCGTCCTGGCTCGAGCGGCAGGCCAAGGTGCGGCGCGTGCACTACCCGGGCCTCGCCTCGCACCCCGACCACGAGCTGGCCGCGAAGGTGCTCGACGGCTTCAGCGGGATGGTCGGCGTCGAGCTCGTGGGCGGCGCCCGGGCCGCCGAGCGCTTCCTCCGCGCGCTGCGGGTCGTGACCCACGCCCCGAGCCTCGGCGGCGTGGAGTCGCTGGTCTCCGAGCCGCGGTTCACCTCCCACGCCGCCCTCACCGCCGAGGAGCGCGCGTCGGCCGGCATCCCCGACGGCTTCCTGCGGCTCTCGCTGGGGCTCGAGGACCCCGACGACCTGATCGAGGACCTCGCCCGAGGGCTCGCCGCCGCCTGACGTTTGTCCTAGATTGCGGCCGTGATCAAGTTCAACCACGTCACGAAAGAGTACCCGAAAGGCGCCGCGCTCACCGACGTCTCGTTCCACGTCCCCAAGGGCGAGTTCTGCTTCCTCACCGGCCACAGCGGTGCCGGCAAGACCACCGCCTTGAAGCTCATCTACCTCGCCGAGCTGCCCACGGCGGGCGACGTGCGCGTGTCGGGCTTCAGCTCCACGCGCATCGCCCCGCGCGAGGTCCCGCGGCTGCGGCGCCGGCTCGGCATCGTGTTCCAGGACTTCCGGCTGCTCGAGGACCGCACGGCCGAGGAGAACGTCGCCTTCGCCCTCGAGGTGACGGGCGCGCGGCGCTCCGGCATCGGGCCGCGGGTGATGCGCGCGCTCGCGCAGGTCGGCCTCGCGGGCAAGGCGCACCAGTACCCGCGCGAGCTGTCGGGCGGCGAGCAGCAGCGCGTGGCCATCGCGCGCGCCCTCGTGAACGACCCCGTCGTGCTGCTCGCCGACGAGCCCACGGGCAACCTCGACGAGCGCGCGACCCGCGGCATCTTCCAGCTGCTCCGCGACATCAACGCCGCCGGCACCGCGGTGCTGATGGCCACGCACGACCTCGACCTGGTGAAGAGCCTCGACGGGGCGCACCTCGTCGAGCTGCAGCACGGCAGCGTGGCGTACGACTCCGCCGAGGAAGCCGCCCCGACCGAGCCCGAGGCGCCGTGAACCTCGTCCTCCGCGAGACCCTGCTCGCCTTCCGGCGCGCCCCGCTGCTCTCGGCGCTGTCCGTCACCACGATCGGCTTCTCCCTGTTCGTGTTCGGCCTGTTCGGGCTGGTGACCGTGAACATCCAGCGCGTCATCGGCGACGTGGCCGAGCGGGTGGAGGTGGTGGCCTACCTGCGGCGCGGCACGCCCCCGGAGGCGGTCACGGTCGCGGTGAGCGACATCCAGGCGTTCCCCGAGGTGCAGAGCGTCAGCCAGGTGACGGAGGCGCAGGCCCTGGCGCGCGCGCGGCGCGAGCTGCCCGAGTTCCAGGACATCTTCCAGGACCTCGAGTCGAACCCGCTGCCCGCCTCGCTCGACGTCCGCCTCAAGCCCGAGTTCCGCGACGCCGCGCACGCCGGCCTCGTGGCCGACCGGCTCAAGGGCTTCGACTTCGTGGACGACGTGCGGTTCGGCAGCGACTGGGTCGCCAAGCTCGACCGCCTGCGCAACATCGCCGGCGCCGTGGGGCTCGTCGTGGGCGCCGCGTTCGCCCTCGTGGCCATCATCATCATCGGCACGACGATCCGGATGGCCGTGCTGCACCGCAGCTCCGAGATCACGATCATGCGCCTGGTGGGGGCGACCGACGGGTTCATCCGCCGGCCGTTCCTGCTCGAGGGTCTGGTGAAGGGCCTCCTGGGCGGCGCGCTCGCGCTCGCCCTGTGCTACGGAGCCTACGAGGCCGTGAACGCCTACCTCCTCCACGCCGACTTCTTCACCACCGGCCAGGCCCTGGTGGGCGTCGCCGTCGGCGGCCTGATCGGGCTCGCCGGCAGCCTGGTCAGCATCGGCCGCCACCTGCGCAGCGTCTGATGGCCCGCGCCCGCGCGGGCGCCGCGCTGCTCCTCCTGCTGCTGGCCGCGCGCGGGTTGGCCGCGCAGCAACCGGCGGCCGACACCGCCCTCGAGAACAGCCAGCAGCGCCTGATCGAGATCCGCCGCGAGCGCGAGCGCCTCCAGTCCGAGATGGAGCGCCTGCGCGGGCAGGTGCACTCGCTCTCCAGCGAGGTCCAGAACCTCCAGGAGCAGGTGCGCACCACCGGGCGCATCGTCTCGGAGCTCGACCTGCAGATCGCGGCGATGGGCTCGCAGATCGAGCGCAAGACGGCGGACCTGATCATCGCCCAGGACGCGCTGGCCGAGAAGCGCGCCATCCTCCAGCACCGCCTCGTCGAGATCGCCAAGCGCGGCCCGCTGTACGAGGTGCAGGTGCTGCTCGCCGCGGAGTCGTTCGGCGACCTGCTCTCGCGCTACAAGTACCTCTACCTGATCAGCCGCCAGGACCGGCAGCTCGTGGCCGACGTGGAGGCGCTGCGCGACAGCGCGGCGCAGGGCCGCGACGTGCTGCTCACGCTGCAGGGCTCGCTGTCGCGCCGCCGCGACGAGCGGGCCGAGGAGAACGAGCGCTACCGCGAGCTGGAGCGGCAGAGCCAGCGCAGCCTGCGGGAGTCGCAGCAGGAGCAGGAGCTCACGCGCCAGCGGCTGGCGCAGCTCGCCAAGGACGAGTCCCACCTCAACGACATCATCGCCGCGTTCGAGCGCCGCCGCCTCGCGGCCGCGAGCCGCGGCGCGGCCGCCGCGCCCGCGCGCATCCGCACCGCCGATCTCGGCCAGCTCGACTGGCCGGTCACCGGCGACATCCTCTACCGCTTCGGCCGCCAGCAGCTGGCGAACAACACCACCATCCGGCGCGACGGCATCGGCATCGCCGTGCCGCGCGGCACCCCCGTCAAGGCCGTGGCCGACGGCACGGTCCGCAGCACGCGCGCGCTCGGCACCTACGGTCCGTCGGTCGTGATCGAGCACGGCGGCGGCTTCTACAGCGTCTACCTCTACCTGAGCGAGATCACCGTCCGGGACGGGGAGACCGTCGCGCGCGGCCAGGTCATCGGCCGCTCCGGCGGCGACAACTCCGACGAGGGGCCGCACATCGAGTTCCAGATCCGCGGCGAGAGCGCCGGCGCGCCGAACGAGGTGAAGGCCCTCGACCCGCTGACCTGGCTCAGGCGCCACCGGTGAGCGCGCCCGACCGCCTCGCCAAGCGGTGCGAGACCTGCGGCCGCTTCCGCCTCTACGCCCCCGACGACAGCTGGTGCATCGTGTGCGGGTACCAGAGCCTGGTGGCCGAGTGCGCGTGCGGGCGCACGTTCGACTACGCGCTCACCGAGCCGCCGGGCGGCGGCCTCCACTGCCCGCGCTGCGGCCGCGACTTCAGGGCCGACCGGACCCAGATCGGGCTCGAGTAGCCGCGCCGCGCGGCCCCGCGCAGCCGGCGCAGTCCCGCCGTTGCGGAGTTGCCACCGTGTTGCCGCTCCCGGCGCCAGGTCATATCTTGGCCGCATGCCCGACGAGCCCCTGCTGACCCTGCGCCAGGTGGCCGACGATCTCGGCCTGCCGGAGTCCACCGTCCGCTACTACCGGGACGCGTTCCTCGACCACATCCCCTCCGTCGGCACGGGCCGGCGCCGGCGCTACCCGCCTCCCGCGGTTGCGGTTCTGCGGTCCATCGCCGAGGGGTACGCCGCCGGGCGGTCGCACCGCCAGATCCTCCACGGGCTCGACGGCATGGCGCCCCGGCAGGAGGACGTCGCCGGTGAAGCGCCGGAGGCGCCCCGCGCGCCGCGGCAGGAGCCGGGCGAGGTCTCGAACCTGGAGCTGCTGGCGGCGATCGTGGACGGCGAGCGCGAGCAGCGTGACGCGCTGTGGCACATGGCGAAGGAGATCGTCCGCCTCACCGAGGTGCTCGAGGGCCAGGAGCGCGTGTTGACCGAGATCGCCGACCACGCCGGCGTGTCCACGTCGGGGCAGCTCGCGCTCGGCGCGGGCGCGGGGACCACGCGCGCGCTGGGCGAGGGCACGAAGGTGGCGCCGCCGGGCGCTCCCGAGGCTCCGCGCGCCGCGCCCGCCGCTCCGGGCGCCGTCCCCACCTCGGCTCCGGCCGCCGCCGCGGCTCCGCCGGCGGCCGCCGTCCCGGGTGCCCGCCCCTCCGCCGGCGTCTCGCTCTTCGGCACCAAGCCGCTGCCCCTGGACTCGCCGCCGCCCGCGGCCCCGCCGGGCCCGGACGCCGCGCGCCGCAGCGGCGCCCTCGAGTCGAAGGTGGCCGAGGCGCCGCGGGCGCCCGGCGGGCCGCTCACGCCCGAGATGGAGCGGCTGCGCGCGGAGCTGGAGACGGAGCGGGAGCTGGTCGAGCGGCTGAGAGAAGCCAAGGTGAAGCTCGAGCACCGGGTCACGGACGCGGAGTCCGAGCTGGAGCAGCGGCGCCGGAAGCGGACGAGCGTGCTGGGCCGGATCCTGAAGCCGGGAGAGCGGGAATGAGGCAGAAGCGGGGTTCGGGATCCGGGGGCAGGGGCGCGGGAAAAGCCTTCCCGGAGCCCGGCTCCATTCTCCCGGTCCCCGGTCCCCGGTCCCCGGACCCCGAGCCCCAGGTCACCCGCGCGCACATCCTCGCCGCCCTCGCGCGGCGCCGCGAGCGGCGCGCGGAGACGGTGACGGAGGTCGCCTCGGCGCTCGCGGCGCTGGCGGCCGCCGTCGAGGGGCACACGCGGCTGGTCGAGGAGGTGCGGCGCGCGGTCGAGGCGCAGGGCGGCGACGTCACACCGCTGCAGTTCTACGATTCGCTGATGGCGCGCTTCCGCTCGGAGCTGCGCGCGGCGGAGCGGACGCTCGCCGACGCGTTCCGCGCGGCCGCGGCGGACGCGGCCGCCGCGGGCTAGGCGACCGGCGAGGGGGCGATGGCGATCCGATCGTCGGAGGAGGCCTTCGCCCGGGCCAGCGCGGAGTCGGCCAGCGCGAACAGGTCCTCGGGGCGCAGCGCCTCGGGATGCGGGAAGGACACGATGCCGGCCGAGAAGCTGGGGCGCTCGCCCCCCATGTCGGGGAAGCTGTGCTTCGCCACCGCGGCGCCGAGCCGCTGAACGAAGTTCCGGGCCCCGCGCGCGTCGGTTTCCGGCAGGACGAGCGCGAACTCGTCGCCCCCGTAGCGCGCCACGAAGTCGGGCGAGCGCAGCTCCCGCTGCAGCAGCTGCCCGAGATCGGCCAGGATGCGGTCCCCCGCCTGCGCCCCCAGCCGCTCGTTCAGCGTCCGGAAGTGGTCCACGTCGAGCACCGCGAAGCAGAAGCGCAGCCGGTAGCGCCGCGCGCGCTCGTACTCGTCCCGGAGCCGGCGGTCGAGCCCGTCGAGGCTCGCGCAGCCGGTCAGGACGTCGAGCGCGCCGGCGTTGAGCTGGCGGCGGAACATCGCCGCGCGCCGCTCCTCGTTCTCCAGCACCTTGGCCGCGGCCTTGGCGATCGTGTCGGCCAGCGCGATGTCGCGGCTGGTGAGCTCGGGGTCGCCCTCGCGCGTGCGCAGGAAGAAGACGCCGGCCGGCGTGCCCTGCACGAAGACCGGCAGCGCCACCGCGGAGCGGATGTTGACCTCGACGGCCTGCGCGTCCCACTTGTCGCGGATGCTGGCGAACAGCGGGTGCTCCTTGACGTCCTCGATCACCACCGGGCGCTCGGTGCGCAGCGCCTCCTGGATCTCCGGATAGCGCGTCAGCTCGACGCGCATGTCGCGCACGGAGGGATTCTCGTAGACCGCGACCACGCGGCCGTGGTCGGCGCCGGGCGAGGTGATGACGAAGGAGCAGTGCGACAGCGACAGCGCCTGGCCCACGCGGCGCACCAGCGTCTGGAAGATCTCCTCGGCCCGCAGCGCGGAGGAGACTTCCTGGAAGATGTCGAACAGCAGGTCGCGGGCGCGGAGCGTCATCCGGAGCTCGCGCACTTCCTCGCGGCGGGCGAGCAGCCGGTCGAGCCGGGCCCGGAGCTCCACGCCGCTCACCGGCGCCCCGACCGCGTCGTCGGCGCCCGCGAAGATGAAGTCGGCCACCGCCTCCCCGCTCTTGCCCGACAGCGCCACCAGCGGGACCTCCGCCAGCTGCTGGATGGTCTCGCGCAGCCGCTTCACGGCGGCGAGCTGCGCATCGGACGGCCCGCTGACGCACAGCAGCACGGCGTCGGGCGCCGCGCTCTCGACCGCGGCGGCGAGGTCCTGCCCCGCCGGCACCTCTTCGACGCGGAAACCGGCGTGCTCGAGCGTCCCGACGAGCCCGTCGGGCCTCGCGGCCGCCTCGCCGGCGACCAGCACCTTGGTGCGGACCATGACCGTCATGCGCTCCGGGGTCCTCCGCCCGTCCGGCGCGAACCTACGCTCGGCTCCCCCGCCCCGCAAGCGACGCGGAGCCGCCGCGCTGCGTCCCGTGCGCGTTGACGAGGGCCGGACCGAGCGGCGGCGCATGGTGGCCGCGCAGATCGCCGGCCGCGGCCTGCGCGAGCGGCGCGTGCTCGCCACGCTCGCCGCGATCCCGCGCCACTGGTTCGTCCCCGTCACGCTCGCCGACGCCGCCCACGACGACGCGCCGCTCCCCGTCGGCCACGGCCAGACCATCTCGCAGCCCTACATGGTGGCCCTGATGACGGCGGCGCTGG
>Ga0335071_10006780_pt1 | contig 11816 bp, 10 predicted proteins | sample Lox_Sample_15_FD_206724 | JGI IMG/M metagenome (GOLD analysis project Ga0335071, IMG submission 206724) | Soil microbial communities from Loxahatchee National Wildlife Refuge, Florida, United States - Lox_Sample_1.5 | ecosystem: Environmental > Terrestrial > Soil > Wetlands | place: USA...
ACCCGGGCTCTGCCGCATCGCCTCGAGCTGGTGCGTGAGCGCGCCGGCGTACGCTTCTACGACGATTCCAAGGGGACGAACGTGGGCGCGATCGAGAAGTCGGTTGCCAGCTTCGACGGCGGTGTGATCCTGCTGGCGGGCGGTTACGATAAAGGCGGCGACTTCGGCGTGCTCGCACCGTTGCTGCGGGCGCGCGTCAAGCATCTGCTGGCGTTCGGAGCCGCGGGCCCCAAAATCCATGCGCAGCTGCACGCCGCGGTGCCGAGTTCGATCGCGCCTGATCTCAGCACGGCGGTCCAGGCGGCGGCAGGGCTCGCCGCTCCGGGCGATACTGTGCTGTTGTCACCCGGGTGCGCCAGCTTCGACGAATTTACGGACTACGCAGCGCGCGGCCGGCGCTTCTGCGAATTGGTGGAGGCGTTGTGAAGATGCTGCCGCCGCTGGCGGCTCTCCGCCGGCGCGTTGTCATGCCCCGGCTCAACCGTCCCGACCTGTGGCTGCTCATTGCCACCGCCGGGCTGGTCGGTCTCGGCATCGTCATGGTGTTCAACGCCAGCTACTTCTACGCACAAGATCGCTACGGCGACCCGTTTGTGTTCTTCCGCAAGCAGTTGCTGGCGCTCGGTTGCGGCGCCACGCTGTTGCTTGTGATCTCACACGTCCGTTTGGAATTGTTCGAACGCCTGGCCTACCCGCTCTTTCTGTGTACGCTGGTGGCCCTGGCGTTGGTGCTCATTCCCGGCGTTGGTACCGTGCGCGGCGGGGCACGCCGCTGGATCGGAGTCGGCGCGTTCAGTTTTCAGCCATCCGAGTTCGCGAAGATCGCCGTGGTGCTCTACTTGGCACGCTCGATCGCACGCAAGCGTGAGCGGATGAATCAATTCACGTTCGGCGTGCTCCCCCATCTCATCGTCGTCGGGCTGTGCGCATTGCTGATCGCACGTCAGCCGGACTTCGGGACCGCCGCGATTCTCGTCCTCGTGCTGGTGCTGATGCTCTTCGGCGGCGGTGCGCGGCCAGCCCATCTGATCGGTCTGACGCTCGCCGTTCTCCCCGTCGTGGTCCTGGCGGTGGTCTACGCGCCGTACCGGATGCGCCGGATCAATTCCTTCCTCGATCCGTGGAGCTACAGTCAGGACATTGCCTTCCAACTGGTCCAATCGCTGATTGCCTTTGGCTCCGGCGGTCTCACCGGCGTCGGCCTCGGTCAGAGCCAGCAGAAAATGTTCTTCCTGCCCGAGGCGCACACCGACTTCCTCTTCGCGCTCATCGGCGAAGAACTCGGCGTCTGTGGCGCGCTGCTGGTCTTGGCGCTGTTTGCGGTCGTCGGCATGCGTGGCTTTCGCGTGGCACTGCGCCACCCGGATCCGTTCGCCAGCTTGCTCGCCTTCGGGACCACTTTGGTGCTATTGCTGCAGGCAGTGGTGAACGTGGGTGTGGTGGTGGGATTGTTGCCAACCAAGGGGCTTGCACTTCCTTTCCTCAGCTACGGCGGTTCCGCATTGATCGGTGCGCTGGTGGAGATCGGTATCTTATCGGCGCTCTCGCGGATGACTGGCTAGGAATGCGCATGATCGTTGCCGGAGGTGGAACGGGTGGGCACCTCTTTCCCGGGCTGGCCGTGGCCGAGGCGGTAGCGGCGCAAGGGAATGCACAGGTGCTCTTCGTCGGCAGCGCCTATGGCATCGAGGCCACCGCGATCCCACGCACGCAGTTTTCCTTTCGGCCGTTGCTCATCCGCGGCGTGCGCGGCCGCGGCTGGCGCGGCGCACTCGCGTTCGCCTGGCAACTGCCGCTGGCGCTGCTGCGCGCGTGGCGCATCGTTGCGGGCTTCCGGCCGACACTGGTACTCGGGCTCGGGGGCTACGGTTCGGTGCCCGTCGTGCTCGCCGCGTGGGTGCGCCGCGTGCCGACGGTGCTGATCGAACAGAACGTTCACCCGGGCTTTGCGAACCGACTCCTCGGACACCTGGCGCGCCGTGTCTGTACCGCTTTTGCAGAGAGCGCGCGTTTCTTCCCGCCAGGGCGGGCGGTCCAGACCGGCAACCCGGTGCGCGCCTTGCGCACCGATGCGCGACCTGCAGAAAACCACTTTACCCTTTTCGTTTTTGGAGGTAGTCAAGGGGCGCATACGATCAACGAGGCGGCGGTGGAGGCGGCGCAGATCGTGTCAGAACAACTTCCCGGTCTACGAGTCATTCATCAGACGGGTTCGGCCGACGCCGAGTGGGTGGCAGAGCGGTATCGGCAACAGGGTGTAGAGGCGCAGGTGATTCCCTTCGTGCACGACATGGCGAGTGCGTATGGCCAAGCGGATCTGGTCGTGTGCCGTGCCGGGGCGACGACACTCGCGGAGTTGGCGGCGTTGGGCAAGCCGGCGATCCTCGTTCCGTACCCGTTCGCGGCGGATGATCATCAGCGCACCAACGCGGAGGTGTTGGTGCGGCAGGGAGCGGCAGAGATCATTCTCGACGCGCAGCTGAGCGGCGCGCGGCTGGCGACCAGCGTGCTGACACTGGCGCGGGAGCGCGAGCGGCTGGCAAGCATGGGAGAGGCGGCGCGGCAGCTGGCGCTACCAGATGCGGCGCTGCGTGTGGTGGAAGTGTGCCGGCAGGTTGCAGGGGAGGGGGGCTGAGATGGGACCGCTGTTCAAGAGAGCACGTCACGTGCATTTCGTCGGCATTGGCGGGGTTGGGATGAGCGGCATCGCTCAGGTGCTGCTCAACCTCGGCCATCATGTCAGTGGTTCGGATAGCACCGAGAGTGAGACGACGCGGCGCCTCAGCCGTCTCGGCGCGCGGGTCACCTACGGGCACCATGCCGAGGCGGTGCATGCGGGCGTCGATGTTGTGGTGATCTCCTCGGCCGTCAAGTACGCCAATCCCGAGATCGCGCAGGCCCGTGCCTTGAAGATTCCGGTCATCCCGCGGGCTGAGATGCTGGCGGAGCTCATGCGCATGAAGTGGGGCGTCGCCGTCGCCGGCACGCATGGCAAGACCACCACGACCTCGCTGATCGCAACAATCCTTGCACGTGCGGGCCTCGACCCCACCGTCGTCATCGGTGGCAAGGTGCACGCGCTGGGCACCAATGCCCAGCTCGGCAAGGGGGACCTCATGGTGACCGAGGCGGATGAGAGCGACGGCACCTTCCTGCTGCTGTCGCCGACGATCGCGGTGGTCACCAACATCGATCCCGAGCACCTTGACTACTATGGCGACATGGAGCGCGTGCGTTCTGCCTATCTCGAGTTCATGAACCGCGTCCCGTTCTTCGGTGCGGCCGTGCTGTGCCTCGACGATACCACCATCCGTGCCCTGGTGCCGCAGGTACGCAAGCGGGTGATCACGTACGGCACCACTCCGGAAGCCGACTTCGTGGCCCGCCCCCTGTCGGTGCATGGCATGGAAACCCGCGCCCAGGTGGAGCACCACGGCAGCGTCTTGGGTGAGATGATGGTGCGGCTACCCGGTCGCCACCAGGCGCTGAACGCGCTGGCGGCATTGGCCGTGGCCAGCGAATTGGAGGTCGACTTCGGCACCGTGCGGCAAGCGCTGGCGGAGTTCGGCGGCATCCACCGGCGGTTCGAGGTCTGCGGCGAAATCGGTGGCATCATGGTGGTCAGCGACTATGGTCATCACCCCGCCGAGATCCGTGCCACCCTGCGGGCGGCGCGTGAGGGGTTTGGGCGGCGGTTGGTGGTGCTCTTCCAGCCGCACCGGTACACCCGCACGCGCGACTTGTTCGGCGATTTCCTCGATGCCTTCGATGCCGCCGATCAGTTGCTGCTCACCGACATCTACCCTGCCGGTGAGGAACCCATCGACGGCATCACCGGCGACGTGCTGTACTATGCCTTGCGGCGACGCGGTCACCTCGACGTGGCCTACGTTCCTGACTGGCGCGATCTGGCCGCAGCAGCGCAACCCCTCCTACGCCCGGGCGACCTCGTCGTCGTGCTTGGAGCGGGTCCGGTACACGAGGTGGGTGAGATGTTGGTGCGCGCGCTGTCGGGTGGGCAGGCAGCGTTCAGCATGCAGTGATCGGTGAGGGTGTGGCCGCAGTGAGCCGCTTGGATCGGCACGCATTGGACCAAATCTTCGGCGAGCGGGTGCGCTTTGACGAGCCGCTCAGTCGGCATACTTCGTTTCGCATCGGTGGGCCGGCGGATGTGTGGGTGGAGGTGGCCGATGTGGAGGAGATCCGCCGCGTGCAAGCGCTGGCTACCGCGGCGGACCTCCCGCTCTTTGTCCTCGGCGGCGGGACCAATATCCTGGTGAGTGACCGTGGCGTGCGCGGCGTTGTGGTCCGCCTCGGCCGCGCGTTGGCGTGTCTCGATTGGCGCGCCAACGGCAGCGGCCTGCACGCGCGCGCCGGTGCGGCCCTGTCGCTCAAGCGACTCGTCACCGAGGCCATCGCGCGCGACCTGAGCGGGTTGGAGTTTGCCGAAGGTATCCCTGGAACCGTTGGCGGGGGGCTCTTGATGAACGCGGGCGCGTTCGGTGGCGAGTTGGGCAACGTGGTAGAATATGTCGACGGCGTCGACGTGCACGGCGACCTGCAGCGCTTCCCGCGCAGCGCGTTGCGCTTCGGCTACCGGCGCTTTGATCTGCCGCCCGGCTTCATCGTCACCCACCTCGATTTTCTCTTGCAGCCGGGCGAACCCGCCGCGATCCACGCTAAACGCGACGACGCCAAGCGCCGGCGGGCGGCGCATCAGCCGCTCGGCCATCCGAACGCCGGCTCGATCTTCAAGAATCCCCCGGGCGAATACGCCGGGCGTTTGATCGACGCGGTCGGCATGAAGGGGCAGCGCCACGGGGGCGCGATGGTTTCGGAACAACACGCAAACTTCATCGTCAACGTTGGCGGCGCCACGGCGGCGGACGTGCGTGCGTTGATGATCGAGGCTGCCCGGCGCGTCTGGGAGGCCAAGGGCGTCCGCCTCGAACCGGAAATCAAGCTGGTTGGTGACTGGAGCAGGACATGAACGTGTACCGTCGGCGCAAACGCAACGCATTGGTGCACCGTCCGTGGCCGCGTGTCGTCACCTTCGCTCGCAAATGGTTGGGACGCAGTAGTCTCGCCGCGCTCTGTGGGATTACGCTCGCCGGGCTCGTGTGGTACGCCATCCCCTCTGGCGTGTCGTGGGCAAAGGCACATCCGTACTTCGCCATCACCAAGCTCGACATCGAGGGGAACCGGCGGCTGACACGCTCCGACGTGCTCGAATGGATCGGCGTGCACGAGGGAACGAGCATCTGGTTGGCGAGTCCGTCTCTGCTGCAGATGCGGCTCGAGAGCCACCCCTGGGTCCAGCGCGCCAGCGTGCAGCGTGAGTTCCCCCAGCACCTGGCGATCACGCTGAAGGAACGGCGCCCCGTGGCCATCGTGCGGCTCGATGTGCTCAACTACGTCGACCGCACCGGTCGTGTCCTCGGACCGCTGCGTGATGATGACAGCCGCGACTTCCCGCTGATTACCGGCTTCGATGACGATGCGGCACGTGGCTTTGCCCCCGTCGGCATCCGTCGGGCGCTCCAGTTCTTGCGCCGTTGTGACCGGTTGAACTGCCTCGGTGGCATCTCGGAAGTGTACGTGAACGCGCAAAGAGGGATCACCGTATTTCCCCAACGGACCGCAGTGGCAGTAAGGTTGGGATGGGGTGGTTGGCGTGAGAAACTGGTGCGGTGCGGGCGTGCGCTCGCGGCGTGGGACAGGCAACCGGCGCGCATCGCTGCCGTGGACGTATCGTTCCGCGATGTCGTGGTCGTCAAGTTGCGTGCCGAACATCGCCCCGCCGCCGTGCGTGGTCCGAAGCAATCAATGCGTGTGTAATGTGTGGGGCGGATGCTGTGGGCGGGGGGTGAGGATGGTGGGTAGACGTGGAACACAAATGACGCCGTCGTTCGTGTAGCGAGAGGCGCGTCGACGCCATGGCGAAAAAGCTGGAACTGTTGGTGGGGCTGGACATCGGAAGCTCGAAGGTGGCTGCCGTCGTCGGTGAGCTCAACGATGGCAACCTCTCGGTCATTGGTGTTGGCTCCGCCCCGAGTGACGGACTGCGCAAGGGCGTCGTCGTCAACATTGACGCCACCGTGCAGGCGATCGAAGGTGCGCTGAAGGAGGCGGAGGTCACCGCGGGTTGTGAGATTCACACCGTCTTCGCCGGCGTTGGGGGCGGGCACATCCGCGGCTTCAACAGCCACGGTGTTGTCGGCGTGCGTGCCCGCGAGGTGAGCCAGGCCGATGTCGATCGCGTGCTCGAAGCCGCGCGTGCCGTTGCGCTACCCGCGGACCGCGATATTTTGCATGTGTTGCCGCAAGACTTCGTCCTTGACGGACAGGACGGCATCCGCACCGCGGTTGGCATGTCCGGCGTCCGACTGGAAGCGCGGGTACATATCATCACGACGGCGATCAGCTCGGCACAGAACGTTGTGAAGTGCTGCGAGCGTATCGGCTTGCATGTCGCCGATCTGGTGCTCGAGCCGCTGGCGGCCGCCGAGGCGGTGCTGACGCCCGAGGAGAAGGAACTCGGGGTGGCGTTGGTGGACCTCGGTGCTGGCACCACTGACGTTCTGGTCTTCCACCAAGGCGCGTTACGGCACACCGCAGTCCTGTCGATTGGCGGCAACCACGTTACCAGCGATATTGCTGCCGGCCTGCGGACGCCATTTCGGGACGCCGAGCTCTTGAAGCAGCGCAGCGGCTGCGCGCTGACGCGGTTGGTGGATCGCCAGCAATCGGTCGAAGTGCCGAGCGTCGGTGGTCGGACACCACGCCTCCTGTCACGGCATTTATTGAGTGAGATCGTTGAGGCGCGCGCAGAGGAGATCTTGACGCTAGCGCGACACCAGATCATCAAGTGCGGATTCGATGAAGGGTTGGGCTCCGGCGTGGTGCTCACCGGCGGCGGCGCCTTGCTCGAGGGCATGCTGCCCCTCGCCGAGCAGGTGTTCCAGACGCCGGTGCGGCTGGGGACCGCGCTGAACGTCGCGGGCGTCAACGGCAACGCGGAAAGCGCGTTGAGTCCCGGGTTCGCTGCGGCGGTCGGGCTCTTGCACTACGGCGCCCGCCCGCGCGATCACCTGCCGCCGCGCAGCGACGATGGGCGATTGCTCGGGAAAATGCGCCAGCGGCTGAAGGGATGGGTGGAGGCGTTCTTTTGAGAAGCAGTCGACAGTCGACAGTTTACAGTTGGGGAGACTCCTGCTGCGGACTGTCGACTGCCAACTGTTGACTGCGGGGCGGAGCCCCGCCGGAGGAGGGGAAGATGATTGAGCTGGTTGGGAAGAGTGAGACGCTCGGGGCGCGCATCAAAGTCGTCGGGGTCGGTGGCGGTGGCGGCAATGCCGTCAACACCATGATTGCGTCGGGACTGCCCGGCGTCGACTTCTTCGCTGCGAACACCGATGTGCAGGCGCTGGGCGCAAACTTCGCGCCAACGAAGATTCAACTGGGCGCACAGCTGACCAAAGGGCTCGGCGCGGGTGCCGACCCGGACGTCGGCCGGCAAGCCGCGCTGGAGGACACCGAAACCATTCGTGACTATCTCGCCGGTGCCGACATGGTGTTCATTACCGCCGGCCTAGGCGGCGGGACCGGCACCGGCGGTGCACCGGTGGTGGCGCGCATCGCCAAGGAACTCGGGGCCTTGACGGTTGCGGTGGTCACCAAGCCGTTCCAGTTCGAGGGCAAAAAGCGCATGCGCCAGGCGGATGACGGCATGCGTGACCTCAAGGACGCCGTCGACACCCTGATCGCCATCCCGAACCAGCGCTTGCTGGCCATCGCTGGCCGCAACACATCGCTGCTCGACACGTTCAAGAAAGCGGACGATATCCTCCTCCAGGCCGTGCGCGGTATCTCCGATCTGATCACCGTGCACGGTCTGATCAACCTCGACTTTGCCGACGTGCGCACGATCATGGCCGAGATGGGCATGGCGATGATGGGCGCCGGCAGCGCCAGCGGTGACAACCGTGCGGTCGAGGCGGCGCAGAAGGCAATTGCCAGTCCGCTGCTCGAGGACATCTCCATTCACGGCGCCAAGGGCGTGCTGATCAACATCACCGGCAGCCACGACCTGTCGTTGCACGAGGTGAACGAAGCGGCCACGCTCATTCAAGAAGAGGCGCATGACGATGCCAACATCATCTTCGGTGCGGTCATCGACGAGCGCATGGGTGACGAGATCCGCATCACCGTCATCGCCACCGGCTTCGGTGAAGCGCAACGCGAGCTGAAAAAGCCCAGCTTCAGCCCCTCAAAGGAGGCGGGCATGCCCAGCTTCCGCACGACAACGCTGCAGCGCACCGCGGCGCGCGAACGTGACCCGTCACGCCCCGTCGTCCATCTCGGCACGATCATCGACGATCTCGAATCGCCCACCTACCTGCGGCATAAACCCGAAGCGGAGAACGGCAAGGGCGCAAAGGACACACAGCGCACCGAGGAGTTCACCATGGCCGACGATTCCGACGATCAATTTGAGATCCCAGCGTTCCTGCGCAAGAACGTCGGATAAACAGCACCACCTTACTCCTCGCCCACCAACACAAGCCGGGGTGAGGTTGCTTCACCCCTCACCCCGGCTTCCTCCTCCGTTGCCCGCCCGAACAGCGGATCGGATCGTCGCAGCTCGCATCGACGAGCTCTGCCTTGAGTCCGTCGAAGGACGGTGCACCCACAGAAATGACGCCGGCCCGGGCGCTCGTGGTGCTTGAATTTGCTCGATCCACTTTCCATCCTCCCATCATGCGCGCAGTCTTCCTCATCGCCATGGCGTATCTCTGTGGCTCTCTCCCCATCGGTGTATGGGTGGGAGGCTGGGTGGGCATTGATATCCGGCAAGCGGGCAGCGGCAACATCGGCGCCACCAACGTCACGCGCACCGCGGGTGCACGGGCTGGGCTCCTGACCTTGCTTGGTGATCTTGCCAAGGGTGCCCTCCCCGCCGCGCTGGCGCGGCTGCTGCTGACGGACCCCTGGCTGACGGCGTTGACGGCGGTCGCCGCCGTCTGTGGACACCTCTTCTCTGTGTTTCTGCACTTCTCCGGCGGAAAGGGAGTCGCCACTGCGTTCGGCGCTTTTGTGCTCCTTACACCGGCAGCAGCTGTGTGCAGTGCAGTGCTGTTCGCGCTTGTCGCCGTCACGACGCACTACGTCTCGCTGGCCTCTATGCTGGCGGCACTGGCATTGCCGGTGGTGGCTGTCGTCTTCGGCTATCCGGCACCGCTGTGCGGTGCGGCGACCGTCGTCGCGGGCGGTATCGTTCTTCGACATCGGGCGAATCTCGTGCGCCTATGGCACGGCGTAGAGCCGCGGTTTCGCATCCATCGCCGGTAAAGGCCTTCGCACGCGGACCGATGGTCAGATTCAACCAGTGAGCTGCTTGCAATCGCAACTGTGCCTCAGTATAGGTAGCCGCTCGTGCGGGGTGCCATGGATGTGGCGCGGGCGTGCAGCTCACATGTGCGCGCGGCTCTCAGTACCTGTTGCCGCTTCCGAGGTGGTTCAGCAGGAAACTTGCATCGTGCCGACCCAGCAGAGGGGGAGAAGGTAACGCGGCCGGCCACGAAGCAGGGCATAAGGGGGACAGTATGAATCGTGTACGGGTGAGGGTGGTATCGGTTGTCGGTTGTTGCCTTGGCGTCTCATTGTGTGCAGCCGGCGCGGCGCTAGCCGACGAGGCACCGAAGATCGACACCGGCGATACGGCGTGGATGCTGACCTCGGCGGCGCTGGTGTTGATGATGACCGCTCCGGGGCTCGCGCTCTTCTACGGTGGCTTGGTGCGCAGCAAAAACGGCCTCGCCACGATCATGCAGAGCTTTGTCCTGATGGCGCTCATCAGCGTGCAGTGGGTGCTGTACGGTTACAGCCTGGCCTTTGCCCCGGGCAGTTCCTTCATCGGCGGTCTGCAGTGGCTTGGACTGGCAGGCGTCGGCGGTGATCCCAACCCAGATTACGCCGCTACCATTCCGCATCAGGCCTTCATGATCTATCAGTGCATGTTCGCCATCATCACGCCGGCGCTGATCACGGGTGCGATTGCCGAGCGCATGAAGTTCAGCGCCTTTCTGCTGTTCAGCCTGCTCTGGGCGACGATCATCTACGACCCGCTGGCGCATTGGGTGTGGGGGAAGGGTGGTTGGATCGGCACGAACGGCGGTATGGGAGCGCTCGATTTCGCCGGCGGTACGGTGGTGCACATCAGTTCGGGTATCTCCGCGCTGGCGGCGGCGTTGGTGATGGGTAAACGCCTGGGTTACCCGCACGAGCCGATGCCGCCCCACAACCTGCCCTTCTCGGTTGTCGGCGCGGCGATGCTCTGGGTGGGGTGGTTCGGCTTCAACGCCGGGAGCGCGCTGAGCTCGGGCGCGTTGGCGACCAGCGCCTTCGTTGCCACCAACACGGCGACGGGTGCCGCAGCGCTCTCCTGGATGTTTGCCGAGTGGACGATCAGGGGGAAGCCGACGGTCCTGGGCGCGGCCAGCGGCGCGGTTGCCGGGCTGGTGGCGATCACACCCGCCTCGGGGTTTGTCGGCCCGGTGTCGTCGATCATCATCGGCGGCATCGCCGGTGTCATCTGCTTCTCGGCGTGCAATTTCAAGGCGCGCCTTGGCTACGACGACTCGCTCGACGTGGTTGGCGTGCACTGCGTCGGCGGCACGACCGGTGCCATCCTCACCGGCCTGTTCGCTTCAAAAGCGGTCAACTCTGCCGGCGCTGACGGCCTCTTCTTTGGCAATCCGGCGCAGCTCGGCATTCAACTGGTGGCGGTCGCCGTCACCCTGGTGTACTGCTTCGTCGTTGCCTTCATCCTGCTGAAAGTCGTGGATGCGCTTGTCGGTTTGCGCGTCGACGAAGAAGAGGAAGTGGCCGGGCTCGATTTGTCACAGCACGGGGAAACTGCGTACACCGCGTGATGTCAGGGTGGCTTTACAGAGCTGGAAGTCTGGCATAAGAAGTCGCGCAGCATTGGCGAAGGAGCAACCCCCATGAAAAAAGTCGAAGCCATCATCAAGCCGTTCAAGCTCGACGAGGTAAAGGAAAGCCTCAGCAGCGTTGGGGTGCAGGGCCTGACGGTCAGCGAGGTCAAAGGATTCGGCCGCCAGAAAGGCCATACCGAGTTGTATCGCGGCGCTGAATATGTCGTCGACTTTCTGCCAAAAGTGAAGCTGGAAATCATCGTCAAGGATGACCTGGTCTCGCAAGTGGTCGAAACCATCTTGAAGGCCGCGAAGACCGGGCGCATCGGCGACGGAAAGATCTTCGTGCTCCCGGTCGACGAGGTCGTCCGTATCCGTACCGGTGAACGAGGGCCGGATGCCATCTAAGAGTTCGCGCAAGCAGCGCAGGCCGAAAAGTCCGTCCAAGACACGGACCCGCAGTAAACCGAGCAACCCATCATCAAGCACAGCCACACAGAGGAGGAACCCGGGCATGACCGCGAAAGAAGTCATCAAGTTCATGAAGGACCAGAAGGCGGTGGCGATCGATTTGAAGTTCAACGATTTTCTGGGGATCTGGCAGCACTTCACGGTGCCGCCCAGCGAGATGGACGAGAGCGTGTTCGACGAGGGCCTGGGCTTCGACGGTTCGTCGATCCGCGGCTGGCAGCCCATCCACGCCAGCGACATGCTGGTGATGCCCGACCCGACCACGGCGGTGATGGACCCGTTTTGCGCCGAGCCGACGCTGTCGCTGATCTGCAACATCGTCGACCCGATCACCAAGGAGGACTACACGCGCGACCCGCGCAACATCGCCCGCAAGGCGGAAGCCTACCTGCAGTCGACCGGCATCGG
>Ga0335071_10006781_pt1 | contig 11815 bp, 13 predicted proteins | sample Lox_Sample_15_FD_206724 | JGI IMG/M metagenome (GOLD analysis project Ga0335071, IMG submission 206724) | Soil microbial communities from Loxahatchee National Wildlife Refuge, Florida, United States - Lox_Sample_1.5 | ecosystem: Environmental > Terrestrial > Soil > Wetlands | place: USA...
CGGCGGGCGAGGTCATTCGCCTCTGCCCGCGCGGCATCGGCGCACACGATCTGGAACGCGCCGAGCCGCGGGTCGAGCGCCGCGATCCGGTCGAGGCACTCCTCGACGACCCGCGGCGCCGACGTCGGGTCGGCACGGACCTGTCCTGCGATGTCGGCGGCGGTGCGCGCAGGGGACATGGGTCAAGCCTGCTCCCAACTGCCGCGTCGCGGAACGCAGATGAGCACGCTGGTCTGCGGGGCCCCTTGTCCGACCGACCGGTCGGTCTCTAGAGTGCGGTCATGGCGGCACTGCCCGGGCTCGACCTCGACGTGCTCGGTGCCTGGATGGACACGGTTCACCCCGGGCTGCGAGCGGGACCGCTGCGGGGCGCCCTGCTGCCGGGGGGAAAGTCGAACCTGACCTACCGGGTCGACGACGGGCGCTCGACCTGGGCGGTCCGGCGCCCGCCGCTGGGCCACGTCCTGCCCACCGCGCACGACATGGCGCGCGAGTTCCGCGTGATCAGCGCGCTCGCCGCCACCGACGTCCCGGTGCCCCCACCGGTCGGCCTGTGCGAGGACGTCGAGATCCTCGGTGCGCCCTTCTATGTCATGCGATTCGTCGAGGGCGTGGTGCTGGACACCCCGGCGGCGATCGAGTCGGTGCCCGTCGATGCCGCCACCACCCTCAGCGAGCAGCTCGTCGACACCCTCGCCGCCCTCCACGCCGTCGACCCCGAACAGGTCGGCCTGGCGGACTTCGGGCGACCGGACGGCTTCCTGGCCCGGCAGGTCGCCCGCTGGCACAAGCAGTGGCAGGCCTCGCAGACGCGCGTACAGCCGCTCGAGCCCGAGGTCGTCGACCTGCTCACCCAGCGCCTTCCGGAGTCGAAGCCCGGCACGGTCGTGCACGGCGACTACCGGCTCAGCAACGTCATCGTCACCCCCGCCCTCGACGGCATCGCGGCGATCCTCGACTGGGAGATGGCGACGCTCGGCGACCCCCTGACCGACGTCGGTCTGCTCTACGTCTACCGCCGCGTCGCCGACGGCAGCAACACGATCCTGCCCCGGATGACGGTGGACCGGGGCTTCCCCGCCGCCGACGAGCTGGCCCGACGCTACGGGCGGGCCTCGGGCCGGGACCTGTCCACGCTCCCCTGGTACGTGGGCTTCGGCTACTTCAAGCTCGCCGTCATCGCCGAGGGCATCGCGGCTCGCTTCCAGCAGGGCAAGACGGTCGGCGAGGGGTTCGACCGCATCGGGGAGGCCGTACCCGGCCTGCTCGAGCACGCGCGCGGCGCTCTCGCCGCCCTGGACTGAGCCGGGAACCAGCAATGGACTTCACCCACAGCGAGCGCTCACGGCAGCTCCAGGCGGCGATGCACGCCTTCCTCGCCGAGCGGGTCTACCCCGCGGAGGAGGAGTTCGAGCGCGAGGCAGCCGCGCTGCGGGCCGCCGGCACACCGTTTCGCACGCCGGCGGTGATGGCTGACCTCAAGGCCGAGGCCCGCTCACGAGGGCTCTGGAACCTGTTCCTGCCGGACGCGGAGCACGGCGCCGGACTGTCCGTGCTCGACTACGCCCCGGTCGCGGAGCTGTCGGGACGCTCGCCGAGCATCGCTCCCGAGGCCATGAACTGCGCGGCTCCGGACACCGGGAACATGGAGCTGCTGGCGCTGTTCGGGACGGCGGAGCAGAGGGCCCAGTGGCTGGAGCCGCTGCTGGCGGGTGAGATCCGTTCCTGCTTCTCGATGACCGAGCCGGATGTCGCCAGCAGCGATGCCACGAACATCGCCACCCGCATCCGCGAGGACGGCGGGGAGTGGGTGGTCACCGGTCGCAAGTGGTGGTCCACCGGTGCCATGCGTCCGGAGTGCCGCATCGCGATCGTCATGGGGGTCACCGACCCCGACGCCGGACGGGGCTCCCGCCACTCGATGATCCTCGTTCCGCTGGACACGCCCGGCGTCGAGGTCAGCGGTTCCACCACCGTGTTCGGCTATGACGACGGGCCGCACGGCGGACACGCCGTCATCGACTTCCGCAACGTGCGCGTCCCCGCGACGAGCCTGCTCGGCGAGCGCGGCCAGGGCTTCGCCATGGCGCAGGCGCGGCTCGGCCCGGGTCGGGTCCATCACTGCATGCGCAGCCTGGGCATGGCCGAACGCGCGCTCGAGGCGATGTGCGAGCGTGCCCTGTCTCGCAGTGCCTTCGGCGGCCCCATCGCCGCGCAGGGCGTCGTACGGGAGTGGATCGCGGAGTCGAGGCTGGCCCTCGACCAAGCCCGGCTGCTGGTGTTGAAGACCGCGTTCCTCATCGACACCGTCGGCGTGCGGGCGGCTGCGACCGAGATCGCCGCGATCAAGGTCGCGGCACCGCGCGCGGCGTCGTACGTGCTCGACCGCGCCATCCAGGTGCACGGCGGAGCGGGCGTCTCCGGGGACCTTGCCCAGGCATGGGCGGCGCTGCGCACGCTGCACCTCGCCGACGGCCCCGACGAGGTGCACCTACGGTCGGTGGCCAGGGAGGAGCTGCGGCGGCACACCGCGAGCGCCGGATGACCGTCTCGGAAACGGGCGTTCGCGACCGCGTGCTCGAGGCAGGAGTGCAGCTGTTCGCGGCCCAGGGCTATGACGCCACCAGCGTGGCGCAGATCGTCGCGATGGCGGGCGTGGCCAAGGGCGGCTTCTATCACCACTTCACGAGCAAGGAGCAGCTGCTCTACGCGGTCTACGGAGACCTGATCGAGCGTCAGCTGCTGGGGATGGACCGCATCCTCGCGGCGGGCAGGGGTCCGGCGGAGACGTTGCGGGCCCTGATCCTCGACCTCGTCGAGACGACTGCCGAGCGCGCGCCGCAGGCACTCGTGTTCATGCGCGAGCGTCATCGTCTCGGTGACGAACGCACCGAGCAGTTCCGCGTCGCCAGACGGCGCTACCACGACGCCGTCGTCCGCCTGGTCCACGACGCCCAGGCCGACGGCAGGTTCTCCGCGGTCGCGTCGCCGGAGACCGTGACCCTCACCATCTTCGGTGTGATCAACGAGCTGCCAGTGTGGTACCGGCCGCGCGGCCGCAAGCAGCCACGACAGCTGGGCTCCGAGATCGCCGACTTCGTCCTGGCCGCATTGGAGCGCACGTCATGAGCATCCTCGACCTCTTCCGCCTCGACGACCGCGTCTCCATCGTCACTGGAGCATCCGCGGGTCTGGGGGTCTCCTTCGCCCGCGCCCTGGCCGAGGCCGGATCGGACGTCGTCGTGGCGGCACGGCGTACCGACCGCCTGGTCGCGACCCGCGACCTCGTCGAGGCGACCGGACGCCGCTGCCTGGTCCTGCCTCTGGACGTCTCGCAGCCCGTGCAGTGCACGGCGGTCGTGGACGCCGCGGTGGCCGAGTTCGGCCGCGTCGACGTCCTCGTCAACAACGCCGGCATCGGCACCGCCGTCCCCGCGAGCCGCGAGACGCCGGAGGAGTTCCGCACCGTCATCGAGACCAACCTCAACGGCAGCTACTGGATGGCCCAGGCATGCGGTCGCGTGATGCGCCCGGGCAGCAGCATCATCAACATCAGCAGCGTGCTGGGGCTGAGGACGGGTGGACTGCCGCAGGCCGCCTACTCGGCGAGCAAGGCTGGCCTCATCGGTCTGACCCGTGACCTGGCGGCGCAGTGGACGGGACGCAAGGGGATCCGGGTGAACGCGCTCGCACCGGGCTTCTTCGCCTCCGAGATGACCGAGCTGTACCCGCCCGGATACCTCGACGCGATGCTGCCCCACATCCCCGTCGGCCGGCTCGGTCTCCACGAGGAGCTGGCGGCGGCCGTCGTGTTCCTCGCCAGCGACGCCGGCGGCTACGTGACCGGCCAGACCTTGGCCGTCGACGGCGGGATCACCATCGCCTGACCGACCGCCTGCCGCCCCCACGACGGAGGCCGAGGTGAGACGACGAACGGAGCGAATCCCGCTGTCGTGAGCAGGCTCGGTCAGTCCCCCTCGACGAGCGTCAGCAGGTGCTGGAGACCGCCGAGGCGAGCGCCTTGGCCGAGGTCGCGGTGGCGCCCACCGCGGTGGCGACGGCGGCCAGGCTCGTCACGCTGGGCGCGGCCTGGGCGGCCGAGACGCTGGTCTGCAGCGAGGTCAGCGATGACGACAGCGCCGAGATCTCGCTGGCGTACTGCTGCTTGGCGTCGGCCTCGAGGGTCTGCAAGTCCCGCTGAATCGTGGTCAGGTCGCTCTTGACGGTCGCGAGCGCGCCCTGGCCGATCGAGACGTTCTTCAGCGCCTGGACCGACGTCTGCAGGTTGTCCAGGTCGTTGCAGACCGCGGGCTTGCCGCTGCCGCTGCCGCACCCCGTGACCATCGTGGCGAGCACCAGGTAGCCGGCCAACGTCGCACGCAGCGCGAGAGGTCTCATGGTCAGATCCTCGCAGCCGGCCGCCCGCCCGACGGACCCAGGTCAGCCTCACCCGGGCGCCGTCACGCGTTCGAGTGGTCGAGCTCGAAGGTCTCGTACGGGATGGGCGGACCGCCGACCATGGCCTGCTCCATCACACCCGCGTCGGCGAAGGCCTTCATGATCACTGGGGTGAACTCCTCGATCGCGGTGCGGCTCTCCCAAACGTCGACAATCTGAATACGCCCGTCGGGCAGCTGCGCGGCAGCGTGGATCAGCCGTCCGGCCGGGCGCTCGCCTCCCAGGGCCACCAGGACGGAGTCGTACGCCGCTCGGCTCGGGGCTTCGGAGACCTGCACGAATGCCATCGTCTCTCCTGATCTTAGTTTGTCGCTAGAGTCTGTCACTAGTGGGTGACACGAGTAATGTGACCGTCACTATGACTCCTGTCAAGAGCTCGCGAGCTGGCGCGTCGCGCAAGGAGCAGGCACGCACGACGGCCCTGCGGATCGTCCGAGCCGCCCATACGCTCTTCATCGAGCGGGGATACACCGGCACGCGGATGGCCGATGTCGCCGACGCGGCAGGGGTAGCCGTCCAGACCGTGTACTTCCGGTTTCACACCAAGGCGGAGCTGCTCCATGCCTGCTACGAGCTGGCCGTGCTCGGCGAGGACGACCCGCGTCCCCCGATGGAACAGGCCTGGTTCGCGATGTTCGTGTCGGCACGATCCGGCCCGGCCGCCATCCGCGCCTTCGCGGAGGGCAACACCGGGATCGCCACGAGGGTCGGCCAGCTCGACGACATCGTGCGCAGCGCCGTGCACGAGCCGGAGGCCGTCGAGGTACGCCGGCGCAGCGAACAACTGCGGCGCGACGGTTACCGGCAGATGCTCCAGTCGCTCCACGATCGCTTCGGGCTGCGCGACGGGCTGGACGTGCAGCGGGGGACCGACCTCCTCCTCGCCTTCGGAGGGACCGCGCTATGGCGCTCTCTCGTCGTCGAGTACGGCTGGACGACCGAGGACTTCGTCGGATTGCTCACGGACGTCCTGTGCGACCAGCTCCTGCCACCCCGGCGCCGCCGGGCCCGCTGATCCGCGAGCCTGCCGCGCGCAGCCCGGCGGCCCACCCCGGGGCTCTGCCCAGGCCCGGCGGGTCGACCCCGCCCAGCTCGTGGCCGCTTCTGGCGAGGAGCCAGGACACGAGGCTGTTGGAGTTCCACATCTCCCCGTAGCCACGTTCGTCGCGCCCCCACGTCAGGGTCGGGAACGAGGCGGCGAGGTCGAGCAGCGCGCGTACGCGCGATGAGTCCGTGGACAGCCGCATCGGGGGACCGACACGCGCGTCGAGATCGGGGATGACCCCGTCGCGCCAGAGCCGAACCTCGTAGCGAAACCAGCGCGATCGCCCCCAGGACCTGAGCCCCACGGGCCCCGAGCAGACGACACCGCGGTCGCCACGGGGCCCTGACCAAGCGGGTGCCATCTCGACGGTGTACGGAACACCGTCCGCTGTCACCTCGAGCGCCGAATGGAAGAGCTGGCCGGGCCGGCGATGGTCGCGCCGCGACTGGAGGAGCTCGAAGAGACGGCCACTCGCGCGGACCAGGCCGATCCGGTCGCCGGCCCCGAGCGGGATCCAGGACAGCGCGACCGACCAGCCGCGCGTGCAGAGCACGGCGACCACCTCGTCGGCTGCGCGCCCGACGGCGGCGGCCACGGCCTCGGACAGCTCGGACCCGACCGCGACGCTCGCCGCCTCGACGCCGACCACGGTGAGCCGAGCGGGCAGGCGGCCCAGGCCCCGGGCCAGCTCGATCGACTCGCGGACGCCGAACCCGTGGGTGCCTCCGGCACGGGGCGGGGACCGCTCGGCGGCCTGGTCCACGACGACAGATCCCGGCGGTCGGCCGGAGCGGATCGCGTCGACGACGACGACGTCGTCCCAGCCCTGCCAGGCGTCCACGAGCCGAGTGGGGACGGGGACGGCCATGAGCTCCAGGTCAGGCGTCGCGCGGCGGCGCAGCTCCTCGACCACCGCCAAGCCGACGCCGTCGTCCCCCCGGTACGGATTGCCGACTCCCACCACGAGCGCCCTCACGAGCGGTCCACCGTCACGTCGAGGAAGTGCGTCGCGCAGGAGATGCACGGGTCGTAGTTGCGGATCGCCTGCTCGCAGCGGCGGGTGAGCTCCTCGTCGTCGAGAGCGAGATTGGCCTGGGTGAAGCTCAGGAGGTCCGCCTCGATGCTCGCCTGGTTCTGCGACGTTGGCGGGACGATGCGGGCGTCGAGGATCGAGCCGTCGGCGTCGATCTCGTACCGGTGGAAGAGCACCCCGCGAGGCGCCTCTGTCGCGCCGTAGCCGACGCCGGCCCGCGGCGCCACCTCCACCGACGGTGCCGAGGCACCGGTCCAGCCGTCGATGATGGCCAGCGCCTCCTCGCAGGCGTAGACGGTCTCCACTGCGCGCACGACGATGGAGCGGAACGGGTTGCGGCAGGGGGCGCCGAGCCCCGCCTCACTGGCTGCCTCCGCCGCACGTGGTGAGAGCCGGTCGGCGTTGAGCGCGTACCGCGCGAGGGGGCCCACGGCGTAACGTGCGCCGGACCCGGCGAGGTGCGAGTGCAGCGCGGTCGATCGTGCGACGTGCTCCTCGACGACGTGTCGGTCCAGCTCGGCGGCGTCGAAGGCCAACCCGCCCGTGGTCGTCACGCGACCACGCTCCAGCGGATAACCTTCGCCGGGCGCGCGCAGCGCGAGGTACTCGTGCGGCTGCTCGAAGACGGGGAACGCGAAAGTTCCCACGAGGCGGACTGTCTCCAGCGCGTCATCGAGCGCCTGTGCGAGCGCCGGACGGAGGTCGTCGAGCTCCTCACGGTGGGGCAGGCGATAGAAGCCGCCGACACGGACGTTCACCGGATGGACGGAGCGACCGCCCACCAGGGTCATGAGCGCGTTGCCCGCCTTCTTCAGCCGCAACCCTCGCTCGACGACCTCGCGGTGGTCGCGCGCGAGGTCGATCGCGCTGTCGTAGCCGAGGAAGTCGGGGGCGTGCAGGAGATAGACGTGCAGCGAATGGCTCTCGATCCACTCGCCGCAGTAGAGCAACCGCCGCATGCGCCGGATCTCGTCGGGAACCTCGACACCGCACGCCGCCTCGATGGCCTGGCAGGCACTCATCTGGTAGGCCACCGGGCAGATTCCGCAGATGCGCGCGGTGATGTCCGGCGCCTCCACGAACGAGCGTCCACGCAGCAGCGCCTCGAAGAACCTGGGCGGCTCGTAGATCCTCAGTTCGACCTCGGTGACCCGCCCGTCGACCACCCGGACGTGCATCGCCCCCTCGCCCTCGACGCGTGCCAGCGCGTCGACGCGCAGCAGGTGGTCACCGTCATGCGCGTGAGTCATGCGTGTCGGCCTCCTCCCGGAAGGCGGGCGCCTCGGCGGTGAACGTACGCAGGATCCGGACCACATCCGGCTCGCCCATCCCGTTCTCGAGCAGCCGCCCGACGAGCGACCCGACATTGACGCCCGGGGCAGGCCCGAAGCACCCGTAGCAGCCTCGAGCGCAGGACGGGCACAACGCGCCGCAGCCGGACTGGGTCACCGGTCCGAGGCACGCCTGTCCGTGCGCGACGACGACGCAGACGTTGCCGCGACGCTTGCAGTCCGCGCAGACCGTCTCGGCCGGGATGCGCGGCGTACGTCCGTCCAGGTACGCCACGACCACCTCGAGAAGCTGTCGCCGGTCGACCGGGCACCCGTGCAGCTCGAAGTCCACCGGCACGTGGGCGGAGATCGGCGTGGACCGGGCCAAGGTGTCGATGTACTCGGGGCGGGCGTAGACGAGCGAGGTGAACTCGCCGACGTCGGCGAAGTTGCGTAGCGCCTGGATGCCCCCGCTGGTGGCGCAGGCGCCGATCGAGACGAGTCGGCGCGAGGCACGTCGGATCTCCTGGACGCGTTCCAGGTCTGCGGGGGTCGTGATGGACCCTTCGACCAGCGACAGGTCGTAGGGTCCGTCGACGTGGTCGCTGGAGGCCTCGGTGAAGTGTGCGATCTCGACGGCGTCGGCGAGCAGGAGCAGCTCGTCCTCGCAGTTCAGCAGGGTCAGCTGGCAGCCGTCGCAGGACGCGAACTTCCACACGGCCAGCCGTGGGCGAGCCGTCGCACCTCGAATCGTCATCACAGCCCCCGCATCGTCATGAGGGTGCGCGCGCGGTCGTAGCCGAGAACCGGGCCGTCGACGCACACGAACACCTCGCGAAGCTGGCAGTGACCGCAGAGCCCCACACCGCAGCGCATGTTGCGCTCCATGGACACCCGGATCTGCGACGGCACGACGCCCCGACGTACGAGCGCGTCTGCCGTGAGACGCATCATGACCTCCGGGCCGCACACGAGCACCAGAGTCGCGGCCGGGTCGAGGTCGGGCAGCACGTCGGTCACCAGGCCGACGTTGCCACGCCACGACGGCTCTCCGGCATCGACGGTCACCACGACGTCGAGATCGTCGCGAGCGGCCCACTCCTCCAGCTGAGGTCGGTAGAGCAGGTCGGTAGGTGTTCGGCTGCCGACGACGACGACGACACGACCGTAGCGCTCGCGGTGCCGCAGCACTGCGAGGACGACCGGGCGCACGGGGGCAAGGCCGATCCCGCCGGCCACCACGAGGACGTCTCCGTCGGTACCGCTCTCCTCCTCCCAGCCCCGACCGTACGGGCCCCGCGCGAAGACCGGATCGCCCACCGCGCAGCGCGTCAACGCGGCGGTCGCGTCCCCCACCGCCCGAACCGTGTGCATGAGACGCGCTGGCTCGTCAGGGTCGCCGCTGATGGAGATGGGTACCTCGCCGAAGCCCGGGCGGCCCACCATGGCGAACTGGCCCGGCCGGAACGCCATGGGGATGCCATCCACCGGTGCCAGCCCGAGCGTGACCGTGTCATGGGTCTCGGCTTGGACGTCCAGCACGGTGAACCGCCGCGGGAGCATCGGCTCCGGCGGGGCGGGGCGAGTCCGCTCAGCGAGCACTCGGGGCCCCGTAGAGGTCGAGCAGGCGGACACGCGCCGACATCATCCGGTCGTGCATGGCACGCGCGAGTCTCTGCAGCATCAGGTACCCGACCCGCGGGTCCTGGTCGCACTTCTCGCGCAGGCAGCCTGCGTCGAGAGCCACCGCGCTCGTGGACGACAGCGCCCGGGCGTCCATCGAGTGCCGGTACGGCGGGAACAGCCACGACAGGCCGACCACGCTGCCCGGGCCCTGCGTCTCCACGATGAGCCGCCGCTCGCCGGGTCCCTGGATCTCGATCGCGACCGAGCCACCGCGCAGTAGGAAGAAGGTCTCGGCCGGGTCGTCCGCGCGGAACAGGTACTCGTCGGCGTCGAAGTGCCGGTTCAGCGCGCAGCCGGCGAGATGACGCACGGTCTCCTCGTCGAGGTCCACGAAGAACGGGTGCCCCGCGATCAGCTGCTCGACGCTTCTCATGCTCAGCCGTCCTCTCCGCTCGCGCGGCGCAGCGCGGCGAGCTCCTGCGTGACGTCGATGCCGACCGGGCACCAGGTGACGCAGCGGCCACAGCCGACGCAGCCGCTGGTCCCGAACTGGTCCTGCCAGGAGGCGAACTTGTGGGTCAGCCACTGGCGGTAACGCGACGCGGTCGATGCCCGCACCGGCTGACCGTGCATGAGCGAGTGCCCGCTGGTGAAGCACGAGTCCCACACACGGTCCCTCGAGACGGACTCGGCCAGGCCCGTCGGTTCGACGGTCGTGACGCAGAAGCACGTCGGGCAGACCATCGTGCAGTTCCCGCAGGACAGGCACCGCGAGGCGACGTCGTCCCAGTGCGGGTCGTCGGCGCTCGCATAGATCAGGTCGCGGATGTCGGTCGTGTCGACGGCGCGCCCCATCGACGCAGCCGCCCGGGCCGCGACGGCCTCGGACGCGGCCAGGTCCTCCTCAGCCGCGATGCGGCTGGGGAGATCCGCCAGCAGCGAGGCGCCGGCATCGGTCCCCGCCTCGGCGACGAAGCGATGCCCCTCGTCATCGAGGATCTCGGTCAGCGCGACGTCATACCCGCTGTCGGGCCGCGGGCCGGACCCCATCGACACGCAGAAGCAGGTTCCGCCGGGAACAGCGCACGTGACGGCGACGACGAACGTGCGGCTGCGGCGCTCGGCGTAGTCGGGATCGGCGTACTGCCGGCCGGTCAGGACGGTGTCGAGGACGGCGAGCGCCCGCAGGTCGCACGAGCGCACTCCGATGAGCGCGCGCGGGACCCGGTCCAGCGGCTCCGCGGTGGGTTCACCGTCGTCGGCCGCACGCCAGAGAGTCCGCTGCGATGGGAAGAGATAGGCCTTCCACGTGCTCACCGTCGCCGCCTGGTCGAAGAGGCGCGACTCCGCCGTCCGCTCGGCGCGGTAGCGCCCGGGGGACTGCTCGTCCCGGACCCCTCGCGGCAGGTCGTCGACGCCCGAGATCGGCGCCAGGACCACCACGCCGTCCCGAAGCGTCGGCCCGATCAGGGTGAAGCCGCGTCCGGCCAGAGTGTCCAAGAGCGCACCCAGTCCGGCGACGTCCACAACGGCGGCCATGGCGCTCCTACGAGGTCGACAGGCACACGATCGGATCCGGCGCGGGACCGACAGACCCATGGTGTCGCGCCGCGCGCCACCCGGACAGGGTCACTGGTCCCCCACGTGCACGCGTCCCCGGGGGGGTCAGATCCCCCCGGGGCCCCTCGAGAGGCAGAACCGACCCGCCGCTCGAGATCAGAGGTCCTCCCGCGCGAGCGGCACGAGTGCTCGACGGGTCGGTGAGTGCTCCTCCCAGAGGCGCCAGTCGAGGCGACGGGTCAGCCGCCAGGCGCTGGCGTCGAACGGATCGATGGCCGCGACCGCGACCCAACCGTTGGCCACCAGGCGGGCCAGCAGGTCGTGGGAGCCGACGATCTCGCCGACCCGGCGAGGGGTGGCCCAGACGACGATCAGCTCACGCAGGGGCTCGTGCCGGCGCTCGCTCGTCGGGTGGCCCGGCGCGCCATCGAACAGCGCCTGCCACGGCAGGCCGAGCCGGAGATCACCATGAGCCCCGGTGAGCACGCCCACCTCCCCGACGACGTTGTGCGTCGACTTGTCCCCCGCGCCCAGGACGCCGGGGTCGACGGTCGACGCGTAGTACTGCGCGTTGATCCACTGGGTGACAACGGCCGGCGCCGTGAGGATCGAGGCGAGGATCGATCCGTCGGGGTCGAGCGCCGGGTCGTAGGAGTGCAGGAACACCCGGCCGTCCAGGTCGAGGCCCCGCGTGAGGGACCGCGGACCGATGACGAAGGCTGCGTTGCCGGCCAGGCCCCACTCCGGCGCCGGCTCCGCCCAGTCGAGCGCCCGGGCGCGGACGTGCCTGGTGAGCGCGGCCGGCGCGGATCCCGGGCGAGG
>Ga0335071_10006783_pt1 | contig 11814 bp, 10 predicted proteins | sample Lox_Sample_15_FD_206724 | JGI IMG/M metagenome (GOLD analysis project Ga0335071, IMG submission 206724) | Soil microbial communities from Loxahatchee National Wildlife Refuge, Florida, United States - Lox_Sample_1.5 | ecosystem: Environmental > Terrestrial > Soil > Wetlands | place: USA...
CGCATGTCGCCGTCCGGCCGCAACAGCAGCGCCACCCCGACGATGCCGAGGTCGTGGCCGTTGATCCGCTTGAGCTTGTGGTAGTTGCCGCGCGCGCCCGCCGCCGCGGCGGGGACGACGATGCGCTCCAGCACCTCGTCGGGCTGCACGACGGTCTTCCTGACGCCCTGGAAGAACTCCTTGAACGGCACCTCGCGCTCGCCGCGGCGGGAGCTGATCACCGCCCGCGCGTTCAGGCAGAGCAGGGCAGGGGCCATGTCCGAGCACGGCGAGGCGTTCACCACGTTGCCGACGACCGTCGCGCGGTTCCTGATCTGGTACGAGGCCAGGTCGTGCGCGCACGCCGCGAGCAGCGGATAGTCGCCCTGCACCCTGGGATGCCGCAGGACGTCGTTGATCGTGGTGCCGGCGTGGACGATGAGCCCGTCCTGCTCGCTCCAGGCGATGGCGGCGAACTCGCGCACCTTCTTGACGTCCACCACCACCTTCGGATGGGCGAGGCCGGCCCGGATGTTCACCAGCAGGTCGGTTCCTCCGGCGAGGAGACTCGCCTCGGGGCCGTTGTCGGCCAGCGCCGCGTGCAGCTCGGCCCGCGTTCTGGGGGCTAGATACTGGAAAGAGGGGAGCATGGGACCTCCAGCGAGGTTGGCTCGCAGGGCGGGGCCGCCGCAAAGCCAGGACTCTCTTGTTGCGTCGCCTGGTCCGGGCCGGACCAGACCGTCAGCCCGTGGAAGAATCCGGTGGCGGCATCCAGGCCCGAGCTGTGGCCGATGCGCGCCAGTTGCAGGATGGCGTCCCGCAGGTCGCTGCCGGGCGCCCCCGCGCAGGCTTCCGCCAGCGCGGCCAGCGGCCGGACCACGTGCCCGGCCAGCGTGCTGCGCAGGAAGGTGGCGCTGAGCGCCGTGGTCCGGTCGAGGCGTTCCCGCACCGCGCGCGCGAACGCCGCGAGCAGCTGCGAACGGGCGGGGCAGGCGGTGCTCCGGCACAGCGCCGCCGCATGGAAGCCGCAGAGGAAGTCGTCGCCGGCAGGTGTCAGCCCCGGACCCAGGCCGATCAGACGGGACAGGGCCTGTCCGGCCGCAGCCATGCTGCCGGCCTGCACCGCCCGGCCCAGGTCCAGGGCGGCGCGCGCCAGCCGCTCGCCCAGCGCGCCAGGGGCGGGGGCCCCGGCCAGCAGGGAGCGGATGCGCAGGTCGGTGCCGGCCCGCTCCTGCAGCGCGCCGAGCAGCGCGACGCCGGCGCTCCACCTCTCCGCCGCGCCCGCGACCGGCGGCAGCGCCGCCGCCGCCAAGTGGCGCGCGCCGGAGCAGTCCACCCGGAACGGCGGCATTCCGCCAGTCCGGTCAAGGACGATCGTACCGGCGCTGACACTCCCGTCGGCTCCCGGTGCGAGGAAGAGGCCGGCGAAATCCTCCACGGTCGCCAAGCGGATGCTCTGCGGACCGTCGCACGCCTCGTTGCTGAGCAGCGTGAGCAGATCGCCATCGGGGCGACTCACGTTGACGGCCGCGCGAAACACGCTGTGCACCCGCACCGGGAACGTGCCCGGCGGAACGTCCGGGCCGATGCTCACGGCCCGCCTTGGCGTGTCAGCCATGGATCTCATGGGCGCTCGCGAGGGCTTCCTTGACGGCGCTCTCGACCTTGTTCCGGCCGCCTTCGATGTTCCGGCGCAGCGCCTCGACCGCCTTGTCGGCATCGTGCCGGCGTACCGCATCCACGATCTCCAGGTGTTCCTGGCAGGTCACGCCCAGCCTTTCCGCGCTGGTGATATCGGCAATGCGCACGAAGCGGATGCGGTCGTCGATGTCCCGCAGCATCGCCGCCATGGTCCGGTTCGCCACGGCACGCGCAAAGGCCTGGTGAAACTCCTCGTCCGCGCTGGCCGGATCGGCGGTCATCTCCGGGAGACCTTCATACAGCCGCGTCCATCGCTGCTGCAGCGCGAGGAGAACAGCGTTGTCCAGGCCGTTGCGACATATCTGCTCCATGATGAAGCTTTCGAGCACCAGGCGCACGTCGTACAGCTCGTGGATCTCGGTCAGATTGAGCTGCTTGACGCTGTGTCCCTGCCGCGGCTGCTTCTCAATCAGGTGGCGATCGGCGAGCATCCGGAGCGCCTCGCGAATTGGGCTCCGGCTTACGTTGAACTCGGCAGAGAGGGCTTCCTCGGTGAAGACGTTGTCCGGGCAGGTAGTACCAGTGCAGGATCCGCTCGCTCAGGCGCGCGAACACCGCTTGGCTCAGATTGGCGTCGGACATCGTTGCTTCTCCTTCTGCGGGTCTCGCCGCCATTGGCAGGCGGCGAGACCTTTTTCCGTGCGCGCCTAGTCGTCGCCGGCCATCACGCCTTCGTCGGCGAGGTCGGTCGTGAGCTGCAGCCTGTCGAGCACGTAGAAGATCAGGCTCAGCCCCATGCCGACGATGGTCGCGAGCACCATGCCCCGGAGTTCGGCGCTGCCGAGCTTGATCGACACGCCGGAGATGCCGATCACCAGCACGATCGCGGAGAGGAGCAGGTTGCGGCTCTTGGAGTAGTCCACCTTCGCCTCGATCAGCATCCGCAGGCCGGATGCGGCGATGACACCGAACAGCGACATGCTGATGCCGCCGATGACCGGCGTGGGGATGCTGGCGATGAAGCCACGCACATCGCCAAAGAAAGCGAGCAGGATGGAGATCACCGCGGCGCCGCCGATGACCCACACGGAATAGACGCGGGTGATCGCCATGACGCCCATGTTCTCGCCATAGGTCGTCGTGGGGCAGGCGCCGGTGAGCCCTGACAGGGTGGTGGACAGGCCGTCACCCAGCAGCGAGTTGTGCAGGCCGGGGACCTTCAGCAGATCACGGCCGACGATGTTGCTGGTCACGAACAGGTGGCCGATGTGCTCGGAAATCACCACCAGCGCGGCGGGCATGATGATCAGGATGGAGGACCATTCGAACACCGGCACGACAGGCGCCGGGATGCCGAAGAACGAGGCCTCGTGCAACGCGCCGAAGCTTAGCGTGCCGGGAACGAAGATGTTGATGATCAATGCGAGCACGTATCCCGCGATGACGCCCATCAGGACCGGCAGGGCGGCGAGGAATCCTCGGAACATCAGGGAACCCGCGACCACGACCGCCAGCGTGAACAGCGAGATCACGGACGCGACGGCGCTCGGCTGGCCACCTTGGAAGAAGGACATATCGGTGGCGACGTGCGCGAGCTCCAGGCCGATGAGCATCACGATGCAGCCCATCGCCGCCGGCGGCAGGACGACGTTGAGCCAGTTCCTCCCGGCCCAGCGGATGATGAAGGAGACGATCACGAAAATCAGGCCCGCCACCACGAAGCCGCCCGCGGCGTGCTGGAAGCCCAGCTGGGGGTTCGTGCCGGCAGCGGCGATGCAGACCATCGTCGGGGAAATGAACGCGAAGCTCGACCCCAGGAAGGCCGGCGCCTTGCCCCGGCATACGAACAGATAGATCAGCGTGCCGATGCCGTTCAGCATCAGCACCAGCGATGGATCGACGACCTGGGTCTTGGCCGCGCTGTTGAACAGGATCGGCACCAGGATGGAGGCGCCGAACATGGCGAACAGGTGCTGCAGGCTCAGCGGTATCCCCTTGAGGATCGGCACCTTCTCCTCGACCTGGATGATCGGCCTGACGGCCGTCGCGGGCTTATCCCGAGTCATCAGCATCAACTTCACTCCCATGGGTCTGCCGTTCGCAGACGAGTTCGTTGCAGAGCGTGATTCCCATCACGCGCCTACTCGAAGACGAAGATATTCACCGGCTTGCCGGGACGCTCGTCGGACTCTTCGACGCGGCTGTTCAGCTTCATGCCTATCGCTGGCTCGGCGACGCCGAGCCGGCCGGACGCACGCAGGCCGTTCTCGAACTCCGCCATCCCGAAAAGCAGGTATTTCACGTTGTAGCCGTCTGGCAGGTTCCACACTCTGGTCCAGCTCAACAGGGTGACGGGACCCTCCAGGGGAAAGGTCTCCCAGTGCTTGCCCGTCACCGGGTCGCGCCGGGACGAGCATTTCGCGCAGATCATTGGAGCCGGATAGTAGATGGCTCCGCACTTCAGGCACCTGTATGCCAGGATCTCCGGCGCCTTCGTTTCATACGCGCTGAAATCGATCATGGATCCGATGTCTCCATGGATTGCATGGTGGTTACGCCACGATACGGGTGCACAGATGTTCGCGCATCGCCTTCACCACGTGGCTTTCGTGCGCGATGATCGCTTCCTTGCCGCCCTTCTCGACGTATTCGACGGCGCCTTCGATCTTCGGTCCCATGCTGCCCGGCGGGAACTGGCCTTCATCCAGCCATTTCCGCGCCTCGGCGATGGTCATCATCTCGATCGCGCGCTGGCTGGGCTTGCCGTAGTCGATGCACACCCGGTCCACGCCGGTGAGAATGATGAACAGCTCGGCGCCGAGATTGTAGGCGATCAGCGCGGCGGTGGCGTCCTTGTCGATCACCCCTTCCGTGCCGGTCACCGCGCGCGTGCCGTAGCTCACTGGAATGCCGCCGCCGCCGCCGGCGATCACCACCGTCTCGTTCTGCACGAGGTGCTTGATGGTCCGCAGCGGCAGGACATTCAGCGGCTTCGGGGAGCAGACCACGCGGCGGTAGCCGCGACCCGAATCCTCGATCATCGACCAGCCTTCCACACGCTGCAGCTGCTCGGCCTGCTCGCGCGTGTAGAACGGCCCGATGGGCTTGCTCGGCCTGGTGTACGCGGGGTCGGCGGGATCGACCACGACCTGCGTCAGCACGGTCGCCACCTCGCGCTGCATCTTGTCCTCCTCGAGGACCGTCCGCATGGCGATCTCCAGCATGTGCCCGAGCAGGCCCTGCGAGGTCGCCACCGCCACGTCGAGCGGCGGCACCGGGATGATGTCCCGCGCCTTCTCGAATTGCAGCAGCAGGTTGCCCACCTGCGGCCCATTGCCGTGCACCAGCACCAGCTCGTAGCCCTTGTGCAGGATTTCGAGCATCTGCCGGCAGGTGCTCTTGGCCTTCTCCATCTGCGTCTGGAACGAGCCGTCGTCGCCGGCCCTGAGGATGGCATTGCCACCGAAGGCAACCACCGCGATCGGTCGCGACATGGCGGGTCTCCTCAATCCTTCGCGCAGATGGTGGCGACGACGTTGTTGCCGAAGCCGCCGAAGTTCACCGCCATCCCGTATCTCGGGTCCTTCACCTGGCGTCCCTCCTCGGCCTCGCCGCGCAACTGCCGCACCAGCTCGACCACCTGGGAGACGCCGGTCGCGCCGACCGGATGGCCCTTCGACTTCAACCCGCCCGAGGTGTTGATGGGCAGCCGGCCGTCGATCGCGGTCGCGCCTTCGCGCACCGCAAGGTACGCCCTGCCGCGATCGAACAGACCGAGTTCTTCGCTGATGGCAAGCTCAAGAATCACGAAAGCGTCGTGCAGCTCGGCGAAGGAGACGTCCTTCGGGCCGATGCCGGCCATCGCGTAGGCCTTCTCGCCGGCGATGCGCACCGCGTCCAGGCGCAGCGGGTCCTTGCGGTTGTGCACGCAATGCGTGTCGGTCGCCGAGCCGATGCCGGCGATGCGCACCGGCTTCTTGCGGAACAGCGCCGCCTTCGGCGAGTCCATGTTCACCAGCACGAGCGCCGCCGCCCCGTCGGTCACCGGGCAGGTGGAGTAGATGCGCAGCGGCTCTGCGACGTAGTTGTTCACCACGTGCGCGGTCTCGCTGTCGGCGATCGCGTCGATGGTGCAGGTGCCCTGCACGTGGGCGTACTTGTTGAGCGCGCCGTTGGCGTGGTCCTTCACCGCGACCAGCGCCAGATCGCGCTCGGTGCAGCCGTACCGTTCCATGTACAGCCGGGCGAACATGCCGCCGAAACTCGGCAGCGTGAGGCCCATGTTGTACTCGGCCTCGGTGTGCAGCATCGTCGCCACGATATCGGTGGCCTGCCAGCCCGAGACCTTGCGCATGATCTCGCCGCCGGCCACCAGCACCACGTCGGCCATGCCCGAGGCGATCGCCATGTAGGCAACCTTGATGGCGCTCGCCCCCGAAGCGGGGCCGTTCTCGATGAGTTCCGCCGGGACCGGCTCCATGTCCATCCGGCTGACCAGCGCCGAGGCGACCGAGGTCTGGTTGCAGAACAGCCCGGAGGCCATGTTCGCGACAAACACCTGATCGACCTGCCGCCGCTGCTCCAGAATGCCGGCATCGACCAGGGCGTCCGTGGCCGCGTAGGCCATGACGTCGGCGAGGTCGTACTCGCTCGAATTGCCGAACCTGGTGTGACCGATGCCGACGATACCGATCCTGGCAGACATTTCCGCTTACCTCTTGAATCCGGGGATCTGCGGGTACTCGCTGGGCATGATGAGCTTGTTCGCGGTGGCCAGGATCTCCGGCGGCACCGGACGAATCCCCGTGCACTTGCTCGCCTTCACCGCGTCCCACAGCTTGCGCGTGAGCACGAAGGTCGGCACGCCGCCCAGCTCGTGGCGGACCGCCGGGTACAGGTGCGAGCGGTCCTCAAGCTCGTACTCGATCATCCAGCGCCGCCAGCCGATCGGGCTCTCGGCGACGATGTAGACCTCGTCCTCGCCCTGGAACTCGATGTGATCCTCCATCTTCGCGGCGAACAACTGCGCGCCGACGCGCTGGCCGCGCTTGATGGTGAGGGTGTGCAGGCTCATCCCGAGCTTCGGATCGACGCAACGGCTGGTGACGATGCCGGCGATCACGCCGTTGATCGCGCCGACCAGCACGAACTCGTTCGCCGTGCGATAGCGGTACCAGCCGAGGAGTTCCTCGTACATGCGGGTGGCGACGATGTCGTAGTAGTCGGTAGGCACGCCGATCAGCGGATACACCGTGCCGAGCAGCACGCCCACTTCCTCGCGCCGCGCCTCGCGCACCACCATGATCTCGCCGCTGGCCAGCGTGATCATCTTGGCCGGATAGGGTTTGATGCCGAGTTCCGGCGGCCGCAGCTTCTTTTCAAGTTCGTCGATGGCCATGTCGTCACCTCTTTGAGCGAGGGCCGCATTGCGGCCCTCCGGTAAATCCGGTTGCTACTTCCTTGCCTCGGCGTGCAGCGAGGGATTGAGCGCCCCCGCGACGTCGCCGAACTTCGTCAGCTTGGCGTTGGCCTTCTTCGCCATCATCGCCGCGTGCCGGTCGTCATCGACGAAGGCGACGATGCGGGAGATGCAGGACTCGCCGTCCACGAAGCGCCACGGGAAGCAGCCGATCAGGGCGCGCTGGTTCAGCAGCAGGTCGATGTCGCCGCCGACGCACTCCGCGTGGATGACGCCGTGGTTGAACATCTCCAGGTGCATCAGCTGGTACTTGTCGGGGGTGAACACCTCCTCGAGCGAGCGGCCGTACTTCTCGCGGAAGTGGGCGTCGCATTCCTTCGCCTGCGCCGGCATCCAGTCGCGGATCTTGGTGTTCATCGGGTGGTCGGCGCTGCCGCAATCCACGCCCAGCCAGCGCAGCTTCAGGCGCTTCGCCCATTCGGCGAACTCGCGATCCGGCCCCGGATGCTTGATCATGTAGCGGACTTCGTCGGCCGTCGGCTGGTCCCAGCCGTAGTGGTGGAAGCCGGTGTGGATGATGAGGATGTCGCCTTCCCGCACTTCCACCCGGTCCTCGACCATCTTCGAGGTGTACAGGTCGTAGTCGGCGCAGGCGTCGGAGAGATCGACCACCGCGCCTTCATGCATCAGGAAGTCGAGCTCCAGGCTGGCGATATCCTTGCCCGGCGTATGGAAGTGGATCTCGCCGTCGAGATGCGTGCCGACGTGATTGGAGTGGGTGACGATCTGGCCGTTGGCGCCGTTCGGGGCGAGCCGCTTGAAATACTTGACCTGCAGCGGTTCGTAGGTGGGCCAGGGCGGCGTGCCGATGCCGAGGGGGATCGAAAGGTCGATTGGTTTCATGGAGTGCTCCTGGCTGGAGTCGGTGCCGTGCCGTAGGCTTCTGCAAAAGCCGCGACGGCATCACGGAAACAGTTCTCGGGCGGCTTGACCAGCCCGGCGCCGACCATGCCGATGCCGGGCTCCCGGTGGGCGATGCCGGTGTTGACCACGGGCAGGATGCCGGTCTCGACCACCTTGCGCACGTCGATGCCGGTGGGCGAGCCGCGGAAGTCGAGGGCCGGGATCTGGTAGGCGGGGTTCTCGGCCACGGTGATCTCGTACATGCGATTGGTGTAGTCGATCGCATCCTGCGGCGCGCCGCCGACGAACTTGACGATGGCGGGCGCGGCGGCCATGCAGAAGCCGCCGATGCCGGCGGTCTCGGTGATGACGGAATCGCCGATATCGGGTGCCGCGTCCCTGGCGGAGAAGCCGGGCAGGTAGAGCCCCTCGACCATCGAGGCCGGGCCGGTGAACCAGCGGTTGCCGAGGCCGGAGATGCGGATGCCGAACTCGGTGCCGTTGCGCGCCATGGTGACGATGAGCGAGCTGCCCTCGACCCCCATGGCCGCGTCCATGGTGCACTTGCAGGCCGGCATCGACAGGTTGAGGAAGAAGTGGTCGTTGGCGTTGAGGAAGTTCAGCACCCGCGCGAGCTTCTCGGCCGGCTCGTCCAGCTTCACCAGGACGGGGGCGAGTTCGCGGATGATGAGCGAGGTGCCGGCACGGTTGCGGTTGTGCCCCTCGTCGCCCATCTGCAGCGCCTGGGCGATGACGCTCTTCATGTCGATCGGGCCGTGCAGCGCCAGCACCTTTTTCATGACAGGCGCGAGCTCGGTCTCGATCCAGCGCAGCCGGTCCAGCACCTCGTCGGAGAAGGCGCCGTAGCGCAACACCTTGCCCAGGCCCTCGTTCACCGTGCAGAAGGCGCGGTTGCCGTAGGCGGCATTCTCGAAGATCCACACGGGCATCCTGGCGGTGACGATGCCGGCCATCGGCCCGACGGCGCCGTGGTGGTGGCAGGGCGCGAAGGTGATGCGGCCCGAGGCGGCCAGGGCTTCCGCCTCCTCGCGGTTCTTCGCCAGGTCCTGGTAGATCAGCCCGCCGATCACGCCGCCCTTCATCGGGCCGCACATGCGCTCCCAGGTCACGGGCGGCCCGGCATGCAGCACGGTGGTCGGCGTCATGCCGGGGATCACCTCGCCGGCGGTGCCGATGCCCACCAGCATCGGCTTGCCCTTGAGCACGATCTCGACGGCCTGGCGGTTGGCGGCGTCCACGTCGATCCGGCCGTGCGCGATGCGATCCAGCGCCTCGATCATGGCGGGATTGCCGCCGGCCGGCGGCCGCCAGTCCACCTGCACCACATCGGCGCCGGCGGCGGCGAGATTCTCGGCGAAGGACGCGAGCCCGAGATTGACCGCGGCCAGGCGGCCGTTGAACAGCGCGATCACGGGCTCGATGTTCGGCGTGTCCATCAGGCACCTGCCTTTCCCGCGCGCGCGTCCAGTCGTTGCAGCAGCTTCGTCGCCAGCAGGGCGGCCTGGTGGTTCGACGGCATCACCACGCAGCCGGCCGCTTCCAGCTTCGCCTTCTGCAGCGCGAGCTTCTGCGGGTCGCCCTCGGTGCCGGTGATCGAGGCCAGCACCGGCAGATAGCCGCCGCGGCTTCGTGCCGCCTCGCGCATCGCCTGCACCGCCGGCAGCAGCGCCCCGGCCGGGTCCTCGTGCGATCCGTAGCCGAGCACCACGTCCACCAGCGCCACCGCGATCTCGGCGTCGTCGCATTCGGCCAGCATGCGCTCGGTGCGCGTGCTGGGGTCGATCATCGGATGCGGCCGGCCGACGGTGAAGGCGTCATCGCCGAGATCGACGATGGTGTGGCCGACGGAACGGTGCGGATCGGCGGGGATGAAGGCGGGATCGGTCTGATTGTTGGAATGCACGGCGCCGGTGGCGCGGTGGGCGAGTATCCATGCCTCGTCGGCCAGCGTGCCGCCGGTGAAGTAGCCGCGCAGGTAGCGCTGGGCCGCACCGATGCCGCGGCTCTCGCGCCCCAGGATCGCCTCGATCTGTGCAGCCGGCAGGGTGAAGCCTTGCGGCGCGCAGGGTTTGCCCTCGGCCAGCGCGACGGCCGCGAGCGCGGTCTCTTCCAGGTTCGTCGCGAAGTGCACCGTGCCGGCGCGCGCCGTCTCGGGCGCAAGCCCGACGAAGAACACCACGGCGGGCTTGCCGGCGCGCTCCAGCGCCGAGACCACGCGCCCGGCCACCGCCTTCGCCGGCGGCTTGGAGATGATGGCGATGACCTTGGTCGCCGCGTCGCGGGCGAGCGCCTCGATGCCCATCAGCATGGTGGCGCCGCCGACCCGCTCGTTCTTCAGGTCCCGCCCGCCGGTACCGATCGCCTGGCTGATGCCACAGCCGGCGCGATCGATCAGGCAGGTCACTTCCTGGATGCCGGTGCCGGAGGCACCGACGATGCCCACCGGGCCGCGCCGCACGACATTGGCGAAACAGAGCGGCTTGCCGTTGATGATCGCCGTGCCGCAATCCGGCCCCATCAGCAGCAGGCCCTTCTCCCGGCTCAACGTCTTCAGGGCGATCTCGTCCTCCAGCGGGACGTTGTCGGAGAACAGCATCACGTGCAGGCCGCTCTCCAGCGCCTTGCGGGCCTCGCGCGCGGCATAGGCGCCGGGCAGCGAAATCACCGCCAGATTGGCACCGGGCAGTTCCGCGAGGGCGGCGTCCAGGCTGGCCGGGGCCGGCCGGGCGCCGCCACCGGATGCGGGTCGTGCCTTCTTGCCCAGCGCCGCCTTGGCCGCGGCCATGGCGGCGTCCGCCGTCGCGTCGCTGTCGCAATCCACCGCAATGACGAGGTCGTTCGGTGTCACGCCCGCCAGCGGGCCACTATCGAAGCCAAGGGAGCGCAGGAGATCGAGGTTCATCTCCGTTCCCATGGCGACCGTGGCATCACGCACGCCGGGCGTCGATTTCACCTCCCGGCTCATCAGCATGAGAAAGACCGAGTCGTAGTACGAGTCTTTTTGGACGAGCAACTTTTTCACGGTTTTTTCTTTCACCGTTTGCCGGGAAGGCGCGGTGTGTCGGGAACGTGAGCAGCCCGACGCGCTGTACACGGTTCCTTGTACCTTTTTGTACACGATGGCAAGGGCTTTTCGCCCGGCGAAGCGGAATCGCGCGCGAATCCGTGATTCCGCAACCGTGCCGATCGGCGGCCGTGAGGCAAATCGCGCGGGCCGACAGGCGCGGCGCGACCGCCGGCCTGTCGTTTCAGCCGGCTTCCACCACTTCGATCCGCCGCGCCCCGGCGGCACCGGCGAGCAGCCGCAGCCGGTCGGTCACCACTTCGCTCTCCGGCACCCGCGCGGCCGGCCGCACGTGCAGCCGCACCGCCTTGTCGTCCACCTGCAGCCGGGCCGAGGCGAGGATCTCCGGCACCCCGCCGGCGACGCGATAGCCGAGCAGCAGGGCGCGGCCCAGCACCAGCGCCCGCCGGCGACGCTCGGGCGTCAGCAGCCCGATCGCCGGGGTCAGCACCGGATCGTCGGCGGCACCCGCGTAGCGGGCATGCATGGCCGCGGCGAGGAACACGCGCTCGGCATGGTCGAGCCCGATCAGCGGGAACCGCAGCAGCCGCCGGAAGCTCTCGTCGGCGCGCACCCCGGCATCGTCGCGCCAGGCATAGTCGGAGAGCGCGCAGGCGGCGACGCGCAGCCGCTGCTCGGACGGCACCTCGCCGGGGAACAGCGCCGCGGTCCATTGCGTCAGCGCCGTGGCGAAGGCGGGCACGCGGGCGAACGGCAGCCCGAAGGCCTGCGCGCCTTCCACCAGCGGATCGAGGTAGCGCTCGGCACTGGTGAGCTGCGCGTACAG
>Ga0335071_10006785_pt1 | contig 11811 bp, 8 predicted proteins | sample Lox_Sample_15_FD_206724 | JGI IMG/M metagenome (GOLD analysis project Ga0335071, IMG submission 206724) | Soil microbial communities from Loxahatchee National Wildlife Refuge, Florida, United States - Lox_Sample_1.5 | ecosystem: Environmental > Terrestrial > Soil > Wetlands | place: USA: Florida...
GTCGCTCTGATGTTCCTGGTCATGGTGCTCCTGACCTCGGCCTACTGGGGGTTGCGGTATGCCCTGGTCATGGCTGTGCTCGCAACTGCCACGTTCAACTTCTTCTTCCTTCCGCCAGTCGGAACTTTTACCATCGCCGATCCGCAAAACTGGGTGGCACTCTTTGCCTTCCTCGTCACTGCGATCGTAGCCAGCAACCTTGCCGAGCGTGCCCGGCGCGAAGCAGAAGGAGCAAAGCAGAGGCGCCGCGAGGTCGAGCGGCTCTACGGATTGAGCCAGCGCCTGCTTGCTTCCGACAACGTGCTGGAACTGCTCAACAGTCTGCCGCAGTATCTGCAGGAGAGCTTTTCTGTGGGAAGCGTGGCCGCAATGGCCGCGGACCACTCCGCGATATACCGATCCTCTCTCGACGCCATCTTTGAAGAAAGCGTGCTGCGCTCGACCCTGCTGCGCGGCGAACCTGTCACGCAGAGCGGAGTTTCGTATGTCCCGCTGCGTCTCGGAATGCGGACTGTGGGAGCGCTCGCCATCGCGGGAGCCGAGCTTTCCCGCGAAACCCTGGATGCCATCGGAAGCCTCGCCGGTTTGGCCGTCGAACGCGCGAGAGCTTTGGAAGCCCTTAGCAAACACAGAGCTGAGCAAGAGCATGAACGGCTCCGAACAGCTCTGCTCGACGCCGTCACGCATGAGTTCCGCACGCCCCTAACATCGATCAAGGCGAGCATTACTACGCTGATCTCAGGGCCACCTCTCGACGAAACCGCACGCAGAGATCTGCTGGCAGTCATCGATGAAGAGACCGACCGCCTCAACCGGTTGGTGGGAGAGGCCGCCGAAATGGCACAGCTTGATTCCGGAAAGTTCCAGCTCGATCTTGAGCCTCACTCGATCGAAGATGCGCTCAAACCAGCGCTGGAGGACGCGAAAGCTCCGCTGGAAACTCATCCCGTGGAGCTCACTGTACCCTCCGGACTTCCAAAGGTCCGCATGGATGCAGAGCGAATCCGCGAAGTTCTCATGCACCTATTGGAAAATGCCGGAAAGTATTCCCCACGCGGCTCTCCCATTACGATCACCAGCGAAGTGAAGGACGGAACTCTGGTGACAAGCGTCTCAGACCGCGGCCCGGGGATCGATTCCTTCGAGCAATCGCTCATCTTCGAGAAGTTTTATCGAGGACAGAATCAGCGTTATACCGCGCCCGGTACGGGCATGGGACTGGCCATTGCCAAGGTCATCGTCGAGGCGCACGGAGGCAGCATTGGTGTAGTCAGCCAATTGGGTAACGGCTCGGTCTTCTCATTCATCTTGCCGCTCGCGAAGTGACACCTCAGTTCGGCGACCCAAGTCTGAGTTCGAAGAGAGGAGGATTGGCATCTTCCGTTGACGCGGAAAAACCCGCTGGATGTATAGCACTTTCGCTGCAATTCGCCGCGCCTACGCTACAATTCAAGATGCTTTGCGGGCGACTTCATTCGGTGGTTTCCGCGAATGTCGCTACGAGCAATAAAGAACAAATGATAGAGACGTACGTTTGTCCGCGGCTCGTTGCTCACAGCTCATTGCTCACAGCTCATCGCTCGCATCTTCACTAAATCTATGACCCCTGACACCGTCACCGTCGCCGACTCCGTGCTCGACAGCAAGAAAGTCTTTTACAACCGGTTCCTGCTCATCGTGGCTGGCCTGGGAGGACTGCTTTACGGTGTGGACGTAGGCATCATCGCAGGCGCCCTGCCCTATTTGGAAGCTACTTCCGGACTCAATCGCGGTGAACTTTCAATCGTGGTCGCCGCGGTGCTGCTGGGCAGTGTCATTTCGACGTTGTTTGCGGGACTGCTCGCCGACTGGATGGGCCGCAAAGCGCTGATGGCCGTCAGCGGACTCATGTTCGTCATCAGCATCCCCATGATCGCGCTGGCCCATGGTTATGGGCCGCTTGTTTTTGGCCGCCTGTTGCAAGGAACGAGCGCGGGGCTGATTGGCGTGGTCGTGCCTTTGTATCTTGCTGAGTGTCTGACCGCCGCCAACCGCGGCAAGGGCACGGGCATCTTTCAGTGGCTTCTTACAGCCGGCATCGCGACTGCCGCGCTGATCGGATTGCTCTTCAGCTTTCGTCTCGATCATATCGCGAAGTTGGGTGATGCAACCGCAATCTTCAATTTCAAGAATTCCGCGTGGCGCGGGATCTTCTGGGTCTCGCTTCCGCCTGGCGTTCTGTTCGTAATTGGCAGCCTCATGTTGTCGGAGTCTCCGCGCTGGCTTTTGAAGCGAGGCAAGAAAGAGGCGGCTTATGCGGCGTTGTTGCGCTCCCGAACTGCCGCTCAGGCCGATCTCGAAGCGAAAGAGATGCAGGAAGTCGCCGCCGCAGACGAGGGCAAGAGCGCTTCCGGTAATGCGACAAAGGACTCGCTGCTCCGTAGAAAGTACGTCATTCCTTTCGTTCTCGCCTGCATCATTCTTGCCTGCAATCAGACCACAGGCATCAATTCGATCATTGCTTACAACACCAACATTCTTCTCCAGAGCGGACTTTCGGACCTCGGCGCGCACGTTGGCTATGTCATCTTCACCTTCGTGAATTTCTTCATCACCCTGGTCGGAGTCGCTTTAGTCGACCGGAAGGGCCGCAAGTTTTTGCTGGGAGTGGGCACAGCGGGCATCATCGCGGCCATGCTCTTTACGGGAGTGCTGTTTCGAAATACAGAGAAGCTGGGCATCGACGCGGCATCGGCAGTGCAATCGATGGTCACTCCGGAGCAGACAGCGCGCCTCGTCTACAACCAGGAACTTGCTGCGAAGCTGCTGCAGAACTCCGGCACGACCTCAATTTCCGCGGGCGCGCCCAGTTCCATGGTCGTGATCTACTCCTACGGTGACTTCCGCGCCGCGAGCCAAGCCGTAAGATCGGACGATCCCGCCGCCAAGCCGATCGACATCACGCGGGATGCCTGCGTGCCTGCCAACAAGGTCGTAGCGTTCTTCTCCAATCCGTTCGGGAATCTCGATGCGGCGCGCCACGCGCCCTTGCGCATCGAAAACGCTCTGATCACTCCAGTGCCGTCGGAGAGAAATGGCTGGACCGTTGCGCTGGCCCTGTTCGTGTTCATGGCCTTCTATGCTGTCGGACCGGGCGTCTGCGTATGGCTGGCTCTTTCCGAGCTTATGCCAACCCGCATTCGCTCCAACGGGATGAGCATCGCGCTCGTGCTGAACCAGGCAGTTTCGACGACTATCGCGGCCATCTTTCTGCCCACAGTGGGCAAACATGGATACTCAACCATGTTCTTCGGATTCGCCGCATTCACGGTGATTTACTTTATCACTGCGACCTGGTTCCTGCCTGAGACCAAGGGCAAGACACTGGAAGAGATCGAAGCGCACTTCGAGGGTGCAGCCGCGAAGTGATCTGTCGCAATTCGACCACATTATGAACACTGAGAATCAACTGAACCGATCCGACAAATTCGCCCACGCAATGAGGCGCGAGATCTATGAGCAGCCCGATGCTATTGCGCGCACCATTGAAAAGCACCTGAAGAACGACATGATCTTTCCGGGAGAGCTGAACGCCATCGAAGGCGCGCTGCTCACCTTCGAGAAGCTCATCATCGCCGCCAGCGGATCCAGCCGCCACGCAGGTCTGGCAGGCGAGATCATGATCGAAGACCTCTCAGGCGTTGCCGTCGATGTCGAATATGCGAGCGAGTACTGCTATCGCTCGACGCACGCGGCGATCGATCCTATCGTGATGGTCATCACCCAGTCGGGCGAAACCGCCGATACGATTGCCGCCCAGCGCGAGGCCCTCACGCGCGGCGTCAAAACCATCGCCATCTGCAACGTGCCGGAAACGACGATCGTGCGCGAAGCTGGCGCGGCACTGATTACTGGAGCCGGTCCCGAACGCGCCATTCCGGCGACCAAGAGCTTCACCACACAGGTTACGATTCTCTATCTGATGGCGCTGTTCCTGGCCCGCAAACGCGGACGCATGACCTCTGAAGTGACGCGCTCCTATCTGCAACAACTTCTGGGATTGCCGGAGCAGATCGGGCGCAATCTTTCCACCTGGGACAGTCTCGCGGAGCAGTTTGGCACGGTGCACTTCAAGGCCGAGAAGTTCCTCTACCTGGGACGTGGTGTGCATTACTCCATCGCACGCGAGGGTGCGCTCAAGCTGAAGGAGATCTCTTACGCGCACGCGGAAGGCTATCCCGTCGGAGAACTCAAGCATGGTCCAAATGCCCTGGTCGACGAGAGTCTTCCGGTCGTGGTGCTCGCGACGTGCGACCACACAGATCCTGATTCTGTGCTGCGTTATCGCCGGACTCTCGACGTACTCCGTGAGGTGCGCTCGCGGCGCGGAAAGCTGGTCGCGGTTGCCACCGCAGGCGACAAAGAGGTCGAGAACATCGCGGACCACGTGTTCTATGTGCCGTGTGCTCCCGAGCTGCTGTTGCCGATCCTCGAGGTAATTCCGCTACAGCTCTTCGCGTATTACGTGGCCGTGAAGAAAGGCTACGACGTAGATCATCCGCGCAACTTGGTCAAGGCGGTGGTTACGGAATAGGACCACATGGGCTCTTGGGTGAAGGAGAGCCAGGACTGACCGGATCGTCAGGCTTCAGCAGAGTGCAGATAGTAAAGATACCAATTACACCACCTGCAGTCGCTCGCATCCATGTCGTGTTCAACAGAGCCTTTTTGCCCGCAGCCGGTGTCGCTCCTTTCATCGCGGCTCCGGGGCAATGCTCTTCTCGGGATTTCTGCTCTCCTTCGCCGAGGATATCGCGGTCGGATTTGGTCGGCCTTCGCGTCTCCTGCAGGCTGTTGGAGTGGCGATCGATGTAGACGTCGCTCTTGGTTGCGTGCACTGTGACTCTGCCTTCCGATTCCACGACCTCATACAGAGTTTCGAGCGACGGATTCACTGGTGTGATGGTCAGGCAGTTTACTCGCACGCGGAAGCCTTTGCTCGTGTAGACCGAGAGGGCTCCATGATCGAGCGAGAGCTGGTCGCCATCGAATACAACCGTTGTCTGCGAACCAATGTTTGCCGCAGAACCTGTGAGCTGCAGCCGTGCGAGTGCGTCTTTCTCGATCTGGATGGTATCGCCTGCAAAGACTGTGAGTGATTGGGGAGCAGCGCTGCCGTTGACCAGAACTCCATGGCCATCGCCGATAAGCAGAGCGGAGGAGATGTCATCGGCAACCAGAGACACTGGGACCGTGATTGCGAGGATCAAGACAACGAGATTGCGCCATCTCGAAGGCAATCTGCCCCAATAGCTTCCGCATCTTTCCTTCCTTCAGGTTAGCGCGTCACGTTACGCCAGAGTATTGGTTAACTAGATGACTCTGTGGAGATTGGTACTCCAATTGAGCAGAGGACCTTCAGGCGCGCGCAAAGTCGATATAGCCTCTTGCAACATCGGTGCGAATCAGCTTGGCCTTGAGCTTGTCGCCTACGTCGAGTCCTTGGGCGCCTTGAGCCAGCAAGCCTTCGACGTGCGGCTGGAGAATGCGGACGAACGTTCCATGGTCCGTCGTTCCAGTGACAACCGCGTCGAAGACTTCGCCAATGCGGCGTTGCATCGCGACTGCGGCTAGACGCTTCGACATGTCGCGTTCCACCTTGCGTGCCGCATCTTCCTTCATCGTGCAGTTCGTTGCGATGGCGGTTAGATCGTCGTCGGAATAGGGATTGGACTGTCCTGACAGCTTAGCCTTGATCAGGCGTTGCGTGACCACATCGGCAAAGCGGCGGTTGGGAGCGGTGGAGTGCGTGTAGTCCTGAACGGCGAGCCCGAAGTGTCCGGAAACAACTTCGCCGGCGCGCTCGAGAACATATTCGCCGGGACCGATCAGCTTGATCACTGCGAGCGAGAGGTCGGCGAAGTGATCGGGATCCGAGGCTTTCTGGTGGAGGAGGAAGTCGTTGAGAGCTTTGGAGTCGGGTTCCGCGGGAAGCTCCGTGCCTTTGCCCGCGGCAAGTTCGACGATGCGATCCCAACGTTTCGGCGTGCGCACAATGCGGCGCAAGGACGAGACGTCTGCCAGGAGGCGCGCGACTACTCCATTCGCGGTGACCATGAAGTCTTCGATCAGTTCGGTGGCGCGATTCTTCTGCTGCTTGACGACATCAACGACTTGATCGTTCAGTACGAGAGGGTGGACTTCATCGGTCTGCAGGTTCAGAGCACCGTGCTCGAAGCGCTGGCTCTTGAGCTTCTGGGCGACATCGCTCTGCAGTTTCAGTTGCTGCTGCAATTCGGCGGATGCGGCGACTTTGGGCGGAGCTGCAGCTGTGCCTTCCAGCCAGGCGCCAACTGAGTTGTACTGGAGTTGCGCTTTGTTCCGGACGATCGCGCGATACACATCAGAGGACTTGAGATTGCCTTCGGTGTCGACGACGAATTCGATCACGATGCTGAGGCGATCCTGACCTTCCAGGAGCGAGGTAATTCCGGTCGAAAGCTCGTCGGGCAGCATCGGGAAGTTGCGGATTCCGGTGTAGACGGTCGTGGTTTCGCGCGCGGCGTGCTGATCGATTGGAGTTTGCTTGGCAACAAAGGCGTCGATATCGGCGATACCGATCATGATCTTCACGTCGCCATTTGAGCCGCGCTCGGCGACTTCGATCTGGTCCAGGTCGCGTGAGGTGTCGTTGTCGATGGAAGACCAGAGAAGGTTGCGCAAGTCGCGGACGTCGGCAGAGGGAGAAATTTGCAATCGTCCTTCTATGGTCGCGAGTTGCGCGCAGGCTTCGGGAGCAAAATCCGGGTTGAAACCGCGCTGTTGCATGACCTGCTTTGCAGTTGCCTGCAGATCGAGGTGGGAAGGAGTGCTGTTCTGCATCGTGATTCGGAGTAAAGGCTCTTCAGGCTAACATATCAGCTGTCAGCTCTCAGCTGTCAGCTCTCAGCTGTCAGCTCTCAGCTGTCAGCTCTCAGCTGTCAGCTCTCAGTCAACGCCGATTTGCTGATAGCTGACGGCTGAAAGCACGCGGGTGGGTTTTCAGAGTGAACGCTGAGTACCAAAGCAATCACCGCTAAGGACACCCTTCGACTGCGCTCAGGGCAGGCTAAGGTTCACGAAGGAATTCAAGACCGGGGTGCTGTGGAAATCCGTGTGAAAAAAAATCTGGTTCAGGGCAGAAAATCGCGCAATTTTGAATGGACCGATTTGGGAAAACGGGAGATCGCTGGGTACCCCCTCCCCCCTCCCGGTCCTTGGGATCATCGAGTTAGGGGAAAACTGAAAATAAAATATTCAGGATCAGCAAGTTAGGGGCAAAATCTTGAGCCCCAGAGACTTAGCTCATCTTAAGCTGCTCCTGCGTATACAGCGGTAATAATCTACTGTTTTGAGTTTTCGCGCTGTGACGAATGTCACAATGGGCTGTGGATTTCTTCAGGCGGGGAGCTTTCGCTTTCAGCTTTCGGCTTTGGGCTTCCGGGGATCGAGTGGCAGCCGGAAGGAATCCATACGTCCTTCGCTTCGCTCAGGTAGCGGAACATTAAATGGCGATTATCTTCTTGCGGCGCCGGACCGCGTTGCCGGTTGAGGTGCATCGGCGAAGTAGCGGACGGTGACGTCGTTTCCGAAGTTGCGTTCCTTTGCATTTTTCCGCAGTTGCGGCTTGGCCGGACGGGTTTCGAAATGGCGAATCGTCACGTCGTCGCCGATGTAGTCAACCTCATTCGGTCCGACGCGAACGCGCTTGAATCCGGCCGCTGAGGCCGGGGCTTGCTTAGGTTCACTGACTGGCTTGATTACTTCCTTGTCTTCGGCGGAAGGCTTAGGAAGTGACGGCGGCGACTGGGTGGCAGTCGCGACGGGCGCAAGGGAGTTGCTCGTTGATGAATGATTTCGATTGACGACCCATAACGCGGTCATCAGAACCGCCAGGCCCAGGATTGCAGCCTCGGAGAGCCGAAAGCTGGTATACCAGAACCGGCTGATGTCCATGCGCGCTGCGTCGGTGAGCCAATCTGCAAGGGTGCTCATTGCGGATGCCGCACGCGCCCGGACATTGTGCCAGGCTGTGGTTGCATTCTCTGACGAGCGGGTAACCTGCAAGGCGGAAAACGGACGCACTTTGACCTGGACAGTGCGCGAGAGCGAAGCCTTACACGCATCGAGTTGCGCGGTGGCTTGCGTCCGTATGTTCCGCCAGGCGCTCGCTGCGTATTCCAGTGGGCCGCTAAGATCTACTGCGGCAAGGCGATCCACACTGGTCCGGACAGCGCTCTTGAGCTGATTTCTGCCGGCCCTGGCTTGCGCCGCTGCGCGCGCCCGAGCATCGCGCGAGCTATGCAGGGCGCGATCGAAGCTGCGGCTGAGATTCGCAGTCAAGGGCTGCCGCTGAGGTATCTGGGGGACGACCGTCTCGCGCGGAGGCGGCGAGCCCGGCACCGTTGTCCTAGCGAATTGGGGCTGTTTCGGGACGTCCGGCAGCTCATCAGCAATTGGTGTGGGGGCCTGGACTGGCTCTGTCTGGTAGGTGCCCTCGAGGTGGGCGATCCCGTGTTCCAGAGCCCCGACCAGCACTCGATAGGCACGGACTTCATGCTCATCGAACGAATGCGCCTCATTGAAGAGGACCTGGAGCACTCCTGCCAGCGCATGGTTGTGCTGAATGGGGAGCATGATGAGCGACATGGCTCCGAACTGGCGGCAGATTTCTGCCTCAATGCGCGGGTTGGCGGCGGCGTTCTCGACGCGCAAGATTTCCGGCCTGTCTGGGGAAGAGGCGCTGAGGACGGCGGGAATGTGGCGTCCGACATCCTCAGCCGCGGTGCCGATTCCGGCGCGGTAGACGAGTTCGTTATCGACAAGTTGGGCGATGGCAACCCCGGCGGCCTGCGCGACTCCGAGGGCACACTCGGCGATCATGTGGATGGCCGTGTCGAGGTCGAATTCATCGCTCGCCATGAAGCGCTGTATTGCGACGAAGGTCGCGAGCGTTTGTGGATTTAAGCCGCTCTGTTGCACGGCGAAGGCATCGGCCAAAAAGCTTTGAAAAGACTCGCGATCGATCCGCATCCCGTTACTCATATATGTGTTTCGGCCGGACGGGGCCGCGAATATAGAGTACGAAGCGGTCCGGAGGGTTGCAGCGGGTGTGTGGATTTCTGCCATCGAACGAGGCGGAGCACTTGCTCACGAACTATCTCTTAAAAAGGAATGTGGCCCTCAGGGCTAAAGCCCAAGTATCCGTGAGCGTTGGCGGCACGGCTGAAGCCGTGCCCTTCCCAGGGCTATGTGCCGGTGCCGGTCAACGAGATGACCTGGGGCTTGGATGAGGCGCTATCGATAATACTGACTATCCCGGAGAACCCTCCAGCGGTTTTTGGGGAGAAGGTCACGCTGATCGTGCAATGTGCATTTGGCGCCACAGTGTTATGGCAGGTTGAAGTAGCACTGAATGGCCCTGTGGTTCGCATCGAGGTGATGATCAGCGGCGTTTTGGCTTTGTTGGTGAGCGTGATGACTTGGGGTTGGCTGGTGGTGCCATGCTTCTGATTCTTGAAGGTCAGGGGAAGGAAGGGTGAGAACCAAACGGTTCCGGTGTTGAGTAGTGTGTATTCGCCACCAAGATTATTCTGGTCGTCCACTGCGACGTCCAGCATGTGATCGTTATTGAAGTCCGCGAGAGCCAACGCGTAGGGAAACTGCCCTATATGAGTAAATATCTCCGGGGTTTTGAATGTGCCGTCGCCGTTTCCTCGGAAGACATACAATGCGCCCGCCGTGCCGTTGCTGCCGATGTTGTCGCTGATCGCAACGAGGTCAGGAATGCCGTCGCCGTTGACGTCCCCGACGGCGACCCCGAGAGAGAAGGACACGTCGTAGATCGCTGGCGACTCGAACGTGCCGTCGCCGTTTCCCAACAGCACGGCGATACCCAGACCGTCATCCTGCGCCACAACAATGTCGGTTATTCCGTTTTTTCTAAGGTCCGCGCCAGTAATCGACATCGAGGCGGGCTGAAGCTCGTAACTCGCTCCAAGGCGGAATGTCCCGTCTCCGTTCCCGAGCAGGACCTGCGCAGTGTTGTACGAGGGGTACTGCAAGGTCACAACAAGGTCAAGGTTCTTGCTCGTTGCAAAATTCCCCGCAGCTATCGCAAGTAAGCCAGCGTAGGGCGGATAGGTGATCACGCTGGGTTCCTGGAATCGTCCACGCCCGTCCCCCAACAGTACACTCACACACTGGCAATTGACGGTGAGATTCGAATTGTTGGCCGTAGCAATGTCGAGGTTGCCATCGTTGTTGAAATCACCTATGGCGACCGATTTCGGAGTCGCAGGTGTGGCATAGGTGACAGGAGCTTGGAAGCTTCCATCGCCTTTACCAAGGAAGACCGCGACCGAACCGGTGGCGAGAGCAACGATGTCCAGATTGCCATCCTGGTTCAGATCGGCCACGGCGATGGGCCCCGCTCCTGAGGCCACAGCGTACGAGAGCGGCGCCTTGAACGTTCCGTCGCCTCTGCCCAAGAAGATCTGAATGCCCGCGGGGGTAGTGAAGCTGTAATACGAGGCGAGAGCAAAATCCATGTTCCCGTCGTGATTGAAATCCCCCACGGCAATGCTATTTGGGTAGCTGTTGCTCAGGGTCTCGGATTGAAGGTCAAATTGAGCCGCGACAAAGTGGGCGTTGCCAACGAGCGCGGCCCCAAGCACCAGCGCGAAGAAGCGGCATGAAACTCGATGCATTTTGCTCTCCGGTAAACTTCCCTTCATACGGGTCCGGGCGGCCTAGTTAGAAAGCCGGGCGTCGGTGGCTCCAATTCTCACCACCATAGCGCCTTTAGTTTGTTACTGTGCAGTTCGTTGTCATGTGGCCGGCAATAACGGTCCCCTCGGAGATGCCCTTATCGGGGTCCGTTCCCTGTGTGACGCCCTCGGGTCCGTTGCAGCTGTTCGTTCCTGTCACAAGGAACTGGGGGTCAGCCGCGTTACTAAGGGCGTCATACCAGTACTTGCCTTCAGCCGCAGAGTTGTTCGGACAGTTAGAAGCCGCGGTGCAGCTGCCCGACTTGTAGTTGCTTGCAGGCCCGGCGCACACCCAGCCGTGCTTAATTGTGTTCGGGAAATAAAATACCGGCGTTGCGCCCGTGTGGCTTCCGTCTACGATGCTCATTGCCGCCCATTGCGGGTACTCTGACTGCTGGACACCAGTGACGGCGCAATTCGTCAGCCCCGACCAGTTGTTTATGAAGCTCTGGTCGTTTATGGCATACATAGCGCTGTTAGTCATGGCACTTTGCGGCGAATCTACCCAGTCACATCATCCTCTCCACAACCGCGTATATGGAGTATGTTCCGGTCGTTCCCGGAGCACCATTGTCGACCGAATAAGCCACAGGTTGGCCCGCGGCGGCCTCAATCACAACCATGCCGGTCGGCGGATTTGCGCTTCCCACGACAGGCGAGAAATAGGCGTACGCAAACGGCGGCGTTCCGACCGTACTTAGCCCAAGCACCGTGGCACAACACTCACTTCCTGCGTCATCAGACCAACTCAGAGAGAGCATCCACGGGTTTGCAGGTGTATTACCCGGAGTTATCTCGGTCATATAGATCGAAATGCGGAAGAGTCCCGTTTGTGAGGGTGTGAACAGGGTTGTCGCCTGAATTGGCCCTGAATGGTTTCTTACAACTAGCTTCTTTACGATAACGGGAGAGGTGATCGGACCGTCGGCTGTTCCTCTTGCCGACTGGTTGGCTGTTACCGCAAGCACCACGATTAGTAAGACGATCAGTAGATTCTTGTGCATACCCGTGCCCCCTTCCAGAA
>Ga0335071_10006786_pt1 | contig 11811 bp, 8 predicted proteins | sample Lox_Sample_15_FD_206724 | JGI IMG/M metagenome (GOLD analysis project Ga0335071, IMG submission 206724) | Soil microbial communities from Loxahatchee National Wildlife Refuge, Florida, United States - Lox_Sample_1.5 | ecosystem: Environmental > Terrestrial > Soil > Wetlands | place: USA: Florida...
GCACTTGTCTCATTCTGGCCGCTAACTGTTTCAGTTCGGGTGTCCTAGCATTCGAATCTTCCTCTAATCCCTTCTTCATCAGCATGCATTTGCTGGAAACCTGCATGCAACCCATCCGCTCTGGCTCGCCGACGAGTCAAGGGGATGGCCCATGAGGTCCAATGCTGTCGATCGCAAAACGAAGAGAGGTCTCTTGCTTGGTCTGGTGCTGATACTCGATAGTTTCGCCTTGGGAGCAACTCTTACTGGCTGCGGTGGCTGGACTACATCCGCCTCTTCGCCGAATTCCGCAATCACTCACTTCGGCTACAGCGGCAGCGCACTTGCCTCAACCCTCGTTCCCCCAAACAGTGCTGCGTCCGCGTCCAACTTCTATTTCGGTATGACCATTCACCGCCTCGTTTACAATCCGTTCTCACCCACGAAGCCGATCGCGCCGTTCCCTCCGTTTCCACTTCACACATTGGGCCTTGGGGGTGTCGTCAGCTGGATGTCCCTGGAATCTGCCGATGGCCAGTACGACTGGAGCAGCATAGACGGCACTATTGCCGTCGCGCAGCAAAATGGTGTGCGTGACTTCGTTTTTACGCTGAGCGACGTGCCGCAGTGGGCGTCCACAAATCCCTCAGATCCCTGTGATGGGAACTTCCCGGGAGCCTGCGATCCTCCGAACATGCGCGCGTTTGATGACTTTGTCACCCATGTCGTTCAACGCTACTGCGGCGTGGTGAACTATTACGATACCTGGAATGAATCCAACCTGAAGGCTTACTGGAACGGCACGAATGCTCAACTTCTGACGATTGCCGGCGATCTCTATCGAATCGCAAAAGATCCTGCCAACTGCGGCTGCACCAACGGGGTTTGTTCTCCGGGAGGTGGCGCCAACCCAAATCAGGTTTTGCTGCCATCCATCAGCATCATCAACGAACAAGGTTTGAGCTGGCTCGATTCCTACCTGGGCGCTGCCGGCTCGAGCTACCCCTATGCGGACATCGTCGCGTTCCACGGCTATGGCTACGCGCAACCCGAAGACATCGCCCAGACGGTGCCGAAACTACGCAAGACCCTCGCAAAACATGGCTTGGCGACGCTCGAGCTGTGGGACACGGAAGCGAACTGGGACACCTTAACCACCGGCGACCAACTACAAGAAGTATCCTGGCTAATGCGCTTCCACGTCGCTCAAGCCGCCGCGGGTGTCTCACGCTTCGTATGGTATGCCTACGACAACTGCGAATGGGGAACCCTATGGGGCCCTGCCTGTGGCGCTTCGTCCGATGACTGGCAAGGTGTCCGTCTGCCCGGGGACGCGTATGGCACCCTCGAGACTTGGATGGCTGGCGCCACATTGACTCACTGTGATCAATACCAGGACGGCCTCTGGGCTTGCGAGTTGCAACGCTCGGGTGGTCATGAGGGTTGGATTTTGTGGGACAGTACAGGCACCGGCCTCTCCGTTCGCATACCCAATCAACTGCCGGTGACGCAATATCACGATTGGAGCAACAAAGTTGGCACTCTTCCGCAACAAATTACGGTCGACCAGATGCCCGTTCTCCTTGACCGGTGATCGGCGAGCGACGAGATTCGTGTCCCCCAAGAGCCCCGGTCAGATGACTCACCCAATTCAGAAGAGTTGAAAGCGGGTTTCGATGGTGACCCAGGAGGCAACGGCGTGCTTGGCGGCGTCACGGGCCGGAGCGAAGCGCCAGGAGTAGACGGCGCGCTCGGCGCTCTCATCGAGGCCCATGCCGAGTGGGCGAACAACGCGGACTTTTTTCGCCCTGCCGTCCTCGCCAACCAAAACTTTGAGCAGCATTTTACCCTGCAACTTGTTCTGGCGCGCTTCGTCGGTGTAGGGCGGTTCGGGGCAATAGACGCACGCAACGGGAGAGGCGATGTTGGCGTAGGCGCCGCCGTCACTTCCCACGCCTTCGCCATCGTCACCTTCTCCATCGCCCATACTGGTGCCTTTTCCAGCGCCGAAACCGTGCGGGCCGCCGGGACCTGCCGAGCCATTCTTGTCTTTCATCCAGGGCAGGCCGAGATCGGTAATGACCGGCACGGCGGAGGGGGCATTCGGATCGAAGGCGGCGGGAGGCTCAGGCAATTCAGGAGAATCGTTGATGATTTTTCGCGGCGGAACGAGAGGCATCGAAGAATGCGGGGCGAAACGTCCGGCGGTTGTGGGCAACAGTTCATGCTCGCCCCCGCCGGCATTTTGTCCGAGCGAGGGGCGGCCGAACTGAGAGGTCTCGGCGGGCGGGATGTAGGCGGGAATTTTTTCGCCACGACCTAATGGAATACTGCGAATGAACTCGTGAGTCTTCGGGCTGGTGGCCAGGAGAAGTAAAGCAGCGAGGATTGCCGCGTGAACTGCGAACGAGAGCGTTTGCGAATTGGAAGTGCGCGCGGAAAGGTCGACGGTATCGAAATGGATGGTCGTGCCGTGCGGGGAGCTGGAGCGGAGTTGCACAGGAACCTCCAGGTAACCCAAGCTGTGGAGTGAGAATCGGGAAACACACATGCGGGTTGCCCAAGCCTCTTGGAGGCTCTGCGTTGCGCAGAAGAAAGCACTGGCATGAAAGCGCTGCACGGAGGAAGTCGGAAGAACAAATAAACGCTCAAGAAAAAACCGCGCCAAGGCGGTGCTTTGGGGACGTCCAAGAAGTCGCGATTAGTAGAGGCGGAAGTTAACTTCGAAAGGCACGATGACCGGAACAGGTTTGCCATTCGGGCCGACGGCCGGCTTGCAACGCCAGGTCTTCAGGGTGTTCAGCGTATTCTCGTCGAGGCCCAGTCCTGGACTCTTGATGACGCGGAGATGATCGAGGTGGCCGTCGAGATTGACGACGGCTTCCACCAGAACGATGCCTGAGTACTTGGCCTTGCGCGCTTCCTCCGAATAGGGCGGATTGGGCATGTAGAAGCAACTCGGCAGGCCGACGCCATTCACGCCGGCGCGGAACGCTCCGCCGCCAGTGCCACCACCTTCACCGGGGCCAAGACCACCGCCGCTGCCGCTGCCAATACCACCACCACTGCCGGTACCGATGCCACCGCCACTGCCCGGGCCATTCGACATGGTAACGGCGGCTGCCAGCGGATCACCGAAATTCGAAAGGTTCGGATTTTGCACTTTGAGTTCCGGCGGCCCGAGGAGAGTGGGCTCCATGGGGAGCTTGGGATCAGGATTTTTGATCACCGCAGTGGGCGGCGTGAATTGAGTCATGGAAAAGCGAGGAGCGCGGCCCTTGGTTGCGGGTTCCGGCGAACGATCACCGCCGCCACCGCCGCCGCCGGCCTTGTTGGCGCCCGCCGGCAACTTCGAGACGTAGGGAGAAAGGTCAATGGCGGTGATGTCGATCTGGGACTTATTGACGGCTTTGATCGGCTGGGTCCAGGTCATGATGAAAGGAGTGATCAACAGAGCAACTACGCCGGCGTGAACCGCAAAAGCAATGGCTTGGGTCCAACCGAAGTTCTCATCCTTGGACCAAATGTCTTTGACTTTGACCGGCTTGATGCCCGGAGGAAGCGGCGCGAGCTTAGGCGGATTGAAGAAATCGCGGATGCGGTCCTTGAAGCTGCCAAAATTGCCACCCCAGTCCACTTCGAGACGCTTATTGATGGGGGCGTTGGAGACCTTCGGCGCCGAGAAGAAGAACTTGACGTTGTCCCACATGCTGCTGCCATAGACGTTCCTGGTAAACGGAGCGCCGGGACGGTCGATGACCTTGACGGGTCGTTCGAAGAGGAATTGCTTGAGGTTGGACCAAAAATCGTCGGGCATGAGGTGGGACGGGGTGCCAAAATTGGGCATAGCCTCGTCCGACACGGGGATGATCTCCGCAGGCCCTTTGCGCGCAGGCTTTTTCAGCTCGTCAGGAAGCAGGTTGATGAATCCAGACACGTTTGCCCCTCGACTAGTTTAGACGCGGTTCGACCGCCAAACGTTCACACAGCCGTATGATTCACGCAGGCTGGGAAAAGGTTGCGCGGAATTCCCTCACAGCGGCTGACACGTCTTCGTTGTTATTGTAACATACGTGGTTACACTGCTTTCGATGTTTCCCGCCGTGCAACCCAGCTGTGCGACCTTGGCCGGTCATCCACGGAGTGGCGGCGTAGAAGGGATACGAAAACCACAGCTATGTCTGAGCCTCTGGAGCTAAAGAAGACCCTGAATCTGCCCAAAACAGACTTCCCGATGAAGGCGAGTTTGCCGCAGAACGAGCCGAAGCAGCTGGAAGCCTGGCAGAACGAGAACATCTATCAGCGCATTCTGGATGTGCGGCAGGGGAAGCCGCTGTTTGTGCTGCATGATGGGCCGCCATACCCGACTGGAACCATCCACTTGGGTACCGGGCTCAACAAGGTCCTGAAAGACATGATTGTGAAGTCCAAGAGCATGGCGGGCCATTACGCTCCGTACGTGCCGGGCTGGGACTGCCACGGACTGCCGATCGAAACGCAGGTCGAAAAAGAACTCGGCGGCAAGGGGAAAGTGCCACCGGCGGAATTCCGGCAGAAGTGCCGGGACTACGCGACCAAATATGTGGAACAGCACAAGCGAGACTTCAAACGGCTGGGCGTGTTTGGCCGGTTCAATGATCCCTATTTGACAATGAGCCATGAATACGAGGCGACGATCGCAAGCGCGTTCCTTGATTTCATGGAGAAGGGCTACGTTTACCGCGGGCGCAAGCCGGTGTACTGGTGCATTTACGACAACACAGCGCTGGCCGAAGCGGAAGTGGAGTATGAGGATCACACCAGCCCGTCGATCTGGGTGACGTTCAAGGTGGTGGGAGGGGGGAGCGGGGAGGCGGGCGCAAAGGTAGGCAGCGATGTGTCTGCGGTGATCTGGACGACGACGCCGTGGACCATTCCGCACAACCGCGCGTTGGCGTTTCATCCCGATTTCGAATACGCGGTGGTGCAGACGGAAAAGGGGAAACTGGTGCTGGCGGCGGACCGCGTGGCCGCGTTGCAGGCGGATTCCGACATCAAGCAGGCTGACGTGCTGGGGACGTTCAAGGGGCGGGAATTCGAAGGAATGAAGTTCCAGCATCCGTTCCTGGGGATTCAAGTGCCGGGAGTGCTGGCGGACTATGTGACTCTGGATCAAGGCAGCGGGATCGTGCACACGGCGCCGGGGCACGGCGCGGAAGACTTTGTGACCGGGCAGAAATACGGACTGGAAACGTATGCGCCGCTCGACGACAACGGCGTGTACCTGGAAGGCTTGCCGGAATACAAGGGCAAGGACGTGTTCTCGGCAAACCCGATCGTGGTGAAGTTGCTCGGCGATCGGGGCGCGCTGCTCGGGAATCATCCCTATAAACACACGTACCCGCATTGCTGGAGGTGCCACAATCCGGTGATCTTTCGCGCTACGGAGCAGTGGTTCATCAAGATGGACCAGGCTGCGAAAGGGAAGACGGAAACGTTTCGTCAGGAAGCGCTGCGGCAAATTCCCGGGGTGAAGTGGATCCCGTCGTGGGGCGAAGAGCGGATGTACGAAATGATCGAAAAGCGTCCGGACTGGTGCGTATCGCGCCAGCGCTTCTGGGGCACGCCGATCATCGTGCTTTATTGCGACGCCTGCGGCACGCGACTGGAGGACTTTAAAGCGCTGCGCAACGTGATCGAATGGTTCCGGAAAGAAGGCGCGGACGCATGGTACAAGCGAACGCCGGAGGAACTGCTGCCGGCGGGAACGAAGTGCTGCTGCGGCGGGACGAAGTGGCGCAAAGAAAACGATATTTTGGATGTGTGGTTCGATTCCGGCTCGTCGCACCTGGCAGTGTTGCACGGCAAGGAGTGGCCGGCGGACGTCTACCTGGAAGGGCCGGACCAGTATCGCGGGTGGTTCCATAGCTCGCTGCTGATCGCAGTCGGTGTGAAAGACGCGGCGCCGTATCGCGGCGTGGTGACGCACGGGTGGACTCTGGACGAGCAGGGACGGCCGATGTCGAAATCGCTCGGGAACGTGGTGCTGCCGAACGAGATTTGCGACAAGTGGGGCGCGGATCTGCTGCGGCTGTGGGTAGCGTCGCAGGAGTATCAGGCCGACGTGAAGATGAGCGAGCGGGTGATGACGCAGCTCAGCGAAGCGTACCGGAAGATCCGCAACACCTTCCGTTTCGCATTGGGGAATCTGAACGGGTTCGATCCAGGGACGGATGCTCTGGCCAACAGCGAACTCGAGGAGATGGATCAGTGGATGCTCGAACGCACCGGCGATCTGGTGAAACGATGCCGGGAATGGTATGCGAGCTACGAATTTCACCGGATTTATCACGCGATTCACGACTTCTGCGTGGTCGATCTGAGCGCGTTTTATTACGACGTGTTGAAAGACCGGCTCTACACGAAAGCGCCAAGAAACAAATCGCGGCGCTCCGGGCAGACCGCGGTGTGGCGCATCACGAGCGCGCTGGTGCGGCTGGCGAGTCCGGTTCTGGTGTTCACATCCGAGGAAATCTGGAAATACATGCCGAAGGCGAAGAGCGAGCCGGATAGCGTGCACATGGCGCTGTTCCCGGATGAAGCCGAATTGCGCACCGGGATTGCCGCATCGAAGGCGAACACCTGGGAGTTGCTGGGCCGCGCGCGTGGCGAGGTGCTGAAGGCGCTGGAAGTGGCGCGCAACGAGAAAAAGCTGATCAACTCCGGGTTGGAGGCGAAGGTGTTGCTCAATGCCGACCTGGAATTAAAGGCCAAGCTGAAGCACTATCTGGCGCAACTGCCGGGATTGTTCATTGTGTCGCAGGTGGAACTGCTGAGCGCCGGCGCGGGAGATTACAAGTCGGAGGTTGTGCCGAGCCTGGAAGTTACGGTGCAGCGCGCGGACGGCAAGAAGTGCGAGCGGTGCTGGAATTACTCGACGCGCGTCGGGGAAAACCAGCGCTATCCCACGATTTGCGAGCGCTGCAGCGAAGCGATCGCAGAGATTGAAGGGCAGTAAGTAAACTCCACGAGGACGAGCAGCATGGAAGCAGAGCGACAAGAAACGGTGGTTGAGATCCTTCGCTTTGCTCAGGATGACAGTCTGGTTTTTGGTGCGGCATTGTGAATGGGTCGATGATTTTTCCGAAACGGCTGCGATGGCTGGCGCTTACGCTTGTTGTCGCGTTTTTGGACCGCGCCACAAAGGCCTGGATCGAATCGCGGCCAACTGAGTATTTCCCGCATGCGGTAATGCCCGGCTACCTGAACATTGTTTTTTCGCGCAATCCCGGAATCGCGTTCAGCTTCTTCTCTGATCCAACTTCGAGCAAGACGCGTTACCTGCTGATTGCGGGGGCGCTGGTGATCATCGCCGTGATCGCGTGGATGCTTGTGGCTACGCGCCACCTGAATGCACTGAGCGCGGCGGGGTTGGCGCTCTTGCTCGCGGGCGCGACAGGAAATGTGACGGACCGTATCGTCCACGGCGCGGTCACAGACTTTCTTCAGGTGTACGTGAAGTTCATTCCGTGGCACGTGCTGAATCCCTGGCCGACCTTCAACGTGGCCGATTCCGCGGTGACCGTCGGAGCCATCCTGATTATTCTCGACGTATTGTTCGGAGAGCATCTCACCAAAGCGGCGTAGTCCCCGGATCGAAAATCCCATCGTGATCTGTTGTTCTCTGGCCAGCTTACCGATTCGTTTCTGCCAATGTTCGCCGCAGCAGTTCCGGCGTCAGGCCATTTTCGCGGATGATCTGGGAGTAAAGGTTCGCGGACTGCCGTGGGGTGCGCTTGAAGTCGTTTTCGTAGTCGACCGCAACGAGTCCGAAGCGGGCGTCAAAGCCTTGGGCCCATTCCAGGTTGTCCATGAAAGACCACTGGAAGTATGACCGCACGTCAGTGCCACCCTGATGAATCGCGAGCCAGACTTCCCGGATATGCTGTACCAGATATTCTTGACGCGCGACATCGTCAGCCGCCCCGTCGGAAGTTCCGTTTTCCAGAATGTAGATCGGCTTCCTGTACTTCTTGTATGCCGTTGTGAGGACGGAATAGAAACCGTGCGGGTAGTTGGTCCAGCCGAGTTCGCTGGCCGGTTCCTGTCGTAGGGGATCGCGTTCGAGCGTTTCCGGACTGGCCGGGTTCCGGAGGTTTGCTTTCACGTAGTGGCGCGAGTAGTAGTTGATGCCAACGTAGTCCTGGGTGCCGCGAAGCCCGGGAATCGCGCGATCCAAGCCGGCAATCGCAACCTTCATGCGGCCGGTCTCGATGGCGTCGAGAAAATCCCAATTCCAGCTTTGATCGACGAAATAAGTGGCGAGCCGGTCGGCGGGCGCCCAATTGCGAAGCGGAGCAAACGACGACATCAGCATGGTCAGGCCGACGTTCACCTGCGCGTTGCGGGCTGCGGCAGTCTTGTGCAGCGTCTGATAGGCGGCGGCGTGCGCGCGCAACAACGCCTCGTACACACCAAGGAGGGATTCAATGCCGGAGCGTTTCTCGAGCGGCGGGTACACACCATCCATATAGCCGAGCCACAGATAGACCATCGGTTCGTTGAGGGTGCACCACTGTTCGACATCAGGAATGAAGTTGTCGGCGATCGCGTCGACGTAGCGCTGCCATTGCTGCTGCGCATCCGCGCGTTCCCAGCCGCGCTTGCCGGACGCGTCCGGCTGAAAAAACCACTCGGGCGACACATAGTGATAGATGGTAACGAACGGAGCAATGTGGTTGCGCTTCATTTCCGCGATGATGCCCTTGTAATAGGCGATGGCTTCCGGGGACGGGGCGGTCATGTCCGCGCGAGGAAACAGGCGCGCCCATTCGAACGAAATGCGGAAAGCATTGACGCCCATCGCGGCGGCGATGGCGATGTCCTGCGGATAGAGCGCGTCGAAGTTGGAATGCTCAAGGCGCACCTTTTCCGACCAGTTGCCGAAGTTGCGGATGTTTCCGGGGATGTCCGTACCGAGTTCTCGGTCCGCGGCAAAGCGGCGATTGGCAACGACGTCGCGTTCGAATGCAGCCCAGTCGCTTGCCTGCTGACGCTCTGCCTGCGTGCCAGAGATGGAAACGCCCCAATAGAAATGATCGGGAAACTTGAGGGCTTGTCCCTCGGCGCCAGGCGTGACGAAGACATCGCTGCGTCCAGGGAAGTAGAACCTATAGTGAAAGAGGCAAACAAAGGCGATCAACAACGCGGCGACCAGGAACAACGCCAGCCTGCGTTTTCTCAAGGTGCAGCCTCCGGTGACCCGCGCGACTTCGCAGTGAGGTGTACGACGTCAAACTTAACTCTTTTCGGCCAGATCGCGAATCGTTCGGAGCATCTTCTGTTCCATGACAAAGTGAGCCGGTTCCCAAAAGAGTCGGCCGAGCAACCGGCCACTGAAGGAAGGCGTTGCTCCGCCACGAAGGCGAGCGATCAGCCGGGTCTCTCCATTCTGTGACGGTTCCAGGGTGAAGCTCCAGAGACCTTCCTGAACATTGCCACCGCTTTGCAGGCGACTCCAGTCATTCACGCTAACCATAGTGAGAGCATGGTCCGGCACGACGACGGTAGCGATCATCTTTCCTTGACCGTGGAAGCGTTTCGGCGCGCAGAACCAGACGACCTCACCCGTGGTGCGCGGCCTCCAGTCTGGAACAAGGCGGTGGACCTCGGGCATCTGGCATCCGAATGCGTTCTCCAGGAAGGTGTAGCTGTAGAAGCCGCCGCGATCCTGCCCCAACTGCATGAGCCACGGCCAGATTCTTTCCGGCCGCGCATGGATAGTGATGGCATGAGTTGTGTCAGAGGCGTACGCGGGGAAGAGATTGTCTCCCGGGAGTGTTGAATGAAGTTCGGCAGAGGTGGTGCCCCAGTGCAGGCACCACTGACGCAAGCCAAAGTGATAGACAAGTCCCGCGACGGCGAGGGTGGCCAAGATCAGGTAGGAGACACGCAGAGTCCATTTCTTCATTGTCGACACCTCAGGGAGAAGCTAGTTGAAAATGGGCGGCTCGTCAGTGACAGCGAATACAACCTCCTCACTCCCGACAAAGGTGAAGGCAGGCAGCCTGATCAGGAGCGTGGAGTTTGCCGGCGGTCTGATCGTTCAAGATGTTGAGCTTGACGCGCGCCGCAGCGCGTTTATACTTGCGCGAACCCGGGAGTCTTCTTCAAGTCTCAATCGTCCAGGAGATCCGACATGCAATCTGAATCCGCTCCGCTCACCCCTGGTATTGTGTTCGAAACCATGCAGGCCATGCAGAAGACGGCCGCACTCCGCGCTGCAATCGAGTTGGGCATATTTGCGGCGATTGGAAAAGGCAGCCACGATGTAGCTTCGATTGCGCGACACGCGTCCGCGTCGGAACGAGGGATTCGCATACTCTGCGATTTCCTGGTGGTGAACGGATTGTTGCAGAAGATCGACGGCTGCTACCAGCACACCCCATCGAGTGCAGCGTTCCTGGATCCGGCGTCGCCGCACTGTCTGGCATCGGTGGCACGATTCCTGTCGCTGCCGGAGTTGCTCAAGCCGTATGACCATTTGGCCGATATCGTTCGGACCGGCCGGACGGTTCTTGAGGGAGAGGGCACGGTCGCACCGGAAAATCCCGTTTGGGTGGAGTTCGCGCAGGCCATGGCACCCATGATGGCGCCGATGGCTGGGCCCTTGGGCGAAGTGGTGCTGAAAGGGCGGAGGGAGCCAATGCGGGTGCTGGATATTGCCGCGGGCCACGGATTGTTCGGCATCGAAATCGCCAAGCAGAACCCGCGGGCGCATGTCACGGGACTCGACTGGGCGCCGGTGTTGTGCGTGGCGTTGGACAACGCACGGAAAGCGGGAGTGCAAGAGCGTTACGACATGCTGCCGGGGAGCGCGTTTGATGTGGACTTTCGCGGACCCTACGACGCGATCCTGCTGACGAATTTCCTGCACCATTTCGATATCGACACGTGCGTGTCGCTGTTAAAGAAGGTGCGCGCGGCACTGAGGCCAGGCGGCTGCGCCGCGACGCTGGAGTTTGTGCCGAACGAGGATCGCGTTTCGCCGCCGATGCCGGCGGGTTTTGCGATGACCATGCTGGCGACAACGGCTTCCGGGGATGCATACACGTTCCGGGAACTGGCCGATATGCATACCCGAGCCGGTTTCGGGCCGTCGACGGCGCATCCTATACCGCAAAGCCCGCACACCATCGTGATGGCGGCGAATCCCGCTTCGTGAGCGCAACTTGACGCGGCACAGGGATTCGCGAAGGCTGCTACAATTTCCGCGTGGCTGCACACTCTGAGACGGAGATACAGGAATTCGTTGTATCCGCAGAAGAGACCGGGACGCGACTGGATCGCGTGGTGGCGCAGCGGTGCCCAGAACTGTCGCGCACGCGCGTGCAGGAGTTGATCGACGAAGGGCTGATCCAGCTGAACGGCAAGCCCGCCAAGGGTTCGCACAAATTGAGAATTGGCGACGCGATACGAGTGGAAGCGAGACCGCGTCCGCCGATGCGAGCCGAAGCGGAATCGATCCCGCTCGACATCCTCTACGAGGACGAGGACGTAGTTGCGGTGAACAAACCCGCGGGGATGACGGTACACGCGGGGGCAGGGAATCACGCGGGCACGCTGGTAAACGCGCTGCTCGGCCGCGGGCAGGAGCTTTCGCACGGCGGCGATCCGCTGCGGCCGGGCATCGTGCACCGCCTGGATAAAGAAACCTCCGGGATCCTACTGGTGGCAAAAAACGACTTTGCGCACGCGAAGCTGGCGGAAGAGTTTCGCCAGCGGACAGTCAGCAAAATCTACGTTGCGCTGGTGCAGGGACAAATCCACGAAGACTCAGGTCGAATCGAATTG
>Ga0335071_10006787_pt1 | contig 11811 bp, 10 predicted proteins | sample Lox_Sample_15_FD_206724 | JGI IMG/M metagenome (GOLD analysis project Ga0335071, IMG submission 206724) | Soil microbial communities from Loxahatchee National Wildlife Refuge, Florida, United States - Lox_Sample_1.5 | ecosystem: Environmental > Terrestrial > Soil > Wetlands | place: USA...
ATCGAGAAGAAAGCCCTCCCCGTGGGTGCCCAGGCGCCTGAGTTCATCCTCGAGAACTCCGCCGGCCGGCCTGTCCGTTCTTCTGACCTTCTCGCGCTTGGCCCCCTGATTCTCACGTTTTTCCGCGGCCGCTGGTGCCCCTATTGCGTCACCGAGCTTGAGGCCTGGCGCGACCTCTACCCGCGGGTGCGCGAAGCCGCGGCTCTGATGGCCGCCGTCGGCCCGCAAACGGTCCGCCAGAACGACTTTATGGCCGGCCAGCACAGGTTGCCGTTCCCCGTGCTCTCTGATCCCGGCTGCGCCGTCGCCCGGCAATTTGGCCTCGCCTACACAGTTCCCGACTATCACCGCGAGTACTACCGCTCCATCCTCATCAACCTGCCTTTCGTCAACGGCGACGAGAGCTGGCAGCTTGTCCTGCCAGCCACCTACGTCATCGCCCCGGACCGCACCATCCTCTACGCCGAGGCCCACGCCGATTACCGCGTCCGCCCCGAGCCCGAAGAGGCTCTCGCCGTAGTCCGCCGCGCCCGCTGATCTCCCCCCGCATTCTCATGGGACACCTGATCCCTGTTCCCTGATCCCTGACCTTCGCTCCGCTCCCGCGTCGAACGCTCAGAGCGGTATGCTTTCAATAGCTATGAATGTTCGGGTTCTTCCCTTCGGGATCCTCAAAGACTGGCTCGGCGCATCCGCTTCTTCTGTGGAATTGCCCGAGCGCGCCACTGTTGCCGATCTGCTCAGCCGCCTGAGCCAAGACCGCTCTACGCCGCTGCTTCGCGGCATCGCTGTCGGCGTCAATGCCGAATACGCTACCGCCAGCCACGTCCTCAAAGAAGGCGACGAGGTTGCCCTGCTTCCGCCTGTTTCCGGCGGCGCTCCCGCTGCAGACGACTCCGCCTCTCAGCAGGAACTCATCACTGTCAGCATCACCAGAGAGCGCATTCCTATCGAGGATCTCGTCGCCGATGCCTCCGCCCCTGAAGATGGCGCCGTTGTGATTTTTGACGGCCGCGTCCGCAACAACAGCCGCGGGCGCGCCACGCTCTACCTCGATTACGAAGGCTATGAAGAAATGGCCCTGCGCCAGCTGCGCGAGCTCGGTATTCAGGCGCGCGCCCGCTTCGGCGTTCATCGCGTCACCATCGTCCATCGGCTGGGCCATCTCGAAATCGGAGAATCGAGCGTGCTCATCGTCGTCACCTCCGGCCATCGCGGCCAGGGTTTCGAAGCCTGCCGCTGGATCATCGACACACTGAAGCAAACTGTCCCCATCTGGAAGCGCGAGACCTTTGCCGACGGCGCGGTCTGGGCGGATGGCGAGCCCTTCCCCGCTTCCATTGCGATTGACGTTGGCGACCCTAAGAGCAATGCCTGACGCGAGCCCAATCCTGAATGGTGCGGCCTTTAAGCCGTACGTAAATTCGCCGGGTGCCCCAGGTCTCGATTTTGAAACCTGGGAACCCACAAACGCCCGAGTTTCTCTCAACCCGGGTGCTCCTCCCAACCTGGGTGCCCCATCCAATTGGCTTTTGCGCCAGCAAAAGACAATTGGGTGGGAAGCGACAACAGCGCGCACCGGCACAGACATGGTTGCCCCATCCTATGTGTTTTCGCGAAAGCGAAAAAACATAGGGTGGGAAGCAATTTTCCTCGTCATTTTCGCCTTCCTCATCGCCCACCTCCCCGCGCAGGAAGCGCCCACAACCACCCTTCACGTCGACGTTCACCTCGTCAATGTCTTCGTCAACGTCACCGACGCGAACGGAGCGATCGTCGGCGGCCTCAACCGCGACGACTTTGCCCTGACCGAAGACGGCCGCCCGCAGCAGATCGCAGTTTTCGAGCGCCAGTCCGCGGTGCCGCTCAATATTACCCTCGCCATCGACACTTCAGGCAGCGTCCGCAAGGATATGACCCCCGAGGCCACCGCGGCGCACCGCTTTGCCCGCGCCCTGCTTCGCCCACAGGACCAGATGAGTGTCCTTCAGTTTGCCACCAACGTCACCGAACTGGTTCCGTTCACCAACAAAATCAATCAGATCGACCACGGCCTCGGCAGGCTTAGAGGCGACTGGGCCACCGCCCTTTACGACGCCGTCTGGCTCGGCTCCCAGGGCCTCGGCAAAAAGCAGGGCCGCAAGGTGCTGATCCTCGTCTCCGACGGCGACGATACCGCCAAGAGCACCACCTACGATCAGGCCGTCGAGCAGGCCCTCCGCAACGAGGTCATGATTTATTCGCTGATTGACGTGCCCATCGCAGCCGACGCAGGCCGTGACGTTGGCGGCGAGCACGCCATGATCGCGCTCTCCGAGCAGACCGGCGGGAAGTACTTCTACATCGGCGAGGGCGGCCTCGACAAGGCGTTCTCCCAGGTTTCCGACGACCTGCGTACCCAGTACCTGCTCGGGTACTATCCTCGCAAGCAGGAGCCCGGCATCAGTTTCCACCGCATCGAGGTCACCGTGCCTCGCGCCGCCGATGGCGCCTTCCAGATCAGTCACCGCACCGGCTATTACTCCGACTCGCCCGCGAAGAGCAAGTGATTTGTTTGCCGCGCTTGCTCCAGCGCAGATTCCCGCAGACGCTCTATTTGGAATGGGCGAGCCAGACCTCGCCGGCCAGCAAACCGGCAGATATCCCGGCGAATGATCCGGCGACAACATCGCTGACGAAATGCCAGTCACCTGCGATCAGCAGCGCCGCCCCAACCAGCAGCAGTGCGGAGAGCGGCAGGATTGTGCTTCGATAAAGCCGCATGAAAACGCCGGCGAAGGCACCGGCAAGAACCATGTGGCCCGAGGGGAAGCTGCTGTCAGGAGAGCCGCTCAGCAGATCGAAGGAATGGGGGGCGCCCTCGAGCACAGCCATTGGGTTCAATACTCCAAAGACTTGCTTCAGAATGCTGTCGTTGATTGCATAAGCACAGATGGACGTCAAACATGCGAGCGCGGCCACCTCGCCCAGACGGGACAATTTTCCGCGCGTGATCCGAACGACGACCAGCGTCAGCGCTACAACCGCTTCCACGCTCAGAAGCACGGCGCTGGTAAGCCCCTTGGCAAGATCTTCAGCCGGTCCCAGAATCCCATATACGCGACGGGCTACCGGTACATCGAGATACACAAACGACACCGCGACCACGAGCACGCAGATCAGCAGCGACAGAAGCCATATCGCGCCGGGAAAGCCTGGAGTCTTCCTTTCCAGCACGCCTCGGCCGTACAGCCGGGAACTAGCAGCGCCTTGAAGCAATCGAATCTCCCTTCAGGGGCCAAACGCGGCGGCCCGCCTTTTGCCCCAACATGCCAGGTATAAGAACCTCGCACGCCAAATCGCGCAATCTAAATGATACTTGTGGGCGGCCGACGGCAAGTGCGGCGGTTTGCCCGCCATGGGCCTTAAAGAATCGCCGTAGCCTGGGTGCAACAGACCACAACTTCATCCGAGCCAACTCATGCGCCCACCCTCCATTCGCGCTAGCATTGAAACTGTACGCCGGGATCGACCAGGTTCCTCCCCACCCTGGCCGCAAAAACAAAGGCGCGGCGAGGGTGAGGCACCTGGCGACGTGGTTGTCGATTATGTCGGCTCTCCAGGAACTCCTCTCGCAGCAAGTTGCCGAAGCAGCACCCGAACTCGCTGAGAAGCTCGACCGCGGCCGCATCCGCTGCCTCGCCTGCGGCCATCGCTGCCCCATCGCCGAGGGCCAGTCGGGCGTCTGCAAAGTGCGCTTCAACCGTGGCGGCAAGCTCTATGCTCCCTGGGGCTACGTCGGCGGAGTGCAGTGCGACCCCATTGAAAAGAAGCCCTTCTTCCACGTCTCCTGCGGCGCCCTGGCCTACAGCTTCGGCATGCTGGGCTGCGACCTGCACTGCTCCTACTGCCAGAACTGGGTCACCTCGCAGGCTTTGCGCGAAAATGTGGCGGGCGTCCGCCCGGTCCCGGCCACTCCCGAGCAACTGGTCGACGATGCGCTCCGCCTCGGCGCGCGCGTCGTGGTCAGCACCTACAACGAGCCGCTGATCACCGCCGAGTGGGCGGCTGCCGTCTTCCGCCTGGCAAAGGCCGCGGGGCTCATGACGGGCTTCGTCTCGAACGGCAACGCCACGCCGCAAGTGCTCGAATACCTGCGCCCCGTGCTCGATCTCTACAAAGTGGACCTCAAGTCCTTCGACGATCAGCACTACCACTCGCTCGGCGGGCGCCTCCAGCCGATTCTCGACGCCATCCGCCTCATTCACCAGATGGGCTTCTGGCTGGAAATCGTCACTCTCATCGTTCCCGGCTTCAACAATTCGGAAAAGGAACTCTCCGCCCTGGCCGAATTCATAGCCTCCGTCTCGCCGGACATCCCATGGCACGTCACGGCCTTCCACAAGGACTACCGCATGACCGATCCGGCGGACACCACCCCGGAGATGCTGCTGCGCGCGGCCGAGATCGGCAAAAAAGCCGGGCTCCGATTTGTTTATGCCGGCAACCAACCCTCGCGCGTGGGCGACGCTGAAAATACGCGCTGCCCCTCCTGCAACGCGCTCCTCGTCGAGCGCCTCGGCTATCTGATTCGCGGCTACCATCTAACTGCCGACGGCCGCTGCCCTGGGTGCGGGCTGGAGATTCCCGGCCGTTGGGATACGGCCTTTCGGGGGCAGATTGCTGCCTTCCCCTTCGCGCCGCAGTATCGATAGCGAAGCGGAGATTCGTGCGCAAATTCAAATCGAGTAGTCTGGTTCCCGCAACACGCGCCGCATCAGCGCCACCACGATAACGAGTGACGCCAGCTCGCAAACCAGACCGAAAAGAAAAACGCTTCCGTAACCGAACCAGCCGATCACGAATCCAGCGACTGGGCCGGTTAAAAACAGCGCCACATCGAAGAACACCGTGTAGCCCGCCAGCCCCGCGCCTCGATTCTGTTCGGGAATCCGTAGAATCGCCTCCACGCCTAGCGCCGGGTAGACCAGCGAGAAGCCGATGCCCGTCAGAGCTGCCGCCGCACAAGCGGTCCAAGGCGAGCCCGCGCGCCACAGAAGGAACATCGAGATCGCGGTCACCGCCAGGCTCGGAATCGCCACGGCGAATCCACCCCACCTCTGAATCGCCTGCGGGCAGATCGCCCGCATCAGGACAAATGTTCCGCCAAAAGCCGTCAGGCAGAGCGCTGCTCCGCTCCAGTGGCGGCTGGCGAAATAGAGCGCAATGAATGTGGTGAGCACGCCGTAGGCTACGCTGCTCAGAGCCACTGCCGTGCCGTGCGGCGCTACGCGTCCCAGCACCCGGTGAAATCTCTCCGGCTCGCCGTGGACTGCTGGAACCGGAACCCTGCGCGAGGCTGCCACCAAACTCGCCGCCCCAATCACGGCCGTGAAGACGCCGATCCCGGCCAGACTCCACTGCGCTGCCAGCGCCACTCCCAGCGGCGCGCCGAGCCCTACGCCTCCGTAGGTTGCGATCCCGTTATAGGCGATCACCTTTGCCGTGTGTTCCTGGCCTTGGCTGCGAACCGCCCACAAAATAGACCCTGTGGAGCCCAGGCTTATGGCCACGCCAAGCGGAATGCGGCTCAAAAGCAAGAGCCCGAAACTGAGCCACTCGTGATGGTGAAGGCCCCCCGCGCCGAGCATTGCCACGCCGCTCGCCGTACACGACGCCATTCCCCACATCACACTCACCTTGGCGCCGAACCGGTCACAGATCCAGCCCGCCATGGGCCGGCTCGCCAGTGTCGCCAGGCTCTGCAGCCCGATGACCAGTCCCGCCACGGCCGCGCTCATCCCCAGGCGCAGGTGCACGTACGGCGGCAGTACCGCCAGCGGCAGTCCGACCGAGAGATAACTGACGAAGGTGAACGAAACAAAACTCAGGATCTGCCATGCGCTCGCCCGCGCCTCCGCCGAGGTCTCGCCGGTACCGCTCATTCGATCCTGGACACAAGCTTCCATGTGGGGAGCAACTCGATCACCCGCTGGTCTTTTATGGCTGGGTTTGTATATAGGATATCGCTTTGCTGATTTTCGTGTGCCGGCGCGTGTGCCCTGCGGCGGCAGAAAGAGGCTTTCCCAATTCCAAACTCCTCTGCTGAAAATGTTCTTGAGATCAACATCGCCATGAACGCGCGAGCGAAATCCGGCATCTATCTCGGGGTACGCCGGAAGCATACCCCCAAAAAGCATCAGGAGAAATCATGGCCGATTATCGCGTTGCACCCGGAGAATCCACCGAGGATCAGATCACCGCATCGATCGAAAAGCACACCTCCCAAATTCCATCCAGCGCCTATCTTGCCGCCGCCCTGGTCTCCATGGCGATTTCGGCGGGGTTCCATCTTTCCAGGAGGCAACACCCCGCCCTCTTCGTCGGGCAATGGGCGGCTCCGTTCCTGCTGCTGGGTATCTATAACAAACTCGTGAAGCTGCACGGATCGGATGGGGCCGGCCGCAGACAGCTTCCGCTCTAACCCTCTCCTCTCAAGTCGCGGTTCCTCTAAACTGGGTTCATGCCAGGGTTCCACGTCGAGCATTTCGGATGCCGCGCCGCCCGCGCCGATGGCGAGGCGGTCGGCATGCGTCTGCGTGCCGCCGGCTTTGTGGAAACCGAACCGGATACCGCTGACCTGGTCGTCGTAAACACGTGCAGCGTGACGTCCGAGGCCGACCGCGCCGCCCGGGCCTTTATCCGCCGAGCCCATCGCCTCAACCCATCGGCTCGCCTCGTCGTGACAGGCTGCTATGCTCAGCGCGCGCCCCAGGAGCTTGCCCAGCTTCCCGGTGTCCGCGCCGTTGTGGGCAACAGTCACAAGGCCCTCGCGCCGGAGATCGCCCTCGGCCTGTTGCAAGCCGCTGTTTCAGATTCGACGAACTTGCTCGTTCAGATAGCGCCGCAAGGCGCGGCCGCCGCACCGCAAGGAAGCAGCGGGTTGCGTCTCACTCAAGCGCCGCAAGGCGCAGCCGCCGCACCGCAGGTGCTTGCCGACGACCGCTTCGCCCACTCGTTTCTTGAGGATGCGCCGATTCTTCCCGGCATGCAGACCCGCCCCAACCTCAAGATCCAGGAGGGCTGCTCGAATCGCTGCGCCTTTTGCGTCATCCCTCAGACCCGCGGCCCGTCGAAAAGCATGCCAACCGAAAACATTCTCCGCCAGATCGAGGGCTTTGTCGCAGCCGGCGGCCGCGAGCTTGTGTTATCCGGCATCAACCTTGGCCGATGGGGCCGCGATCTCGGAAATGGCAACGGCTTCCGCGGGCCTTCGCTTGCCGCGCTCGTTCGCCGCATTCTCGAAGGCACTTCGCTCGACTGGCTGCGCCTGAGTTCTGTCGAGCCCATGGACTGGGACGATGAATTAATTGCCCTGATGCGCGCATACGGAGGCCGCCGCCTCTGCCGTCACGCTCATCTGCCTCTGCAGTCCGGCTCCGACGCTGTGCTGCGTCGCATGTTCCGCCGCTACCGCCCCTGGCATTACACGGCAAAGGTCCAGGCCCTGATTGCCGCTGCCGGACCCGATCTGACCATCGGCGCCGACGTCATGGTGGGTTTTCCCGGCGAGTCCGATTCCGAATTTGAGGAGACGCTAGCCTTCCTGCAATCTCTTCCATTCGGCTATCTCCACCTCTTTCCCTTTTCGCCGCGGCCCGGCACCCCCGGCTGGGCTCTAAATGCCGCTTCTCCCGTCCCCGCCCCAGTAGTCGCAGAGCGCATGACCCGCCTCCGCGCCCTTGCCGCCGAAAAGATGCTCGCCCACCGGCGCAGCTTCTTTGGCCGCACACTCCCTGCGATCACACTCCACACGCCCGCCGAGCTGGCCTCCCGCGGCCGCACCGCTGCCCTGACCGAGAACTTTCTTCCCGTCGATCTGAAAGGGGGGTTCGCCGCGAACCAGATGGTCAAGGTCCGCATCGCAAGCGTCGCTGACGAGGGCGGGATGGAGGCGGAGGGAAACCAGTAACTCCTTTGTTCAACAGATCGAAGCCAATGGTATACTCAGTTTGCATTCCTGCCCCTGCAAAACCCGGGGTCCACCCGAGAACGGCGGGAACCAATGATGGAGGCGTACCATAGCATTCGATAAACGAGCGGCCAAGAATTTTATTCGCATCAATGACCGGATCCGGGCGCGCGAAATCCGCGTGATCGACGAAAACGGCGAACAAATGGGAATTCTCCCGCCTTTTGAAGCCCTCCGCATAGCCAGGGAACGCGGCCTCGACTTGGTAGAGGTTTCGCCCAACGCCATTCCCCCTGTCTGCCGCATCCAGGATTACGGCCGCTATCTCTACGAGAAGGAAAAGAGCGAGCGCGCCGCCCGCAAGAAGCAGAAGGTCATCACCATCAAGGAAGTCAAATTCTCGGTCACCGTCGACGAGCACGACTACCAGACCAAGAAGAACCAGGCTGTCCGCTTCCTTGGCGAGGGCGACAAGGTGAAGGCAAGCCTGCGTTTCCGCGGCCGCCAGATGGCCCACCGCGAGCTCGGCTACGCCATCATCAACCGCCTGATTCAGGACATTGGCGAGGCCGGCATTGTGGAGTTCATGCCCCGCATGGAAGGCACCATTCTTCACGCCATTCTGGCCCCGTCCAAAAAGGAAAACGCGCCCAAGCCGAAGCCTGCACCCGCGCCCGCGCCGCCGGTTGCCGCGCCTCAAGCTCAATAGCAGCGCTTGCACGTTCCGCATCAAAACAAAGGCCACCCGCAAGGGCGGCCTTTGCCGTTCTGCAGGAATGGCTGTCTTGCTTCCCTGCTAACTCGCTGACTTGCTCCCTCTCTAGCCGCTTTAGAATGGAGCCATGCCCTCCGCAGCCCTATCTCCAGCCGTTTTGGCGAAGTATGAGCCCGTCATCGGCCTCGAAGTCCACGTGCAGTTGCTTACCGCCACCAAAATTTTTTGCGGCTGTGCCAACCGCTTCGGCTCCGAGCCCAACACGAACGTCTGCCCGGTCTGCCTGGGTCTGCCCGGCGCTCTGCCCGTTCTAAACGAAAAGGCTGTCGAGTTCGCCACGCTGGCTTCGTTGGCTTTGAACTGCCGTGTGAATCAGCGCTCCATCTTCGCGCGCAAAAACTACTTCTATCCCGACCTGCCGAAGGGCTACCAGATCTCGCAGTTCGACAGGCCGCTGGCCGAGCACGGCTGGATCGAGGTCCCCACCGCCGACGGCGGCAGAAAAAAGATCGGCATCACCCGCGTCCACATGGAAGAGGACGCCGGCAAGAGCCTTCACGACGGCTTTGCGGATTCCGCCACGCGCACCTATCTCGACCTCAACCGCTGCGGCACGCCGCTGTGCGAGATCGTCAGCGAGCCCGATATCCGCACGCCCCACGAGGCCTTCGAGTACCTCACCCGCCTCAAGGAAATCCTGCTCTACACCGAAGTCTCCGACTGCAACATGGAAGAGGGCTCGCTGCGGTGCGACGCCAATGTGAGCATCCGCCCGCGAGGCCAGGAGAAGTTTGGCACAAAGGTCGAGGTCAAAAACGTCAACAGCTTCCGCTTTGTCCGCATGGCTCTGGAGTACGAGATCGAGCGCCAGGTGGAGGTCGTCGAGGGGGGCGGCCAAATTGTGCAGGAGACGCGACTGTGGAACGCCGACGAGGGCCGTACCTACTCGATGCGCTCCAAAGAGCAGGCGCACGATTACCGCTACTTCCCCGAGCCTGATCTGCCGTCGCTGATCGTTTCGCCCGAGCTTCTGTCCAAGACCAAGGAAAGAATGCCGGAGCTGCCCGAAGCCCGCCGCGCGCGCATGATTGCCGCCTACGAACTCAGCAATCAGGACGCGCACTCGCTCACCGCCTCGCGCGAGTTTGCCGACCGCTTCGAGGCCGCCGCCAAAACCGCGCGCAACCCGCGCCGCGTGGCCAACATACTTCTGAGCGAAGTTGCAGGGCGCCTTAAGGCTCTCGGGCTCGAACAGGAACGCTCGCCCGTCTCCATGGCCGGCATCGTGATGGCCGCCGACCTGCTTGACGAGAACAAAATCAGCTCGAAACAGATGAAGCAGATCTTCGACGCCTGCTTTGAAAAGAGCGAGGACTTCCCCGCCGTCTACGAGCGCGAAAAGCCCCAGCAGATCACAGACACCTCGGCCATTGAAAAAATGATCGACGAGGTCATCGCCGTCAATCCCAAACAGGTGGAGCAGTATCGCGCGGGGAAGAAGACGCTCGCCGGCTTCTTCGTTGGACAGGCGATGCGCCTTTCCAAAGGGCAGGCCAATCCCGCGCTGCTCAATGAACTTGTGGTGAAGAAGTTGGAAGAGTATTAAGTGGCATAGGGTGGCTTTTGATGAAAGTAATGATCGCACTCCGGACGATGATGCTGCTGGGAGGTATCGGCGCAGGCTTGGCTTCATCTTTCTTTACCTCATCGGCTCAAGTGCCAACTGCGCTGCCAACGCAATCCAACACCGGACCGACCTTCGACATTCGGCCCCGGGAACCAGTTTCCGTTGGAATCCTAGTGAAGGATGGAGATCTCAAGATTTCACGCTCTCCCTCGAATACCGTTATCGGAGCCGACGCGATCGGCAGGCACTCGGCAAGCAACATTTCTGTGGTTGGAACTACCGACGACTTCAACGCCTTGTACGTTTCAGGAAGCGGCTCCTATTTCACGCTTTCCGATTCGACGATCGATCTGAAGGGGCGGGGCAGCTATGAGTTCAGTGGCTTGGGTGCGGGTGCTCTCGTGGGGAATGGCGGCGCCCTGACTCTGCGGAGAGTCAGAATTGAAACTCACGCGGCAGGATCGAGCTGCCTCGTGGCGACCACTAACGGTGTCGCGCGCGTCTACGATTCCGAGTTGATTGCGTACGGCGGAGCTATGCCTCCGAATACCTGGCAGCCTCCGATCGGCGTCACCGGGTCCGCTCGATCCTCTAATGTGACTTTCGGCGGCCGGCTCTATTTCTATAACACCAAGATTCGGGCCGAAGGTTGGGGGGCAATGTCGACCGACTCCAAAGGCGCTTATGTGGAATGCAATAGCTGCGATATCAGTACGGGCGATAGCGGCTATGGAACCTTTGCAGACGCCGGTGTCTCAGTCGTGCTCAATGACTCACGCGTTCAAAGCGCCACCTACGTAGCGATGATCGCCGCGGAGGGCGCTCTTACGCTGAACAATGTTCAAGCAAGGTCTCGCGGCCAAGGCGTGGTGGCATTTAATGTTCTGGAGACGGGAAAAGAGATTGGCGTGCTTACGATCAACGGCGGCGAACTGTATACGGCAAAAGACGCCTTCCTCGTTCGCTCTGGCAACCTCAATCTGACGGTCAATCGCGCTAGCATCGTTTCCGATAATGGAGTGTTGCTGCATACCGTTGTCAACGAGGATCCGAGCTCATCGAAAAGTGCCGGAAAAGCTCCTGGAACCACGATGACGGTTCTGAATAGTCGCTTGGAAGGCGACGTGCTGAACGAGGATCCTCTGCGCACGATCGACATTCATCTCATCGGAACCAGCCTCCGCGGCGCAATCCGCCAAGCGGCTCTCGAGCTAAATGACGGAAGCACCTGGTTCGCCACGAAGGACTCGGAAGTACAACTTGCTCCGGGATCGGATATTTCGCATATTGACGCAGGACCTGGTGTCACAATCCGAGCGAAAGTCGAGCAGGACAGGCGGACGGTTGGGGAATCCAAGTTGAAGAGCGGGGGTTCGTTGATCCTGACGGACCTGTCAGTCGCGGCTCAAAACTGATCCGCTCCTGATATCACTTCATCTTTAAATCCACAACGAACTGCGCCCGCGAGTCCCACGAGCTAACTGTTTTGCTCTCGCTCTTCTTTCCATCCTTCTCCGC
>Ga0335071_10006788_pt1 | contig 11810 bp, 13 predicted proteins | sample Lox_Sample_15_FD_206724 | JGI IMG/M metagenome (GOLD analysis project Ga0335071, IMG submission 206724) | Soil microbial communities from Loxahatchee National Wildlife Refuge, Florida, United States - Lox_Sample_1.5 | ecosystem: Environmental > Terrestrial > Soil > Wetlands | place: USA...
AAAGCCGAGGAATAACGTAAGCAGCGCGAAGCCTTGCGAAGGCGGATCCACGATGGAGGAACGCGCCGCGAAAGCCAAGCCGGCCCGGGCAGAACTCGGCGGCTCACGGAGCGTGGCACCACCCCTTGACGTGCATCAGGCGCCCGCCGTGCCGGTGGCGGCGCGGGCGGGCCCGGCGGGCGCTTCAGGCCACCGGAGGAGGCCGGAGGCCAATGGCTCCGTCCCCGCAGACGTCCGAGGCCAGGGTTCCCGGCGTTCCGGGCGTCCGCTCGAGCCGCGCAAGATGGGGGGAGGCATGCCCGCGCGGCCGAGCGCGGTCACCGGGAGGGGCCACGCCCGCCAGCGGCCGGCCGGGAGCGCGGTCGTCGCCCGGCTGCGAAGGCTCTGCCTGACGCTCCCCGACGCGGTCGAGAAGCTCTCACATGGCGAGCCGACATGGTTCGCCGGGGCCGGGAAGGTGTTCGCGACGCTCGACGACCACCACCACGGCGCCGAGCACCTCTCGGTGTGGCTGCCCCTCCCCCTGGGCGCGCAGGAGGCGCTCATGGCGGAGGACCCGGCCCGCTTCTTCCGACCGCCCTACGTCGGCGGAAGAGGATGGGTGGCGGTCGTGCTCGACGGGGCGCCCGACTGGAGGCAGGTCGCAGCCCTGCTCCGCGAGGCCTACCTGACGGTGGCGAGCCGGAGGCTGGCGGCCAGGCTGCGGGGCACGCCCTCCCGGGGGGCCCCGGCGCCTGCCGGGGCGGCGCCGACGCGGCGGGCAAGTACCGGTAGTGCCCGATGATCCGCCAGCTGAAGAGCGCGTCCTCGATCCTCGGGCCGGCGCCGACGTTGTGGAGGATCAAGTGACGGACGCCGGACGGGTCGGCCCGGTCGACCACCATCCCGATGTGGCCGGCCTGGAGGTCCCAGACCACCAGGTCACCGGGCCGGTAGTCGCTGGGCTCGTCGGTGATGGGGAGCACCTCGCCGTGCCGGGAGAGGAAGGCCATGAGGTTGGGCACGCGGCGGTGGTCGATGCTGGCGTCGGGGCGCCCGCGCACCCGTGGGTAGGCCGCCGGGCTGGCCACCACGTCCTGGTGCACCTCCCGCTGCAGGTCGACGCCCACGGCCCGGTAGATGCGGATGATCTCGTCGGTGCAGACGCCGGTGCCCGCCGGGACGTCTCCACCGGGGTAGGGGAGTCGGACGTAGCTGGGATCGTAGCGGACCTTCACCTGGGCGCGCGCCACGGCCGCGTCCACCAGCCGGCGGGCGAGCGCGACGCGCTCCTCGGATCCCGTCGCCTGCGCTGCGCTCCGCCCGGCGAGGGCGAGGGCCAGCGCGGCGATCAGGGCGGTGACGGCTTCGCGGGACGGCATCGTCGGATCAGGGGACCTCGAGGCGCCGGCCTGCGGCCCGGTGGGCGCGGAAGGGCAACGGGCAGCGGCCGCCGGGACGAAGCTGCACGGCGCGCCCGAACCGGACCCCGGCCTCGGGCGAGCAGGTGGCGGGCTCGCCTCGGGAGGCCGCCAGAGGGGGGTGGGGCGCGGTGGTGAGGAGCGAGGTGCCGGCGAAGGCGGTGTGCTCCAGGGTCGCCACCGGACGGGAACAGGAGTGGGTGAGCTCCACCGGGACCTTCGCTCCCCACCCTGGGGCCGAGCCGCGCTGCGCGGTGCGCCCGGCGGAGCGAGAACCCCGGGGAGGTGGGGCCCCGGCCGGCTCGGCCGCGGAGCCCGGGCCCGGGGTGCACGGCGCGACGAGCAGCGAGATCTTGCGGCAGCCCCGGCTCAAGGGCTCACCCGTGCTCGTCGCGGCGGGCTCGGGGGACGCACCCGGTCAGCCGGCCGGGGCATCCCGGAATGCCACCCCCGCCGCGTCCTTGGCAGAGACGATGGGCACGGCCCCGGCGAGAGGCCAGGCGATGGCCAGGTCCGGGTCGTCCCATCTGACGCAGCGCTCCGCCTCGGGGTGCCAGTAGTCGGTGGTCTTGTAGAGGAACTCGGCCTCCGCCGACAGGACCAGGAACCCGTGGGCCAGGCCCTCGGGCAGGAACATCTGCAGCCGGTTCTCGGCCGACAGGGTCTCCCCCACCCAGCGCCCGAAGGTGGGCGAGGCCCGGCGCAGGTCCACGGCCACGTCGAAGACCTCGCCCCGGACCACGCGGACGAGCTTCGCCTGCGGGTGGGGAAGCTGGTAGTGGAGGCCGCGGAGGACGTGGCGGACCGATACGCTGTGGTTGTCCTGCACGAAGTCGAGCGGCCGGCCCAGGGCCTCCTCCAGCGCTCGGCGGTGGAAGCTCTCGAAGAAGGAGCCTCGCGCGTCGCCAAACACCCGCGGCTCGACCACCACCACGCCGGGGAGGGCGGTGGGGCGGACCTTCACGAGAAGACCCCCTTGTCGAGCAGCGCGCGCAGGTAGGCGGCGTAGGACGACTTGCCCAGCCCCGCCGCGCAGCGCTCCAGCCCGGCGTCATCGATCCAGCCCTGCCGCCAGGCGATCTCCTCCGGGCAGGCGATCTTCAGCCCCTGCCGGCGCTCGACGGTGGAGATGAACTGGCCGGCGTCGAGGAGCGAGTCGTGGGTCCCGGTGTCGAGCCAGGCGTAGCCGCGCCCCAGGATCTCCACCCGGAGCCGCTGCCGCTCGAGGTAGAGGCGGTTCAGGTCGGTGATCTCCAGCTCGCCGCGCGCCGAGGGCCTGAGCGTCCGGGCCAGCCCGACCACCTCCTGGTCGTAGAAGTAGAGGCCGGTGACCGCGTAGCGGGAGCGGGGGTGGGCGGGCTTCTCCTCGATGGAGACGGCCCGTCGCTGCTCGTCGAACTCGACCACGCCGTAGCGCTCCGGGTCGTTGACCGCGTAGGCGAAGACGGTGGCGCCGCCCGAGCGGGCGTCGGCCGCACGCAGGAGCTGCTGCAGCTCGTGGCCGAAGAAGAGGTTATCGCCCAGGACCAGCGCCGAGGGGCCGCCCTCCACGAAGTCGGCCCCGATGAGGAACGCCTGGGCCAGACCGTCGGGGCTCTGCTGGATCCGGTACTCGAAGCGCATCCCCCAGCGGCCGCCGTCTCCCAGCAGGGAGGAGAAGCGGGGGGTGTCCTGGGGGGTGGAGATGACCAGCACCTCCCGGATCCCCGCCAGCATCAAGGCGGAGAGCGGGTAGTAGATCATGGGCTTGTCGTAGACCGGCAGGAGCTGCTTGGAGACGGCCAGGGTGGCAGGGTAGAGCCGGGTCCCGGCCCCGCCGGCGAGGACGATACCTTTGCGGTGCGCGTGCATTGAACCCACTCATACCAGACCTTGGGGACCGATCAGGGTGCAAGCGGGGGCCCTGCCCGGGGAAGCGACGCGGCGACGGGCTCGTGTTCGGCTTCGTCCTGCGAGTCCGGTCCCCTCTGTGAGCCCTGCGGCGTGCGTGGGCGGCCTGGGGTCGAGGGCGGCGACCATCGAGCCATCCCTGCAGGGCGTCGAGCCTGTGCTGGCCCGAACCGCCCATCGGTGCGTGGGACCTACCCGGAGTGACCAGACCTGCGGTGGATGGCCTCCAGCTCCGCGTAGACCGGCTCGTTCCCGACGAGGAGGGGGCCGCCCTTGCGAAGGCCCTCTCCGGCCAGGAAGTCGTTGCTCCGCAGGCCGGCGGCCTGGGCCACGGCCAGAGCGCCCAGGCAGTCCCAGGAGTTGATCTGCGCCTCGATGAAGCCCACCAGGCGGCCGCAGGCGACGTAGCAGATGGCCAGCGCCCCCGACCCCTCGCGGAAGTACATGCCCCCGGCCTCCAGGAAGGGGCGAAGGAGCGCCAGCAGCCGCTCCGGCGCCACCCGGGGGGAATGCCCCACGCCCACGATCCCCTTGCGGATGGTGGTGCTCGGGTTCGGGGTCACCGGCTTCCCGTTCAAGGTGGCCGGGATTCCCTGGGCGCCCGCGAACAGCTCGTCGCGCGCGGGCGCGTTGACCGCGCCCAGCTCGAGCTTCCCGTCGCGCACATAGGCGATGGAGACGCACCAGGCGGACAGGCCGCTCACGAAGGGCTGCGTGCCGTCGATGGGATCCACCACCCAGATCCCCTGGCCAGGGACGTGGTCGGTGATGCCGGTCTCCTCGCCGAGGAAGGCGTCCCCGGGAAAGTCGCGTCGCAGCCGCTCGCGGATGAGGAGCTCGGTGTTCAGGTCGGCCTCGCTGGCCATGTCCTGCAGCCCCTTGTCGTTGATGGTCAGCGTTTCGCGCCGCTTGAAGTAGCCGTGCGCCAGGGCGCCGGCCTCGCGGGCGAGGTCGATGGCGTAGCGGTGCAGCTCGGCGGTGGACGGTCGCGGCATTGCGGGCTCGCTCCTATCTCCGGATCCAGGCCGCTCCGCGGACTCCTCTCGAGTCGCCGTGGACGGCCCTCCGGATGGGCGTGTGGAAGAGGGTGGAGAGGACGCCCTGGGCCAGCGTCCGGGCAGGCCAAGGTGGAGCTCGTCCGCGTTGGACGCGCCGCCGCCCACGACGGACAGGTCGGGGTCGAGGGATTCGACGACGGTGGCGAGTTCGCGGGCCACCCGGTCCAGGTAGCGGTCCCGGAGCGGGGACGCCACCCTGTCTCCGGCCCAGCTCCTCGACGATTTCCCGGCTGACCCGGATGCATCCGTCGTAGGCAGGGCGCGGCGGGGGCCGGCGCAGGCGGAGGATCTCCTTGCCGTCCGGCTCTCCATGGCCGGCCCGTCGATCTTCGTTCCGCCCCAGTCGATCCCCATTGAGCCTGGTGTGCCTCGCCGCGGGCATGCTACCGCGCCCTCGGGCCTGTCCGCCTCCTTGCGCGGCGCAGCGGCCTGGCCGGAGGCGCGCGAAGCAGGGGGCGGTGCGCGGCGGGAGCCGTTCCGGCCGCCCGGCCTGGAGCGAGGGCCCGTCGCAGTCGAACCGTGAAGCGGATCGCGACCTCGTCGCCCCCCGCGACGCCGGCGAGGGAGAGCGGGGCCGCCACCGGGAAGGACATCCCCATGGAGTCCAACCCCACGACCGTTCCCCACGCGCCGAGGAAGTCGTCGATGGGCTCGGGCCGCACCACCACCTCCGCGTCCGGGCCCGGGCAGCCGCAGGACCTCGGCGCGGACCTCGTCGGCGTGGAGCCTCCGGATCCGGGCACGAGCTTCGAGCGCAGCGCCTGGCAGCGACGCCCGTCGGCCAGGGGCGCGAGCGCGAAGGCGAGGAGGAGGGCGAGTCGCGCGCGAGGCGAGGGGTGGAGCACGGCCGCATCTGCTGCGCGGGGTGGACCGCCAGGGCGGCTTCAGAGCCTTCTCGCCAGCGGGTGCCCGTGCGACCGGACGGCCCCTCACCGCCGGGCGCGACGCCAGGCTCTCGCGGAGGGGCGCGCCGCCTTCGACCTGCAGGACGCCGATGGGGCGCGCGTCACCGGCCGGGCCTTTCCGGGCCATCGCCGGGCCGCGGCGGCACGCCGCGCCACGGGCGGGTACGAAATAGCTGCGGCCGGGCGGCGTAGGATGGCGCATGCTCGGCTTTCTCCTCTGGCTCCTGTTGCTCATCCTGTGCTGGCCGCTGGCGCTCTTGGGCCTGCTTCTCTATCCCGTGGTCTGGCTGCTCCTGCTGCCGTTCCGCCTGGTGGGGATAGCGGTGGAGGGGGCGCTCGGCCTGGTGAAGGCCTTGCTCCTCCTTCCCGCGCGGCTCTTGGCAGGCCCCAGCGCGGTCCGGCGCTAGCATGCTTGTCCGGTGCCCCTCCGCGTGCTTGCATGCCCGCGGATGGACCTCACCCTCGTGGTCACGACCTACAACCGCCCCGACGCGCTGGCGCTGGTGCTGAAGAGCGTCCTGGCGCAGCGCGCGCTGCCCGGCGAGGTGGTGGTGGCGGACGACGGTTCCCGGGGGGACACCCGCGCTCTGGTTGAGGAGGTGGCCTGCCGCGCGCCGATCCCGGTGCGTCATTGCTGGCACGAGGACCGCGGCTTCCGGCTGGCGGAGATCCGCAACCGGGCGCTCGCCCTGGCCGGCGGCCGCTACGTGGTGATGGTGGACGGAGACCTGGTCCTCCACCCCTGGTTTCTCGCCGACCACGCCCGGGCTGCCCGGCCCGGCTGGATGGTGCAGGGTGGGCGCGTCCTGCTCTCCGAGGCGGTCACCCGCGAGGCCCTGGCTAGCGGGCGGATCGACTTCGGGCCGGGCGAGCCGGGCACCCGCAACCGCAAGAACGCCGTCCGGTGCCGGTGGCTCTCGGCGCTCGCCTCCCGCCGCGGCGACGACCCCTATCGGGTGCGCGGTGCGAACCTGGCCTTCTGGCGCGAGGACCTCCTGCGGGTGAACGGGTTCGACGAGGACTTCGTGGGGTGGGGGCGCGAGGACTCGGAGTTCGTGGCCCGCATGCAGCACGCCGGCATACGCCGCCGCAACCTCAAGTTCGCGGCGGTGGCCTTTCACCTCTGGCACCCGGAGGCCTCCCGGGCGGCCCTCGAGGGGAACCAGCGCATCCTGGATCGGACCCTGGCCACCGGCGCCACCCGGTGCACGAACGGCATCGACCGGCACTTCCGGGGCTCCTGATGTCGCGGAATGGAGCGGAAGCTCACCTGTTTCAACCCTGCGTGCGCGCGCCGGTTGGTTTCGTGATCGTCACACACCGCGACCCCGAACAGGTCCTGCGGCTGGTGGTGCGGCTTCGCGACCTGTTCGGCCCGGTCGTCCCCATCGCCATCCACCACGACTTCGGCCAGTGCCCGCTGGACACCAAGCTCTTCCCGCGGGGCGTCAGCTTCGTGCGGCCGCACTTCGCCACCCGCTGGGGCGCCTGGGGCGTGGTGGAGGGAGAGCTGGCCGCGCTGAGGCTTCTCTATGGCGGCGGGGTCGAGACCCACCCCGAGCACGTGGTGCTCCTCTCCGGCGCCGACTACCCCGTCGCCCCCGCCCAGCGCGTGCTCGCCGATCTGCGTTCCTGCGGCGCCGACGCCTACCTCGATGCCCGGCCGGTCCATCCGTGGCGGCGCACTCGCCAGGTCCCCGGGCCGCTGGGCCTTGGCCCGAACGCGGGCCCCTCCAACGAGCAGGTCTGCTTCCGGCGCTACTACTCGAGCACGTTCCATCCGCTGGGGATGAGGGTCCGCGTCAAGTCCCCGGCCCTGGCGCCGCTCTTGGCCCCCTTCTCCCGACGGTTCCGCTGCTGGGCGGGCGAGACGTGGTGGACCCTGGGGCACCGCGGGGTGGCCTACTTGCTGAGCTTCCACGAGGAGCGGCCCGAGATCGTCCGCTGGTTCGCGGGGAAGGAGCTCCCCGAGGAGGCCTACGTCCACACCGTGGTCTGCAATGCACCGGGGCTGCGCGTGGAGCTCCGGCCCTATCGGTACGTGGACTGGTCGTCGCGCGCCCCTCATCCGCGAACTCTGGACGAGGGCGACGTGCGGGAGCTGTTCCAGAGCGGGGCGCACTTCGCGCGCAAGTTCGCGCCCCATGCCCCCGTCCTGGACGTGATCGACCGGGCCCTCGGCCTGCCGGCCTGGCAGGGGAATCCCCCCGCCTTGGCCACGGCCGAGTGAACGGCGGCGGTCACCGCTGCTAGCATCCCCCCATGACCTCCGCCACCAAGTACCTGACCTTCGAGTTCCCGCAGCGCCGGGGCCTGGTCCGCATCACCGACGAGGTCCACGCCTTCTGCAAGGAGAGCGGGATCGCCGAGGGGATCGTCCTGGTCTCGGCCATGCACATCACCGCCGCGGTCTTCGTGAACGACGACGAGCCGGGCCTCCACCAGGATATCGAGGACTGGGTGCAACGCCTCGCCCCCGGGCCCGCCGCCGACGACCGCGCGCCGGGCCCGGACTACCGCCACCACCGGAGCGGAGAGGACAACGGCGACGCCCACCTCAAGAACCTGCTCATCGGCCACGAGGTGATCGTGCCGGTGACCAAGGGCCGCCTCGACCTCGGCCCCTGGCAGCAAATCTTCTATTACGAGTTCGACGGGCGACGCCGGAAGCGTCTCGTGCTCAAGGCCCTAGGCGAGTGATTTCGCCGGCCCCGTGCGGCTTTCCGGGGCCGGGGACGGGCGGGCGGGTTACCCGAATGTGACGCCGTGCCGGCACGCGGTAGAATGCCCTCCGGGTGACCGATTTCATTCAGAACCCGCGGCGCGCGCCGCGGGCGCCGGTCCGGTGCCGCGCGACGGTGGTGTCGGCATCGGGTACTTACGAGGCCACCACCGAGGACGTGGGGGGGCACGGCTGCCAGCTCGTCTCCCCGCGCCTGGTCCGCAAGGGCGAGCCCATCCAGCTCTTGGTGTCTCACGAAGGGGTGGAGCCGCTGCGGGTGACGGGGCGGGTGGCCTGGTCCAGCGACCGGGCCCCGTGGCGCCTGGGCATCGCCTACGACGAGGCCTCCCACCCCCAGACCTCGGCCTGGTTCGACCAGCTCCTGGCCGCCGTGCCCGGCCTGCCGACCTTCAGGCGCATCCCCGACCAGATCCCGGTCGACGCCGTCATCTACCTGGCCAGCCCGCCCCGCTTCCTCGTCGACTTCACGCCCGGCGAGGTGGCGCTGCTCCGGGCCATCGGCAGCGGAACCTCGGTGGCCGAGCTGCGGGCCCTCCTGCACGACCGGTGGCCGAGGCTGCAGCACGCGCTCTTCTCGCTCCTCGCCCACCAGCACGTCACCCTCACCCGCGGCGCCTCGGTCCACCCCGACGCGTGGCGGAAGATCCTCTCCGAGGTCGAGGCGTCGCTGGCAGTGGAGGACCTTCGCACCGGGCCGGCCTCGCCGCCTGCCGCGCCCGCGGCCCGGCCCCCCGCTCCGACCCGCCCCGCCCTGGTGGCCATGCCGGCGCCGCCCCCGGCCCCGGCCGGCCCGGTGTTCCGGACCTCCCCCACCTCGCCGGTCTGGCCGGCCGCGAGCCCGCCGTCCGCGCCGGCCCAACGCCCGGCTCCCCTCGTCCCCACGCCCGCCGAAGCGCAGCTGGCGGCCGTCGAGGCACCGGCGGCCCTCGCCGACGCGCCCGAGAGCTGGCTGGTTCCCGCCGCCGAACTGGTCCCGGCCGCCTGGCCGCGGCCTGGCCTGCCACCCGCGCCCGGGCAGGGGGCGCGCGGGCTCACGCGCGGCCTCGACGGGGGCGTGCCCTGGAGCGGCACGCCGCCGCCGCTCACCGGTGGATACGCGCTCGCGCCGGCGCGCAGCGCCGAGGCACAGGGGTGCTACGAGCGGGCCCTGGCCGAGCTCGAGGCCGGCCGCTCGGCGGGGGCGGCGGCGCTGCTCCGGCGCGCGCTGGCGCTCGCCCCGGGCGACCCGGAGATCGCCGGCGCGCTGGCGAGGGTCGGCGCGCGGCGCGGCTGAATCGCCGGCATCAACGCGCGGGGCCGGGCTCGGCGAGACCCCTTCGGGCGGCGCCCTCCAGGCGCGGCTCGAGATCCCGGCGGACCTCCGCCCAGCGTCGCTCCAGCTGATCGAGGAAGAAGCCGGCCAGGGCCAGCGCCAGCTCGTCGCCCTTGCGCCCGAGCGGCGAGGCGGTGAACTCGTCGATCTCCCTCAACTCCGCCGCGGTGAAGGTGGCGCGGGCCAGTTGCTCGCGGCGGGACGGATCGTCGGAGGGGAGGGTGGCCGCGCGCCCGTAGAAGTCCCGGAGCTTCTTGCCCAGCGGCGAGTCCTCCCGCGCGCGCAGGGCGTGCAGCTCGTCGGCGGTGTAGCTGCGGGCCAGGAACTGCGCGGCCGCCCCGGCCAGGAACTCCTCCGGGAAGGCCTCGTCGAGCAGAGGCGCCAGCGCCGCCCCGGCTCGGGCCCGGGCGCCGGGGGACGCCGTCCCGGCGCTGGGGTCGGCCCGCTCGATCGTCTCGCGGGCGATGCCGGCGCGGAAGCCGTCGACCAAGGCCCGCGGCACGATGCGCGCGGCCAGCCACATGGCGTCGGGGGAGGGGAGGTCGTCGGCGCGCGCGGTGGCACCGAGGAGCGCGGCGAGGGAGCAGCACAGCAGGTGGAGTCGGGGTCCGGTCACGCGAGCCTTCGGGCGAGGCGCGGGCGAGAGCAGAGCACGGGCCGGACGGGGCGTCCAACCCATGGCCCCCGGGGCACTCGCCCGGGAAGGTCGGCCGCCCGGCAAGGGAGCTCGGGCCGGGCGGGGTGGCGCTGGCCGACCCTCCAGGTCGTGTCCCGTGGGAGCGGGGCGGCGAACGTGCGAAGCCGTCCCCGGTGCATGGCAATTGCGGCAGATGTCGGAAGGGCAGAATGTGAGTCCACCACGGGGGCCACGATGACCGCTCGCAACCTACTCCACGCAGCCAGGATCCTCGCCGTGGCGCTGGCCGCCCTGGCCGCTCCGGCGGCCCTGGCCGATCACCTCGGAGACAGGGCTCCGCGCGCGCCCACCCACTCGGTGCCGGAGTTCGACCCGGCGGCCGGCGGGGCGCTGGTGGCGCTGCTGGCCGGTGGTGCGCTCCTGGTCGCGAACCGGCGCCAGAGCAAGTGATCGCGGGCCCGGAGGGCGGGTCGCCCGCAGCCTCGCTGGCGAGGCGCCCCTCCTCGGCCGTGGCGGCACGCTGGCTGCTGCCGATCGCGTTGCTCGCCGCCGAGTACCTGTTCCTCTCGCTGCTCGTCGACCTGCCGCTGGCCGGCGTGGTCATGCCCGCCGTCCGCGCCATCCGTGTGGCCCTGCCGGTCGTCGTCGGCACCACGGCCGCGGGCTGGCTCATGGCCCGCACCGGCGGCGCGGCCGCGCTGGGAGGTCCTCCCGCCTCGCCGCCTCCGCCCTGGCGCCCGTTGCCGGCGCTCGTGGCCCAGCCCCTCGCCTATCTCCTGACCGCGGTCTTGGCCGTGCACCTGTTCGGTGCGGGGGCGCCCCAGCCCGGCGCGGCGGGGTTCCTCGCCTTCCTCCTGTGCGCGCTGGCGACCGCGGCCCTGGCCGCCGCCACGGCCGCGCCACCCGCCTGGCTGGGCCGCGAGCTGCTGCGGCGCTGGCGAGCACCGCTGCTGGCGCTGGCCCTGGGGATCGCCGCCTGGCGCGCGGCCGCCGGCGCCGAGGAGCAATGGGGAGCCCTCTCCGGCCTGACCCTGCGCGCCTCGGCGGCGCTGCTCTCCCTGTCTGGCCCGGTGGCGGTGGACCCGACCCGGGCCACGATCGGCCTGCGCGGCTTCGAGGTCGACGTGGCTCCGGCGTGCTCGGGCGCGGACGGGCTGGGGCTGGTGCTCACCTTCCAGCTGCTGTGGCTGGCGTTCTCGCGGCACCGGCTGCGGATGGGCCGGGCGCTGCTCCTCCTCCCCCTGGGCCTGGCCGCCGCTCTGGCCGCCAACGTGGCGCGCATCGCTGGCCTGGTGCTCCTGGGCGCGGAGGGCCACGAGAGCCTGGCACTGGGTGGCTTCCACAGCAAGGCCGGCTGGGCACTGTTCCTGGCCATCGCCCTCGGGTCGGCGGCGGTGGCCGGGCGACTCCGCTGGCTGCATGCGCCGGAGGCGCTGGCGCCGGGAGGATCGGCCGGGGGGGGCCGCCCGGATGTCGCCAGCCTCCTCCCGCTGGTCCTCACGCTGGGCGCCGCCCTGGCGACGAGCGTCTGGACCGCCGGGGCGCTGGACCGCCTCTACCTTCTGCGCATCGGGGTTGCGCTGGGGGCGCTGGTCTGGGTCCGAGGGGCCCTGCCCCCCCTCACCCCCTCGCGCTCACCGCTGCCGGCTGCTCTGGGGCTGGGCGTGGGCCTGGCCTGGATCGCGGCCTGGCCAGGGTCACCCGGGCCGCTGGAAGCCGACCTGGCCGCCCTGGGGGGCTTGGAGCGGGCAGCCTGGATCGGCGTGCGGGCCCTGGGATCGACACTGGTCATCCCGGTGGTGGAGGAGCTGGCCTTCCGCGGCTTCCTCTTCGAGTGGCTCGCGGCGCCGGCAGGGGCAGGAGAC
>Ga0335071_10006789_pt1 | contig 11809 bp, 12 predicted proteins | sample Lox_Sample_15_FD_206724 | JGI IMG/M metagenome (GOLD analysis project Ga0335071, IMG submission 206724) | Soil microbial communities from Loxahatchee National Wildlife Refuge, Florida, United States - Lox_Sample_1.5 | ecosystem: Environmental > Terrestrial > Soil > Wetlands | place: USA...
AACCCGAGTCACTCCTCGGCGGGCTCGGCCGCCGCGGCCGTCGCCGCAGAGTAGGCCGGCGTCGCGGGTCGTACCGGCGCCGACGAGCCGACAGGCGCCGCCGCCGGCACCGCCGCGGGCAGTGGTGTCCCCGCGTATCCGTTGAGGCCGACCTCCTCGGCGGCTTCCGTGGCCCCCACGGCACCGCCGGACCCGAGCAGCCCGCCGCTGCCGCCGGCCGCGGGGACAGCGCCGAGGTTTTGGCCCACAACCAAGCTGCCCGTGAAACCGGCTCCGCCCATACCGAAGGGTTCGCCGCCGCCGGCGGCCGCGGCAGCGGGACCGACACTTGCCACCAGCCGACCCGTCGCACCGGCGCCGCCGGGACCGAACGCGCCGGAACCCGCGCTGGGCGCGAACGGCAGCGCGGGGCTGACGCCGTTGCCGGCCGGGACGGCCGCCGCCGACGCCTGCCCGGGCGCGCTGACCCCGCCCAGCGCCGCCTGCTCCACCGTCTGCAGCGGGGAGGCGTTCGCGGCCTCGGCGAGAGCATATTGCGCCGCGCCGCCGCTCATGAGTTCGACAAACTGCTGGTGGAACAACGCCGCCTGCGCGCTGAGCGCCTGGTAGACCTCGGCATGCGCGCCGAACAGCGTCGCGATGGTGGCCGACACTTCGTCGGCACCCGCGGCCAGCACCCCCGACGTCGGGCCCAACGCCGCAGCGTTGGCCGAGCTGATCGTCGAGGCGATGTTCGCCAGATCGGATGCCGCCCCGGCCAGGTACTCCGGGGTCGCGAACACGAACGACATCCCAACCTCCCGGGAGGGCCGCGACTAACGAAGCAATCGCCCTGTCATTAGACACGGACGTAATAGGTGTAAATCTATCGCAACCTGTGCCGTCCAGGCTCAGTTTCGCCAATTGCGCGGACCGGGAAACGCACGAGGCCCGGGCGGCCGATCGGCAGCCCGGGCCTCGTATCGAACAGACCTACTTGATGATCTTGACGACCCGGCCGGCGCCGACGGTGCGGCCACCCTCGCGGATCGCGAACCGCAGGCCCTCGTCCATGGCGACGGGCTGGATCAGCTTGACGGAGATGTTGGTGTTGTCACCGGGCATCACCATCTCGGTGCCCTCCGGCAGCGTCACCACACCGGTCACGTCGGTGGTGCGGAAGTAGAACTGCGGACGATAGTTGTTGAAGAACGGCGTGTGACGGCCGCCCTCGTCCTTGGACAGGATGTAGACCTGGCCCTCGAACTCGGTGTGCGGAGTGGTCGTGCCGGGCTTGGTGACGACCTGGCCGCGCTCGACGTCCTCCCGCTTGATACCGCGCAGCAACAGACCGACGTTGTCGCCGGCCTGGCCCTGGTCGAGCAGCTTGCGGAACATCTCCACGCCGGTGACCGTCGTCTTGGTGCTGGTCGGCCTGATGCCGACGATCTCGACTTCCTCGTTCACGTTGATCACGCCGCGCTCCACACGACCGGTGACCACGGTGCCGCGGCCGGTAATGGTGAAGACGTCCTCGACGGGCATCAGGAACGGCTTGTCGGTCTCGCGGACAGGGTCCGGAATCGACTCGTCGACCGCGGCCATCAGCTCCTCGACGGACTCGACCCACTTCGCGTCGCCTTCGAGCGCCTTGAGCGCCGAGACGCGCACGACCGGGGCGTCCTCGTCGAATTCCTGGGCGGCCAAAAGCTCGCGGACCTCCAGCTCGACGAGCTCGAGCAGCTCCTCGTCGTCCACGGCGTCGGCCTTGTTCAGCGCGACCAGGATGTAGGGCACCCCGACCTGGCGGGCCAGCAGCACGTGCTCGCGGGTCTGGGGCATCGGGCCGTCGGTCGCGGCCACCACCAGGATCGCGCCGTCCATCTGCGCCGCGCCGGTGATCATGTTCTTGATGTAGTCGGCGTGACCCGGGGCGTCGACGTGGGCGTAGTGCCGCTTTTCAGTCTGGTACTCCACGTGCGAAATGTTGATGGTGATACCGCGCTGACGTTCCTCGGGCGCGTTGTCGATCTGGTCGAACGCCTTCGACTCGTTCAGGGTTGGGTACTTATCGTGCAGGACCTTGGTGATCGCCGCGGTCAGTGTGGTCTTGCCGTGGTCAACGTGACCGATGGTCCCGATGTTGACGTGGGGCTTGGTCCGCTGGAACTTCGCCTTCGCCACTGTTGTGTCCTCCGACTTGTTGGTGCTTTGTTAAGCAGTGTTGGTGTTTTCCGTTGTGCCGCGGTTCTGACCCGGCAAGGTTACTCCGAACTGATGCTCACTGGCCCGTCGCCTTCGCGATGATCTCCTTCGACACGTTCGCCGGCACTTCGGCGTACGAGTCGAACACCATGGAGTAGTTCGCCCGGCCTTGAGTCTTGGACCGCAGGTCGCCGACGTAGCCGAACATCTCCGACAGCGGCACGTGCGCCTTGACCACGCGTGCACCGCTCCGCTCCTCCATGGCCTGAATCTGGCCACGGCGGGAGTTCAGGTCGCCGATCACGTCGCCCATGTAGTCCTCGGGCGTGGTGACCTCGACGGCCATGATCGGTTCCAGAATCACCGGTTGTGCTTGCGTGGCAGCCTTTTTCAGTACCTGCGAACCGGCGATCTTGAACGCCATCTCCGAGGAGTCGACCTCGTGGAAGGCGCCATCGAGCAGGGTGACTTTGAGGTTCACCAGCGGATAACCCGCCAGCACGCCGTACTGCATCGCATCCTGCGCACCGGCGTCCACCGACGGGATGTACTCCCGCGGGATGCGGCCACCGGTGACCTTGTTCTCGAACTCGTAGGTGGCACCGTCCTCGCCGGTGAACGGCTCCAGGTTGATGATCACCTTCGCGAACTGGCCCGAGCCACCCGTCTGCTTCTTGTGGGTGAACTCGATGTTCTGCGCGGCCCGCTTGATGGTCTCCTTGTAGGCCACCTGCGGCTTGCCGACGTTGGCCTCGACCTTGAACTCGCGGCGCATGCGGTCCACCAGGATGTCCAGGTGCAGCTCGCCCATCCCGCCGATCACGGTCTGGCCGGTCTCCTGGTCCAGGTGCACCTTGAACGTCGGGTCCTCCTCGGCGAGCTTCTGGATCGACAGGCTCAGCTTCTCCTGGTCGCTCTTGGTCTTCGGCTCGATGGCCACCTCGATCACCGGCGCGGGGAAGGTCATCGACTCGAGGACGACCTGCTTGTTCGGGTCGCACAGGGTGTCACCGGTGGTGGTGTCCTTCAGACCGATCACCGCGTAGATGTGACCGGCACTGGCCCGTTCGACCGGGTTCTCCTTGTTGGAGTGCATCTGGAACAGCTTGCCCAGCCGCTCCTTTTTGCCCTTGGTGGAGTTGATGACCTGGCTGCCGGACTCGACGGTGCCCGAGTACACGCGGATGTAGGTGAGCTTGCCGAAGAACGGGTGCGTGGCGACCTTGAACGCCAGCGCGGCGAACGGCTCGTCGGTGGACGGCCTGCGGATGACCTCGACGTCCTCCTTGCCGGGCGCGTGGCCGACGGCCGGCGGCACGTCCAGCGGCGAGGGCAGGTAGTCGATCACCGCGTCCAGCATCGGCTGGACGCCCTTGTTCTTGAAGGCGCTGCCGCACAGCACCGGGTAGGCCTCCGAGCTGATGGTCAGCTTGCGGATGGCGCCCTTGATCTCCTCGACGGTGAGCTCTTCGCCGCCCAGGTACTTGTCCAGCAGCGCCTCGTCGGTCTCGGCGACGGCCTCGAGCAGCTTGGTGCGGTACTCGTCGGCCTTCTCCTGCAGGTCGGCGGGGATCTCGACGACGTCGTACTTCTCGCCGAGCTTGGCTTCGGCGCTCCACACCTTGGCCTTCATCTCGACCAGGTCGACGACGCCCTCGAAGTCACCCTCGGAGCCGACGGGCAGCTGGATCGGGATGACGTTGGCGCCCAGCCGCTCCTCCATGGTGCGCACGGAGAAGTAGAAGTCGGCGCCGATCTTGTCCATCTTGTTGACGAAGCAGATCCGCGGGACGTCGTATTTGTCAGCCTGGCGCCACACCTGCTCGGACTGCGGTTCGACGCCCTCCTTGCCGTCGAAGACGGCGACGGCGCCGTCGAGCACGCGCAGGCTGCGCTCCACCTCGACGGTGAAGTCGACGTGTCCGGGCGTGTCGATGATGTTGATCTGGTTGTCGTTCCAGAAGCAGGTCGTGGCCGCGGAGGTGATGGTGATTCCCCGCTCCTGCTCCTGCTCCATCCAGTCCATGGTGGCGGCGCCGTCGTGGACCTCACCGATCTTGTAGCTGATGCCGGTGTAGTAGAGGATGCGCTCCGTCGTCGTCGTCTTGCCGGCGTCGATGTGCGCCATGATGCCGATGTTGCGGACCTTGGTCAGGTCGGTCAGCACGTCCTTCTGTGCCACAGAAGTCTTCCCACTCTTTCGATTGCTTGATTGCTGGTCTGTTTAGCCTCCGGCAACTCTGCCGGTTTGGCGCCCGTGCGGCCGGCCTACCAGCGATAGTGCGCGAAGGCGCGGTTTGCCTCGGCCATCTTGTGGGTGTCCTCACGCCGCTTGACGGAGGCCCCGAGGCCGTTGCTGGCATCCAGGAGCTCGTTTGCCAGCCGCTCGATCATGGTCTTCTCCCGGCGCTGCCGGGAGAAGCTGACAAGCCAGCGCAGCGCCAGCGTGGTGGACCGGTCCGGACGCACCTCGACGGGCACCTGATAGGTCGCACCACCGACGCGGCGGCTGCGCACCTCGAGGGCGGGCTTGACGTTGTCGAGAGCACGCTTGAGCGTGATCACGGGGTCGGTACCTGTCTTCTCCCTGGCCTGCTCGAGCGCACCATAAACAATGCGCTCGGCGAGCGATTTCTTCCCCTTGAGCAGAACCTTGTTCACCAGCTGGGTGACCAGCTGCGACCCGTAGACGGGGTCGTTGACCAGCGGACGCTTGGGCGCGGGCCCCTTGCGCGGCATCAGCTCTTCTCCTTCTTGGCGCCGTAGCGGCTGCGAGCCTGCTTGCGGTTCTTGACGCCCTGGGTGTCGAGCGAACCGCGGATGATCTTGTACCGGACACCGGGCAGGTCCTTGACCCGGCCACCACGCACCAGCACCATCGAGTGCTCCTGCAGGTTGTGGCCCTCGCCGGGGATGTAGGCCGTGACCTCGACCTGGCTCGTCAGCTTCACGCGCGCGACCTTCCGAAGCGCCGAGTTCGGCTTCTTCGGGGTGGTGGTGTACACGCGGGTGCATACGCCACGGCGCTGCGGGCTGCCCTTCAGAGCCGCGGTCTTGACCTTGCCGACCTTGTCCCGACGACCCTTGCGGACCAGCTGCTGAATGGTTGGCATCTACCGGCTTTCTGTGTTGAAGTTCGTGTTCTGGCTCAAGCTGTTAAGTCTGTGTACTGCAGTTTTGCCCCGCCCCGGAATAACTTCTGTACCCCGCGGCCGGGTGTGTCGCAAGCGCTCAGCACGGGCATCGATCCGGTGCGTCGGAGACATGCGAATTAGCCCGGCATCCGCTTCCTTACGTCAGGCGCCGTAAGCCGCCAGGCACGAGCTACCACAATACCCGTCGCCGGTCTCGCAGGTCAAAGCGGCGGCCGGACGCGCGCCGGGTCGCCACCATCGGGCTAGTTCGGTGCGGGATGGTGGCGCGCGGTGCGCCTGTCCAGACCTCCCAAACCCTGGGCCAGCCGCAACACCATGTCGGTGAACAGCGCGTCCGTGTCGATGTCGTCCATGACGCCGGTCATTTCCAGCAGCACGAAGCCGTGCAGCGCGGACCAGAATTCCAGGGCGGCGTAAAAGGCCTCCTCGCCGCCCAGGCCGTAGGACGCCAGCACGGAGATGACCGGAGCCGCCGCGCCCCTGGTGGCGGCGGCATACTCGGGGTCGTCGCCGCCGAGCGGCATCCGGGTGAACGCCGAGTACCGACCGGGGTGGTGATGGGCGTAGCTGCGGTAGGCGCCGGCCATGACCAGCACCGCGTCGTCGCCGGCGCGACCCTCACCGACCCTGTTCAGCATCGTGATGATGTCGTCGATGACACGGATCCGCACCGCCCGGCGCAGGTCTTCCAGGCTGTCCACGTGGTTGTACAGCGAGGGTCCCTTGGTCCCGAGCTGCGCGGCCAGCGCGTTGATCGTCAGCGAGTCCCAGCCCTCGCGATCCAGGAAGGTCAGGGCGCCGTCGACGATGCCGTCCCGGCTCAGCTTGGCCGGGCGGGAGGCCGACTTCCCGGCGCGCTGACGCCCCGCCGCCGACGGCGGTTCTGGAGCTGCCATGGCGGTCGCCCTTCGAGTGATGCGGGTTGATCGACTAATGACTCTAGTTGACGACGGCCGTGAAACTGGTGAGCCGGTAACCCCTGCCACCGACTGGGCGAATGCACGTAATCTCTTTCCAGGCTGATTCGAACGCCGAAAGGGGGCTCGCAGTGAACTGGACAACCGCCGCGGGGCCGCTGGTCACCTGCGCCCTCGTCGCCGGCTTCGCCGGCCCCATGCCGGTTGCGCACGCCAAGAACGGCGACACCCACGTCATCGGGCAGGGCCTCGATCAGACGCTGGACTGCAACGACGCCACCCTGATCGTCAACGGCACCGCGAACGTCGTCAACGCGAAGGGCAACTGCTATGCGGTGACGGTCATGGGATCGGGCAACACCGTCATCGCCGACTCCGTCACGCACGACATCACCGTGTACGGCTACGACCAGACGGTGTTCTATCACGGCGGCGCGCCGATCCTCTGGGACCGCGGCCGCGAACTGGGCATGACAAACCGGCTCCAGCAGGTGCCGGGCTGAGGCACGGATCGAGGGGAATCGAGGATCAATGCGCGACCACATCACCGACCGCCCGTCCCGGCTGGCCGCGCTCGCCTTGGCGCCGGCAACCGCGGCGTTGGTGCTGGCGGGCTGCAGCTCCACCGCCAACCCGCCCGGGGGCTCCACCGCGACGACGACGAAGAGCAGCAGCGCGACGACGAGCGCCGCGGCGGCCCCGACGAGCACGAGCGGGGCGAGCACCACGGCGTCGATCGAGATCGGCAACACGCTGCACTACGGGTCGATGGGGACCACGGCCACCCTTGATTGCGCCAGCGGTAAGTCGCTGGACGTGGGCGGCTCCAATAACACGCTGACCATCACCGGTACCTGCGAGACGGTGACCATCGGCGGTGCGAGCAACAAGGTCACGCTCGACAAGGTCAACACGCGCATCACCGTGGTGGGGCTGAGCAACACCATCACCTATAAAGACGGTGACCCCAAGGTCGACAACCTCGGCTCCAGCAACACGATCAGCAAGGGCTGAGCGACAGGGTATTCCGCAGCGACGGGCGCCCGGCTAATTCGCCGGCGCGCCGTGGCGGCCGGCGCCCGCGGCGAACCGCCCGGCCCCTTCCGCGGCCTCCGCGGCAACCCTTGCGATGCTGGCGAATTCGAAGTCGATGGCCTCGGGTTCGGGCCTCCCCCACTGGTGCAGCGCCGACAACCGATCCGATCGCATGCACTGCTGCGGCAGCGCCGCGAGCCCGGCCGCCAGCTCCTCGGCGGCTTGCCTGGCTTGACCTTTCGGCACGACGCGGTTGGCCAGCCCCATCGCCAGCGCTTCGCCGGCCGCCACGCCGCGGCCGGTGAGGATCATGTCCATCGCCCGGCTCTGCCCGATCAGCCGGGGCAGCCGCACGGTGCCGCCGTCGATGAGCGGCACGCCCCACCGCCGGCAGAACACCCCGAACACGGCGTCCTCCTCGGCTACCCGCAGATCACACCAGAGGGCCAACTCCAGGCCCCCGGCGACGGCGTAGCCGCTGACGGCGGCGATCACGGGTTTGGACAGCACCATCCGCGTTGGTCCCATCGGGCCGGGACCCGTGCGGTGCACGGCGTTGGCGTCGGGCGCGCCGAAGGCCTTCAAATCGGCACCGGCACAGAAGGTTCCATTGTCCCCCCACAGCACGGCCACCGACGCGGTGTCGTCGCGGTCGAATTCCTCGAACGCCGCGTAGAGCGCGGCCGCCGCCGGGCCGTTGACGGCGTTCCGCGCCCCCGGCCGGTCGAGGATCACCGTGGTCACCGGGCCGTTGCGCTCCACCCGCACCGGATCGCTCATGTCACCTCCAACAGGGTCGGGTCACGTCGCTGCGCCAGCTCGGTGGCGAAGCCGTGATAAGCGTCGCGCAGCCGGTCGCCGGGCCAATCGGCGGGTAGCAGTTCGCCGGGCAACATAGGATCGGTGAGCAGGTGGCGCACGATGTCTGCTGCCGCCACGAACCGGCCCGGAATGTCGGGCGCGGCGGCCATCCCGCCGAGCAGCCGGTGGCCGGCCTCGGCCCACGCCGGCAGGTCCCAAAGCTCGCGGGCCAGCTCGGCGGGGGCCTCGTCGCGCGCCTTGAGCGTCCGCACCCGGCCCGCGACATCGGGATCGAGATCCAGCTCGAGGTTGTCGGGTCGCATCCACACGCCCTCGCGCAATTCGCCAAACCGCTTGTCGTGCATGGCGGTTCGCAGTGTAGCCCGGGTGCGGGCGTCGCCGCCCACGCTGGTCACGATCAGCACGACCCAGTCCCCGCGCCACGGCCGGGTTCGGGGGTGCATGGCATCGTCCTGCCGGCGCTGGCGGGCCAGCAATCGATCCGAGAGCCGGTAGCCGTCGGCGGACCGGATCAGGTCACCCGCACCGACCATGCGCGTCAGCGCCACCCGCAGCGCGGTCTCCTTGATGCCGAAATCCGCCGTTAGCCTGATCAATTCGGCGGCGGTGGCGCACGCCGGGTGAGCGCCGAGCAGCACGCTGAGCACCACCGACCGGGCCGTCATGTCTGGCATGGCTTATACCCCTGACGCTTTGCGGCCGTGGTCGCCGAACGGCTCGTCGCGGTGGCGCACCGCCTCCCGGAAGCCGTGCTCGACCGCGTCGGCCACGAAGGCGTGTCCCTCGGGCGTGTGCCGGGCGACGCCGTCGAACACCGTGCTGACCATTCTGCTGGTGGCCACACCCTGTTGCAGGAGGGCCGAATTCAGCGCGAGCTTCACCATGATCAGCTGGTTGACCGGCACCGCCGCGATCCGCTCCACGAGCCGCTCGGTTCGTTCGTCGAGGTCCTCGGGGTCCGGCGCCTCGACGGCAAGGCCCCACTCGGCGGCCTGCGCGCCGGTGATGCAATCGCCGGTGAGCAGCAGGCGTTTGGCGCGCTGATCACCCAGCCGGTGCGCCCACAGGCCGGCCGCCGGGACGCCCCACACCCGCGTGGGCGGGTAGCCGATCTTGGCGTCGGCGGCGGCGATCACCTGGTCGGCGTGCAACGCGATGTCGGTGCCGCCGGCCACGCAGTAGCCGTGGATCTTGACCACGGTCGGCTTGTCGGCGTGCATCAGGCTGGAGAACCCGCGCACGAAGCGGCTCATCATCTGGTAGTCGATCATCGGGTCCCACGGCTGGTTCGGCACGTGGTTGACCGCCTGGGTCCTGCCGTCGAGCACCGTGCCCCGATAAACGCCCGTTCCCCCGGCCGAGCCGGTGCGATCGGCGTAGGCGCTCAGGTCGAAGCCCGCGCAGAAACCCTCACCGCGACCCGAGACCAGGATGACGTGCACACCGGGGTCGAGGTCGGCGCGCTCGACCAACGCCGAGAGCTCCAGCGGCGTGTCCGCGACGATCGCGTTGCCCTTCTCCGGCCGGTTGAAGGTGATGCGCGCAACCCGGTCGGTGACCTCGTAGGTCATCGTTTTCAGGTTGTCGAAGTCGACCGGCCTGATGGCATGAGTCATGTTGCGGCTCAGCCCTTTACCAGCGCGCGCTCCAGGATGGGCGCAAGGTCCAGCCCGGTGGGCATCGTGCCGAACGCCCCGCCCCACCGGCCCTCGAGCCGGGTGGCCAGGAATGCCTCGGCGACGGCGGGGTGCCCGTGGCGCACCAGCAGCGAGCCCTGCAGCGCCAGGCAGATGTCCTCGGCGACCTTGCGGGCCCGGTAGGCGATGGAGTCCAGGTCGCCCAGGTCCCGCCGCAGCCGCTCGACGTGGCCGCCCAGCCGCGGGTCCTGACCGGCGCCGTCGGCCAATTCGGCGAACAACACCTCGACGCATTCGGGGCGGGTCGCCATGGCGCGCAACGTATCCAGCGCGCCGACGTTCCCCGAGCCCTCCCAGATGCCCATCAGCGGCGCCTCACGGAACAGCCGCGGCATCCCGGAATCCTCGACATATCCGTTGCCGCCCAGGCATTCCAACGCTTCGGCGGCGTGCGGGGTGGCGCGCTTGCAGACCCAGTACTTGCTGGCCGCCAGGCCGATGCGCCGCAGCAGCGCCTCCGTTCGGTCCCCGCGCACCGCCTTGTCGGTGGCGCCGGCCATTCGCATCGCGACAATCGTGGCGGCCTCGGCCTCCACGGCCAGGTCCGCCAGCACGTTGCGCATCAGCGGCTGGTCGATCAGGTAGGCGCCGAACGCCTTTCGGTGCTGGGCGTGGTGGATGGCGCGGGTCAGGCCGGTGCGCATGCTGGTCGCGCTGCCCAGCGTGCAGTCCAGCCGGGTGAGGTTGACCATCTCGATGATCGTCGGGACGCCGCGGCCCTCCTCGCCCACCAGCCACGCGACGGCGCCGTCGTACTCGACCTCGCTGGAGGCGTTGGCGTGGTTGCCGAGCTTGTCCTTGAGCCGCTGCAGGAACATCCGGTTGCGGGTGCCGTCCGGCAGCACCCGCGGCAGCAGGAAGCACGACAGCCCGCCCGGTGCCTGCGCCAGCACCAGGAAGATGTCGCACATCGGCGCCGAGGTGAACCATTTGTGACCGGTCAGGCTGTAGGTGCCGTCCCCGTTCGGGGTCGCCTGGGTGGTGCCGGCGCGCACGTCGGAGCCGCCCTGCTTCTCGGTCATCGACATCCCGGCGGTGATGCCGGCCTTGGCGGTGGCCGGCTTCAGCTCGGGGTCGTACTCGCGACTGGTCAGCAGCGGCTCGTAAACCGCGGAGAGTTCGCGGTTGTTGCGCAGCGCCGGGACGACGGCGTACGTCATCGAGATCGGGCAGGTGTGTCCGGGCTCGACGTTCCAGACCGACATCTTGGCCGCACGTACCACGTGCGCACCCGGCCGCTCGTCGGCCCACGGTGCGGCGTGGATGCCGTGGGCGATCGCCGCGCGCATCAGCTCGTGGTAGGCCGGGTCGTACTCCACCTCGTCGATGCGGTGCCCGTATCGGTCGTGGGTGTGCAGCACGGGCCGGTTGCGGTCGGCAAGCTCGCCCCAACGCTGAGCTTCGCGCGTGCCCGCAAGCGCCCCAAGCTCGTTCACCTCTTCTGCGCCCCACTGCCCGCCCTCGCGGATCAGGGCCTCGACGAGCACGGCGGACGTCGCGGGGTTGTGGTTCTCCAGGGTCGGAACCTGGTTGGTGACGACATGGGTGTCTGGCATGGCACCGATGTTACATTCTTACGACGGCCGCACAAGAGGTGTAATGATCAGCGGGGGTGGGCCGCGAAGAATTGCCACAGCGTCTGGGTCGCGAAGGGCGGCCACTCGTGCCCGGCCCCGTCGACGGTGACGAGCACGACGCTGCGGCCCTCGGCGCATCCGGCCGTCGACGTGGTCACCGGGCCGCTGGTGGTGGCCGCCGGGGCGCCGCATCGATCGACGTTGCGCCAGAACGCATTAACCTCCGGCACCGACGGGCCGTTGATGACGCTGAAGCCCTGCCCGCCGTTGTACGGGACGAGTCGATCGGTGGTGCCGTGAATGTGGATGACCGACGTCGGGTGCGGGGCGCGGCACGCGTTCAGCTGCGTCCCGGCAACCGGGCCGATCGCCGCGAAAATGCCGGTGGCGCAGGCCAGCGTGAAAGACATGATGGCGCCGTT
>Ga0335071_10006790_pt1 | contig 11808 bp, 9 predicted proteins | sample Lox_Sample_15_FD_206724 | JGI IMG/M metagenome (GOLD analysis project Ga0335071, IMG submission 206724) | Soil microbial communities from Loxahatchee National Wildlife Refuge, Florida, United States - Lox_Sample_1.5 | ecosystem: Environmental > Terrestrial > Soil > Wetlands | place: USA: Florida...
CGAAGAAGACGAGGTCGGGCACCAGGCCGGGGACGGCGACCAGCTGCCAGCCGGTGGCGCCGCCGAGAGCGCGGTTCACCTCCTCGAAGCGGGGGATCCCGCCATCGTACCGCAGCGCCCGCAGGGCCTGCTCGTACTCGCGGCAGGCCCGGCCCGGCACCAGCTCGATCTGCCGCCGATAGAGCCTCCGCCAGCGCCGCTGCTGCGCGGAGGTGTAGCCGTCGTAGTCCTGGTCGACGGTGTAGTCGGGCCGCATGCGGCTGTAGTCGCCGCGCAAGCCGTGGCTCGACTGGCCATGGTTGGCCGGCTGCTCCAGGCTCATCGCCCGTCTCCTCCGACTGGGGGTAGTCTTCCCACATGGTAACCGAAGCAGGAGCCTCAGCGGAGGTGTCGTGAGGCGAATTCGGCCGCCGTGCTGAAGCGGTCGCCCACCCCGGTGCGTCGCGGAAATGGCGGCCACCTCGCCGGCGTTATGACCAGCAAGCGTACGAACAAAGGAAGGTCGTCATGAAGCTGCGGCTGGTCGTGTTCGCGGCCGGGTCGGCACTCGGCCTCGCCTGGCTGCTCGGCTCCTCGCACGTCGCGAGCAGCTGGACGCCGCCTCCCGGGCCTCCGCCGAAGCTCGCCCACGCCACCTTCGCCGGCGGCTGCTTCTGGTGCATGGACCCGCCGTACAGCGGCCTCCCCGGCGTCTACTCGGCGACGGCAGGCTACGCCGGGGGCCAGGTGAAGAACCCCACCTACGAGGAGGTCTCCTCCGGCACGACCGGCCACGCCGAGTCGCTCCAGGTCGCCTACGACCCGGCGCTGGTCAGCTACGAGCAGCTGCTCGACGTCTACTGGCACAACATCGACCCGACCGATGCCGGCGGCCAGTTCTGCGACCGCGGGACGCAGTACCGCACGGTGATCTTCTACGAGAACGAGGAGCAGAAGGCGGCGGCCCTCGCCGCGAAGAAGGCGCTGGAGACCAGCCGCCGGCTGCCCGGGCCGGTGGTCACCGAGGTGCAGCCGCTCGTCGCCTTCTACCCCGCCGAGGACTACCACCAGGGCTTCTGTCGAAAGAACCCGGCCCGCTACAACCTGTACCGGGCCGGCTGCGGGCGCGACCGCCGGCTCGCGCTGCTGTGGGGCAAGGACGCCGGCGGGCACGGCGGCTCGAGCGGCGGCAACGCCGCCGCCTCGCGGGCGAAAGGATGGACGGACGTGAAGGAAGGACGCTGGAAGAAGCCCTCGCCGGAGGAGCTGAAGCAGAAGCTGACGCCGCTGCAGTACAAGGTGACGCAGCAGGAGAGCACCGAGCCGGCGTTCCACAACGAGTACTGGGACAACCACCAGCCCGGCATCTACGTCGACGTCGTCTCGGGGGAGCCGCTGTTCTCCTCGCTCGACAAGTTCGAGTCCGGCACCGGCTGGCCGAGCTTCACCCGCCCCCTGGAGGCGAAGAACGTGACCGCCAAGACCGACTGGAGCATCGGCGTCCCCCGGACGGAGGTGCGCTCGGCCCACGCCGGCTCGCACCTCGGCCACGTGTTCCCGGACGGGCCGCCGCCGACGGGCCAGCGCTACTGCATGAACTCGGCCGCTCTGCGTTTCGTGCCCCTGGCCAGGCTGGACGAGGAGGGCTACGGCGAGTACAAGGCCCTCTTCGAGAAGAACCAGAAGGCCAGCAAGTAGACAGGCCACCAGGCAACAGCCAGTCCGTCGGCCGCAGCAACCCCGGGGGGGTTGGGGGACGGAGTCCCCCCATCTCAAAGGAAGCTGGTACGGGCCGAAGCCCTTCTGCCCCGCCCCTCTGTCCCGGCCCCTCCTCCTATCCCTCGACTCGGCCCTCCTCCTCTCCCCCTGATTGCTCCCCATGACCCCCGTCATGGCGTGGCCGTGTGCCCACGGCTACAAAGGGAAGACCGACGAAGGGCCCTCTCGTGCGAACCGACCGCCTCACCCGATTCCCGCGGCGCCTCCTGGACGAATCCACGAGCTTCCTGCGACAGGACGGCTGTGTCTCCGCAGCCGTGCTGAAGGGACCCGCGCTGCGCGCCCGCCGCCGGAGGATCGTCTGGGTCCGTCACCTGGCGCAGGCCGGTCTGCTGCTGACGGTCCTGCTCATCGGCGTCCAGTTCACGCGATGGGTCCACGGGCTGGAAGCCGGCCGGGCGGTCGGCTCGAGGCCGGCGGGGGTCGAAGGCTTCCTGCCCATCGCGGCGCTGCTCGCGCTGCGGCACCTCCTGGCCACCGGTACCGTCCACCCGGTCCACCCCGCCGGGCTGGCGATCCTGCTGGCGGCTCTGGGCACCGGGCTTGTGGCCAAGAAGGCGTTCTGCTCCTGGATCTGCCCGGTGGGGACGCTCTCCGAGGCGCTGGCGGGGCTCTCGCACCGGCTCTTCGGGCGGACGCTCGGGCTGCCGCGGGTGGTCGACGTCCCGCTGCGCTCGCTGAAGTACCTGCTGCTCGCCTTCTTCGCCTGGGCCGTCTTCGTCACCATGGACGGCCAGGGAGTGGCCGACTTCCTGGACTCGCCCTACAACCGGGTGGCCGACATCAAGATGCTGTACTTCTTCGAGCGGCTCTCGCTGGTCGGAGCCTCGGTGCTCGGGTTGCTGGTCGTGCTGTCGGTGCTGGTCCCCTACTTCTGGTGCCGCTACCTCTGCCCGTACGGCGCGCTGCTGGGGGCGGTGTCGCTCCTCTCGCCGCTGAAGATCACCCGGGACGCGCCGTCCTGCATCGACTGCGGCCTGTGCACGCAGGCCTGCCCGGCGCGGCTGCCCGTCGAGCGGCTCGCGAGGGTGCGCTCGGACGAGTGCTTCGGCTGCCTCTCCTGCGTCGCCGCCTGCCCGGTCACCCGCGCGCTGCGGGTACAGACGCCCTCGCCCTGGCGCCGGGGCGTCCGCCCGGCGGCCTTCGCCGCCCTGGTGGTGGTTCTGTTCGTGGGCGCCACCCTGCTGGCGCGTGTCTCCGGGCACTGGCGCAACGGCATCACCGACCAGGAGTATGCGCACCGGGTGCGCGCCATCGACTCGCCCGCGTACGCCCACGACCGTGGCCGCGTGCCCAGCCGCGCGGAGTGGCAGGCGGCGGAGCGCTGATAGAATGGCGGTGGCGTGGCGCGCATCGTCGTGCTGGGATCGGCGGCGCAGGACGAGGTGCTCTGGCTGCGCCAGCCGCTGCACGAGGGGCGTCACCTCGACGCGCGGCAGCGGGCGCTGCGGCTGGGCGGCGGTGGCGTCAACACCGCCGTCCCCCTCGGCCTCGCCGGCCACCAGGTCTCGCTGCTGACCGTGGTCGGCACCGACGGGGTCGGCGACTGGCTGCTCGGCCAGCTGCGGGCGGCCGGCGTCGACGTCGGGCAGGTGCGGCGGGTGCGCGGCGAGAGCACCCGCTCGCTGGTGATGCTCGACCCGGCCGGCGAGCGGACCATCGTCAACCTGCATCGCTGCCGCGAGCCGCAGCCGCCGGTGCGGCTGCGGACGCTGCCGGCCGACGCCGTCTACGTGCGCACCCGGGAGACAGACCTCGCCGAGCTGCTGGCCGAGCGCGCGGCGGCCGCCCTGGTGGTGGCCCACGTGCCGCCGCTCGCCGACGGCTCGCGGCCGGCCACCGTGCTGGTCGGCTCCGAGTCGGACCTGCCGCCCGGCTTCCTGGCCGACCCCTGGGGCTGCGGCCGCGCCATCGCCGGCGAGTGGCTGCGCTGGGTGGTGGTGACCCGCGGCGCCTCCGGGGCCTCGGCCTGGGGCGACGGGGTGCGGCTGAGCGTTCCCGCTCCCGTGGTGGACGTGGTCGACACCACCGCGGCCGGCGACGTCTTCGCCGCCGGCCTGGTGCACGCGCTGGTGCAGGGCCGCCTCATGGAGGAGGCGCTGCGCACGGCCGTGGCCTGGGGCTCGGCCACGGTGGCCTGCGCGGGGCTCCCCGACCGCGACGCCCTGCGCAGCCTCGCGTGACACAATCCGGTCCATGAGCGGACCGCGCGACAGGGTCGTGATCGTCACCGGCGCCGCCGCCGGCATCGGGCGGGCCACCGCGCTGCGCTTCGCCGCCGAGGGCAGCCGGGTCGCCGCCTTCGACGTGGACGAGGCGAAGGGGCGGCCCCTGGCGGCCGAGCTCGACGGGGCCGGCGGGCAGGGCCACTTCGCCCGGGTGGACGTGGCGGACGCCCGGTCCGTGGAGGCCGGCGTCGCCGGCGTCGTCGAGCGCTGGGGGCGCATCGACGTCCTGGTCAACAACGCCGGCATCCTCCGCGACGCGCAGCTCGTGAAGTGGAAGGACGCCCAGGCGGTCTCCACCCTGAGCGACGAGGCCTGGGACGCCGTCCTCTCGGTGAACCTGAAGGGCATGTTCCACTGCACCCGTGCCGTGGTGCCGCACCTGATCCGGGGTGGCGGGGGCGTGGTGCTGAACGCCTCGTCGGTGGTGGGGCTGTACGGCAACTTCGGCCAGACCAACTACGTCGCCTCCAAGGCCGGCGTCATCGGCATGACCCGCACCTGGGCCCGCGAGCTGGGCCGCTACAGGATCCGGGTGAACGCGGTGGCGCCCGGCTTCGTGGCCACCGAGATCCTGCGCGGGATGCCGCAGAAGGTCCTCGACGCGATGGTCGAGCACACGCCGCTCGGCCGCATCGGCCAGCCGCAGGACATCGCCAACGCCTACGCCTGGCTGGCCTCGGACGAGGCGAGCTTCGTCACCGGCCACTGCCTTTCGGTCGACGGCGGGGTGGTGGTCGGCACGTAGAAGGCCGGCGCGCGCCGGGCGACAATGGACGTATCCGCGCCACCGCAGGAGGCCGCATGAAGCCCGTCTACCTCGCCGCCTACCACCAGTCCGTCTTCGGCAAGCTCGGCAAGATGAGCGTCCCCGAGATCGTCGCCCGCGCCGTCAGCGAGACCTGCGGCGAGATCGGCGCCCCGCCCTCCGCGCTCGACGTCGGCTCGATCGGCTCCGCCTGCAACCAGTCGCTGAACGAGCAGGGGCTGCTCTCCGGCCTGATGGCGGGCGTCCCGGGGATGGAGGCGAAGCCCATCGAGTCGGTGGAGAACGCCTGCGCCTCGGGCGGCCAGGCCGTGCTCTCGGTCGTGCAGAAGCTGCAGTGCGGCATGGGCGAGACCGGGATCGCGGTCGGCTACGAGAAGATGCGCGACGACGCCGGCAAGGCCGACGGCAAGCTGGTCGGCAAGGTGCTCGGCTACTTCTCGCACCCGGAGGACCGCGCCGGGAAGACCTTCGTCTTCCCGCACATCTTCGCCGAGGTGATGGACGAGTACATGCGGGCCCACGGCACCAGCGAGCAGGAGCTGGCGACGATCGCGGTCCAGGAGTACCAGAACGCGCGGCACAACCCCTACGCGCAGATGCGCGACAGCGCCCTCACCGTCGAGGAGGCCTGCCGCATCGAGGGCATCAACCGCTACATCGCCGAGGGGCTGAAGCTCAAGACCTTCGACTGCTCGCAGATCACCGACGGCTACGCCGGGCTGGTGCTGGCGACGGAGGAGGGCCTCGAGCGGCTGGGCGTGTCGAAGAAGGACTGCGTGCGCCTCGCCGGCTGGGGCCAGGCCACCGACCCGCTGAAGAAGGACGGCCGCGACGTGCTCTGCCCCAAGGGCGCCTACCGGGCCATGGCCGCCGCCTACGCCATGGCCGGCGTGAAGCCGGCCGACGTGAACGTGGCGGAGCTGCACGACTGCTTCACGGTCATGGGGGCGATCGGCACCGAGGTGATCGGCAAGGCCGAGTACGGCAAGGGCGCGCGCTACTGGGTGGAGGGCAAGGCGGCGCCTTCGGGCGAGTGCGCGATCAACAGCTCGGGCGGGCTGATCGCCAAGGGCCACCCGGTGGGCGCCACCGGAGTGGCGATGATCGGCTGGAGCGCGTGGCAGCTGCTCGGCAAGGCGCCGGCCCCGCTGCAGGTGAAGAGCCCGCGCGCGGCCGCCACCTTCAACATCGGCGGGCCGATCTGCGCCTCCGTCTGCACCGTCCTGCTGCCGGCCTGAGGCGGTGTCACGCCGGTGCGCCCCCGCCGTCGTCCCGGAGACGTAAGCTACTGCCTCGGCAGCATCTTCAGCGGAGGGCCGGCATGGCAGACAGCACCAGGGTGCTTTGGGCCGTACGCGTGGCCGTGGTGGTGGTGGGTGCGGTGATGGCGTCGCGGGTCGCCTCGCCGCAGGCATCGCCGGCGCCGGTGATCCCCGACGAGGCGCGGCTCCTGGCGATGACGGCCCGCTTCGCCCCGGTCGACATCGGGGCGGACCTGAGCCGGCTGCCCGCGGGAGAGAAGCAGGCGCTGGCGCGGCTGGTCGCGGCCTCGCGGCTGGTCGACGCCATCTTCCTGCGCCAGGTGTGGGCGGGGAACGAGGCGCTGCTGATGCAGCTCTGCGCCGACCACTCCTCGCTCGGTCAGGCGCGGCTGCACGCGTTCCTGATCGACAAGGGGCCGTGGTCGCGGCTCGACCAGGACGCGCCCTTCGTCCCCGGCGTCCCGGCCAAGCCGGAGAGCGCCAACTTCTACCCCGCCGGGGCGACCAAGGAGGAGGTCGAGAGCTGGATGAAGTCGCTTCCGGACGCCGAGCGCTCGGTCGCCCAGGGCTTCTTCACCACCATCAGGCGCGGAACCGACGGCCACCTGCGGGCGGTGCCCTACAGCCTCGAGTACCAGGGCGAGCTCTCGCGGGCGGCGGAGCTGCTGCTCGATGCCGCCTTGGCGACGGAGCAGCCGACGCTCAAGCGCTTCCTGCAGACGCGCGCGGCCGCCTTCCTCAGCAACGACTACTACGAGAGCGATGTCGCCTGGATGGAGCTCGACGCCTCGATCGAGCCCACCCTCGGCCCATATGAAACCTACGAGGACGGCTGGTTCGGCTACAAGGCGGCCTTCGAGTCGTTCATCGCCCTGCGCGACGACGCCGAGACCGGCAAGCTCGCCCGGCTCTCCTCGCAGCTGCAGTGGCTGGAGGACCGGCTGCCGATCGAGCCGGCATTGCGCAACCCGAAGCTCGGGGCGCTGGCGCCCATCCGGGTGGTGGACGTCGTCTTCACCGCCGGCGACGGCAACCGCGGCGTGCAGACGGCCGCCTACAACCTGCCCAACGACGAGCGGGTCGTCTCGGAGAAGGGCAGCAAGCGGGTGATGCTGAAGAACACGCAGCGCGCCAAGTTCGACACGGTGCTGCTGCCGATCTCGAAGGTGGCGCTCGCGTCGGCCGACCAGCCGAAGGTGGACTTCGACGCCTTCTTCACCCACATCCTGATGCACGAGCTGATGCACGGCCTGGGGCCGCAGAAGATCACCGTCGCCGGCCGGCCCACGACGGTGCGTCTCGAGCTGAAGGACCTCTACTCCACCATCGAGGAGGCGAAGGCCGACATCTCGGGCCTGTGGGCGCTGCAGCAGCTGGTCGACAAGGGCGTCCTCGACCGCTCGCTCGAGCGCACGATGTACACGACCTTCCTGGCCTCCGCCTTCCGCTCCATCCGCTTCGGCATCAACGAGGCGCACGGCCGAGGCCAGGCGCTGCAGCTCAACCGGCTGCTCGACGCCGGCGCCTTCCGCGTCGCCGCCGACGGGACCTTCGCCGTCGACCCGGCGAAGGTGAAGCCGGCGGTCAGCGACCTCACCCGCGAGCTGATGACGCTCGAGGCGCACGGCGACTACGACGGCGCCGGGCAGCTGCTCACCCGGCTCGCGGTCGTCCGGCCGGAGACCCGGCGCGTGCTCGACCGGCTGCAAGGCGTGCCGGTCGACATCGAGCCGCGCTACACGACGGCCGACGCCCTCGAGCGGCCATGAGCGTCCTCTTCTCGCCGCTCCGCCTGCGCTCTCTCGAGCTGCGCAACCGCATCGCCGTCTCCCCGATGTGCCAGTACTCGAGCCGCGACGGGCTGCCGAGCGACTGGCACCTCGTCCACCTCGGCAGCCGGGCGGTGGGCGGCGCCGCCCTGGTGGTCGCGGAGGCGACGGCCGTCACCCCGGAAGGGCGGATCAGCCCCGGCGACACCGGCCTGTGGTCGGACGCGCAGGCGCAGGCCTGGTCGCGGATCGCCCGCTTCGTCAAGGAGCAGGGCGCCGCCGCCGGCGTGCAGCTCGCGCACGCCGGCCGCAAGGCCTCCACCGACGTGCCCTGGAAAGGCGGCCTGGCCGTATCCCACGACGCGGGCGGCTGGACGCCGGTGGCCCCGAGCGCCGAGGCGTTCGCGGACGGCTTCCCGGTCCCGCGGGCGCTCTCGGTCGCCGAGATCCACGGCGTCGTCGAGGCGTTCGCGGCGGCGGCCCGTCGGGCGCTGGCGGCCGGCTTCGACTGCCTCGAGCTGCACATGGCGCACGGGTATCTCGTCCACCAGTTCCTCTCGCACCTCTCCAACCACCGCGACGACGCCTACGGCGGCTCGCTCGAGAACCGGATGCGCCTCGCGCTCGAGGTGGCGCGCGCCGTGCGCGCCGCCTGGCCGGAGGAGCGGCCGCTCCTCGTCCGCATCTCGGCCAGCGACTGGGTGGAGGGCGGCTGGGACCTCGAGCAGTCGATCGCGCTCTGCCGAGGCCTGGCACAGGCCGGCGTCGACCTCGTCGACTGCTCGAGCGGGGGCAGCGTGCCGCACGCCAAGATCCAGCCGGGCCCCGGCTACCAGGTGCCGTTCGCCGAGGCCATCCGACACCGGGCCGGCGTGAAGACCGGCGCGGTCGGCCTGATCACCGAGCCGGCGCAGGCCGAGGCGATCGTCGCCGAGGGCAAGGCGGACGTCGTCTTCCTGGCCCGCGCCATGCTGCGCGATCCCTACTGGCCGCTGCACGCGGCGCAGGCGCTCGGTGTCGCCGGGCCCTGGCCGGTGCAGTACCACCGCGCGCGGCCGTAGCCGCGGGGAACTTACAGCCCGAGGGCGATCGCGCGGTCGCGGTGGGTGCGGCTCATCGACTTGAGGCGCACCAGGCGGGCGACCCGGCGCCGCGTCCCCGCCACTTCGCCCCGTGCGCGTGGGCGCAGTCCTCGACGACCGCCAGGCCGGGTCGGCGGGCGAGCTCCGCCAGCGCGTCCATGTCGGCCATGCACATGGCCAGGTGCACCGGCAGCACCGCCCGCGTGCGCGGGGTGATCGCCGCCTCGACCGCCTGCGGGTCGATGCAGTACGTCCCGGGCAGCACGATCACCTCCCGGCCGGCTTGCCCGCGGCCTTCCCGTCGCGCTCCGCGCGGACGTCGTTGTCGGCCACCACCGTGCGCCCGGAGACGTCTGTCATCTCCACGAGCGCGTCGGCCGGGGCCGTGAGCGCGCAGCCCCGGACCACGGCGTCGGAGCCGTGCGCCAGCCGGACCGCCGGGCCGGCCGGGTGCGCCGGGGCGCCGCGGAAGCGCTCCACCTCGACATCGCGGAAGTCCTCGCAGTCGATGGCGCCGGTGAAGAAGGGCGGGACGTCCGGCCCCCACGCGACGCGCAGGCCGCGGACGGCGAGGCCAGACACGTGGCGCGCCAGCAGCGCGGGGATGTCGTGGCGGAAAAGGGCGTGCTGCGGGTCACGGGTCAGCCGCAGGTCCAGGTTGCCGCCGTAGGCGTCCGACTGCGGCCCGCGCACGAGGCGCAGGCGCACGTCCTCCAGCGTGACGTCCTCGATCGGGCTCTCCGGCGTGCCCCACAGCACGATCCCGTGCTCGCCCTCCACCCGGATGCGCGCGAAGGTCAGGTTGCGGATCCGTCCCGGCTTCGTCACCCCCGGCGCCCACAGGATGGCGGAGACGTGGATGGGCTCGGCCTTGCCCCACCAGTGGCCGGTCAGCAGGTGCGTGCGCAGCGTGATGTCGGTGAAGAGCAGGTTCTCCACGTCGCCTGCTCCGCGGACGAAGACGCCCAGGCCGCGGTTGGCGGAGGAGACGACCAGGTTGGAGAAGACGCAGTCGCGGATGGTGCGGGTGTGGTCGTAGCCGCAGCGGATCGCCACCGAGCGGGTGGAGAGCGTGCAGTTGGTGACCACCACCCGCTGCGAGCCGAAGAGCGCGATGCAGTCGTCGCCGGTGTCGATGTCGCAGCCCAGGATGCGCACGTCGTCGCACTCGACGAGGTCGATGCCGTCGTCGTTCGGCACCCGGGTGCCCGAGGCCTCGGAGTCGATGCGCACGGCCTCGATGGTCACGTTCTCGCAGCGGCGGTAGTGGCTGGTCCAGGTGGGGGAGTTCTGGACGGTGACGCCGTGGAGCAGCACGTCCTTGCATCCGAAGAAGCGCAGCAGGTTCCCCGGCCGCTCGCCGTGGGCGATGGGGCCGTGCTCGTAGAGGACCCCCTTCGGCATGAAGGCCTCGCCCTGGCGGGTGAGGCTGCGGTCGAAGTCGCCCGAGTCGTGGGCCCGCGTCGGGTCGTGGAACGCCATGGCGTTGCCGTCGAGGGTGCCGCGGCCGACGATCGCCACCCGCTCGGCGTTGCGCGCGGTGACGAGGCCGGCGCGCTCGGACTCCCCGCTGGCGTCCTTGCCCTCGACCGGGTAGTCCTCGAGCCGCGGCGACGCCTTGATGGTGGCGCCGGCCTCCAGCTGCAGCGTCACGTGGCTCCGCAGCTCGAACGGCCGCGACAGGTAGGTGCCGGCGCTCGCCAGCACCGTGCCGCCGCCGGCCGCGTGGCAGGCCTGGATCGCCCGCTGGATGGCGGCGGTGTCGTCGTCGGCGCCGTCTCCCTTCGCGCCGAAGGCGCGCAGCTCGAAAGGCCCGTGAGCCGCCGCGCCTCCCGCTTCCTGGGCTTCGGCAGGCGAGGCGAGCGCCGCCGGGACCAGGGCCCCGCCGACGAGCGCGCCACGCTTGAGCAGCTCGCGCCGCGAGCGCCGTCCGTCTCCGGTCGCCATGGCGGCCAGTCTACTGTGCCTCCCGCCGTGCCTCCAGCGTTCAAGTCCCTGGATCGCCGTCAACCCTGGACGCCGCTCGAGCGTCTCAGCGGCAAGGAGGACGGCGATGCGGGGGCACACGCGGACGGTCGTCCTGCTGGTCGCGGCGCTCCTCCCGGTAGCGCCCGCGTTCCCGACCTCGCTCCAGCCGGCCGCGGACGGGCGGCTCAGCATCGACCTCACCCGGGCCGCCGAGCCGCCGGTGATCGACGGCCGCATCGACGACGTCGCCTGGAAGACGCCGCCGCTGGAGCTGCCGGAGTGGGTCACCTACAACCCCGTGAAGGGCCAGCGGATCCCGCAGAAGACCGAGGTCCGCCTCACCTACGACGACAGGGGCCTCTACGTCGCCTTCCACTGCCTGGACCCGGAGCCGGCGAAGATCCGGGCGACGCTGAGCCGCCACGACCAGCTCTTCAACGACGACTGGGTCGGCCTGAGCCTCGACGCGATCGGCGCCGGCCAGTGGTCCTACGACCTTTTCGTCAACCCGCTGGGTGTCCAGGGCGACATCCTCGACAGCGCCACCGAGGGCGAGAACATCTCGCCCGACTTCGTCTGGGACAGCGCCGGCCGTCTCACCCCCGACGGCTACGACGTCGAGCTGAAGGTGCCCTGGAAGAACTTCCGCTTCAGCAGCGGGCGGGAGGTGACGATGCGGATCCTGTTCTGGCGACGGGTGAGCCGCATCGGGATGTCCGCCTCCTGGCCGGCGCTGGCGGACAACAAGCCGTTCTTCCAGAACCACGCCCCGATGCTGCTGCACGACCTCGCCCGCCCGCTGGCCCTCGAGATGGTCCCCAGCGCCACCTTCGCCCGCGACCAGGAGCGTCTCGGTCCCCAGGGTCTCGCCCTCACCGCCAGCCGGCCCGACTTCGGCCTCAGCGTCAAGTACGGCGTGACCTCCACCACCACCGTCGAGGCCACCGTGAACCCCGACTTCAGCCAGGTCGAGTC
>Ga0335071_10006791_pt1 | contig 11808 bp, 6 predicted proteins | sample Lox_Sample_15_FD_206724 | JGI IMG/M metagenome (GOLD analysis project Ga0335071, IMG submission 206724) | Soil microbial communities from Loxahatchee National Wildlife Refuge, Florida, United States - Lox_Sample_1.5 | ecosystem: Environmental > Terrestrial > Soil > Wetlands | place: USA: Florida...
GCGCGCTGCAGGATGGGCTCGGCAAGGTGCTGGGCGGTCTCCCGGATCTCCGCGGTGGGGCGCAGCTGGTCTTTCACGAGCCGCCAGTAGAAGCGGTTCACCTCGTCCCAGTTCCGGTAGGTCGAGACGTGAAGGTAATGCGCCACCTCGCTGTAGCCGGGCATGCCCGGCTCGGGGAAGACGGCCGGCAGGCCGCGGGCGGTGTAGCGGTGCTCCCGGATGCCGCCGGGGAGGGAGCGGACCGAGCGGGCCACCCCGGCCGGCTCGTTGGCGTAGATGGTCCGGGTCTCCGGTACGAGCAGCACGTAGTCGAAGAGCAGCTTGCGCCAGGGCTCGTCGACGAAGGTGAAGTCGCCGAAGTAGTCGGAGAGCAGGTTCTCCGAGGCGGTGTCGTCCACCCGAAAGGCCACCTCGAGCACGTCGCCGGCCGAAAGGCCCGGGAAGGAGAGGGTCCGGGCCAGGACGTCGTAGTAGAGCCGGTACCAGGGCTCGCTGGCGCTCTCCACGTTCTCCTCGTGGCTCTCGAGCGATCGGCCGTCGGGTTTCCACACCACCGCCCGCTCCACCCGCGCCTCCTGGCGGTCGGGGGACCAGCCCAGCTGCTGATGCCGCATCAGATCGGCGCCACGCGCCGAGAGCACCTTCACGATGCGCTGCGTGTACCGGGAGGAGAGACCGCTGGGCAGCACCCGGGTGACGTGGAGCTCGCCCAGGACCAGCACGTCCTCGTCGGCGGCCGGCGCCGGTGCTGCGGCGGAAAGGGCCCGGGCGTCGAGCTGGTACGGCTTCCAGAAGCGCTCCTCGTCCGGGGTGAGGCTCCGGACCAGTTCCTTGAGCGCCGGGTTCTGCGGCCGCAGCTCCAGCGCCTGCTCCAGGTCGGCCTTGGCCTCTCGGGCCCGGCCGGCCATGAGCCGGCTTCGCCCGCGGCGCTCCCAGGCGTCGGCCTCCTCCGGGCACAGCTCCAGGGCGCGGGCGTAGGCCGCCTCGGCCGCCTCGGGCCGGCCGTTGGCCGCGAGCAGGTCGGCGAGCCTGAGCCGGGCGGCGAGATCGTCGGGCGACAGCCGCAACCCCTCCTCGAGGAGGGCCAGGGCGCCGTCCAGATCGCCCGAGTCGAGCAGGTGGGTGGCCAGCGTGGCCCGGGCGGCTCCGTCATCGAAGCGGAGGGCGAGGAGGGTCCGCTCGCGGGCCATGGCCGTCCCCAGTCGTCCCATGCGGGCTGCGGCGTGGGCCGAGGCCCGGACCGCCACCGGCGAGGTGGGGAAGCGGCGAGCGGCGTCCTCGGCGAGGAGAGCGGCCCGGGTGGACAGCCCGGAGCGCTCCATGGCGTCGGCCAGGGCCACCCGGGGCTCGGCCCAGCCGGGCGCCGCGGCGATGGTCCGCTCGAGCAGGCGGGCGGCGGCCTGGGGCCGGTTGGCCTCCAGCTCCTCGCCGGCCACCGCCCGGAGGAGCCGGGCGTCGTCGGGGAAGAGGGCCAGCGCGCCGTCGAGCAGGGCCCGCCGGCGGGTCCGGTCCTCCTCCAGCGCGGCCGCGGTGAGCTGCGCGTCCAGCGAGCGAGGGAGGAGCGCGGCGGCGCGGGCCGCCTCCTCCGCCGCCTTGCGATCGTCGCGATCGCCGGCGGCCCGGGCGGCCATCACTCCGGCGAGTGCGGCGTGCGCCTCCCCGGCGGCGCGCCCCCGGGCCTGGGCGGCGCGGCGGGTGAGGATGGTCATGCCGTCCTCGATCGCGACCGGGGCCGGGCCGGGCGCTGGCGCCGGCGCGAAGGAGTCGCCCACCGGGTAGCTCTTCCCCTCTCCCCGCTCGTCGGCCAGGCGGAGGAAGAACCCCATCTGGCCGACCTGGTGGCACAGCTTCACGAGGATGCGGTTCTGGCCCTTGCGCAGGGTCACCGACGCGCCGCGCTGGTCGAGGCGAGCGAAGTGGTAGGTCGGGTCCTCCATGGCCATCGCGCCGTTCACCCACACCCGGGTGGCGCCGCTCGCCCCCAACCAGAGGCGGACGCGCTCGTCGCGGGCCGCGACCACCGTGGTGAGGGCGTAGGCCACCACTTCCCGTGAGGGGCGGAGGGTGGCTCCCAGGTGGACGAAGCCCCCCACCTCGGCGTCGGCCGGGAGCGGTCGCCAGGCCACCTCGTGTCCCTTGCCCGGGTAGCGCCCGGCCGGATCGATCCCCTTCTCCGGGGGGAAGGCCGTTGCGAGTCCCCGTTTCCCCTCGTCGTCGAAAGGCCCGATCACCTGCCAGCCGGAGACGAAGCCGAGCCGGCGCAGCTGGGACTCACTGCGGAGCGGGTTGCCGCGGCTTCTCTCCAGCCCGGCCAGGCGGAAGCGGGCCAGGGCCCGCACCTCGGGGTGGGTGGCCGGATCGGCTGCCACCCGCTCGTAGAGGGAGGCGAGCCGGCCCAGCTCGGCCAGATCGTCTTCCAGCGCCGAGAGCGCCGCGACGTCGGCGATGCCCTCGGGCAACCGCTTGTCACGCTCCAGCGCCGCGGAGGCATCGGCGAATCGGTCGGCGATGGGGTCCCGCCCGGAGGCCGGGGCGGGGCCGGGCGGGGAGGCCGGGGCCTGCGAGGCAACGGAGGCCGCCAGGGCCGACACGAGGAAGGCGGTGGAGAGCATGGGCTCGCCAGTCTAACCCACGAGCCGCCCGGGATCGTCCGGACGCTCCGCCGCCCTCGCCTCTCCGCGCAGTGGGAGGGTCCTGGGCCTTGTGCGGGGGATGGCCGGTCGCAGGGCGGAGGAGGGCGAAGGAGAGGCGCGTCCTATCGCAGGGCGATGGCCTTGCCGCCCGCGTCGAAGAGGTTGCTCGTGCCGGGGACGGGGCGGACGCCGATGGGATCGCCGCTGTCCAGGCCGTCGCGCTTGTGGCCCTGCAGCTTGGCGGCGACGATCTGCTTCGTGCCGGCGAGGGCGCTGTAGACCACCGTGGAGTCCCCGAGCTCCTCGACGAGGTCCACCTTGCCGCGCAGCCCCTCCTCCGGTTGGCAGAGGACGAGGTGCTCGGGGCGCAGCCCCAGGGTGAGCGTGCCGTCGGGGATCTTGGCGTCGGGCCTGGCGGTGATGGTCACGGTGCCGGACTCGCCCACCGTGAGCCGGATCTCGCCTCCCTTCCGTCCCGCCGGCTGGGCGGGGAGGAAGTTCATCTTGGGGGAGCCCAGGAAGCCGGCCACGAAGAGGTTGGCCGGGTTGTCGTAGAGGTCGAGCGGGGTGCCCACCTGCTCCACCACCCCCGCGTTCAAGACCACGATCCGGTCGCCCAGGGTCATGGCCTCGATCTGGTCGTGGGTGACGTAGATCATCGTCGAGCCCAGCTCCTCGTGGAGCTTGGAGAGCTCGATGCGCATCTGGACGCGCAGGGCGGCATCGAGGTTGCTGAGCGGCTCGTCGAAGAGGAACACCTTGGGCTTGCGCACGATGGCCCGGCCGATGGCCACGCGCTGGCGCTGGCCGCCGGAGAGCTGGCGCGGGGTGCGGTCGAGCAGGTGCGAGATCTGGAGGATCTCGGCGGCCCGGGCCACCGCCGCCTTGATCTCCTCCTTGGGGCGGCCGGCCAGCTTCAGGCTGAAGCCCATGTTCTCGGCCACGGTCATGTGGGGATAGAGGGCGTAGCTCTGGAAGACCATGGCCGTGCCGCGCTTCGCGGGAGGGATGTCGTTGGCGAGCTCGTCGCCGATGTACACCTCGCCGGCGGTCGCCTCCTCCAGCCCGGCCACGATGCGGAGCAGGGTCGACTTCCCGCAGCCGGAGGGGCCGACGAAGACGACGAACTCCCCGTCCTCGATCTGGAGATCGATGCCGTGCAGGACCTTCGGGCCGTTGTCGAAGGTCTTCTCGATTCCCGTGAGCCTCACGCTAGCCAAGACGACACCCCAGTTTCTGCCGACGCGCGGCGGCGATGGACCGGTCCGGGGAAGCCGCACCAGCTCGGCCGAGATTTCCGGTTACTGCCAAAGACCCGCCCTAGACAAGAGAATTCGGTGCCCGGTCGGATTCGTCCCGGGCGGTCGGATCCGTCCCCGTTCGAGGCCCCCCAAGGCGCGCTCCCCGCCGCCCGGGGACGCCGGGCTCACAGGGGAGGGACGAGGTCTCGGCGAGAGAGCGCCGGCGGGCCGGGAAGGCTGCTGCGGTCTCGTGCCCCCGGACCCGGCGCCGCACGGGGGCCGAAGCGGCACGAAGCCGAGGCCGCTCGCCGGCCCATGCAAGGCCTTAAGGGGCGCGGTCGCGCTCCCGGCCGGTCGAGAGAGCCCATCCTGCGCCGGATCAGGGCGGCAGGCGGCGCCGGACCGCCGAAAGCGCCGGGCACTGCCGGGAGCGATCGATTCGAGACTCGCTCGCCCGAGAAGAAGGGGCGAGCAGGGGGGCGCGGCCGGGTGCCAGCGCCCGGCAGGCGCGCCCACGGCCACTCCCCTGCCAGGGATCTAGCGCAACACCAGCCCGAGCCCCTTCATCTCCTTGGGCTTGGGAAGACCCATCACCTGGAGGGCGGTGGGGGCGACGTCGGCCAGGATCCCCTTCTCGCGGAGCTTGGCCCCGCGGAACTCGGGGTGGGCGAGGATGAAGGGAACGGGGTTCAGGGTGTGGGCGGTGTGGGGCTGTCCGGTGATGGGATCGACCATCATCTCGCAGTTGCCGTGGTCGGCGGTGATGAGCATGGCGATGCCTTGCTTCTGGCAGGCCAGCCACAGCTTGCCGATGCACTCGTCCACCACCTTGACCGCCTTGACGGCGGCCTCGAGGACCCCGGTGTGCCCGACCATGTCCGGGTTGGCGAAGTTGGCGAGCACGAAGCCGTACTGACCGGAGAGAAGGGAGTTGGAGAGCTTGTCGGCCACCTCGCGGGCGCTCATCTCCGGCTTCTGATCGTAGGTCTTCACGTCGCGGGGCGAGGGCACGAGGACCCGGTCCTCGTGCTCGAAGACCGTCTCCCGCCCGCCGTTGAAGAAGAAGGTGACGTGGGCGTACTTCTCGGTCTCGGCGGTGCGGAGCTGCCGCTGCCCGGAACGGGCCACGATCTCGGGGAAGATCTCCGAGAGATCCTGCGGGGTGTAGGCGACCGGGTAGGTGAAGGTCTGGTCGTACTGCGTCATGCACACGTAGGCGGCCAGCTCCGGCCTCCCGCCGCGGTCGAAGTCCTTGAAGGCGGGATCGGCCAGCGCCCGGGTGATCTCCCGGGCCCGGTCGGAGCGGAAGTTGAAGAAGAGGACGACATCCCCGTCGCGGATGGAGCCGACCGGCTTGCCGTCGGCGTCGACGATCACCGAGGGTTTCACGAACTCGTCGGTCTCGCCCTCGGCATAGGCCCGCTCCATGGCCGCGACGCCCGAGGAGACCTTGTGCCCCTCGCCCCGGACCAGGGCCTCGTAGGCGAGCTTCACCCGGTCCCAGCGCTTGTCGCGATCCATGGCGTAGTAGCGGCCGGAGACGGTGGCCACCCGGCCGTAGCCGGACTCCTTGAGCCGGTTCTCCACCTGGCGCATGTAGTCGATGCCCGACTTGGGTGGAGTGTCCCGGCCGTCCATGAAGGCATGGACGTAGACCTTGGCGACGCCCTCGCGCCGGGCCAGCTCCAGGCAGGCGTGGAGGTGCTCGACGTGGCTGTGGACGCCGCCGTCGGAGACGAGGCCGAGGAGGTGGAGCGCCCCACCGCTCTCCTTGGCCCGCCGGGCGGCGAGGAGCAGCGCGTCGTTCTGGAAGAAGGAGCGGTCCTCGATGGCCCGGTTGATGCGCACGAGATCCTGGTAGACGATCCGGCCGGCACCGAGGTTCGTGTGCCCCACCTCGGAGTTGCCCATCTGTCCCTCGGGGAGACCGACCGAGAGGCCGCTCGTCTCCAGCGCCGCGTGGGGGTAGTCGCGCGCGAGTGCGTCCATGTTGGGCGTGCCGGCGATGGCGATGGCGTTGGCCTCGCGCTGGGCGCGCAGGCCCCATCCGTCGAGGACGACGAGGAGGACGGGCTTCAGCTTGGGCACGGGCGGCTCCCTCATTGGTGGAGGCGAGATGTTAGGGAGCCGGGCGGCTGGCCACAAGGAACTTGCAGCCGCACACGAGCCAGGCAGGCCCGGTGGGGGCGGTGCTCCCGCTCACTTGTGATACGGCTCGCCGCGCAGGATGGTCATGGACCGGTAGAGCTGCTCGACGAGCACCAGCCGGGCCAGCTGGTGGGCGAGGGTGAAGCGCGAGAGGGAGAGCTTCTCCTTGGCGCGGGAGAGGACCTCCGAGGCGAGGCCGTCCGAGCCGCCCACGACGAGGGCCACGTCGGTGCCGCGCTCCTGCCAGCGCTTCACCCGCAGGGCGAGGCCCGCGCTCGAGAGTTCCTCCCCGTGCTCGTCGAGCGCGACGAGGTGTTCGCGGGGTCCGAGGCGGGCGAGGATGGTCTCCCCCTCCTCCTCGCGCGCCCGGGGCGTGCCGGCCAGCTTCCGGGCCTCGGGCAGCTCGATGAGCTCGAACCGCAAGTAGCGCGAGAGGCGGCCGGCGTACTCCGCCACCGCCGGGGCATAGAGCCCGGAACGATCGCGACCGATGGCCAGGAGGCGGAGCTTCATGGCGAGGGGGGACCGCAGTGCAGGTTCTCGCCGAGCGCATCGGCCGCCCGGCGCGGCTCGAGCGCCCAGGGAGGGATCGGGGCCGCAGCCGAGGCGCCGGTCGCTTCTTCGCCGCCGAAGGCTCGCTCGCGGACGGCTCCGCCCGCCTGGTAGCGGACCGCGCCCAGGGTGCCCTCCCGGCCGTAGAAGAGCTCGACCTGGAACGGGCTTCCGCCCGCCGTGCCACGGCGGGTGAGCTTCACCACCCGTCCTTGCTCGTCCACCTCCAGCTCTCGAGCGGCCTCCCCGGGGCAGAGGGCGGCCGAGGGGGAGGTCACCCGGAGCCGGCCGGCGGCCCGGAGCCGGGCATGGCGAGCGACGGCGCCCTCCTCTACCGGCCCGGCCCGGCCCCCGGCGAGCTCTGCCTTCTCGCGCACCCGTGCCCCCTCCGGCCCGATCTCCTGGCGCGGAGCTGCGAGCTTCGCGGCGGCGCCCGCCCGGTCGGCCTCGGCGCCGGCGGGCCCCTCCTCGGCCCGGGCGGGCGCGCTGGACACGAGGGGCGGGGCCGGCTCCGCGGCGGGGGCGGGCGGGGGTGGCGCGGCGGCGAGGTCTGCCCTCGCGGTGCGCTCCGCCTCGGCGTCGGCCACGGCAGTCCGTTCCTTCGCCTCGTCCCGCTCGGGCGGAGGCGGTCGGGCAAAGCCTGTGGCGGCCGGGGGCGCGCTGGGCTCTCTCCCGGGCGCTGCCTTCGCGACCGCTCTCGCGGGCGAGGGGGCGAGGTTTCCCGCGGCCCGGGTCGCCGGGCCGGTTTTCTCTGGGCCCGCGCCGGCCGCGGCCTCGTCCTTGCCGCCCGCTTCCGAAGGCGTGGCCCCGGGCGCGGAGGGAGGCGCGACCGGGGCGGCGAGGCCGACGAGCTCGGTTCCGCTCGGCCCGAGCGGCGGGTGCTCCCCCCGTCCGGCGAGGCGGAACGAGACCACCGCCACGACGGCGATGGCCAGCAGGCCCACGGATGCGCGAAAGGCGAAGGGGGAGAGGAGCGGCCGGGGACGGCGCGCGCGGGCGGCCTCGCGGGCGGCGGCGAGGAGGATGGCCTCTCCCCGGGCGGGGGCCGGCTGTGGGCCGAGCGGTGACATGGCCTTGCGCGTGGCCTCGATCCGGGCGAGCTCGGCCCGGCACTCGGCGCAGCCACAGAGGTGGCGGCGCAGGGCCCGGGCGCTGCGGCCGCCGAGCTCGCCGTAGGCGAGGTCGAGCAGTTCTTCCCGGAAGGTGTGGTGGGAGGTGGCCATGGCCTTTTTCAGGGAACGGCACTCTGCGGGGTGGGCTCCTCGCCGTCCGGTCCGATGCCGCGCGCCGCCAGCTCGGCCCGGAGCGCCGCGAGCGCGTAGCGCATCCTGCTCTTCACCGTGTTCTCCGGCGTGCCGGTGACCTTTGCGATCTCGGCGAAGCGCAGACCGACGTGCTCCCGAAGCAGGAACACCTCGCGCTGCTCCGGCGGCAAGGCCGACAGTGCCGCCTCGAGCTTGGGGCGGATGAGCACCGCGTCCGCCGCTCGATCGGGCGCGGGGTCATCGGACACCGGCTCGGGGCTCTCCCGCTCGGCGCTTGGCGGAGGGTCGAGCGGCTGGGCGCGCCGGAAGACGAGGCGACGGGCCTCGTCGACCGCCAGGTTCCGCGCCAGGGTGTAGAGCCAGGTGGTGAAGCGGGCCCGCCGCTCCCAGCCGGCAGACGCCTTCACCACCCGGAGAAAGGTGTCCTGGCAGAGATCCTCGGCGCGCGCCCGGTCCGTGGTGAGCCGCAAGAGGAAGGAGAAGACGGGCGTGCGGTGACGGTGCACGAGCTCCTCGAAGGCCCGGGGGTCGCCGGCCTGGAACCGGAGCATCAGTCTCTCGTCGCTCTCGTCCAAAGGACCGGCCTTCGGGGCCCGGGGATAACGAACGGCCAGGGCGGCCGAAGGATCTACCGAGTCTACCGGCCCTCCCCGGCGGGGGCTACAGGGGTCCAAGGGCAGGGGGCCCGGGCCGCGCCGCCGGCTCGGCGCACGAGCTCGCCTCCCGCTCGTGCAGATCCGATCGGACCGCTCGCTCGTTCCGCTCCCGAGGAAGAGGGCGGGCCCCAAAACCACCGCCCCGGAGAGCGCCATGCACACCCCCAAGCTCGCCATCCCCTGGCTCATCGGTCTCGCCGCCCTCGCCCTGGCCTTCGAAGCCTCGGGCGATTCGTCCGCGAAAAAGGACGAGGAGGTCAGCCCGGCCGAGGCCCTGCGCCGGGCGGTGAGCTCCTCGCGCCAGCCCATGCAGCTCGCCGAGGAGGAGGCCCGTCCCGAGGCGGGGCGGACGCTGGCACCGTACTTCGTGGTCCTCTCCGGCGAGGCCGGGGAGGGTGAGCGGCTGCCGCTCAAGGAGACCCGTGCCACGGCTTCGATCGCCGGCCCCATCGCCCGGGTGCAGGTCAGACAGGTCTTCCAGAACCGTGGTCCCCGGCCCATCGAGGCCTGCTACGTCTTCCCGGCCTCGTCCCGGGCGGCCGTGCACGGCATGCGGCTCCAGATCGAGGGGCGGACGGTGGAAGCGCGCATCGAGCGCCGGGAAAGGGCTCGCCTCGCCTACGAGGCGGCGCGCAGCGACGGGAAGCGAGCCGCCCTGCTCGACGAGGAGCGGGCCAACGTCTTCACCATGCGGGTCGCGAACATCATGCCCGGCGAGCAGGTCGTGGCCGAGCTCGACTACTCCGAGCTGATCGTGCCGGAGGAAGGGGTCTACGAGCTCGTCTACCCGACGGTGGTGGGCCCGCGCTACGGTGGCCACGCCGATCCGGCCCGTGATGGCTGGATCGAGAACCCGACCCTGCCCGAGGGGAGTGCCGCTCCCTACCGGTTCGGCTTCACCGCCCATCTCGAGTCGGCCTTCCCGGTCGGGGAGCTCTCCTCCCCCTCGCACGCGCTCCGGGTCTCCTGGCGTTCCCCCCGGAGCGCCGACGTCGCGCTCCGCGACGAGGGGGGCGGCAACCGCGACCTCGTGCTGCGCTGGCGCCTCTCGGGCGAGGCGGTGGAGGCGGGCGCGCTCCTCTTCCCCGGCGAGGACGGCGGGGGGTATTTCCTCGCCGCCATCGAGCCGCCGGCTCGGGTGCGCCCGGAGGAGATCCCGCCGCGCGAGTACGTGTTCGTGCTCGACGTATCCGGCTCCATGAACGGCTTCCCCCTCGAGACCGCCAAGGCCCTGGCGCACGACCTGCTCCCTCGCCTCCGGCCGGTCGACTACGTGAACGCGGTCTTCTTCTCCGGCGGGTCCTTCGTGCTCTCGCCCGGGGGATCGCTCCCCGCCACCCCCGGGAACCTGCGACGCGCCCTGGCCGCGTTCGACCGGCTCGAGGGGGGCGGAGGGACGGAGCTGCTACAGGCCCTCGAGACCGCCTACGACCTGCCCCGCCCCGACCGCCGCGTCGCCCGCTCGGTGGTGGTGGTGACGGATGGCTACGTCGGGGTCGAGGCCCAGGTCTTCCGGCTCGTGCGGGAGCGCCTTTCCGAGGCGAGCTGCTTCGCCTTCGGCATCGGCACCGCCGTCAACCGGGCGCTCATCGAGGGGCTGGCCCGGGCCGGGCAAGGCGAGCCCACCATCGTGCTCTCGCCCCGCGACGCCCCGGCCGCGGCGGCGCGCCTCGAGCGGATCATCGCCGCTCCGGTGCTCACCCAGCTCCGCTACGAAGTCGTGGGGTTCGAGGCCCGGGACGTGCTCCCGGGCGCCCTCCCCGATCTCTTGGCCGAGCGGCCGGTGACCCTCCTCGGCCGCTACCGCGGGGTCCCGGGCGGCAGGATCGTCCTCACCGGCCAGTCGGCTGCCGGTCCCTTCCGCCGCGAGATCGACCTCTCCGCCGCCATTCCCCGGCCGGAGAACGGGCCTTTGCGCGTGCTCTGGGCCCGGCGCTGGGTGGACCTCTTGCTCGACGAGCATCACCTCGGCCCGGCCCCGGAGATCGAGGAGGCGGTGACCGATCTGGGCCTCGCCCACCACCTGCTCACGCCATTCACCTCCTTCGTGGCCGTCGACTCGGAGGTGGTGAACCGGGGCGGGGCGGGCGACCTGGTGCGACAGCCGCTGCCCCTCCCCGAGGGCGTCTCGAACCTGGCGGTGGGCGGGGAACCGTCGGCCGCGCCGGCCGAGGCGCCGGAGCGGGCCGCTGTCCTGTCGCGGCGCCTGCAAGCCGCTCCACCGCCGGCGGCGAAGGGAGCCATGGCGGAAGACCGGGAGAAGGATCTCGTCCAAGGGCCTCGCCGGGAGGACGCGGCGGTGATCGTGGTCCGGGAGAGCCAGACCGGCCTCCCCGCCATCTCCGCCGTGCGCGAGGCGGTTCGCACGGCCCTCGGCCGGCTCGTCGCCCGCGGGCTCCACGGCGAGGTGGAGCTCGTGCTCACGCTCGACGGCTCGGGAACGGTGGTCCAGGCGGAGGTGCTCGAGGCGCCGGACGATGCCGCTCGATCACTCATGGTGGAGGCACTGCGCGGCTTGCAGATCGGGGTGAGGCCGGTGAGGCCGAAGGGATCCGCGACCTACCGGGTGCTGGCGCGCATCGGCCGGGCGAGCTAGCTACGGTGGGTGACCTTTCCCGGGGCCACGGTGGTGGGCTCGGGCCCGAACGGACTCTCGGCGGGGGTGGTCTTGGCCCGCGCCGGGGTGAAGGTGCAGGTGCTGGAGGGGGCCGAGACGCTGGGCGGCGGGGCGCGGACCCTGCCGCTCACCCTGCCCGGCTTCCTCCACGACCACTGCTCGGCCATCCACCCCCTGGCCGTGAGCTCGCCCCTCTTCCGCCGCCTCCCCCTGGGCGACCACGGCCTGTGCTGGATCGCCTCGCCGGCGGCCCTGGCCCACCCCTTCGATGACGGCACCGCGGCGGTGCTCTTCCGCTCGCCGACCGAGGCGGCCGAGACCCTGGGGCCCGACCGGCAGGCGTGGGCGGCGCTGTTCTCTCCCCTGGCCCGGAATGCGCGGGAGCTCATCGACGACGTGCTTTCCATCCGGGCCCACCTGCCCCGGCGGCCGCTCGCCCTGGCCCGCTTCGGCCTCGGCGCCCTGCTCCCGGCCTCGGCGCTGGCCCGGGCGCACTTCCGGGGCCCCCGCGCCCGGGCAGTATTCGCCGGCCTCGCCGCCCACGCCGGTCGCCCCCTCCACGCGCCCGGGTCGGCGGCCATCGGCCTTCTCCTCGGCACGGCCGCCCATGGAGAGGGCTGGCCCTTCCCAAGGGGCGGAGCCGGGGCCCTCTCCGCCGCGCTCGCCTCCATCCTCCGCTCGGGCGGTGGCGAGACG
>Ga0335071_10006792_pt1 | contig 11807 bp, 7 predicted proteins | sample Lox_Sample_15_FD_206724 | JGI IMG/M metagenome (GOLD analysis project Ga0335071, IMG submission 206724) | Soil microbial communities from Loxahatchee National Wildlife Refuge, Florida, United States - Lox_Sample_1.5 | ecosystem: Environmental > Terrestrial > Soil > Wetlands | place: USA: Florida...
CGTGTTGTTTTGCGTGTAGCCTACTCGAAGTTCGTTTACGACAGTTGCGGAAAAAGTGTGGATGTAGCTGAATTGGCCGTTAGGGAAGAAACTGCGACTGGGATTGGAGAAGCCACGGGTGCAAGCGGCGTTGCATGGTCCGAATTGATCGGTCGAGTGAAACCAATTGAACTGCACGAACATTCTATTGGCGGCATTTAAGTTGTAGTCCAAGCGTCCGGATGCCTCGTTACCGTTAAACAGGTTCCCTAGACTTTGGGTCTGAGTCTTGAAGATTGCGGCGGTTGAATTCAGAAATGGTGTGCTCCGGGAGATCTGGCCCGTCAGTGTCGCAGGGATACTGCTGCACGGCGCTCCTGTGCTGGCAAGTGGCTGGGCCATCGCTGCTTGATCGGCCGCCGTGACTCCAAGCAGGAACTGGAACTTAGCGGCAAGCGCGGAACCGACATAATCCGGACACAGGTAGTCACCGTAACTGAAACCGTAAGGCTCGCCTGTGTTCGGTGGACGGGTAAGGCTCAGGTACGAATCCACGGTCTCGCCCGTCGGTGTTCCAATAATGGATGGTTGGAAATTACCGTAGAGCAACGCGGCGACCGAGTTCGGCTCCGCGCCAATTACGGCCTGCCGCCACTCGGGTGATTCCACCGTAACTGTCTGCGGAGTACCAGAAGTCGTGAAGCGGTCGCCCTGATATGAAGCGAAGAAGAACAGCTTGTCTTTGATGATGGCGCCACCGAATGTGCCTCCGAACTGATTGAAACGAAGTGGTGGCTTCGGTGTGCTCGACTGGTTCAAAAAGTAGTAGTTGGCGTCGAACTTGTCATTGCGCAGGTATTCCCATACGCTGCCGTGATAGGAGTTAGTGCCAGACTTGGTAACGAGGTTGTTTACGCTGCCCGCGCTGTTTCCGTACTGGGCTGACATGTTCAGCTGAAGCTGCTGGAACTCTTGCACGGTGTCTTCAATTGGCGTGTTGTTCACGCCGCCGCTCAAGCCTTTGTTGGCGACACCATTGATCAGAAATCCGTTGAAGTCTTCGCGGAGACCATTGACGACGGTGCCGTGGCCATTCTCAAAATCAACGCCGTTCACGTTGACTGCACCGGGAGCGAGTTGCATCAGGTCGTATACGTTGCGCCCGTTAAGAGGCAGGTTTTCAATTTGCGTGGTGGAAATCGTCGTTGCGAGTTTTGCCTCTTCTGTATTGACTTGCGAAGTCTCGCCGGTGACTTCGACGACTTCACGAGTTTGACCGAGCACCATTTTGGCGTCGACGTGGGCCGTGGAGCCGGCGTTGAGCGTAACGCCGACATCTTCGAATCTTTTGAAACCAGCCGCTTCCACGCTGATCTTGTACACACCCGGAGGGAGTTCGGATGCGAGATAACCGCCGGTGGAGTTCGTTGTGGCGGTGACGGCCAGACCAGTTCCCGCGTTGGTGATGGTCACCTTGGCATTGGGAACGGCAGCGCCGGAAGGATCGGTCACGGTGCCGGCGAACTGGCCGTTTTGAATCTGGGCAAAAGACGTTAGCGCAAACAAGAAGACAACCACGCAAATCAGGCAGAACCGCAGTTTGTTCATGGCTCCCTCACGCAACGACAAGATTTCAGTGCCGTAAATACCCGAGCGACCGCCGAGGAGGAAACAGAAACATCCCTCCGTGAAATGTGCGGCATTGTGCGCCTGCCATACAACCACTGTCAAGAAATGTTTATGGCGAGTAATAAAAAGGAATTAGAGAAAGGAAACGGCGCTGATAGTGCTGGGCTTAGCGCGGCGGCCAGGGGTTGCGCTCCTGCCTCAGCTGAGGCCGAAAGGGCTTTGTAATCAATCAGTTGAATGAGCTCTGGAAGCCTTCGGACGTGCAATCAGGAGTCTGGCGCGATTCGTCAAGGCTTGAGCTAACGATAATTCCGGTTGGGTGGAATCGAAACTTTGGCTAGGGTGGACCGGCTTGAAGCCGCGCCCTTTCAAGACAATTGTCAGGCAAGGCCTAGTGGCGGGCGCCAACTGAGGGCGCAGGTCGACTGGCGGTGATTCCCTTGCCTTCCTGGATAGTTATTTCTTGATCCGCAGCGGTGGCGCCGATGTGATCCACGGCGCCGGAGGGCCAACGGACTTCGATTGCGTCCACCTTATTTGAGTTGCCGAGACCGAAGTGGAGGCGGGGATCGCTAGCGGATGCGAAGCTGGCATTGGCACGAACTTCGGCGACTTGAGTGAGGCTACCGGTTTTCACTCGCACTATCGCGCCGAAGCCGTCGCGGTTCGACTTCACGCCGATGGTCTTGATCCGCAACCAATGACCAGGTGCCGCGGTTTTATTCTTGAGAAAAATCGGAGGGCCGTCAAGTTGGGTCAACAGTAAATCTTCGTGGCCATCGTTGAAGAAGTCTGCGGTTACGGCGCCGCGGGCAACATAGCGCTTGCTGAATGCCGATCCAGAGTGCGTGGCGATCTCTTCGAATTTTCTGTTTCTTAGGTTGTGAAAAAGAAACGGACGTTCGGCATACGTGACTCCGAAAGAGTGCTGGTCAACTTGCGGATTCACGTGGCCGTTGGCCACGAAGATGTCTTTCCAGCCGTCATTGTCGATGTCGAGAAACTTGGCGCCGAAACCGAGATACGGAACACTGACGGGACCGAAGCCGGACGGTCCAGCCATGTCGGTGAATTGTCCTTTGTGGTCGTTGTGGTAGAGGTTGTTGCTGTCGTCAGAGAAGTTGTTCTTGATGATGTCGGGCCAGCCATCATTGTCGTAGTCGGCGGAGTCGACTCCCATGCCTGCCTGCTCGCGTCCGTCGCCGCTGTACGCGACGCCAGCCTGAGCGCCGACTTCGGTGAAGCCTCCTTTGCAATCGCCGTGATAAAGCATGCTGGGTGTGGAGTCGTCGGCAACGTAGAGATCGAGGCAGCCATCGAGATCGTAGTCGAGCCACATGACGCCGAGTCCGTAGTAGGAGCCGGGATCGATGTTGAGTTTCTCAGTGACGTCGGTAAAAGTGCCATCACCGTTGTTGTGGTAGAGGCGATCGCGTCCGCCTTTTAATCCACGAGGGCCGCAGGAGACGGCGATGCCGCGGTAAGTGCAGAAGGGATTCGCTCCGAAAGCGGGCAGGTGATTGAGGTCGAGGTCGACGTAGTTGTCGACATAGAGATCGAGGTTTCCGTCGTTGTCGTAGTCGCCGAAGGCGGCGCTGGTACCCCAGCGCCCGGTGTTGCCGACGCCGGCTTTGGCGGTGACGTCGGTGAAAGTGCCGTCGCCATTGTTGCGGTAGAGGACGGCGCCGTCCAGATAAGTGATGTAGAGATCTTCATTACCGTCGTTGTCGTAGTCGCCGACGGCGGCGCCGAATCCCCAGCCGCAGTGATTGATTCCGGATTTCGCGGTGACGTCGGTGAAAGTGCCGTCATGATTGTTGCGGTAGAGTTTGCCGGGATGGCACTTGGCAGCTTTGAGGTCCTCGACGGTGGATCCGTTGACGAAGAAGATGTCCATCCATCCGTCGTTGTCGTAGTCGAAAACGGCAACGCCGCCGCACATGGACTCCATGATGTAGCGCTTTTCGGGTCCGCCACAGGTGAGATGGAAATCGATTCCTGCGGCCTTTGTGACGTCGACGAAGGAAAACTTGTCGGCGGTTGTGGAAGCCGGTTGCTGTTTTTTGGCTGTGGCGTGTCCGGGGGGAGCGGCGCTGTGTTGAGCCAGAGCGGGTGGTAGATGGGTAGCAGCGAACATCAAGGCCGTATAGATTGCCCGCGAAAAGAATGCCTTCATTGCATGGACCCGGACGCCATGCCTCCGGTGACCGGCAACGCTTTCTGGAGGATGGAGAATGTCTCGAGTTCCTGCTTCGCCTCTTCTTTTCTGCCGCACTTATCGAGGGCGCGGGCAAGTTGATAGTGCGGGCTGGGATCGGATGGCTTCAATTCGATGGCACGACGGAGCGGCGGCATGGCTCCTTCCGCGTCTCCCTGCAGGAAGTGAGCCTTGCCGAGATCGTAGAATGCGTCGCCGTTCTTGGGATCGATCTCCGTCGCCTTCTGCAGATGCTCTATCGCAATCGCGTAGTTGCCCGCCTCCACCTGACGACGTCCGAGTTGATAAAGGACCAGCGGATTGTTCGGGGAGCGCTGAAGTTCCTTTTCGTACTCAGCGACGGCATCGGCATTTCGGCCCAAGCTCGCATAGGCGAAACCGAGGTGATAGTGGCCGAGCGGAACCTCGGGATCGAGACGAAGCGCGGTTTGAAATTGCTCCACGGCTTCTGTAGTGCGGTTCGTATTCTGATAGGCGCGCCCGAGAAGCACATGCGGCAAGGCGGCTTTGGGATCGAGCTTGAGGGCTCTTTCGAGTTCGTTGGCCGCGTCCGGATATTTCGAATCAGAGAGAAGGACCAGGGCCGTGTCGAAGTGAATGTCGTAGCTGGCGGGTTTTAGAGCGGCGGCACTTTGCAGTGACGCGAGAGCATCTGAATTCCGCGACTCCTTGAAATAGACCAATCCCAAATAATGTTGGAGTTCGGCGTCCTTGGGCCAGCGCGCGACTGCAGATTGGCCGAGTTCCTCGGCCTGCTTGAGGCGACCTAATTGAAGATAAGAGAGCAGGAGTCCACGGCTGGCTGGGAGACTGTCAGAGGATGCCTGGCGGGCTTGTTCAAAAAAGGCGGCTGCCTGGGAAAAGTCTGCCGCGTCGAGAGCCCGTTGGCCGTCGCGGAGGAGACTCGGAGTTTTTTGGTCCTGCGGAAACACGGGCAAGCAAAGCTGCAAAAGAAAAAACAGGACTGCCAGTACTCGTGTCCCGCTTACGCCGCGGCTTCCTGACTCGACAAAAACCGGTTGCATCCCAGTGGCAATGATAATACCGTTGGAACCCTGATGGCGGTCTGATTACAGGGGCAGGAGGGAGAATTATGCGGAGTCGTCTGTCGTTAGCGGGTATGGCGCGGCGAGGTGTTGTGGTGTTTTTGTCGACAGTCGCCGTCTCGCAACAGTCGCAGCCGGGCGCATCCAATGTTCCCCCTCCCACGATACGAGTGACCACCCACATGGTTTTGGTGGACGCAGTGGTGACCGATAAACAAGGCAAGCCGATCCCCGGATTGCATCCAGAAGATTTTGTAGTCGAAGAAAACGGAAAAGCGCAGAAAATCGCGAGCCTGACGACGGCGGCGGAAAGCGTTCCCGCTGCAGGCGCAGCGTTACCACCGGGAATCTATTCGAACGAACCGCAGTACCGTTCACCCGGCAGGCCGATCACGGTGATGTTGCTGGATGCAGTGAACACGCCATTCACCGATCAGGCATACGCGCGACGGCAGATGCTGGCCTTTGTGAGAGATCAGTTTAAGCCCGCCGATCGCATGGCCGTTTTTACGCTGACTGGACCGCTGAACATGTTGCAAGATTTCACCACCGATCCGCAGATCCTGTACACGGCTCTGCAGCGATTCAAGCCGCAAACGCAGGCATTTCAAGGGGGTGGCGCACCGCCTGTCAGTAACGAGGGAGGTCCAGCAACTACATCCTCAATAATTACGAGTCTCGATGCCAGCACACCCCCGCCAAGCGACAGCGGCGGAAACCCGGGAGGCTTGGGCACGACCGGAGCCGCAAGCGCGGCTATGATCACAAGCGCCCAACAAGCCCTGCAATCGTTCGAGGGCGCGCAGATCGCCTACGCCAAGGATCAGTTCGCCATTGTGACACTCAACGCTCTCAACAGCCTGGCTCGCATTCTGGGCGGAATCCCGGGACGGAAGAATCTGATTTGGGTCACCGGTGATCTTCCGTTTTCGTTCATTCCAGAAAACCGGGTCATGACCGATGCCGAACTAGCGGAGGATTTGCCCAGTCTGGATACGCGGCGGGTGGGTGAACACTCTGCGGGTAACTATGCCGAAACATTCCGGCAGGCTCACGCGGAGGAAATCCGGGAAGTGTCCGCACGCCTGTCCAGCGCGCAGGTGGCAGTGTATCCGGTGGACGCCAGAGGACTGTCGATTTCCACGGACACCGACTCGCAAGAGACGATGCGCGAAATGGCGCGCGAAACGGGCGGCCGCGCCTACGTAAATCAGAATGAGATCAAGATGGGAGTGGAGCGGGCGTTCGATGACGAATTAGCCGCCTACACCATTGGTTATTATCCCGAGAACAAGAAGTACGATGGCAAGTATCGTTCGATTAAAGTCAAAGTGAAGCGGGACGGTGTGGAGATCCACAGCCGTCAGGGTTACTACGCCATCGATCCAACCCAAACCAAAGGCTACAACCCGAAGCAAGAGGCGCTGGCCGCACTCGGAGAATCTCTACCTTCCACCTGGGTATCGTTTAAAGCACAAGTCAAACCTGCGTCAGCAAACTCGGTTCCGGGAAAGCTTGGCGTGACCTTTCTTGTCGACGCGAAGACTCTTTCTGCGGAAGATGCTTCCGGAGGAAAAAGGCTGAATGTCGACTTCTACGTCAACATTTACTCCGGCGGGAAGATCGTTGCAACCGGGGGCAAGAAGATCGACCAGGTTTTCGATGCGAATACCTACCAGCAAATCCTGCAGAATGGCCTCGCAACCCACCTAGACATTGATCCGCAGAAGGGACAACTGAGGCTCGCAGTACAGGACGCTCGCACCGGTCTGGTCGGAACGATTACCGCTCCCGCGCCGTAGATCGTCATCACACTGCAGGCAATAAGCTGAACACTACGCCGATTCCGTGGCATTCAAGGGGAACCTCATCCACGCATTGCTTGCGCTCGAAGTCATAAAGAGCGAGGTGTGTGGGGCGATGGATTTCCTCATAGTTGCCGCCGCTCCTTATCCATGCGAGGTTCTCGCGGAACTTTGTAGGGCGGACGCGGGTGAATCCTGCCCAGGCAAAGCGGTCGTCGAGCGGCAAGACGCCGCGGCACCATCCGAGGATTTGTTCTCGAGGGCCGCTCATTTCCGTAAGATCGTGGATCTGCTCGATCTGCAGGCTCTTCTGATTTACCCGAATAACCTTGCCATCCACGGTCGTGAAGTAGATTGAGTCGCGAAAAACATAGCCGTCATGCGGGCGTTGAACACCAATGTCGATGCGACGCCCGGGACGTGTCAACGAGATTGCATCCCGCTGTTCGAAGCGGGTTGCCCAGATTTCGTCGTCCAGCAGGAAGACATGGTTGGGATGAGCACGATGCGGCTTGGTCGAAGCAACCTTCCGATAGTCGATATCGCGGGAGAAACGAGTCCATGGATCTTCGCCCAACACATTCCACTCGCGCAAAACTTTTCCGTCGAGCGTCACTTCCACGACCATCTCCAGGCCCGTGGTAACGACAAGAAGAGTGTTCTCGCAGCTCAAACAAACGTGATGAAGATCGTTGAAACAGGGCAGAGAGATGTAATGCAACAATTCGAATCCGGGAAGCGCGTAAACCAAGACCTCGGTGGAAGTACAGGCGTACAGCCTGCCATCGGCGATCGAGGCCGACTTGAATAAAATTGCCGGAAGATCGTCGGAGCAGACTTCTGACGGAGAAATATATTCGATGCAGGTTCGAGACTTCTTGCTTTCAGGATCAAATTCGAGGATGACGGCTTTCTGAGACGACTGCCACTCCATTAATTTACGAAAAACGGATTGCCGAAGCTCCCCACCCGTAACATAAATTCCATTCATTCGGTCTTTTGACTTTCCTGCTGCCCCACTCTTCGCACTGCCGAAAATGCTTTGATACCTAGAGTAGAAGAACCGTTGTCGGGAAACAACGGGAGAGAGTGGCAACCGTACAGCCAGCTGGGATTGATCAGGCTATGGCCGGAAGTTGTTCTTTCCTCGAATACCGTCTCAGACTAGCCGTGAACTTTCTGGACCTGAAAGGGTCGACTGGTGACGGACTGGGGACGATCGCCATAGTGCGCGATTGCGCGGCCTCGTATCAAGGAGCGCTCATACTTCAGGCGGATTAAGCTTGGAACGAGCGAAGCTAGTGTATACAAGAGTCAGGAGTTTGCGATTTCGGATACGGTCCTAAAAAGCGATCGCGGCTTCACTTTGACATTCTCAGAAAATGTATTTAATGTTCCGAGCGTTAACGTTTACGCACATGCAGCTGCCTGAGTGTATTTCACTTTCCGAGGCGTTCGGATGTAACGCTGATACACACGGAAAATGGACGGAATGAATCCTGCTTCCTTGATTTTGAGCACTTCCACCCTTGTCCATCTGTCGCCGGTCGATCTCGTTATCATCGTGTTCTACTTTGTGCTGGTGCTGGCGATTGGCCTTTATCTCAAGGGGCGCGCCAACACGGGTGAGGATTTCTTTCTCGCCGGCCGCGAGATGACGGCGTGGATCGCCGGCCTGAGTTTCTTGTCGGCCAACCTGGGCTCGCTCGAACTGATGGGCTGGGCTGCATCGTCGTATCAGTACGGGATCCTTGCGGCGCATTGGTATTGGATTGGAGCCATCCCGGCCATGGTGTTCCTCGGCCTGGTGATGATGCCGTTCTATTACATTTCCAAGACGCACTCGGTGCCGGGGTACTTGAAGCTGCGCTTCGGCGAACCGAGCCGGACGTTGTCGTCGATTTCGTTCGCCTTCATGACAGTGCTGATGAGTGGCATCAATATGTATTCGATGGCGCTGGTGATGAAGGTCATTCTGGGATGGGACATTCACTTCAGCATCTGGGTATCCTCGATCACGGTTGCGATTTATGTTGCCTTGGGCGGCTTGCGGTCCGCGATATTCAATGAAGTTCTACAGTTTGTATTGATCTGGGCGGGTGCATTGCTGATACCCGTCATGGGATTGATTGAAGCGGGCGGGATGAGCGGCCTGCGCGCGCGCGTGATTCAGAATGCCGGCGAAGCCTACACGCACATGTGGGGCACGATGGGATCGGCAGACGCGAATCCGATGGGGATTCACTGGACTGGCATTGTGTTTGGCCTGGGCGCGGTGATTTCGATGGGCTACTGGACGACAGACTTCCTTGTCGTGCAGCGCGTGTTGTCGGCGCATAATCTGCGCGCGGCCAAGATGGCTCCCATCATCGGTGCAGCTTTCAAGATGTGCGTCCCATTCATTGTGATTCTTCCCGGATTGCTGGGATGGGCGGTCCTTCCTTTCAAGCTGACTGGGGAAGATGTCGCGGCTGCCACTGGCGGACACAGTTACAACGAAGTCTTGCCGCTGATGCTGGCGCGTTATTGCGGTCCGGGTTTGCTTGGGTTGGGAGTCACAGCGCTCATCGCCGGATTCATGTCGGGGATGGCGGGCAATGTGAGCGCATTTGCCACGGTATGGACGTACGACATCTATGGCGCCTTGATCCACAAGAATGGCACTGACAAGCAGTACGTAAGCATGGGACGCTGGTGCACGATCGTGGGCGTCATCATCAGCATTGGCACAGCGTATCTGGTGATGCACTTCCACAGCATCATGGATTATGTGCAAGCGCTGTTCAGCTTCTTCATCGCGCCTCTGTTTGGGACAGTGATCCTGGGCATGCTTTGGAAACGGGCCACCAAGGCGGGCGGGTTTTGGGGATTGTTGTCGGGGACACTTTCTTCCGTTGGCATGTGGGCTTGGGTGAAGGTTGATCCTTCCGCGCTGCGCTACATCGCGATGTCACCGCACGCAAGAGACATGGCGGAGAACATGTATCGCGCACTGTGGTCTTGGCTGGTTTGCGTGATTGTCACGGTCGTCGTCAGTTATATGACTAAGCCACAGCCAGTCGAAGAATTGCGCGGACTCGTGTACGGTGCGACGGAAATCCCGCACGAAGAGCAAGTGGCGTGGTTCCATCGTCCGGTGTTCTGGGCGGTGGTGGTGCTGGTGATTTTCGTAATTTTGCAAATCATTTTCTGGTAGGACGGACTGATGAGCTCAGACACTGCGAAATCCGGCATGACGATCTCAATCTGGTTTTTCATTGGCATTTCATTGCTGGTCAACGGCGTCATTATCTTCGGGGCTGGCGTCTATGAGCTATTTCAGCCTCCTCCGGCGGATGCCCGCGTAGTGCTCTTCCAGTACCATGCGGGCGTGTGGTGGGGAGCGGTGCTGGCGGTGCTGGGGGCCTTCTATTGCTGGCACTTCGCGCCGTCGCGAACCAAGCATTGAAGCGTCACGCCGCAAGAACTCGCCGGGGTATTGATTTCTATCACGCCCATCTGTGACTCCCGTCACTGAGCACAATTCCGGAACAAGAGATAAACACTGCATTCGATTGGCTGGACTGACCAGCAGACCGCTGGTTGAGAAGGAGGCGTCGGCAGACTACCCGGGAGATCGTACGCTCGCTCGCACGTTCATATCGTAATTTATAGACATTCCCGAATAGAGGATCTCTCGGCAGTTCCCCGACACCTTCATCCCCGCCGATCGAATTAAGGCCCGAAAAAGAAAAACAACGTTGTGTCGTGGCTGCACTGCGAGCCACGACTGCGCGGAGTTGTTGTCTCGAAAAGCAGTGAACGCTCGCGTTTGCTGATGCCATGTTGCGGGGGAGACTGTCCATGAAGACAGGCGAGAAAGATACGATTGCGGCACATCTGAAGAAGAGTGGAGTGTCGCGGCGCAGTTTTTTACAACTCTGTTCCACGCTGGTCGTTGCCGCACCGGTCGGGCTCAGTCTGACGAGCAGGACGGCGGCGCAGGTGGCGAGGATCGTCGGCAAAACCCGGCGGCCGTCGGTCATCTGGCTGCACTTCCAGGACTGCACGGGATGCACGGAAACTCTGCTGCGGACCACGGCTCCTGACGTCGCGCACCTCATCCTGGACGTGATCTCGCTCGACTATCACGAGACGCTGATGGCGGCTTCGGGCGCGCAGGCAGAAGCGGCACTGAAATCGGCGATCGAAGAGAATGCCGGCAAGTTCGTGCTGGTGGTCGAAGGCGCAATTCCCGCCAAAGACGATGGCATCTACATGGAACTCGGGGGGAAGCCCGCCATTCAGGTCATCAAGGAGGTTGCGAGCCAGGCTGCGGCGGTGATCGCAATGGGCTCCTGCGCTTCGTGGGGCGGAGTACCGTCAGCGGATCCGAATCCCACAGGTGCGACCGGCGTGGACTCAGTGATCTCTGGCAAGCCGATTGTGAATCTGCCCGGATGCCCTCCCAATCCGTACAACTTGCTCGCCGTGGTCCTCGAATACGTGACGATGGGCAAGCTGCCGCAGATGGACCAATTCAACCGTCCGAGATTCGCGTACGAGCGCGTGATTCACGAGAATTGTCCGCGACGTGCGCACTTCGACGCGGGACGCTTCGCGGCAGCATTCGGCGATGAAGGGCACCGGAAAGGCTGGTGCCTGTACAAGATGGGCTGCAAGGGCCCGGTGACGCACGCGGCCTGCTCTACGCGGCACTTTAACGAAATTCCCGGCGTGTGGCCGATCGGCTTGGGAATTCCGTGTATGGGCTGCACCGAAAAAGGCGTGGTGTGGCAGATGGGAACCTTCCAGACGGTCCCGATTCATCTGGCGACTCCTCCTGATACCTATCCACCGATTTACAGCACGGCAGGAAAGCTGAAAGTCGGCGCTGCTGGAGTGGTCGGCGCGATTGCGGGAGCAGTCGGCGGCGCAGCGTGGGTCGCGTCCCAGCGATTCCAGAGCAGCACCGAAGCCGGAGTCGCGCGCGTGGCCACCGACATTGCGCACGCAGAGAAACTCAAAGCCAAAGAAACAGCGAAGAAAGAGGGCTGACGTGTCGATCACTCGGCGACAACTGATCACAGGCATAGCGAAAGTCGGAGTGCCGGCTGCTGTGGCGGTCACCGTCGGCACGGAAGCGCTCAA
>Ga0335071_10006793_pt1 | contig 11807 bp, 12 predicted proteins | sample Lox_Sample_15_FD_206724 | JGI IMG/M metagenome (GOLD analysis project Ga0335071, IMG submission 206724) | Soil microbial communities from Loxahatchee National Wildlife Refuge, Florida, United States - Lox_Sample_1.5 | ecosystem: Environmental > Terrestrial > Soil > Wetlands | place: USA...
CTCGTCTTCGTCGCGAGTACGGACCTGTTTCTGCGCGCCGGTCATCCCCAGCGGCACGCTCTGCGCCAGAGCCACACCGCGCACGCCCGGCAGAGCCTTCACGCGGTCCAATAATTCTCTATAAAACGAACGGCCGCGCGTTTCGTCGTCGCCCTGCTGCGCAGGGTCGAACGTTACTACCGAAATGTCACTCGTCCGGTATCCTAAATCGACGCGTTGCGCCGTGCGCAGTCCCATCCATAGCGAGGCGCCGCAGGTTGTTAGGGCGGTCGCCAGCGCGACCCCGGCCATTGGCAGAAGAGTTCGGGCGCGGCCCTTTGCGCTCCAGTCGCGGGATTTCAGGGAATTCCAAGTATCGATACGCGAAAGGACGAACGTTTGCGGCGTCAGACCGCAAATCAGCACAGCCATGGCCGCCGCACCCAGCGCGGCGGCGAACACTCTTCCATCGATACGCGCGCCGAGGGAGAGGGAAAAGTCGCTCGGCAGCGCGATCGATCGCCGCAGAGCCTCCACCATCAACCAGGCAAACGGCAACGCCAGCGCGCAGCCAAGAACCGCAATCCCTCCGGCGTCGAGGAGCGCTTCGCGGAGCAGTCTCGTCCGGCTCGCGCCCAGGGCCATTTTCGTAGCTGTGTCACGCACACGGGCCTCGCCGCGGATCAGCAATGCGCCGCAGGCGTTGGTGCAGGCGACAGCCAGGATCAGCGCCCCCAGCGATCCGAGCAGCGCCGCCAGCGGCGTCATCATCTTGTCCGTGCGCCGGTGCGCCGTAAGTTCATCCAGCGCCACCGCTCGCCGTCCGCGGTTCGATTGCGGATGCTCCCGCTCTAGCCGCAAGGCAATGGCGGCGATTTCCGGCGCGGCGCTGGCCCCTCGGACGTACACCGTGAGGAACCGTCTCGACCGGTCTCCTAGAATCTTCCCGTCGCCATAGGAGCGGATCGGAATATAGAAATCTTCGTGCAAAAAACGGTCGAGCCCGAAGTGCTTGGGGGCGACGCCGATGATAGTGTACAGTTTGCCCGCCACCCGCAGAGTTTTTCCCACGTCTTCGGAGGCGCCATGCGCCAGCACCGCGACGTTCGCGCGCTCGTCCCGGGTCGAAAAGACCCTGCCGAAACGCGCTCCCACACCGAGTACGTGGAAGTAGTCCGGCGTTACCGCCAACGCGAGTTGCGTCCGCACCGGATCGCCCGCGGCGACCGGGATCAGGCACTGCGCGACCGCACCTCGCACCGAGCTCGCCTTGCGGAAGTCTTCAAAATCGGGATAGGAGACGAATCCGAACGGCTGCTCTGCCGACGCGGTGAATACACGCAGGATCTCCTCAGGCCGCGCGACCGGCAGCGGCCTCAGCAGGACGGCGTCGACAATGCTCGCGAGGGCCGAGGCCAGGCCGATTCCCAGGGTCAGTGAAAGGACAGCAAAGGTGCGCATCGCGCCCCATGGTAGCCCCCGGTTTTTGGTTCCGCGCTCAGGTAAACTTGTCTCCACCGCTATGCGTATCGCCACAACTCTTCTGCTATCGCTCACTTACGTGTCTCAGGCCCAGGTTCCGGCCCAGGATTCGCGCAATGTGACTGTGATCGACTCGGATACCCATTTCGCCCCGCCCAGCTTCAAATCGCGCGCCGAATGGGAGGCGCGCGCGGCGCGCTTGCGCAAGCAGATCCAGTTCGCAGCCGGACTGCTGCCCATGCCCGAAAAGGCTCCCATCAACGCGCAGGTTTTCGGGCGCCTTGAGCGCAAAGGTTACACCGTCGAAAAAGTCCTTCTCGAAACGATGCCCGGATTTTATCTCGGAGGAAACTTGTATCGCCCTGCCGGCCGCAGCACGCCGTTTCCCGCCATCGTTTCGCCGCACGGGCACTGGGCTTATGGGCGCCTGGAAAACTCCGCTACCGGCTCAATTCCCGCCCGGTGTATCAATCTCGCGCGTCAGGGCTACGTCGTTTTTTCCTACGACATGATCGGCTACGACGACACGATGCAGATGCCCCACGTAGCCACCGGAAAGCGCGAGCAACTGTGGGGATTCGGGCTGCTCGGCATGCAGTTGTGGGATTCGATCCGCGCGGTAGACTTTTTGGAATCCCTGCCGGATGTCGATCGCGAGCGCATCGGAGCGACCGGCGCCTCGGGCGGCGCGACGCAGATCCTGATGTTGCAGGCGATCGATCCGCGCATCAAGTTTTCCGCGCCGGTAAACATGATCTCGTCGATATATCAGGGCGGGTCGCCGTGCGAAAACGCGCCTCTGCTGCGCATCGGGACAAATAACATGGAACTCGCGGCGCTGATGGCTCCGCGGCCGATGTTGATGGTTTCCACCACGCAGGATTGGACGAAGAACACGCCACAGATCGAATATCCGGCCATGAAAGCGATGTATCGCCTCTATGACAAGGAGGCAAACGTTGAAACGATTCAGATCGATGCGCCGCACAACTACAATCGTGACAGCCGCGAGGCGGTCTACCGCTTCTTCGCCAAGACAGTACTCGGCGGCGATCCGCAGTCGCCCGATTTCGCTGAAAAAGGCTTCACGCCGGAAAAACCGAACGATTTGATGGTTCTGTTCGATCGCACGCTGCCGAAGAACGCGCTGACCTATGCGCAATTGGTGGAGCAATGGATCACCAATGCGCAAAGGCAGAACACGGACGCGCCGGACAAGGAGCGCCTGATGCTCGCGCTGGCGGCAGAGTGGCCGGAGAAAGTGTTCGATCAGAGCAATGGTGGGAATATCGTGTTGTCGCGCGGGACGGATCGCGTCGTGGGCGCGCTGCATGAGGGCGCGAAGCCCGCGACGCTCCTGGTCGACGCTGACAATCCCGATGCCCTGCAGGCGTCTCTAAAAATCAACGTTTTTCAGACCGGCTCGTCCGTCGCGCCGCGCGACCGCAGCCACCCGATGTTTCTGACGTTCAACAAGACCGACGACGCGGAGCGCGTGCAGGACATCCTGACGGCACTTCGGTGGCTGAATCAGGATTCGACGAAACTGGTCTGCCGCGGCAAGGCGTCGATCTGGTGCACGCTGGCCGCAGCCGTCAGCCCGAAGAAAGTGCAGCTCGATGCGCCCGTTCCGCCGCTATTCAAGGGATCGGATCAGGATTGGATCGACTACATGTTCATCCCGTCGATCCAGCGCGCGGGAGGGTGGCCTGCGGTGCTAAAGCTCGCGCGGTGACGTATTCTGAAGAGTGAAGGAGATGCCGATGGCTGATCTAGACTGGTCTAAGTGTCCTGCAGTGGAGAGCGTTCCTGGAAAGCGGAGCGGAGCGTGGGTTTTTCGCGACACACGGACCCCGGTTTCGACGGTTTTTGAGAATCTTCAGGATATGAGCATTGATGAGCTTATCGAGGAGTTCGGCGTCACGCGAGAGCAGGTGGAAGCCGTACTCCGGTTCGCCGCTCAAAGCGCAGAAGCGCCGGCACTGAGCAGGTAATGTTGGTTTTGTTCGATAATGGAACGCCACGTACGCTGGCTCGATACCTCATCGAACACCATACCGTTACAGAGGCACGCGCCCGGGGTTGGCAAGAGTTGGGTAACGGCGAGTTGTTAGCTCAGGCTGAGGCTGCTGGCTTCGAGGTACTCGTCACGACCGACAAGAACCTCCGATATCAGCAGAATCTAGCGCGCCGGAAGATCGCTCTCGTGATCTTGGGCCAGGGACGATGGTCGCTGATTCGGCCCTATATAGCTCAAATTGCCGCGGCGGTGAGTGCCGCCGAGCCCGGTAGTTTCGTGGAAATTGAAATTCCTTATTCTTGACGCTTACAGCCCAGTTAGCGCGGCCACGATGACAGGTGTGGTCGTCGGTGCTTGCGATCCCGATTCCGGTTCCACCGAGACGGCCACTGCGCCCATGCTCGACAGGTCCACCGGCCCCGATAGGATATGCATCGCCGTCCCGCCCTCGGCCTGGAATAACCCGGCCGGACGCGGCGACCCTCCCTTGGGAATCACCCACATCTGATACGCCTTGCCCGGCTGAGCCGGCGGCAGGTTCGATGCGATCAGCAGCACGCCCAGCTTCGGATGCAGGAACACGTTGCCATGTGGCGGCAAAGCCTGGCCCTTGCCGAAGCTGACGGGCTGCGTGACCGGGTCGTCCAGAAAACTCAGCGCCTGCAGCAGGCGGTCGCGCTGGGCGCTCACCTGAATCAGCGTGCGCCGCACCTGCGCCAGTTCCGACGCGCGGGATCGTTCCTGCACGCTCAACCACAGGGCAATCATCAGCATGGACGCGGCGGCGAGCGCCCCCAGCCAGCCCCAGCTCATGCGATGCACGCCGGCGCCGGACAGCACCCGCCGCTTCAGCCTTGCAGGGGGAACCACGTCGGGCGCCATGCTCATCACCATGGCGTTCATCGCCAGGGCATTCTTCAGCGCTGCCTCGCATCCGGCGCAGCCTTCGCGCAGATGGGCGTCGACCTCGGCCATTTCCGCCGGATCGAGCGCGCCTAGCGCGTACAACTCGAATTCCTCGCTAAAATCCTGGCAACGGCTCATGCGGTTGCTTCCCCGGCGATCTCGTCGCGCAGCGCCTTCAGTGCCCCGCGCACCCAAGTTTTGACCGTACCGAGCGGCTGCTGCATCCGCTCCGCCATTTCCGACTGCGACAGGCCCTCGTAATACGCCAGCTCGATCACTTGCTTCTGCGTGGGCGTCAGCTTTTCAAACGCGGCCTTCAGCGCGCGCGCCCGGTCGAGGGACAGCGTGCCGTCGTCGAAGCCGGAAAACGCCGCGGGCCGCTCAAGGCGATCCAGTTCCAGCGCGCCAGCCGACATTCTGCCGTCGGTGGAGCGGAGGTAATCGATGGCGCGATTGCGAGCCACGGCCATCACCCACGGCCCCAGCGAGCCTCGCTGCCCATCGAAGGATTGAATCCGGTTCCAAACGCGCAAAAACGTCTCCTGCACCAGATCCTCGGCCGCTCCGCTGTCGCGAACAATCCGGTAGATGAGCGAGTAGGCGACCCGTCCATAACGGTCGTATAAATCGGACATAGCCCTCGGGTCGCGAGCTTTCAAGCGCCTGGCTAAATCGCCGTCATTCTTGAAGCGCAACGAGACCTGCAACAAGCCGTAGGCGAACCCCAGCGGCAGCAGTTTCCAGAACATAGCGGGCGCATCGGGCGCCTCAAATAGTGTATACGCAACGGGAAGGCGGGCGGATTCGGCCTAAGAGTGAGCACGATCCCCGCACTCACGTGCGGGGTTACGCGGAACGCGGCGCGGCGGCGCTCCTGTGCGGGTGGCTGAGTGCGCCGATCCATTTCTCGAACTCCTCGGCGGCGGGCTCCCAGGCGTCGCGGAAGGCTCGAGTCCTTCTCTTTCTCCGCCGTTTCAGGGCTTGGATCAGTTCTGTGCCGGCGCCCAACTCCTGAAGAAGCCTTTGGGATGCGGCGCAGTCAATGATCTCGCCGAGCAGCGTTTGGGTGGCCTTGAGTTGCTCCAGCCACTGGTCCGCGGCGGGTCCATAGCAACCGGCGAACAGCTCCAGCGTGTAGCGAAACTTCTTGGCCGCCAGGCGGAATTTGTGCAGGTGCTTTGCCGACGCCTTGGGTCCCCCCGCGCGGTGGCCTTCCCGCAGGAACTCTCTTGCCAGACGAGGCAGCGTGCGGCGCGCGGCCTGCTCCACCGTAGCCGAGCCGCCCGCCTTTCGGAGCGGAATCGAAACCTTGCGCGAGGGCCACTCGCGGCACAGAGCCGCCAGGTTGTTTCGCGCCGCGGCTCTGCGAGCTCGAAGTTTGGCAGACACCGCCGGAGCATCCTCGGCCTTCGACCCGGCGATCAACTCGAGCGCGATGTCGCAGTCGCGCACCGCTCCCGCCTGCGTCATGATTTTCTTCAACGGGCGGCGAATTTCCGGGCACGGTTTGGGAAGCGCCTGCCGCAAGCGCCGGATGGCGACGCGCAGGTGGTGAACCGCGCGCGGCGAGCGCGCCGCGGCGCCCATATGGCTCGAGAGGAGCTCCAGCAGGCGGCTGGCTTGGGCGTCGGAAAACCTGGAGAAGTCCATCCGTTGACCCCGATGCGCACCAATTATACCGTTTGCGCAAATTCTGGGATAATGCTATCTGGTGTCCCGCTTCAAAGAATTGGAGTCGCAGCTCGAACATACGGAACAGCAGCTCCGTCTCCTCCAGAAAATATCCCGTTTCATGGTCGGCGACCTCAGCCCCGCGGAGTCTTTTCAGGGCGTCGTCGATCTGGTGGTCGAGTTCATGGAGTGCGATTCGTGCCTGCTCTACCTGCTCGACGGCGAGGAACTGGTGCTGTGGGCGTCGCACAATCCCCGTCCCGATACCATCGGAAAGGTTCGGCTGAAGCTCGGCGAAGGACTGACGGGCTGGGTGGCGCGCGAGCGCCGTCTGCTGTCGATTTCCCGGGAGGCGTTCACCGATCCGCGGTTCAAGTTGTTCACCGATCTGCCGGAGGATACGTTTGAGGCGTTCCTGTCCGCCCCGGTAATCGTGCGCAACCGTGTGGCCGGCGTCATCAATGTGCAGCATCGCCAGCCGCATTTCCACACCGGGGGCGAAATGGAACTGCTGACGACGGTCGGCGAGCAGGTTGGGTGCCTGGCTGCGCTGGCGCTGGTGGATCCTGCCCGGCTGCGGGCCGCCCGGGTGATGGATCTGATCATGGCCCCCAGAAGCTAATGAAAACTATTTTTCTTTTTTGTGTGGCCATTCTGCCGGCGGCTGCTCAGAAGTGGTCCACTCAGTATTTTTACGACGAATTAAGAAAGGAGCTGGAGATCACCGATCTCGCATTTCCCACCGCGCAGACGGGAATCGCCGTGGGCGCGATTTACGACCTCGCGTCGGGCGGCGAGCGCCATATATCGATCCTCACCTCCGACGGCGGCGCGCATTGGACGCAGGCGCCGCTTCGCGAATATCCGCGCAGCGTCTTTTTCCTGAACGAAAAGCTCGGTTGGATGGTCACCGACAAGGCGCTGTGGGGCACGGTCGACTCCGGGAGGACTTGGAAGAAGCTCTGTGACCAGCTTAAGCCGGACAAGAAGCTGGAGCCGCCCACCATGATCGGGCTGCTGCTGCGCGTCTGGTTCCTCGACGAGAGCCGCGGCTTCGGCGTCGGATTGCAGAAGACCATCGTCGAGACAAAGGACGGGGGCCGCAGCTGGAGCCCGGTGGAGGCGGCCAAGAAACCGGAGGGGAATCCGGCCTTCACCGCCTATACGCACATTGTCTTCGCCAATTCGAAAAACGGAGTGATCTTCGGAGGCTCGCAACCGCCGCGCCGCGACGAAGGGATGCGAGGCTCGCTGCCGGCCTGGATGGATCCGGAGAGCGCCGCCAAGCGCAAAGCGATCCCATCGCTGACGCTGATGGCGGAGACCACCGACGGAGGCGCCACCTGGAGCGTAGTTTCCGTGCCGCTGCAAGGAATCGTCACGAGCGCGCGGATTACGGCGAAGGAAGGGCTGATCGTGATGGGATTCGACGAGTCCTTTCAGTGGCCTTCCGATGTTTACCGGCTGGCGGACCGCAAGACGGGACGTGTATTTCGGGACAAGTCTCCGCGCGTGATCGATGCGCTGTTGTTTAACGGCCCGCGCGCGTTCCTGGCCGGCGTCGAGCCCACCGGAAAGATGAACACCGCGCCGATCCCCGGAAAAGTGCGCATTCTGGAGAGCAGCGACTTTCAGACATGGACGGAAATGAAGGTCGACTATAAGGCCACGGGCCGCCAGGTGATCCTTGCTGGGCCCGATCCGGAGCATCTTTGGGTAGCCACGGACACGGGAAGGATCCTCCATTTGGTCGGCGGCAATAAACCTTAAAACAGTATTTCGATGTTGTGTTTTATCCACACAGAATTCACTGGCTGCTTCCTGTAACCGATTGATTTTAAGGGCGATATTTTTTGAGGGAAAACCCTTCTTTCTCTCTCTTTTAACTTGACTGTAATCGTACTTAAGTGCATCATGAACTTGGTTCCAAGAGGTTCGAAGGAAAGCGAGCCTGGCGGGAAGTAGCGGATCCGGAACGATGATCCGACGCGCAAAGTAATAAGTAATTATTCGAGCGTGGCGGGGAGCGAAGGAAGATCGGGCGACTCGCGAAGGCAGGCCTCAACGTTTGGAATCGGGCTGAGCGCAACGATCCGAAGGGATTGAGAAATCCTGACGGGGAGCAGAGGCTCGAAGACAGGCGATGAGTTCCGGAATTGGACCAGGCAACGGGCGGCGAGCACGGATCGCGCCCCGGAAGGACATAAAAAATCCGACCGGGGGCGGGAGTTCGACGCTGAACGGGCCAGGGAAGATTTCGGAATCGTTCCGAAGGTACAGGCCAGGAACGTTGACCCGACCGAGGGGGTTTGCCGCAAGGCAGATCGTCTTTGCCGGAGAGCGAAAGGCCGTATCGAGGGGCGGGTTTCTACCGGAACGGGACAGCGGACGCGCACCAGCGCTTCGATCCGAGGTCGGGTAAAACCGGCAGCGGGGAGTTAAGGGCCAACGTCACGCCGTTACCGGATGCCATGTTCTAGTCGTGCATGCCGGCTGGAGAACGAGCTGACTGACGGGTCACTTGGAACCATTCTTATTTTTCCGGGCGCGAACCGCGCCATCCCACTCAGAGTTCGCGTTTCGTGGATGCCGTCTCTTCCGTCGGCCTATTCTCCGGCCGCCAGGAATTCTTGTCCTTGCAAGGGCGGAAGCTGGCGAAATTGCAGCGGCAGATGGCACAGCGATATGGGGTCGCGCCGCAGCGCAGCATAATCAGGGTCCAGCGAGGCGGGCGATAGTATTGCTCGCTCCAGGTGGTCAGATCCTGGCGGTAGCAGCGGGGGCAGCGGGCGAATTTCCACGCTCCTTCGGCCCAGACGCTGGTTGTCCAACGAGCGCGGCAACGCCGGCAGCGCAGAGGATAGATTCCGAACAGCGCCCGGATCTCCTCGGCGAAACTCTGCTTATGAGAGACGCGAATATCTCGCGTCCCGCATTTTGGACAGGCAAGTTGCATCGTGTTGCCAAACTATAGCGAGCATTATAACCTTCGCTCCGCCGCCTAGAGCACTTTCTCTGGCTCCCGCGCATGCGAGGCGACATAGGAGCGGATGTAGGCCGAAAATGCCTCCTGTAAGCTGTCGCGAACATTGCGGCCTCGCCGGATACTCAGGCCGTCGATGGCGGCGACGGGCATCAAATCGCGCGTGGTCGATGTGACGAAGACGCCGTCGGCGGAGGCGAGGTCCTCAGGCAGCAGGACTTTTTCCGACACGGCGATTCCCGGGACTCGAATCTCCTCAAGCAGCAACGTCCGCGTCACGCCCGGCAGGCAGCCCGAGGAGAGCGGCGGCGTAAACGCTTCACTCCCTCTTACGATAAAGATGTTGGCGGACGTGCACTCGGCCACTTCGCCGCGCTCATTCAGGAGCACCGCTTCGTCGAAGCCCTGCTCATGGGCGCGCTCATAGCGGGCGAGGTTCTCTCCCCAGCACAGATACTTGGTGCCCGCGAATTCGCTGGCCGCGTGGCGGGCGTGCGGCACGACGTCGAGTTTCATCGCGTCCCCCCAGTTGTTCAGGGGCGCGGTAAAAGCGATGGTTTCAAACGGACGCTCGGCCGCGGCGGGACCTTCCCACATTCCTCCGCGATTGCGGACGATAACCACGCGCAGGGTGGCGTTGGCCGCGTGGTTTGCGTCGATCAGGTGGTACAGCCGCTCTTCCAGCCATTTGGCGTTATCGGGAAACGGGACGCGCATGCGCGCCGCGTCGCGCTGCATACGGGCCCAGTGCCGCTCCCAGCAGAACATCACTCCATCCGCGACGCGAATCGTGGAGAAGACGCCCCATCCATTCAACAGGCCGACCTGGCCGGGAGAAAGAAAGCGTTCCCCGGCGTCTCGAATGTCGTCGTTGTGAAGGAGAAGGCGGTGCATGGATTTATTTTACCGCGCGATTTCTAGCGCACATTCACGTTGAGCAGCACCGCCCAGTACTGCGCGGACTGCAAAGTGAAGCCGACCAAAATCAGGATAACGCCGGTCATGGACGGTTCGATCCTGTTCGAGTCTGTGTGGAAACCTTCCTTTTTGACTGGCATTGCGGGAGCGAAGGGGACAGACCACTGTGTCCACTGAACACGATTTGTTGAAAGTGCGGCGTTTGTGGGTCGGGGACACAGTGGTCAGTCCCTTTCGCCAGGGAAAATTTCCGCGTAAAGCGCGTTGTCACACAGGCTCTGTTTGTCAAGGAACCAAATCGTTGGTGTAGGTCTTCGTTAGGTCGATCTTTGCCGTTCGCACGGCTTCGAGCGATGTGCTCAACACTGCGCGCACCGCCTCGACTGCCTCCGGTGAGAATTTCCCGTCGGCCGACAGCATCGCCTGGGCGGTTTTCAGCACTTCGAGATCGGTGGCAACGTCCTCGGTGCGAAACGCGGCGGGCATTTTGGCGCGAATCTCCTCGGGGCTGTGCGTGCGCATCCAGGAAAGCGTCTTCACGATAGCGCCGGCCAGCTTTTTCGCTGTCTCGGGATTTCTTTCAACCCAGTCGGACTTGGAGTACAGCACCGCCGAAGGATAGCTCTTCACGCCGAACACTCCCTTCACTCCGTCTGCCGTTCTCGTATCGGCCAGGATGTGAAGCCCGGGCATCTGCTTGCGGACGATGGCCAGCGCGGGGTCGGTCATGATCGCTGCGTCGACCTTTGCGTGCATCACCGCGACGACGGCCGTCGCACTCATGCCGATGGAGGCGTTGGAAACCTCTTCCGGCTTGATGCCGTGAGCCACCAGCAAGTAATTCAAAAACATATGCGTGGAGGAGCCGGGCGCGGACACGCCCACCGTCTTGCCTTTCAGATCCTCGATGCGGCTGGCATTGGGCGACGCCAGCGCGAGCCCCGGATAACGCAGCATCGCCACAAACGCCCGCAGATCCTTACCCTGCGCGGCCATCTGGATCGTGTGGTCGTAGAATCCGCAGACGACGTCCGTGCTGCCGCCCATGAGAGCCTCCAGCGACTTGGCTCCGCCGGGAAAATCGAGCAGCGTGACATTGAGGCCAGCGTCCTTGTAAAAGCCGAGTTCCTGTGCCAGGGTGGCCGGCAGGTAGATCAGTTGGGCCTGGCCCCCGATGGCGATCTTGATCTCCGGGGCGGGATGGGAACATCCCGCAAGCAGCAACAAGGAGATGAGCGCGATTCGCGTAAACACGGTATGGTACGATGCGAGGTTAGCATGCTCCTCTCCGACAAGTACACCGTTGAGCGAGGCAGCGTCTATCTCACCGGCATCCAGGCTCTGGTCCGCTTGCCTATCGACCAGATGCGCCGCGACCGCCGCGCGGGCCTGAAAACGGGCGCGTTCATCTCCGGCTACGAAGGTTCACCTCTGGGCGGTTACGATCTGGCCCTCGGCCGTTCCAGGAAGCTTTTGGATGAATACGGCATCCATTTTCGCCCCGGCCTGAACGAGGATCTGGCCGCGACCGCCGTCATGGGCAGCCAGATTCACGACGTGGTGGGAAAATCCAACGTCGATGGCGTGCTGGGCATGTGGTACGGAAAAGGCCCCGGCGTCGACCGCTGCGGAGACATTTTCCGTCATGCGAACCTGGCCGGAACCGGCAAGAACTGCGCCGCGCTGGTGCTGGCCGGCGACGATCATGGCTGCAAGAGCTCTACCATTCCGCATCAGAGCGATTTCAGCCTGGCCAACGTCGGCATACCGTTCTTGTTCCCCGGAAACGCGCAGGAGATCATTGAGTACGGCCTGATGGCCGTCGCCTTGTCGCGATTTTCCGGCGCT
>Ga0335071_10006794_pt1 | contig 11806 bp, 9 predicted proteins | sample Lox_Sample_15_FD_206724 | JGI IMG/M metagenome (GOLD analysis project Ga0335071, IMG submission 206724) | Soil microbial communities from Loxahatchee National Wildlife Refuge, Florida, United States - Lox_Sample_1.5 | ecosystem: Environmental > Terrestrial > Soil > Wetlands | place: USA: Florida...
CCAGCGGCCGGCTGGCCGACGCGGCCCTCTCGGTCGAGCTCATGCTGAGCGACGACGCGGTGTTCTGCGGCGACGCCGCGCGCCAGCTCGACGGCTTCAACCGCGAGCGGCAGGAGATCGAGCGCCAGATCACCGAGGCGGCGGAACGGATGGTCGAGGAGCAATTCGCGGACGCGCACGGCCTCGTGCTGTTCAGCGAGGACTGGCATCCGGGCGTGGTCGGCATCGTGGCCAGCCGGGTGATGCGCAAGTACCACCGGCCCTGCATCGTCCTCGGCCACGAGAACGGCCTGGCCAAGGGCTCCGGCCGCAGCGTGCGCGGGCTCAACTTGGTGGAGACGCTGGGCACGTGCGCCGACCTGCTGGCCAGCTGGGGCGGCCACCCGATGGCGGTGGGCGTGTCGCTGCCGCGGGCCAACCTCGAGGCGTTTCGCGAGCGGTTCGCCGCCGCGGTGCGCGCCGCCGGGCACGACCGGCCGTTCGAGCCCGGGCTGGAGCTCTCCTCGTGGCTGGGGCTCGACGAGGTGCGCGAGTCGCTGCTGGAGGAACTTGACCTGCTGCATCCGTTCGGCCAGGGCAACCCCGAGCCGGTGTTCGGCGTGCGCGCCGTGCGCTTCCGCCAGCGTCCCGAGGTGTTCAAGGAGGTCCATTTCCGCTTCAGCCTGCCGGTGGCGGATGCCCGCCGCGTCTACGGCGTGGCGTGGAAGCTCGCGCACCGGCTGCCGCCGGTCGGCGTGCCCGTCGACCTCGCGGTGCAGCTGGTCTGGAACTTCTACAACGACCGCAAGCTCCTGCAGATGGAGCTGCTCGACTGGCGCCCCAGCGAGCCGGCTACGGCCGCGCCGGCCTAGGCGCGCCGCGGGCTTCGCGGGCGGCCGCCGGCGGGCAACTTCGCGCTTGCAGTTCCGGATGAAAGCTTGCTTCTCTGCCCCTTCTTTTTTGCGCCCATAGCTCAACTGGATAGAGCACCAGACTACGAATCTGGGGGTTGCAGGTTCGACTCCTGCTGGGCGCGCCACTTGCGCGGGCGCCCGCTCCGGCCGGGCGCACCCGGGGCTGACGGACCGGAGCCCGGTTCAGACCATTTTCGGGAGCAGCGCGCCGAACTCAACCGGGTGGAGCTGCTTGCGCCGCACCTTGAAGTAGCGCGCGCGCCGGCGCAGCATCCGGTTGAGCTTGTCCACCAGCAGGTCCACCGCCTCGTGGCATTTCTGCGCGGCCACGCTGCAGTTCAGGTCGGGGCCGTGGATGGTGACGTGCCCCTTGGCGGTGAACGGCCGGGTCACGTCGTTCTTCCCGTCGAAGGTCAGCTCCACCCGCACCCGCACGATGCGCTCCGCGTGGCGAAACAGCAGATCGACCTTCTCGCCGACGTAGGCTTTGAGCGAGGGGGTCAGATCCAGATGAATGCCGGAGACGATCACTTCATGGGGAGACGGAGCGTGGTTCATGATTGTGGTTCCTTTCGGGTTGAGTGACAAAAATGGGCGCGAGGCGAAGACGCACGATGCCGACAACCTGCCGATTGCTCCCGGATTCCGCTGCCGTCCCCGCCCTGGCCTCTTTCCTGGCTGGAAAGTATTTCATCCGACCGGTTGGAAAGCTGCGCCCGGGCGCCGGGTTTGGCAATTGGACGCGTCAGGTATCAGTTCCCGTTGTGGCCGGAAGTCGGCCCTCGCCCGGGCCCGGAGGCGCCGCCCCATGAGTCCCCCTTCCGCCGGCCCGCCGCTGATCGATCCGGCGGCTTTCCCGGCTTGGATTTTGCACGAGGACGAGCGGCTGCTCGTGGTCAACAAGCCCGGCGACGTCGTCTGCCACCCGTCGAAAAACGGCCCGTGGTCGAGCCTGGTGGGCGCGGCGCGCGAGTATCTCCGTCTTCCCGCGGCCCATCTCGTCTTCCGGCTCGACCGCGAGACGAGCGGGGTGGTGGTGCTGGCGAAGGATCCCCGCACGGCGGCCCGGCTGCAAAAGGCGGTACAGCGCCGCCTGATCGGGAAAACCTACCTCGCCGTGCTGACCGGCGACCTGGCGGCGCCCGTGACGGTGGATCAGGCGCTGGGGCCCGATCCGGCGAGCTGCGTCACGATCCGGACCCGCGTCGTGGAGGCGGGCTCGGCCGGCGCGCAGGCGGCGGTGACGCATTTCACGCCACTCGCCCGCGGCGGCGGCTGCACCCTGGTGTGCGTCCGCCCCGAGACCGGCCGCAAACACCAGATCCGCGCCCACGCGCTCTGGCTCGGCCATCCGGTGGTCGGGGACAAACTCTACGGGCCCGACGAGCGGCTGTACCTGGAGTTCGCGTTGCACGGCTGGACGGACCGCCACGCCGCGCTGCTGCCGTTGCGGCGGCAGGCGCTGCACTGCGCGGCCATCGACCTGCGGCCGGCGGGGGAACCGCACGCGTTCCGTGCGCCGCTGCCGGTGGAGCTGCGGGCATTCTGCCGCGAGCGGATGGGTTTGTCCGCGGAGGACCTGGCGGCCGCCGAAGGGTCGTGACGCCGGCGCGCACCTAGCGCGCGATCAGCTTCAGGAACTCCTCGTTCGTCTTGGTCTTCGAGAGGCGGCCGATCATCGTCTCGGCGGCCTCCTCGATCTTGAGCGGGACCAGGGCGCGGCGGAAGAAATGGATGCCCTCGAGACGCTTGGCGTCGATCAGCAGCTCCTCCTTGCGGGTGCCGGAGGAGTTGATGTTGATCGCCGGCCAGATCCGCATCTCGGCGCACTTGCGGTCGAGCACCATCTCCATGTTGCCGGTACCCTTGAACTCCTGGAAGATGACGTCGTCCATCCGGCTGCCGGTCTCGACGAGGATCGAGGCGACGATGGTGAGCGAGCCGGCCTCCTCGGTGTTGCGCGCGGCGGCGAAGAGCTGCCGCGGCTTCTCCAATGCGCGGACATCGAGGCCGCCGGACCCGGTGCGGCCGGAGTTGCGCTGGGTGTTGTGGGCGCGGGCCAGGCGGGTGAGGGAGTCGAGCAGGAGCACCACGTCCTTGCCGACCTCGACGAGGCGGCGGGCGCGCTCGATGCACAGGTCGGCGATGCGGAGGTGGTTCTCGACGTTCTCGTCGTTCGAGGAGGCCCAGACCTCGCAGGGCACGCTGCGCTTGAAATCGGTGACCTCCTCGGGGCGCTCGTCCACGAGCAGGATCATAACGTGGCACTCGGGATGGTTCTCGAGCACGCCGAGCGCGATGTCGCGGAGCAGGGTGGTCTTGCCCGCGCGGGGCGGGGAGACGATCAGGCCGCGGGTGCCCTTGCCGACGGGGCAGAAGAGATCCATCGCCCGGGTGGTCAGGCGGTGGTCCTTCAGCTCGAGCTTGAGCTGCTCGTTGGGTGTGATCGTGGTGAGCTGGGTGAAGTCCGGGAGCCGGCGGCGGGCGTCGATCTCGAGGCCGTCCACCTTCTCGATGAAGCGCACCTTCGGGTTGGGGAAGCGCTCGTCGGGCGTGGCGGTGGCGGTGATGACGCTGCCGGCCTTCAGCTTGAAGCGGCGGATCAGCTCGCGCGGCACAAACGGGTCCGAGGGCCGGCGCTTGCCGTTGCGGGTGACGTCGATGAGGGTTCCGGCCCGGTTGGCGTCGAGGTCGAGCACGCCCTCGACCCTGAGTACCTTCTCAGGCGGGGGGCCGGCGGGCGACGCGGGTGCGGCCGCGGCCGCGGGCGGCGTTGCATTGTTTTCCATACAGGTGTTCCGAAAAAAGGCCTCCGGACACTTGAGACCAAGCGATCCTTGGGTTGCGTAAGGGGTTCCTACTTAGTCCCCAACCTTCAACTCCAGTGACGCTTGTGACCGAATCTACAATCACCTCAGTTTCCCGGGAGAGCAGGGTTTTCAAGCCCTCGGCCGAGTTCAAAGGCCAAGCAAACCTTGGAAGCCTCGCCACTTACCGTAGGCTGTACGCCGAATCTGTCAACGCTCCAGAAAAATTCTGGGGGCGCCAGGCGAGGGAGAATCTGCTCTGGCGGAAGCCGTTCAAGAAGGTGCTGCAGTGGAAGTTGCCGCATTCCAAGTGGTTCATTGGCGGGCACTTGAATCTGGCCGAGAACTGCCTCGACCGGCATCTTGGCACGCCCCGGGAAAACAAGGCCGCGCTGATCTTTGAGGGGGAGCCCGGCGACGTGCGCACGCTCACCTACCGGCAGCTGCATCGCGAGGTCTGCAAGTTCGCCAACGTCCTGGAGTCGCTGGGTTTGAAGAAGGGCGACCGTGCGGCGATCTACATGCCCATGGTGCCGGAGGCGGCGGTGGCCATGCTGGCGTGCGCCCGCGTCGGCGTCATCCACACGGTCATCTTCGGCGGATTCAGCTCCGAGGCGATCAAGGACCGGGTCAACGACTGCCAGGCCAAGCTCGTCATCACCGCCGACGGCGGCTGGCGCCGCGGCCGCATCATCGAGTTGAAGGCCAGCGTCGACCGCGCGCTGCCCAGCACCCCCAGCGTGGAGCACGTCATCGTGCTCAAGCGCACCGCCAACGAAATCACCATGGCGGCCGGCCGCGATCTGTGGTGGCACGATCTCATGGCCGGCGCCGCGGACGTGCACCGCGCCCGCGCCCATGAGTCCGAAACCCCCCTTTTCATCCTCTACACCAGCGGCTCCACCGGCAAACCCAAGGGCGTGCTGCACACAACCGCCGGCTACCTGCTCGGCGTCACGCTGACCACGAAGTACGTCTTCGACCTCAAGGACACTGACATCTACTGGTGCACGGCCGACATCGGCTGGGTGACCGGGCACAGCTATGTCGTCTACGGACCGCTGGCGGTCGGCGCGACCGTGATGATGTACGAGGGCGCGCCCAATCATCCCGGGCCGGATCGTTTCTGGGACATCATCGACCGCCACGGGGTCACTGTCTTCTACACCGCCCCGACCGCGATCCGCGCGTTCATGCGCTGGGGCGACGAGCACGTGACCAAGCACCCCATGCGCTCCCTGCGCCTCCTCGGCTCGGTGGGCGAACCGATCAACCCGGAGGCCTGGATCTGGTATCACCGCACGATCGGCCGGAAACGCTGCCCGATCGTCGACACCTGGTGGCAGACCGAGACCGGCGCCATCATGGTCACGCCGCTGCCGGGCGTGACGCCGACCAAGCCCGGCTCGGCGACGCTGCCGTTCTTCGGCATCGTGCCCAAGGTGGTCGACGGCGACGGCGCCGAGGTGCCGCGCAACTCCGGCGGCAAGTTCGTCATCACCCGGCCCTGGCCCTCGATGCTGCGCACCCTCTGGGGCGACGACGAGCGGTACAAGCGCCAGTACTGGAGCGAGGTGCCGGGCGCCTATTTCACCGGCGACGGCGCGCGCCAGGATGAGGACGGCTATTTCTGGATCGTCGGCCGCATCGACGATGTGCTCAACGTGGCCGGCCACCGCATCGGCACCGCCGAGGTCGAGAGCGCCCTGGTGTCCCACCACCAGGTCGCCGAGGCCGCGGTCGTGGGCCGGCCCGACGAGCTCAAGGGGCAGGCACTCGTGGCGTTCGTCACCCTCAAGGCCGGCATCCAGCCGTCCGACGAGCTCAAGGAGGCATTGCGCAACCACGTGGCCAAGGAGATCGGCTCGCTGGCCAAGCCCGACACGATCCGCTTTGCCGCCGCCCTCCCCAAGACCCGCTCGGGGAAAATCATGCGCCGCATCCTGAAGGAGATCGCGGCCGGGGGCGATGTGAAGGGCGACACCACGACGCTCGAGGATTTCTCGGTCGTGGCGTCGCTCCAGCAGGAGGAGTGACCGACGCGTCCGGCGCCGCGCGCGCTCAGCCGGCGACGGTCAGCCGCGCGACCACCTTGTGGACCCCGTGGGTTTCCAGGGCGAGCGCGGTCGCCCGGCCCACCAGCTCCGGCGTTTTCACCGTGCCGGTGAGCGTGACCGCGCCGTGGTCGCTGGCCACGTTGATGGCCAGCGCGGACAGATCGGAGTCGAGCACGTACTTGGCCTTGATCACGGCGACCACTCGCGCGTCATCGATCCGGGAGGCGACCGCTTCCGATTTCTCGCGCACCACCTGGCCGGTCTTGGCGAGGTCGCTCTTGATGTCCTCAGGCGTCAGCTTCCAATCCTTCAGCTTCTGATCCAGCGAATCGTTCGGCGCGGGCTGGGGCGCGGGACCGTCCGCCGGCGCCGGCACGGCGGCGACGGTGGCCGCCCGCGCTTCGTTGCGCTCGTACTGGCGGTAGACGATCGCACCGACAATTAGTCCCAGCAGAAAGAAGATCGCGGCGTTTTTCATGGCAAGGGCCTCCGATGGCGGTCGGCGCAGACATCGCCCGGGGCGGCTTGTTCGACGCGGGGCTCCCTTTTTTGCCGTCGCGGCGCGGATTCCGGAAATGTCGAAAATGCCATTTCGCGGTTGCACGAGGGCCGGGGACCGCCAGAATGTCCCCATCCCCTATGCGCATTCTGACCGGCCGCCGCGGTGCGTCCGGCCCGTCGCGGTCGCCGGCCGGCGCCGGTCCGCGCCGGCGGGCCGCCGGTTTCACCTTGGTGGAATTGCTCGCCGTCATCGCCATCATCACCCTGCTGGCCGGCCTCCTGGTGCCGACGCTGGCGGCGGTGCACGCCGCCGCCCTGCGGGCGCAGACCCGGGTCCAGTTCAGCCAGTGGAGCGCGGCGGTGGAGCAGTTCCGCCAGGAATACGGCGTCTACCCCGGCCTGGGCGTCGACGGCCGCCTCGCCACGGCAGCCGACGCGGTGCAGTTCGCGCGCACCCTCGGCGGGCACAATCCCGACGGCACCGCCGTGGCCAGCGGGGCCGACCTCAACGGCAACCTCAAGCGCCTCGCGTTCTGCGCCCTCACCCCGCACGACCTCCTCGATCCCGACCGGCCCGCCGGCGTCCCCGACTACAGTGGCAACGAGCTGCTGTGCGACGCGTTCGGCAACACCGAAATCGGTGTCGTCGTGGACCGCAACGGGGACGGCTTCATCCGGCTGGCGGATGACGGCCCCGTGCCCGCGGTCCGGGCGGCGCGAACCGGCGCCGCCTTCGCACCGGCGGATGCGGACCTGCCGCCGGGCGGGGTGCGCGCCGGCGTCCTGTTCTACTCGGCCGGGCGCGGCACGTGCCAGGCCGACATGGTCCTCAGCTGGAAATGAACGCGCCCGATCTCACTTCGGAATTGGCATCCTCAACCAAGTCACCAAGACGCCAAGGGGCCTTTTTCTTGGTTTCTTGGCGCCTTGGTTGTGGGAAGAACCGGTGCCGATCGGCCTTCACCCTGCTCGAATTGCTCGTGACGCTGGCGGTGATCGCCGCGGCGGCGGCCGCGCTCACGTGGACGCTGCGCACCCCCGCGGGCGCCGTGGCGTTGCAGGCGGGGCAGGGCACGCTGACGGGCCTGTGCGCGGCGGCGCGCGCCCGTGCGGCGCTCGCCGGCGTCAACACCCGGCTCGCGGTCAGCGCCGATCCGGCCGACGCGGACGGCGTGCTGCGCTGGTGGCAGGTGGTGCGGGAGGACGCGGCCAATCCCGGCTGCTGGCTGGCCGACGGCGGCGGCTTCCGGCTGCCCCGCGGCGTCTATGTCGTGCCCCCGCCGGGCGCCGCCGTGCCGGGCGCGCCCTCCTGGCCGGCCGCCCGGCGCTCGACCGCGTTTGCCGCCTCCGCCCAGGCGATGACGATCAACGGGGCGGCCGCCGGCTCGTTCTATTACCTGCAATTCACGCCCCGCGGCACCACCGGCGGCGGCAATCTCGTGGTGGCCGCGGGCCGGCCTGAGCCCACCGGGCTGTTCCCCTGCGTGCTCGACAACCCGGACGCCGTCCGCGGCGTGCTCGTGCGCTCGTCGGGCGCCGTCACGCTCCTCAGCGACGCCGGCGCCTTCGGACCATGAACCCGGCGCACCGCGAACCGGGCGGGTTTTCGCTGCTGGAGGTGATCGTCGCGGTCGGGATCGCTGCCGTGGTGCTGGTGACGCTGCTCGGATGGTTTGGCCCCGCGGTGCGGTCCGCCGCCGCCACCGCCGATGCCCAGACCGCGGCGGGACTTGCCGACGACGTCCAGCTCGAGCTGGAACGGCTGCAGGCCGTGCTGGGACTCGATGGCCTCGCCGTGGCGGTGCCGCCGGCCGGCGCCAACGGGGCGCTGCCGCTGGTGGCCACGCGCGACGGCCGGCGCGTGCGGTGCGCCGCCGCACCGGATCCCTCCGCGGACCGCCCGCTCGACGACGCGACGCTGCCCGGCATCGCCTGGCGCGATCGCTATTTTCTGGCGGAGGTCGTCCGGTCGGAAGATCTCCCGTATCAGGCGGGCGCCGGTTTCCTGGCGCTGACCGTGCGGGTGACCTGGCCCTTCCGCCTGCCGGCGGGTCCGCCGACGCCCGGGGTCACCGTTCCCGCCGCCGATCCCTCGCGCGAGGTCCCGGAGATTGAGCGCTCGAGTCTGGCGTTCGTCGTGGTCCTCCGGCCATGAGCCCGCCCCCGGCCACCCCCGGTCTGCCGCGGCGGACGCAGCGGAGCTTCACGCTGGTGGAGCTGCTCGTCGCCGCCGCCATCACCGTCCTGCTGGCCGGACTGATGCTGGCGGCGGTGTCCACGCTGTTGCGCCAGTGGAACCTGGCGGCGGGCCGGCTGGCCGGCTCGATCCAGGCGCGCCTGGCGCTCGACCAGCTGGAGCAGGACCTCGAGGGCGCGCTGTTTCGCGCCGACGGCAACGTGTGGCTGGCCGCGACGGTGCTGCCCGACACGGGCCGCTCGGGGCGGTGGCAGGCCGCCGCCGTGGCCGCGCAGGGCAAGCCCGGCAACGCGCACCCGCGGACGCTCGCCCTCGCCGCGCCCGCGCTCGCCGATGCCCGCGGCGGCGTCGCCGGCGTCTGGCTCCGGTTCTTCACCACCAAGCCCGACACCAATGCGAGCGTGGCCGACCTGTCGGCGCCGGTGGCCGTGGCCTATCAGCTCATCCGCCAGAACGTCACCTCCAGCGCCAGCTCGGAGCAACGCTACCTGCTGTTCCGGGCGGAGGTGCGGCGGACCCGTACCACGGGCGGCGCCCCGGGGACGTTCGAGGCCGGCTACAACCTCGATCCGGCGGCCGCGCCGGCGACGCCCTACCAGACGCCGGGCGCCACCGCGGGCGATCCGGGCAACCTGCTGCGGCCGCCGCTCGGCGCGGTGCTGGCGGACAACGTGATCGATTTCAACCTGCGCCTCTACGTGCGGGAGCGCGGCGGGCTGCGCCTGGTCTTTCCGGCCCGGCCGGCCGCGGCGGGCGCCGGCCCGCCCGCCGGCGCGTTGACCGCCGCGGTGCCGCCGGCGGCCGAGACGGAACACCTGGCGCGCAGCGTGACCCCGGCCCCGGACGACTACTACCGCCACGCCTTCCCCGAAGTGGTGGAGGTGCTGCTCCGCGTGCTCACGGACGAGGGCGCGCGGCAGATCGCGGCCTACGAGGCCGGCCGCCTGACCCCGCCGGCCGGCGTGGCGGCGGGCGACTACTGGTGGACGTTGGCCGAGGCGAACTCCGCGGTTTTCACCCGCACCATCATCATCCGCGCCCGGCCCTTCTGAAGCCGCGCGCCGCGGCGAGAAAGGCCAGCGCGCCGATGAACCACGACGCCATAGCCCCGCCCCCGCCACCACCGCCGCCTCCTCCGCCGCCTCCGCTGGAGGGCGGGGTGATGGGCGTGTTGACGGTCAACGTGGCGGCGGCGCTCGTCGCGCTGCCGGCCGTGTTGGTCACCGTCGCCGTGTAGGACGCGGCGTCGGCCGTTTGGGCGCTGGCAATCGAGAGGGTGTCGGACGTGGCGCCGCCGATTGCCGTTCCATTCTTGTTCCACTGGTAGGAGGGCGCCGGCGCGCCCACTGCCACCACGGTGAACGTGACGTTGGCGCCGGTGGTGACCGTCTGGCTCACCGGGTCCGTCAGGATCAGCGGCGTCGCGCGCGCGACCGCCATGCGGATGAGGTTGTTGTCGGTGTCGGCCAGGTAGAGCGTGCCGTTCGGGCCGGCGGCGATGCCGGACGTCGCGTAGAACCGTGCGGCGGTGCCGATGCCGTCCGCCGTGCCGGTGACGTTGGCCAGGCCGGCCACCGTGCTGACCGCCCCAGTGGATGTAATCTTGCGGATGGTGTCGTTTTCCGAATCGGCCACCCAGACGATCCCGGACGCGTCGACCGTGAGATCGTAGGGGTAATAGAATCGGGCCAGGTCGCCGGTGCCGTCCGCGGTGCCACTCGTGCCCGCGAGGCCCGCGATCGTGGTCACGACCGCATCCGGCGTGACCTTGCGGATGGTATGGTTGCTGGAGTCCGCCACGTACAGGTTGCCGGTGGCGTCGATGGTCAGGCCCTCGGGATCGTAGAATCGCGCGGCGCGGCCGGCGCCGTCGGCGCTGCCGCTGGTGCCGGCGAGGCCGGCGAAGGTCGTGACGGCCCCGGCCGGCGTGATTTTGCGGATCGTTTCGTTGCCGTTGTCGATCACGTAGAGGTTGCCGGCGCTGTCCACCGCCACGTCGCAGGGACTGTTGAAACGCGCGGCCGAACCGGTGCCGTCGGCGCTGCCGAAGCTGCCCGCGAGGCCGGCGACGGTCATGACCACCCCCGCCGACGAGACCTTGCGGATCGTGTTGTTGTCCGTGTCGGCGACGTAGAGATTGCCGCTCGCGTCGACGCACAGGCCGATGGGGTCGTAGAAGCGGGCGGCGCTGCCGGTGCCGTCGGCGCTGCCGCTGGTGCCGGCGAGGCCGGCCAGGGTGGTGACGACGCCGCCCGCCGAGACCTTGCGGATCGTGTGATTGAGGGTGTCGGCGACGTAGATGTTGCCCGCGCTGTCGGCCGCGATCTCGCACGGGTATTTGAACTGGGCGGCGGAGCCGGTGCCGTCGGCGCCGCCGATCCCGGCGCTGCCGGCGGAGCCGGCGAGGGTGGTTACCGTGAGCGGGAAACAGACGAGCAGGGAGGCCGGCGCGCCGGTAGTGCTGCCGTTGACGTTGGTGACGACGCAGCGGAAGGAGTCGCCGTTCATCACCTCGACCGCCTTGCTCACCGTCAGCATCGCCGAGGCCGTGCCGGTGTAATTCCCGCCCTCGCTCAGATTGGTCCAGGCCGTGCCGCCGGCCGGCCGGCGCTGCCATTGGTAGGTGGGGGTGGGATTGCCGGCGGCCGTGACGGAGAAGGTCGCGCTGCCGCCGGGCTGGATGCATTTGTTCACCGGCTGGGCCGAGAGCTCGGGCGCGTAGCTGGCGGCGGAAAGCGCCGTGACGAGCCCGGCCATGTTGGGCACGCCGAGCCCGGTCACCTCATCGTAGCCGGCCGCGGCGGTGTACCCGCCGTTGCTGCCGCTGGTGATGTCGCGGATACTGGTGGTGCCCAGCAGCGGGTAGATTTTCGGGCCCAGCAGCCCGAGTGGAGGCCGGCCGGCGGTGGCCCGCGCCTGGTTGACCAGCGCGAGCAGCCCCGCCACGACCGGCGCGGACAGGCTGGTGCCGCCCACGCGGTACTGCGTCCCGTTGAGAACCAGGAACGCGCCGTTGGCCGGATCTCCCACCGCCGCCAGGTCGGGCGTCACGCGCAGGTCGCCGCCCGGAATCCCCGCGCCGGTCTGCCAGTACGGGCGGTTGGAGTACAGGCTGACCCCGCCGCCGCTGCCGCTCCAGCCCGTCTCGCTCGTCACGAGACCGGTGGCGCTGTCGAGGGTCAGGCTCGTGCCGCCGACCGCCGTGACGTTGACATCGCTCGACGGCAGTTCGACCTGCGCGGGCGCCGAGGCGCTGTACGCCTCGTTCGCGTCGGGATTCGAGCCCCCGTCGCCCGTCGAGGCCAGGATCGTGACGCCGGCGGCGGCCAGGGTGGCGAAATACTGCGTCTG
>Ga0335071_10006796_pt1 | contig 11806 bp, 12 predicted proteins | sample Lox_Sample_15_FD_206724 | JGI IMG/M metagenome (GOLD analysis project Ga0335071, IMG submission 206724) | Soil microbial communities from Loxahatchee National Wildlife Refuge, Florida, United States - Lox_Sample_1.5 | ecosystem: Environmental > Terrestrial > Soil > Wetlands | place: USA...
CGCTTGCCGCTACCAGCAGCAATCCCACCAGCATCTTGACCGGAGCGATGAAATCGTCCAGCACGACCACGGTTTTATTGCAAAAATTGCCGACGGTTGAAATGACCTCAGGGGAGAACAGGAAAAGGATCCCGAAAAGCAGGGAAAGCAGCCCGGTAAAAAGCAGATAAGCCATTTATCCCCTCCTCTGAAATAATTCCACCTGTTTCAACGGGAATTGTATACCCGCCAGATTTTTTGTCAAGTTGTTTTTGCGAATTTTACGATATCCCACATCGGCAGCATCACGCCGAGCGCCAAGAACACCACCAGCACCGCCAGCACCAGGATCAGCATCGGCTCCAGCAACGGGGTAAGGTTACGGATCATATAGTCCGCGTCGCGGTCGAAATAATCCGCCACCTTGTTGAGCATACTCTCCAGCGCCCCCGCCCGTTCACCGATCGCGACCATTTGCACCGCGATCGGGGGGAAGACCTTCGATCCCCGCATCGGCTCGGAGAGACTTCCTCCGCGGATCACTTCTTCCTCTATGTTGGTGATCACCCGGCTGATCACCAGATTTTCCACAGTCTGTTTAGTGATGTTGAGCGCCTCCACCACCGGGATGCCGGACTTGAGCATGGCGGCCAGCATCCGGCAGAACCGGGCCAGTAGCAATTTGCTTATCAGCGTGCCGATCACCGGTATCGACAAGCTCAAGCGGTCCCACGCGAGCCGGCCGCGCTCCGTTTCCAGCAGTTTCCTTATAAGATAATAGAGACCGCCGATCGCCAGCACGAACACGAACCAGAAGCGCCGTATGATCTGGTTGAGCGCAATCAGGATCCGGGTGGGGAGCGGGAGCTCGGTCTTGAACGCGGCGTAGAGCTGGGCGAACTGCGGTATGACGAAAGTGATCACGATCACGAACGCGACGCTCAGGGCGAGCAGCACGATCATCGGATAGCGGGTGGCGGAGCGGATCTTTTGCGCGTTCTCGAAATCCCTTTCCAGAAGGTTCGCCAGGCGATCCAGCACTTCGGCCAGGATACCGGCGCGCTCGCCCGCCTTCACCATCGAAACGAAAACGGGGGTGAATACCTTCGGCTCGCGGGCCAGCGCTTCCGAAAAGCTGGACCCGGACTCGATGTCCCTCCGGATCCGCATGATCATCGCTTTGAACTTGGTCCCGTTGACCTGGTCGTAAACCGCTTCCAGTGATTCAAGCAGCGGGACCCCCGCTCCGATGATGGAGGAAAGCTGGCGGATGAATACGATCAGGTCCTCCATCTTGATATTGCTGAAGAAATTGAAGAAATCCTCGATGTTGGAGAACCCGGTAGTTTCCTGCTCCAATATGTAGACCGGGGTGTATCCCATGTCGGTCAGGCGGCCGGCCACGGCGGACGAAGAGACCGCCTCCATCACTCCCTGCAGCGGGACGCCGTACCTGTCTTTCGCCTTATAATTGAATACGGGCAATTATTTACCTCCGCCCTCTTCTTCCTCTTCTTCCTCCGAGCCCAGCAGCTGGGTGATGCGGTGGTGCAGTTCCTGCGCGTCATACGGTTTGGTAAGGTAAAAGCTGGCGCCGAGCGACATCCCCTTTTCGATGTCAGCCTTGGCGGCGGCCACGGTCACCATTATGACCGGGATCCCCTTTGTCGATTCGTTGGATTTTATCTTTTTTAAGACCTCGAACCCGTCCATGCCGGGCATCATCACGTCGAGCAGCAGCAGGTCCGGCCTCTGTTCGAACGCCAGATCTATCCCTTCCTGTCCGGACGATGCGGTGATCGGATCGAAACCCCAGTTGGAGATCCTGAATTTCAAGATCGCCAGGATCTCCGGCTCGTCGTCCACGATCAATATTTTTTTCATAGATCCCCCCTAGTCTAGCTGAGTTACCCTCATCACCTCGTCGATGGTGGTGACCCCGGCGATGACCTTGGTCAACCCGTCCTCGCGCAGCGTCTTCATCCCCGCCCTGATCGCCGCTTCCTTGATCTTGCTGGTCGGTTCCTTGTTGACGATCATGTTGCGCATCTCGTCGGAAAGGGTCAAAAGCTCGAAGATGGCGGTGCGGCCCTTGTAGCCGGAACCGCGGCAGGCCTTGCATCCCTTGCCGTGATAGTAAGTATATTTTTTACCCTTGAGCGATGGGAACTGATTGATGATGCTGTCCGGAACTTCGGCCTCCACTTTGCAATTGCCGCAGATCTTCCTGACCAGGCGCTGAGCGATCACACCGGCGGTGGCGGAAGAGATCAGGAACGGTTCCACGCCCATGTCGACCAGTCGGGTAAGCGCGCCGGGCGCGTCGTTGGTGTGCAGGGTAGAAAAGACCAGATGCCCGGTCAGCGCCGCCTCGATCGCCACTCCCGCCGTTTCCAGATCGCGGACCTCGCCGACCAGTATCACGTCCGGGTCCTGGCGCAGGATGGCGCGCAGCGCGGTGGCAAAGACCAGCCCTGCCTTCGGATTGACCTGGCACTGCCTGATCCCGGCCAGCTCGTACTCGACCGGGTCTTCGATGGTGATAATGTTCCTCTCCGCTGTCAGGATGTGCTGCAGGGTGGCGTAAAGCGTGGTGGTCTTGCCGGAACCGGTCGGCCCGGTCACCAGGATGATCCCGTACGGGCGCTTCGCCAGCTCCTCGAACCGCTTCAGGTTCTCTTCCGAAAAGCCGATGTCGGTAAGCTCGAGGACCATTGATTGCTTGTCCAGAAGCCTCATCACCATCGCTTCGCCGTGAATGGTGGGAAAGCTCGAAACGCGGACGTCCACCACCCGGTTCTCAAAACGTCCGTCCTGCGGCACGCGGGTCTCGGCGATGTCCATCCTTGCCATTACCTTGATCCTGGAGGTGATCGAAGAATGAAGATGGGCGGGAGGGGAAGAGACTTCGTGCATGATGCCGTCAATTCGGTAACGGACGCGGCTCCGCTTTTCTTCCGGCTCGATATGGACGTCGGAAGCGCGCTCCTGCACCGCCTGCACCAGTAAAAGATTGACCAACTTGGTGATCGGGGCTTCTTCGGCGGTGGTGGGGGCCTGGGCCGCCATCGCTTCCGGCGCCGAAATGGCGGAGATGACCTCTTCCAGGGTCCCGGCCACGCCGTAATACTGGACGATCGCTTGATTGATCTCGGTCGGGGTGGCGGCCATCACCTCCACGTCGTGCCCGGTCTTGCTCCGAACCTCGTCGATCGCCTTGATGTCGAACGGGTCGACCATCGCGATCGAAAGCGCGTTCTCCACCAGGAAAAGCGGGATCACGCTGTACTTTTTTGCCACCGCGGGTGGGACGCTTTCGATCGTCTTCTGGTCGATCAGGTAGCTGGTGAGCGAAATGTGGGGGATGTTCATTTCCTCTTCAAGAAATTTGAGGACCTGCTTCTCGTCCAGCATTTTTTTCGAGAGCAGAACCTTGATCAGGCTTTCGCCGGTGCGGCGGCCTTCCTCGGTGGCGACCCTCACCTGTTCCGGCGTCAGTACCCCCGATTCGGTCAACGCGGTCCTCAAATCCTTTCTCTTCTCAGCCAATTACTTTTTCTCCTTGCTCTTTTCCAGCAGTTCCTTGATCTTGCTCATCAACTCTTCGGGATTGAACGGTTTGACGATGTAGGCGTCGGCCCCCATCTCTTCCCCCATTTTGCGGTTATTGTCCGCCACTTTGGCGGTGATCATGATGATCGGCATCTGGCGGTATTTTTCGTCGAACTTTAGCATGCGGCAAACCTTGTAACCGTCAAGTTTGGGAAGCATGATGTCAAGCAGTATAAGATTGGGAGCTTCATCGCGCGCCTTGCTCAACCCCGCCATCCCGTCGTAAGCGGTGATCACGTCGTAACCCATCGCCTTTAGGCGTATGGAAAGGGCGGTGACGATATCCTCTTCGTCATCGACGATCAGTATTTTATCGGGCATGGCTCGATTATATGGTATAATTTCCTATTAATCAAGATGGAAAAAGCACTTTTAGTCGGTGTAAAACTAAAAAACGAAAACATTCCCCTGGACGAATCGCTGTCCGAACTGCAGCAGCTGGCGAAAACTTCCGGCGCCCGTACGATCGGCACGATCACGCAGAATCGCGAGTTCCCCGACCCCAGATATTTCCTGGGCAAGGGAAAGCTCAACGAGGTCACCCGCTTTTGCGTGGAGAACGCGCCGGACCTGGTCATCATCGATCATGAGGTATCCTCCACCCAGATCCGGAACCTGGAAGATTCCCTGGGGGTCAAGGTGATCGACCGGACCGAATTGATACTCGATATCTTCGCCCAGCACGCGCACACGCGAGAGGGATCGCTGCAGGTGGAACTGGCGCAGTCCGAGTTCCTGCTCACCCGACTCACCGGCCACGGCGTTTCGCTATCAAGGCTGGGCGGCGGCATCGGGACCCGCGGGCCGGGCGAGACCAAACTGGAAATGGACCGGCGGCGGATCAGGAAGAAGATCTCGGAGCTGAAGGACGAACTGGCGTCGGTGGCGAGGAACCGGCATCTGCTGAGAGAAAAAAGGCGCTCCAGCCGGATGAGCGTCGGGGCGATCGTCGGTTACACCAACGCGGGGAAATCGACGCTTTTGAACAGCATGGCCCGCGCCGGCGTGAAAGCGGAGGACATGCTTTTTGCCACGCTCGATCCGGTGACCAAGCGGACCTACATTCAGGGCGGCGGCGTGATCCTGCTGACCGACACCGTCGGTTTCATACAGAAGCTCCCCCACCAGCTGGTGGAGGCGTTCAAGGCGACACTGGAGGAAGTGAACGAGGCCGATTTCCTCCTGCATGTCGTCGATTCCTCTTCCCCCTACATGGAGGACCAGATCGCGTCGGTCTACAAAGTGCTGGAGGAGATCGGCGCCATCTCCAAACCGATCATCACCGTTTTCAACAAGATCGACCTGGTCAAGCCGCCCAAAAATTATCTGAAGAAATTCTCGCCCGCGGTCTTCATTTCGGCGGAAACGCGCGAAGGGCTGGACAAACTTGCGGGGACTATCTTGAAACTGCTTGCGCCACCAGCTTGAGCTTTGACATCAGTTCGGCGAAGGTATCGGGCTTGAGCGATTGCGGGCCGTCGGAAAGCGCTTCGTCCGGATGGGAATGGACCTCGATGATCAGCCCGTCGCACCCCGCCGCCACCGCCGCCAGCGCCATTGAAGTGACCAGGTCCCAGCGTCCGGTTCCGTGGCTCGGGTCCACCACCACCGGCAGGTGGCTCAGCTTTTTGATCACCGGCACGGCGGAAAGGTCGAGCGTGTTGCGGGTATAGTTCTCGATGGTGCGGATCCCCCGCTCGCAAAGCATCACGTTGCGGTTGCCTTCCGATAAAATGTATTCGGCCGACATCAATAATTCCTCGACCGTCGAGGCCGGACCGCGTTTGAGCAATACCGGTTTGCCGGTCTTCCCCACTTCCCTCAACAGGACGAAGTTCTGCATGTTGCGCGCCCCGATCTGCAGCACGTCGGCGTATTTGACGATCAGCGGAACGTCGCGCGGGTCGACCACTTCGGTCACCACCGGCAATCCGGTCTCTTTGCGCGCCTCTGCCAGTATCTTGAGCCCCTCTTCCCCCAATCCCTGGAACGAGTAGGGGGAGGTGCGCGGCTTGAACGCCCCGCCGCGCAGCGCGTTCGCGCCGGACGACTTGACAGCCCGGGCGATCTCGATCATTTGTTCCCGCGATTCGACCGAGCAGGGGCCGGCCATCACGCAGATCGGCAGTTTCGCGCCGACAGATACCTTGTCGTTCAGCTTTACGACGGAATCTTCCTGTTTGAACTCGCGGCTCACCAGTTTATAGGGCTTGCGGATGGGAACGATCTCGGAAACGCCCGGCAGCATCGCCAGCGTTTCCAGTTCGATCGCCGATTTGTCGCCGATCGCGCCGATCACGGTCCGCTCCACCCCCTTGGAAAGATGGATGCCGAACCCGTGCTTTTTAAGTTTTTCGGTAACGCCCCCGATCTGTTCCTCGGTGGCGCCGGACTTCATGATAATGATCATGCGCTGAATTCCTGACGGAGGACCTTTGCCTCTTCGAGGTAAATGTGCTTGATCTTGTCCTGCTTAAGGGAGGTATTCACTAGCATCAGCACGCGGATACACTTTTTCAGGCTGTTCGGTACATTTATCTCCACTGTACAGAAAAGCGGTATCCGAGTGAGTCCGATCTCGCGCGCCGCGCGCGCCGGGAACTCGGCATTGAGGTCGGGAGTGGCCGAAAAAATGATGGCGGCGATGTCATCGGTCTTTATTTTGTTACTGCGGTTCATTTCCGCCAGCAGGCGGATAGTGGCGGTGATCATTTCGTCCGAAGCGTTCTTTTTAACGGTTATAGCGCCGCGGATCCCTCTGGTTTTCATTATTTCAATTATACCTCACCGCTCAGGAATTTTAAATACCGTTCGCGCAGCGCCGGTATAATGTCTTCAAGCAGGGATTCGGGTTCGGTCTTGCGGGGACTGACCGCGGCGAGCGGCACGGCGGAAAGCCCTTCCGGAAACTCCACCTGCGCGATATTGATCCCGATCCCGACGATCAGCGATCCGCCCATCTTTTCCGTCAGTATACCGCAGATCTTTTTCCCCGCGATCAGGATGTCGTTCGGGGGTTTGATCTCGGCTTTAACGCCGTACTTTGCCGTCAGGACGGAAGCGATCGCCTCGGCGGCGGCGATCGTCAGTTTCGCCAGATCGTTCGGGTTCTTTCGGGGTTTGAGGATGAGCGAGAAATAAAGCCCGCCTTCGGGAGAATACCAGGCGCTTCCCGGCTTCCCCCTACCCTGGTACTGGCTCCGGGCCATCACCACCGTCCATTCTTCGGCGGTTGGCGCCAGGCGCCGGGCTTCGTCCTGCGTGGACGGAAGCTGATCGTACCTCAGTATTTGAATCTTACGCTCATCCCGACCAGGTCGGTCGTCTCTTCGGCCGGGACATCCTTGTGCACACGGTAAAAAACGTCGATCGCGGCATCGGACGCGGGAAGGTACGAGAAGCCGAGCTGGAGAGTATAGAGGGATTGCGCCTTATCCGGGCCAAACCCGAGGTCGGGCGAAAGCCTCACCGTACCGTGGCTGCCAAGCACCAGCTTATCAGAAACCGACTGGGAAAGGTCGTAATCGAGATTAACGGTGGCGTTCTCCAGCGGCCGCATGAAAGCGTCGTACCCGGTCTCGCCGATCTCTTCCGCCAGCAGTTCCGCCGGCACGAACTCCGACCCGATCTTGGAAATTTTCAATGAAAAACGCGAACCTTCGACAAGGTTCCGCACTTCCATCCCCAGCTTCGCCATCCAGGTCTTGTTCTCCGGCCTCCCCACTGCCAGCCCGCCCGTGATCGCGAACTTGGAGTTCACTTCCGCCGATACGCTGAGCGCCCATTTCTGGTCGCGGGGGCCGCCCGAGTTCGGGTTCTTGGAATAGAAACCAGCGCTCAGTTCGGTATACAGGCTGTCCAACAACGGGAGCCGGTCGATGACGTAGCCCGCGGAGAGAGAACCGTAATTGGTATCGACCTTTCCGGAATCGGACGGGTCGTACGACTTGACCAGATATTTCCCGGTCAGCGACACCTCGCCGATCTTGGACGAAACGGAAAGACCGGTGTTCGGCCGGATGTAGCAAACCCCGCTTTCGGATGAAAGGAAGCCGGTCGCGTCGGTATGCTGCACCACTCCCGGACCGGCGGTGAATTTGATATCGACCGGAGCGTTGAAAATATCGCCCGCGACGCCGAGGTCGACCGGGTTCATCTTAATATCGCCCTCAAGGTCAAGCATCTGCTTGGTCAGATCGCGGGTGCCGCCGTAATATCCGGAATCCATGGTGTCCAGGCCCACTTTCACCGTGGCGCTCTCGCCGATGTCCTTTTCCAGCGAGCTGATGAGCCGGTAATCCACCACTGGTCCCCGGCCGGAGACGCCGTTGACCGCGACGATGTTGGCGAGCATGGCGTTCATTTCCACCGCTCCGCTCAGCCGCACCGGGCCGCCGGAACGCTTGAGCGCGGCAATATCATCTTTGATCGAACGGAGGTCCTCTTTGATCTTGGCCGCGTCCCCCGCCCCCATCTTTTCCGCGAGCTTGGAAAGGAAAATGGCGGTCTCGTAGCGGGAAATGGTCCGCGTGCCGCGAAAAGTGCCGTCCGGATAACCGCTGGTTATTCCGAGCCGGACAAGGTCATACACCGATTTTGCCGCCCAGTGGTCGGCCGGCACGTCCTTGAATTTGATCTCGGCAAAAGAAGGAATGACCAGTAAACACACTACCGCGATTAGTGAAACGATCGTCGCATTACGCATTACGCATATCGGATCACGGGGAATATTCTTCATTCTCCAGTAATTATATTTAACGGGAATATGTTTGTAAAGCGCATTGTTCCTATTATATAATGGAACGCAATGGCCAAAAAAAGGATATCATACTGGCTTCCCGCCGCGTTCTCGTTCTTTATCGTCGGCCTGGGCCAGCTGGTCAAGGGAGATTCCGAAAAAGGGATCAAGTTCTTGCTCATGTTCTACTTCGCTCTTCCGGCCGTCATTTATTTTTCACTCATGGTCTCCGGCGCGATCTTCCTAGCAGTATTCGGGATCTCTACCATTTTTGCCGTCATATTCTGGGCCTACAATATTTTTGACGCGCTCAAGGCACGGGCATGAACCGCTCGTTCAAGCTCGCCACCGTTCTCGGCATCCCGGTGGAGATTAATTACAGCTGGTTCATCATCTTCGGACTGGTCGTATATACGCTGTCGGCATTTGTTTTCCCGGCCACTTCCCCCGGGCTCTATCCCGCGGTCTACTGGATCATGGGGACGGTAACCGCCCTGCTCCTTTTCCTCTGCCTCCTCCTGCACGAACTGGCCCATTCCTGGGTGGCGGTCTCTAACAAACTTCCCATCCTCAGCATCACGCTCTTCATTTTCGGCGGCGTGGCGCAGATGTCGGACGAACCGCAAAATCCCGACCTCGAACTGCGAATGGCGGCGGCGGGACCGACCGTCAGCGTCCTGCTGGGCTGCGTTTCACTCGGCATTTCGTCCCTGTTCTACCATTATCCCGCCCTGAGCGGTTTCGCCCCGATCTTCGATTACCTGGTGATACTCAATTTTTCGGTCGCCGTCTTCAACCTCTTCCCCGGTTTCCCGCTCGACGGCGGGAGGATATTCCGTTCTCTAATCTGGAAAGCGACGGGGGACCTGCGCCGCGCCACCCGGATCGCCTCAAACTTCGGCAAGGGACTGGCGCTGTTGATGATGGCGGGCGGATTCTATTCCCTGATCACGGTCGATCTGCTCCGCGGGGTCTGGCTGATATTCCTGGGATTGTTCCTGATGGAAGCGGCGGAGAACAGCTACCAGCAGATGAGGATGAAAAAAGTGCTCGCTTCCGTGCATGTCGACGACGTGATGACCGAGAATCTGGTGACCGTCCCCGGCGCGATCAAACTTGACGCTTTGCTCAACGATTATTTCTTCAAATTCCGCTACGCCGGCTTCCCGGTGGTGGAGGACGATACTTTGCTGGGGATCGTCACCTTCCACGACGTCAAGGAGATACCGCGCGAGCGTTGGGGCGCCACCTCGGCGGCCGAGGCGATGGAACCGATCGGCAGCTCGCTGATAGTGGAAAAAGGATCGGACCTGATAACAGCATTGGCCCGGATGGCCGCCAACCCGGTCGGACGCGTACTGGTGATAGATAACGGAAAGCTGGTCGGGATCGTCTCAAAAAAGGACATCGTCAAGCTTTTTGAGCTCAAGGAGGGGATCGGAGAATGAAAGCGCTAATGATCGTCGCTCCGGAGATGTTCAGGGACGAGGAATACGCCGGACCCAAGGCGGTGCTGGAGGCGGCGGGGATCGCGACCGTGACCGCGTCGTCGAACGCCGGAACTGCTTCCGGACGGTTCGGACTAAAAGCCAAAATCGACCTGACGCTCGATAAAGTGAAAGCCTCCGATTACGACGCGGCGATATTCGTCGGCGGGCCCGGATCGCACGATTATTTTGACGATCCGGAAGCGCTCCGCATCGCGAAGGAAGCGGCCGGCGGTAAAGTGATCGCTTCCATTTGTTCGGCCGGAGGGATCCTGGCCAACGCCGGCGTCCTTAAAGGCCGCAAGGCGACCGTTTTCCCTACCGAAGTTCCGCTGATCAAAAGCAAAGGCGCCATTTATACTGACACCGGCGTGGTAACCGACGGCAACCTTATTACCGCCGACGGCCCGCAGAACGCGACAAAGTTCGGCGAAGCGATCGTAAAAGCGCTGACCGATGGAAAACGCTGACCTCGCGAAAATATTCTACGAGACGGCCGAGCTCTCCGAGCTCAAAGGGGATAACGTCTTCAAGGTCCGCGCTTATGAGAACGCCGCGCGCAACCTCGAAGCGCTCTCAAAGAACGTCGAGGATATTTACCGCTCCGGCGGCGTGAAGGCGCTGACGGAGATCCCCGGCATCGGGCAGTCCATCGCCGAGCATATCGAAGAGATCGTTAAAAAAGGGACCTTCAAGAAATACCGCGACCTTAAGGCCGAGTTCCCCAAAGACTTCATCAAGATGATCGAGGTCCCCGGCATCGGTCCAAAGACCGCGATGACGCTCTTGAAAGAATTGAAGATCGACTCGATCGGAAAACTGGAGAAAGCGATAAAAGCGGGCGCGCTGGAAAAGCTCCGCGGGATGGGGAAGAAAAAAGAGGCGAACATCCTCAAAGGGATCGAGCTCAAGAAAAGGTCGGTCGGCCGGTTCCTCCTCCCCGACGCCATCGCCCGCGCAAACGCCATCGTCGATCATCTCAATAAATTGAAAGAAGTGGAAAAGCTCGTTCCCGCCGGAAGCCTCCGCCGCTGGCAGGAAACGATCGGCGACATCGACATCCTGGTTATATCCGGATCGCCGGAAAAGGTAATGGCCGCTTTCACTTCGTTCAGCGAAGTTGACCGCGTGCTGGCAAAAGGGCCGACCAAATCTTCGGTGCTGCTGAAGAACGGGATGCAGGCCGACGTGCGCGTGGTCGAACCAAGATGCTTCGGCGCCGCCCTCGCCTACTTTACCGGCAACAAGCAGCACAACATCCTCATGCGCGAACGCGCGATCAAAATGGGCTACAAACTGAGCGAGTATGGGCTGTTCAAGAAAGAAAAGTTCGTCTGCGGACGGACGGAGGAAGAGCTTTTCCGCTGCCTGAAGCTCGATTACATCCCGCCGGAACTGCGTCAGGGGACGGACGAGATCGAACTGGCGGAAAAAGGGAGGTTGCCGCGGCTGATCGAGCTTTCCGACATCAAGGGAGACCTGCAGATGCATAGCACCTGGAGCGATGGCAATAACCGGATCGAAGAAATGGCCGCTTACGGGAAAAAGCTCGGATATGATTACATCGCCATCACCGACCACAGCCAGGCGGTGCGGGTGGCGGGCGGGATGGACGAAAAGCAGGCGGCCAAACAGCTCAAGGAGATCGACCGGATAAACGGCAAGTTGAAAGGGATCATGGTATTAAAGGGGATCGAGGTCGATATTTTAGGGGACGGCAAGCTCGATCTCCCCGACTCGATCCTCAGGGAAATGGACGTGGTGGTGGCGGCGGTGCACTCGCGCTTCAAGATGCCGAAAAAAGAGATGACCGACAGGATCATCGCCGCGTTCAACAATAAATACGTAAACCTGCTCTCCCACCCCACCGGCCGCGTCATCGGCAAACGGGACCCGTACGAGGTGGATATGGAAAGAATCATCAAAGAAGCGAAGGCGACCGGCACGTTCCTGGAGATAAACGCCTACCCGGAGCGGCTCGACCTGAACG
>Ga0335071_10006797_pt1 | contig 11806 bp, 14 predicted proteins | sample Lox_Sample_15_FD_206724 | JGI IMG/M metagenome (GOLD analysis project Ga0335071, IMG submission 206724) | Soil microbial communities from Loxahatchee National Wildlife Refuge, Florida, United States - Lox_Sample_1.5 | ecosystem: Environmental > Terrestrial > Soil > Wetlands | place: USA...
CTCGATGCAGGCGCGAGGCGTCCGCGTCGTCCGCGTGGCTGTAGCTCAGGAACGCGCGATACCTGAAGGCGTCCGCCAAGGCCCCTCCCCGGGGAGATCCCACGACCGCGTAAGGTTAGCCGACTTTCGTTTTGCGGCCATTTACGCTATAATTCAAGGCTTTCCAAGCTTCATCATCAATCAATCGTTACCCGTTCTCAACGGGAGAAAGTACGACAAAGCATGGTCGTGATCCGCATGGCCCGCGGTGGTGCCAGGAACCGCCCCTTCTACAACATCGTCGTCGCCGATTCGCGCATGCCGCGCGACGGGCGCTTCATCGAGCGCCTCGGCTTCTACAACCCGAAGGCCCCCGAAGGCGACGAGAACTTCCGCATCGCCCTCGACCGCGTCGAGCATTGGGTCGCCAAGGGCGCGCAGCCTTCCGACGCCGTGAAGAAGCTCATCAAGCGTGGCAAGGCAAAGGCCGCCGGCAAGCCCGAGAAGAAAGCCGCCAAGTAGCGAGCCCGTTCCCTTCGCCGGGGACGAATCGCGATTGGTGGTGATGGGCCGCATCGTCGGCGCCTTCGGCGTCGCGGGCTGGGCGAAGGTGAAGGCCTTCACCGAATCGGCGGATGGCCTCGCGGCGTACGGGAGCTGGATGGTGCGCACGCGGGAAGGGTGGCGCGTGATGGAGCTCGAAGGTTTCGAGGTCCATTCGAAGGGACCGGTCGCGAAGCTCGCGGGCTGCGACGACCGGGATGCGGCCGACGCGTTGCGCGCCTGCGATGTCGCGGTGACCCGCGAGATGCTGGGAGACGCGGGCGAGGGATCGATGTACTGGGTCGACCTGGTCGGCCTGGAGGTGGTGGATGCTGGCGGCGCGTCCCTGGGCAGGGTGGAGGGATTGTTCGAGACGGGCGACACGAGCGTGCTCGTGGTGAAGGGCGAGGTCGAGACGATGATTCCCTTCGTGCCCGACTACGTGAAGGCGGTGGACCGCGATGCCAAGCGCATCACGGTGGACTGGAAGGCGTAAGAGGGCGTGAAGCACTTCGACGTGGTCACGATCTTCCCGGCGATGCTCGATGCGCTCGCCGACCACGGCATCACCGCCCGCTCGCTCGACGAGAAGCGCTTCGAGCTGAAGGCGTGGGACCCGAGGGACTTCGCCGAGGACAATTACCGCAGGGTCGACGACCGGCCCTACGGGGGCGGGCCCGGCATGGTGATGATGGCCGAGCCGTTGAGGCTGTGCATCGAGGCGGCCAAGCGGCGCCAGCGCGATGCGGGCGTCGCGGCGCCGAAGGTGGTGCTGATGTCGCCGCAAGGCGAGCGCCTCACCGAGGCGCTGGTGCGGGAGCTTGCGAATGAAGAGGGCCTGGTGCTGCTGGCCGGGCGCTACGAGGGCGTGGACGAGCGGCTGGTCGAGCGCCTCGTCGATCGCGAGGTGTCGATCGGCGACTACGTGACCTCGGGCGGGGAATTGCCCGCGATGGTGCTCATCGATTGCCTGGTGAGGCGCATCCCGGGGAGCCTGAACGATGCGGAGAGCGCCGTGCAGGATTCGTTCTCCGATGGATTGCTGGACTGGCCGCACTACACGCGGCCGGACGAGTGGCAGGGCGCGAAGGTGCCGGACATGCTGATGTCGGGCAACCACGCGGCGATCGCGCGATGGCGCAGGAAGCAGGCGCTGGGGCGCACGTGGGACCGCAGGCCCGACTTGATCGACGAGTCGAAGCTCGCGAGGGAAGACCGCCAGTTGCTCGAGGAGTATCGTCGCGAGCGGCAGGCGCAAGCGCAGCAGCAACAATAAATTGCATGCATCCGCCGGCGACGGGCGGCTCTGCGTGAAAGGCCAGACGGCCGGAATCGGAAAGGACATCGAAATGGATCTCATCCAGAAGCTCGAGCAGGAAGAAATCAAGCGGTTGAACCGCGACATCCCCGAATTCGTCCCGGGCGACACCGTGATCGTGAAGGTGACGGTGATCGAGGGCGACAAGAAGCGCGAGCAGGCCTACGAGGGCGTGGTGATCGCCAAGCGCAACCGCGGCCTGAACTCCTCGTTCATCGTGCGCAAGATCTCCAGCGGGGAAGGCGTGGAGCGCACGTTCCAGCTCTATTCGCCGGCGCTCGCCTCCATCGAGGTGAAGAGGAAGGGCGACGTTCGCCGCGCCAAGCTCTACTACCTGCGCGGCCTCACCGGCAAGGCGGCCCGCATCAAGGAGAAGCTCGAGGCGGCGGAGTACGAGGTGATGGAGGAAGTGGTCACCGAGGGCGACGCCTCGGCCGAAGGCGGCGCGCCCGCCAAGACCCGCAAGGTCAAGGTCAAGAAGAAGCGCATCGACAAGGAAGCCAAGCGCGGCGGCGACCACCGCTAGGCGAACGAAGGATTCCGGTGCCCCTACACCGGAATCGCCATCCAGATGGGCAGCGTCACCATCGAGATCACCGTGCCGATCGTGATCTGTGTGGCCACGGCGCGACCGTCGCCCGTCATGCGCACCGCGAGGATGTAGGCGTTGGACGCGGTGGGCAGCGCGGCGCAGAGCACCACGACGCTCGCATCCACGCCGTGCAGCCTGAACGCGTGCACGAGCCCCAGCGCGATCGTGGGAACGGCGGCGAGCTTCACCGCGAGCCACCACACGTGCGCGGCCGCGGGCCCCACGCCTTCCTCGATGCGCATCGCCGCGCCGACGGACAGCAATCCCGCGGGCAACGCGCAGATCGCGAGCAGGTTCAGCGTCTGGTCGGCGAATCCCGGCAGCGCCAATCCCGCGGAGTTCCACGCGAGGCCCGCGAGCGAGGCGACGAGCAGCGGATGCGTGGCGAGCTCGCGGAAGAATCCGCGGTTGCCGTGCGCGGCGAGCATCGCCACGGCGAAGAAGTTGGCGACCGGGATCATCACGCCCAGGAGCAGCGCCGCCATCGCCACGCCCGCGTTGCCGAAGAGGCTTCCCGCGATGGCGAGCCCCACGTAGGTGTTGAACCGGTAGCCGCACTGCGAGGCGCTCGCGTTCAACTTGCTGTCCAGGCGGAAGATCGGCCCCGCGGCGACGGAGAACGCGAACCCCGCCGCCGTGAAGATGAGCGCCGAGGCGATGGGAAGCGCCGCCGCGGCGAAATCGATCTTCGCGATGGCGAGCGACCGGAAGAGCAGCGCCGGGAAGAGCAGGTAGTACACGAGCTTCTCGAGGCCCGCCCAGAAATCGCGCCCGAAATCGAAGCGCCGCGCGAGCACGAGGCCGATCACGATCAGCACGAAGTTGGGCAGGATGAGCAGCGCGGTATTCATTCACACGTCCTTGCCGAGCGTGGCGTGGTAGTCGTGGCGTGCGGTGTTCACGCGCGAGACGCGAAGCTCCACGGGCCGGTCGCGGAAGGTGAGCGCCACGCGGCGGATCTCGAGCATCGGCGAGCCCGCGGGCACGCCGAGGGCCTGCGCCACGTCCCGCGGGGCGGGCAGCGCGCGCAGCCTCTCGTCGGTGCGAAGCACGTTGATGCCGTAGCGGCTCTGGTAGAGGTGGTAGATGGTGTTGTCGCGCGCGGCGAAGATCTTCTCCGTGAGGCCCGGGAAGAGCTCCGCGGGCAGCGTGATGTCGTCCACGATCAGCGGCGTGCCGCCGAGCGAGAGGACGTTGCGGATGCGGATCACCTTGTCCGAAGGCGCGATGGCGAGCGCGTCCGCGGTCCCCGCGTCGGCGCGGTCGCGGCGGAACGAGACGAGACGCACCGTGGGGTAGGACTTGGGCCCGTCGCGCGGCACGATGTGGAAGAAGTGGTACATGAGGCGCCGGCCGTCGTGGGAAGTGACGTAGGTGCCCTTGCCCTGGCGGCGCACCAGCGCCTGCTCGGCCACGAGGCTGTCCACCGCCTTCCTCACCGTGCCGATCGCCACGCCGAACATCCGCGCGAGCCTGGCCTCCGTCGGGATCGCCTGGCCCGCGCGCCACTCGCCGGCCGAGATGCCCTCGATCAGCCGCGCGCGGACCTGCTGGTAGAGGTGCGCCATGCCCGTGACGATAACATACAACTCATCTAGTTGACTTGCGGGCGGCCGAAAACCTAGGATTGTCGTCCCGCATCAGGAGGCGCATATGATCCATTTCGTGGTCCACGACGAGCACGATTCCGTCGGCGTCGTCGTGGTCGAGGGCGTGAAGTCCGGCCAGAAGCTCACCGGCTGGATCATGGACCAGGACAAGGACATCGTGGTCGAGGCGAAGTCCGACATTCCAATCGGGCACAAGCTCGCCATCAAGCCGCTCGCCAAGGATGCGACGGTGATCAAGTACGGCGTCGATATCGGCCGCGTCATCGCGCCGATCGCCGTCGGCGAGCATGCCCACGTGCAAAACATCAGGACCAAGCGCTGGTAGCCGGCGTTCACCTGCGGATCAAGGGGTTTTCCATGGATCTGAGCAAATCGACTTTCTGGGGCTTCAAGCGCGAGAACGGCCGCGTCGGCGTGAGGAACCACGTCCTCATCCTGCCGGTGGACGACCTGTCCAATGCCGCCGCCGAGGCGGTGGCCAACAACATCAAGGGAACGCTCGCCATCCCGCACCCCTACGGGCGGCTGCAGTTCGGCGCGGACCTGGACCTGCACTTCCACACGCTCATCGGCACGGGGAGCAACCCGAACGTCGCGGCCGTCGTGGTGATCTGCATCGAGGACCAGTGGGCGAAGAAGGTGGCCGACGCCATCGCCGCCACCGGCAAGCCCGTCGCCTATTTCGGGATCGAGCAGCACGGCGACCACGACACGATCATGCGCGCCTCGAAGAAGGCGAAGGAATTCGTGCAGTGGGCGAGCGAGCTGCGCCGCGAGGAGCGCCCGCTCAAGGACCTGTGGGTGTCCACCAAGTGCGGCGAATCGGACACGACCTCCGGTTGCGGCTCGAACCCGACCGTGGGCAACGCGTTCGACAAGATGTACGGCCACGGCGTGACGCTTGCCTTCGGCGAGACCACCGAGCTCACCGGCGGCGAGCACCTCGTGGCGGCGCGCTGCCGCACGCCGGAGGTGCGCAAGAAGTTCCAGTACATGTTCGACCGCTACCAGGCCCTCGTCGAGGCGCACAAGACGAGCGACCTGCGCGACTCCCAGCCCACCAAGGGCAACATCGCCGGCGGCCTCACCACGATCGAGGAGAAGGCGCTGGGCAACATCCAGAAGATCGGCCGCAAGTGCATGGTCGACGGCGTGCTGGACAAGCACGAGGTGCCGACCGGGCCGGGCCTGTGGTTCATCGACTCGTCCTCGGCGGCCGCCGAGATGGTGACGCTGTGCGCCGCCGCGGGCTACACCGTGCACCTGTTCCCCACGGGCCAGGGCAACGTGATCGGCAACCCGATCCTGCCCGTGATCAAGCTGTGCGCCAATCCGCGCACGGTGCGCACGATGAGCGAGCACGTCGACGTGGACGTCTCGGGGCTGCTTCGCAAGGAGATGAGCCCGGACCAGGCGGGCGACGCGCTCCTCGAATGCATGTTCCGCACGGCCAACGGGCGGCTCACCGCCGCCGAGGCCCTCGGACACCGCGAGTTCGTGCTGACTCGCCTGTACGAGAGCGCCTAGGCCTTCGCGGGCGCCGGCCGTGAGGGAGCGCAGCACGCGTCGGATCGCGGTGGCGCTCGCCTCCGTGGGCGTCACGCTCGTCCTCTGGTACGTGCTCACGGCCACGGGCGTCATCCCCGCGTCGCGATTCGCCTCGCCGAAGGAGTTCTGGGCGGCGCTCGCACAGATCAACGGGCCGGGCTACGCCGACGCGAAGCTCTGGCAGCACGCGCTGCAAAGCTGCAGGCTCGTCGCCGAGGGCTTCGCGGTCGCGGTCGCCGTCGGCGTGCCGCTGGGCCTCGCCATGGGATGGTCGCCGCGCTTCGAGGCGTTCTTCAATCCCGTCTTCCTCCTGCTGCGCCCCATTCCGCCGCTCGCGTGGATCCCGCTCGCCATCGTGTGGCTGGGCCTGGGCGACGCGGCGAAGGTGATGGTGATCTTCGTGGCGGCGTTCGTGCCCTCGGTGATCAACAGCTACACCGGCGTGCGCACCATCGAGCCGCACCTGATCGAGGCGGCGCGGATGCTCGGCGTGCGCCCCTTGCCTTTCGTGGGCGAGGTGATCGTGCCCGCCGCGATGCCCCACATCTTCTCGGGCCTTCGCCTATCGCTGCAGGCGGCGTGGACCACGCTCGTCGCGGGCGAGCTCGTGGGCGCGCTGCGCGGCCTCGGACAGGTGCTCAACGCGGCCGCCCAGGACATCTATCCGGCGATGATCCTCGTGGGGATGGTGTTCGTGGGCATCTGCGGCGGCGCGATGACGTGGATGCTGGGGCTCGCGGAGAAGCGCGCGATGCCGTGGCGCGGCGCATGAACCGCGCGGAGCTCGGCCGCGGCGAATCATGGCTCCTTTCGGCGGCCGGGCTCGCCACGCTGCTCGCCGGTTGGACGGCCGCCGCGATCTCCGGCCTCGTCCCGTCGCAATTCCTGCCCACGCCGCTCGCGGTCGCGGAGCGCTTCGTGGAGCTCACCACCACGCCGTTCGCGGGCTACACGATCCAGCAGCACCTGCTTTCGAGCGTCGGGCGCTATCTCATGGGCTTCGGGCTCGCAGCGGCGATCGGCGTTCCGCTGGGACTGATGATGGGCTGGTTCCGTTGGCTGGACGACGTCGTCTCGCCGCTCTTCGAGGCGGTGCGGTTCGTCGCGCCCATCGCGTGGGTCCCGTTCGCCGCGCTCTGGTTCGGCACCGGCATCGGCGGGCCCACGCTCATCATCTTCATGGGCGCGTTCCCGCCGGCGCTCATCAACGCCTATCGCGGCGCGCGCTTCGTGGAGCCGCGCTACGTCGAGGCCGCGCAGACGCTGGGCGCGGGGAACTGGCGCGTGATCGCGCAGGTGCTCCTGCCCGCCTCGGTGCCCTCGATCGTCGCGGGCCTTCGCATCAGCGCGGGCCTCGGGTGGCAGTCGCTCGTGGGCGCGGAGCTCATCGTGGCCTCGAGCGGCATCGGCTACCTGCTCGTGAAGGGGCAGGCGAGCATCAGCACGTCCACCGTCATGTCGGGCATGATCGCGATCGGGATCGTGGGATTCGCGATCGACGCGATGCTTCGCCGCGCCGAGGCCGCGATCCACGCGAGGCGGGGACGATGAGCGAGATCGTGTTTTCCGGCGTGCGGCGCAAGTTCCGGCGCAACGGCGAGGACGTGCCGGCCCTGGACGGCATCGACCTCACGGTGCGCGAGCGCGAGTTCGTCGCCATCGTGGGGCCGTCGGGCTGCGGCAAGACCACGTGCCTTCGCATGGTGGCGGGCCTGGAGTTCCCGACCGAAGGCGAGGTGAAGGTGGGCGGTGCCGCGGTGCGCGCGCCCGGCCCCGACCGCGCCGTGGTCTTCCAGCAGTTCGCGCTCTTCCCGTGGAAGACGGTCGCGGAGAACATCGCGTTCGGATTGAAGGCGAAGGGCGTGGCCAACGGCGCGCGCCACGACACCATCGCGCGCTTCGTGGAGCTGATGGGCCTGCAGGGCTACGAGAACGCCTTCCCGCACCAGCTCTCGGGCGGCATGCAGCAGCGCGTGGCGATCGCGCGGGCCTACGCGCTCGATCCGGCGGTGCTGCTGATGGACGAGCCGTTCGGCGCGCTGGACGCGCAGACGCGCACCGTGATGCAGGAAGAGCTCGTGAAGCTCGCGCGGCGCAACCCGCGCACGGTGCTCTTCATCACCCACGCCGTCGAGGAGGCGGTGTACCTCGCCGACCGCGTGGTGGTCATGACGCGCCGCCCCGGGCGGATTCGCGAGATCATCGACGTGGGCGCGATCCGGCGCGCCGAGAACTGGGACCGCTTCGAGCGCATCGAGGAAGTGATGGACCAGGCGTCCTTCGTCCACCTGCGCACGCACATCTGGAAATTGCTTCGCGAGCAGCAACAACCCCACGAGCACTGACCTTAAGGAGGAGAGAAGACCATGAAGAGCATGCCGAGGATCGCCGCCGCGCTGCTGGCCGCCGTCGCGCTCACGGGCGCGCACGCGCAGGCGCTGGAAGAAATCAAGGTGAGCTACCAGCCCGCGCTCTATTGGGCGCTGCCGTTCTACATCGCCACCGAGAAGAACTGGTGGGCCGGGGTGGGCCTCAAGCCCACGTTCAGCACGTTCCCCGCGGGCGTGCCGCAGATCGCCGCATCGGCCTCGAAGAGCTGGGACGTGGGCGGCACGGGTTCGGTGCCCGCGGTGCTGGGCTGGGCGCGATTCCAGATCAAGACGATCGGCATCACCAACGACGAGTCGCGCGGCAACGCGCTGCTCGCGAGCGGCGACAAGGCCTCGGCGTTCGCCGCGCACCCCGGCAACATCAAGGGCCAGACGATCCTGCTCACCGCCAACTCCACGGGCGACTACGCGGTCCAGGCCTGCCTCGCCAAGTGGGGCCTCAAGAAGTCCGACGTGACGCTCAAGAACATGGGCCAGGCCGAGATCATCTCCGCGATGTCGTCGAAGAACGCGGACCTGGTGGGCGTCTGGGCGCCCAACACGTACACGCTCGAGGAGAAGGCGGGGGCGAAGACGCTCTGCGACGGCAAGGACGGCGGGGCCATCGTCCCCGGCGCGCTCATCGCGCGCGGCGATTACCTCGCCGAGCATCCGCAGAGCGTGGCGAAGTTCCTCGCGGTGTACCTGCGCGCGCAGCAATGGGCGCTCGCGCACCGCAAGGAGGCCATCGCGATGATGAAGAAGTTCTACGAGCAGGGCGGCGTCACGATCTCTGAGAACGCGATGAACAAGGAGTTCGACACGCGCCCCGTGTTCGACCTCGCCGGGCAGCTGAAGGCGATGAGCCGCGGCGCTTCCGGCTCGGAGATGGACGGCTGGTTCGCGAAGATCGGCGATTTCATGAAGGCGTCCGGATCGATTCCCGAGAACCCGGCGCCGTCGGCCTTCATCACCGACTCGGCCATGAAGATGGTGGACGCCGATCCCAAGCTCAAGGCTTTCGCCAACGACAAGAACTGATCCGCGAGGAAGACCCGCCATGGCCGTCACGTTCCTGAAGAAGGCGCAGAAGACGCCCGAGACCGAATCGGGCAACGCGCAGTCGGTCGCCTCCGCGATGCTCGCGGAGATCGAGCGCCGGGGCGAGGCGGCCGTGCGCGAGTACGCATCGAAGCTCGACAAGTGGGACGGCGACATCGTCGTCACGCCCGCCGAGATCGAGCGGCGCGCGAGGCTCGTGCCCGATACGGTCAAGGCGGACATCGAGTTCGCCACGGCGCAGGTGCGCCGCTTCGCGCGCGCGCAGCGCGACTCCATCGAGGAGTTCCGGGTGGAGGTGCATCCGGGGCTCGTCGCGGGCCAGCGGCTCGTTCCCGTGAATACCGCCGGCTGCTACGTGCCCACGGGCCGCTATGCGCACATCGCCTCGGCGTACATGAGCATCGCCACGGCGAAGGAAGCGGGCGTTCCGACAGTCGTCGCGTGTTCCACGCCGTACAAGGGCGAAGGCATCCATCCGTACGTGCTCTACGCGATGAAGGTCGCGGGCGCCGATCGCGTGATGACGCTGGGCGGCGTGCAGGCGATCGCCGCGATGGCCTATGGTCTCTTCGGCGCGCCGCCCGCGGACATCATCGTGGGGCCGGGCAACAAGTACGTCGCGGAGGCCAAGCGCCTGCTCTTCGGGCGCGTCGGCATCGACGTGTTCGCGGGGCCGTCGGAAGTCGCCGTTATCGCGGACGATTCGGCCGACGCGCAGATCGTCGCGAGCGACCTCGTGGGCCAGGCCGAGCACGGGCACGAGTCGCCCGCGTGGCTCTTCACCGACTCGCGCGCGCTCGCCGAAGCGGTGATGAAGCGCGTGCCCGAACTGATCGATGCGCTGCCGCCCACGGCCAAGGACGCGGCCGGCTCGGCGTGGCGCGACTACGGCGAGGTGGTGCTCTGCGACACGCGCGAGGAGGTGGCGGCCACGTCCGACCGCTATGCGAGCGAGCACCTCGAGGTGCACGCGAAGGACCTCGACTGGTGGCTCTCGCGCCTCACCAACTACGGGTCGCTCTTCCTCGGCGAGGAGACCACGGTCGCCTTCGGCGACAAGACCTCGGGACCGAACCACATCCTTCCCACCAAGGGCGCGGCGCGCTACTCGGGGGGGTTGTCGGTGCACAAGTTCGTGAAGACGCTCACGTGGCAGCGCATGTCGCGCGAGGCCAACCGCCAGATCGGCCAGGTGACGGCACGCATCTCGCGCCTCGAGGGGATGGAGGCGCATGCGCGCACCGCCGACGATCGCCTCGGGAAGTATTTTCCGAAGGACCGATTCGCGCTGGGCGATCCGGTGAAGGCGTGATCGCGTGACCGGCGTCCTCGACCGCTTCCGCATCGACGGCCGCAACGCGCTCGTGACGGGCGCGGGCTCGGGCATCGGGCGGGCGATCGCCGAAGCGCTCGCACAGGCGGGGGCGAGCGTCGTGCTCTGCGGGCGGCGCGAGGCCCCGCTCGACGAAGCGAAGGCCGCGATCGCGCAGGCGGGCGGCAAGGCCGCGAGCGTGGCGGGCGACGTGGGCCGTCGCGCGTCGTTGGGCGAGATCGCGGCATCCGCGGCCCGGCCCTTCGGCGCCATCGACATCGTCGTGCACGCGGCGGGACTGAACCACCGCCAGCACGCCGACCAGGTGACCGACGCGGCGTGGGACGAGCAGATCGAGGTGATGCTCTCGGCGCCCTTCTTCCTCTCGCGCCATCTCGTGGAAGCGATGAAGGCGAAGCGCTGGGGACGCATCCTCAACATCGCCTCGCTGCAGTCCTACCGCGCTTTCACGAACGGCACCGCGTACGGCGCCGCGAAGGGCGGCATCGTGCAGCTCACGCGGCACATGGCCGAGTCGTGGTCGCCCTTCGGCATCAACGCCAACGCGATCGCGCCGGGATTCTTTCCCACGGCGCTCACGGGCCCGATCTACGCCGACAGGGAGCGCGTGGCCGCGCTCGCCAAGCAGACCGCGGTGGGCCGCAACGGCGAGCTCGCCGACCTGCAGGCCGCCGCCGTATTCTTCTGCAGCCCCGCATCCGACTACGTCACCGGGCAGACGCTGCCCGTCGATGGAGGTTTCACGGCGAAATGACTTCATGAAAGCCCTCGTCTACACCCACCCGCTGGAAGTCACGTATCGCGACGAGCCCGATCCGCAGCTCGCCGCGGGCGAGGTCGTGCTCAGGATCGACGCCGTCGGCATCTGCGGCTCCGACATGCACGCCTACCACGGCCACGATCCGCGCCGCAATCCGCCGTTGATCCTCGGGCACGAGCTCGCGGGCACCGTCATCGCCGGCCCGTTCGTGGGGAAGCGCTTCACCGCCAATCCCCTCATCACCTGCGGCCACTGCGAATACTGCGTGCAGGGCCGCAACAATCTCTGCGCGAACCGCACGATGGTCGGCATGACGCGCCCGGGCGCCTTTGCCGAGCGCATGTCGATCCCGGCCTCGAGCCTGGTCGAGATCCCCGCGGAGATGGACGCGCGCACCGCGGCGCTCACCGAACCGGCCGCCACGGCGCTGCACGCGCTGAACCTTTCCATGCGCGCGATGCAGCGCCCGCTCGGCGAAGCGAGGCTCCTCGTGATCGGCGGGGGCGCCATCGGCATGCTCACCGCGCTCCTCGCGAAGCACTACGGATGCGCCGAGATCCGCGTCGCGGAAACGAACGCGCTCCGGCGCGCGTCGGTCGAGAAGCATGCGGGCGTGCGTGCGTTCGATCCCCTCGTTGACAAAGCCATCGCGGACAACTCCATGGACCTCGTGGTCGACGCGGTCGGCGCCA
>Ga0335071_10006798_pt1 | contig 11806 bp, 7 predicted proteins | sample Lox_Sample_15_FD_206724 | JGI IMG/M metagenome (GOLD analysis project Ga0335071, IMG submission 206724) | Soil microbial communities from Loxahatchee National Wildlife Refuge, Florida, United States - Lox_Sample_1.5 | ecosystem: Environmental > Terrestrial > Soil > Wetlands | place: USA: Florida...
AAAACGACATTCACTGGAGCTGACATATGAGGTTGAAGAAGGACTTGAAAGTATTACCGCAGATCCAATAATGGTGAAGCAGGTATTGTGCAGCCTTCTGAGCAATGCAATTAAATTCACGCCGGACGGCGGAAGTATACGCGTTTCAGCTGCATTGCGCGACAACGGCAAGTCGGTTGAATTTGCGGTGCGGGACACCGGTATCGGGATTGCGCCTGAGGACCAGCCGAAACTTTTCCGGCCGTTCACACAGCTTGACAGCTCGTATACCAAAAAATATGCGGGAGCGGGCGTAGGGTTGCGCATCTGCAAGGAAATAGCGTCACTGCATGGCGGCACTCTCGAGGTTAAGAGCGTACCCGGCAATGGCAGTACATTTTATTTCACGATACCGAGGCATGTGGGTCCATAAATCCTGCCGTGCCAATAAGAGCGCCTTTTCCAGTATAATAATTGCATGGGCTTTTGGGGTATTATAAGGCGGGATTTTCAGGCCATTTTCAAGCTCGACCCGGCAGCGCACGGGGCCGTCGAAGTATTGCTTACGTATCCCGGGTTCCATGCAATTTTTTCATATCGCCTGGCCCATTTAATGTGGAGGTTCGGAATTCCCCTGCTGCCGCGCATGATGCAGCATACTGCCCGTTTCTTCACCGGTATTGAAATACACCCCGCTGCCGAAATCGGACCCGGTTTGTTCATTGACCACGGCATGGGCGTGGTCATAGGAGAGACCGCCGAAATCGGTGAAGGCTGTCTGCTGTATCAGGGTGTAACCCTTGGTGGCACAGGGAAAGAGAAAGGAAAGAGACATCCCACACTGGGCAATCACGTAGTCGTCGGTGCAGGGGCCAAGATCCTCGGTCCCATGCGGATCGGAAACTATGTTAAGATCGGCGCTAATTCCGTTGTCCTGATAGAGGTCCCCGACCATTCCATTGTAGTGGGAGTACCGGGGCGGATCATAAAGAAAAAGATAATAAGACTTGAAGAAGACGGGCTCGTGGAACTTCTCGACCATGTGAAGCTCGCGGACCCTATAGAAGAGCATATGAATGAATTGAGCGACCGCATCGAGCGACTTTCGGAGAAAATCGAAAGGATAGAAGGCAGAGGAGGCAGGATGAAAATTTTCAACACGTTAACCGGGAGCAAGGAAGACTTCGCCCCGCTCGCACCCGGCAGGATCGGCATGTACGCTTGCGGTGTGACCGTATACGACTATTGCCATATCGGACACGCGCGAAGCGCCATCGTCTTCGATGTCATGTCCAGGTATTTCAGATACAAAGGGTTCGATTTGAAGTTCGTGAGAAACTTCACGGACATCGACGACAAGATAATCAGGCGCGCCAACGAGCAGGGGACTTCCTGGGATGCGGTAGCGAAAAAATATATCACCGAATATTATTCCGACATGGATGCCCTGGGGGTTGCCCGCGCAGACGCGGAGCCGAAGGCCACCGAACACATTGCAGAAATGATTGAAGTGATCAGCGGACTGATCTCAAAAGGATACGCCTATGAGATGCAGGAGGGAGACAACAGGAGCGTCTATTTCTCGGTGGAGAAATTCGGTGGTTACGGCAAGCTCTCGAAGAAAGAGACCAAGGACCTTCTTTCCGGTGCGCGCGTGAGCGTGGACGAGCGCAAACTGAGCCCGCTGGATTTTGCGCTGTGGAAGGCTTCAAAGGAAGGGGAGCCCTGGTGGGAAAGTCCTTGGGGAAAGGGCCGGCCGGGCTGGCACATCGAATGCACCGCGATGTCCATAAAACATCTCGGCGATTCTATCGATATCCACGGCGGCGGCGCAGACCTTATATTCCCGCACCATGAAAATGAGATAGCGCAGTCCGAGGCTTATACCGGCAAGCCATTCGCCCGCTACTGGGTCCATAACGGGTTTATAACCATCGACAAGGAAAAGATGTCGAAATCCCTCGGCAACTTCTTTACGATCCGCGACATTCTCGACAAATACGACCCTGAAGTGGTCAGACTTTTCCTGCTTTCGAGCCATTACCGCAGCCCCATCGAATTTTCCCATGAACAACTGCGGGATGCAGAATCTTCACTCGATCGTTTCTACAGCACGGTTTCAAGGATGGATGATTTCATCGCAGGGGCAAAGGACAATGAGGGCAGGGGCATGGCGCAGGGATGCGCCCTTGAGCCTGTGCTTGCCGAATTCAAGGGCCGCTTCGAGGAGGCCATGGACGATGACTTCAATACGGCCCTTGCGCTCGGTCTCGTTTTCGAACTTGTCAGGGAAATTAACAGATGCCTTGATCTGCGCCCCTCAGGGAGCGATGCGGCAAAACTGATCAACAGGGCAAAGGATGCTTTGAAAATCGCAAATTCGGTACTCAATCTTTTCGGCAGGACGCCGCATGCGTGGGACCTGGCACTGCTGAAAGTCAGGAAAATCGTCCTTTCAGAGAGTGATATAGCGGAGAAGATCAGAGAAAGAAAAAAGGCTCGCGAAAGCAAGGATTGGGTAAAGGCCGACGCAGTACGGAAGCAGCTTGAAGACATCGGCATAATACTCGAGGACAAAAAAGATGAGACATCGTGGAAGATCAGGATCGCCTGACCCCGGCAAACCCCGGACAAGGACATCGGCCAATGAAGAACTGTATATATGCGGAGTCAATCCTGTAACCGAGGCGTTGAAGTCAGGGACCGCAGTACGCGCTCTTTTTGTTGACGGACAGTCCTCGAAGCATCTTCATCATGTGATAGACACTGCCAAATCAAGAAATATCCCCATCAAATCGGTGGGAAGGGATTTCTTCGAAGGCAGGTTCGAAAAGGGACATCAGGGAATTGCGGCCAGCGTTTCACCCAAGAAGGTCATGGACATAAATGACCTGATCGACTTGGCATTCAGCAAAAGCGATTCTCCTTTTTTTCTGGTACTCGATTGCATAGAAGACCCCCGCAATTTTGGAGCGATACTGCGAGTGGCTGACGCTGCTGGAGTCGACGGTGTTATATTTCAGTCACGACGGTCTGCGGGATTGACACCTGTGGTATATAAGACTTCTGCAGGCGCAGTCGAACATGTCAATCTCTCGGAAGTGGTCAACATAAAGCATGCCCTGACCAAGCTGAAAGATAGGAACATCGTCATTATTGGCGCCGAGGCCGGCTCGCCCGACAGCCTGTGGGAAGCGGACCTGAGGGTGCCCCTTGCATTGATCGTGGGGTCTGAAGGAGAAGGCATGAGACGCACCGTACGAGACATGTGCGACATGGTTGTTCAGCTGCCGATGAAAGGCGTAGTAAATTCCCTGAACGTCTCAGTTGCAACCGGAGCAATCTCTTACGAGATAATGAGACAAAGAAACGGTTGAACTCCTCAGCTTTTATTTTCTTTTATCCAGGCCGGCCTGTGCGTTTTTTTCAGGTCCTCCAGTTTTTCTCCCATTGACTGGGTCTGGAACATGATCCTCAGGTCGTTCGGGTTGTACGAAGTACTCAGCGCATCTTCCTTGGTAAGAATCCCTGTTTTTACAAACTCGAAGAGGTGCTGGTTGAAAGTCTGCATCTTATAAAGCTTGGCCGAATCCTCGATCGTCTTGTCGAGGTGGTCGAGCTTTTCTTCAATGATCAGTTTCTTAACAGTAGGTGTATTAAGCATTATCTCCATCGCAGCCGTTCGTCCCGATCCGTCTGATTTCTTGATCAGTTTCTGGGAGATCGTTGCGATCAGGGATATGGCTGTCCTGATCCTGATGTGGTTCTGCTGGCTCGGATCAAACGCGTCGATTATCCTGCTTATGGACTGTTTGGCATATGTGGTATGGAGAGTGCTTAGAACGATGTGTCCTGTTTCGGATGCCGTCAGGGCAGTATGGATAGTCTCAGGGTCTCTCATTTCGCCGACAAGGATTATATCGGGGTCCTGACGCAGGGCGTGTCTAAGAGCTTCAGAGAAAGAGCGCGTATCATTTCCGACCTCGCGCTGGTTGATTACGCACTTTTTGTCTTCATGTATGAATTCTATCGGGTCTTCTATAGTCACTATGTGTTTATCGGTCCTGTTATTGAGATAGTCCACCATGGCCGCAAGGGTTGTAGACTTGCCGCTGCCGGTCGGTCCGGTTACCAAAATGAGCCCCTGTTCCCTCGACAGTATCTCCTTCAATACCTCAGGGAGCCCGAGATCATCGAGGGTAGCTATCTTTATCGGAATAAACCGGAAGACTCCCCCGAGTTTGTCCATCTGGTAAAAATAATTCCCCCTGAACCTTCCGAGCCCTTCAATGAGATAAGAGAAATCAAGTTCGCGCTCTTTTTCGAGCCTGTCCCGCTGCACGCCGTTAAGGATAGGCAAAAGAAGGTCTTCCATGTCCTTCCTGCCCACGACTGGAAATTCCGTCGGCAGGAGGTCTCCCCTGATCCTGAAAAGCGGTGGCCTCCCGGCCTTGAGATGAAGGTCCGAGCCGCCCCTCTTGATAAGTTCCCTGAGGAAAAAATTGAGGTTCGGTTCCGTCTTGCCCGTGACCGCTGCCTTACCGAGCGACGCCTTTCCCGCAGCCATGCACTCAGGGGCCATCTTCATCACGGCACCAAGCATTCCTTCCTGATAAAAAAGGCTGCATCTGAGCTGAATCGTGCCCTGGAAGTCATAGGTGAAATCGACCGCCTTCCGGTTCCTGAGTATAAGTTTCTGATTATCGGTAAGCATCGGAACGATCAGTGTTTCCAAAGCGCCCTGCGTAAGGGGGGGGAAGTCCATCATAATCGGATTACCGTCGATCCGCATAATCGGCGGCCTGCCTACCCGCAGGTGCAGGTCGCTGCCTCCCTTTTCCATCAGCACTTTGAGACAATCGTCGATAGTCATATGATCACTCCCCTTTATTGGGCTTTTATACTCATGGAAGCCAATTTAAGTCTGAGGGTGTCGGGATTGTTGGCCTTCGCAAACGCATCATCAACAGTTATAAGCTTGTCCCTGACGAGTTCCGACAGCGATGTTTCGAGCGTGCTCATACCCTGTTTGGCCCCGGTCTCGATCGCAGAATATATCTGGTGCGTTTTACCTTCCCTGATAAGATTCGAGATTGCATGCGTTACTATCATCAGCTCCCGGGCAGCAACCCGCCCAAATCCGTCCGCCTTCGGCAGGAGCTGCTGGCAGATAACAGCCTTGAGTGTGGAGGCAAGCTGCACCCTCATCTGCTGCTGCTGATGCGGCGGGAATACGTCGATCACCCTGTCCACCGTTTGCGGCGCATCCTGCGTATGCAGGGTTGCAAAAACAAGGTGTCCGGTTTCAGCAGAGGTCACCGCGAGCTGGATCGTTTCGAGGTCGCGCATTTCGCCGACTAATATGACGTCGGGGTCCTGCCTGAGACAGTGTTTCAGGGCATCGGCGAAGGAATGGGTATTCATCCCAACTTCCCGCTGCCTGATAATGCAGTTCTTGTGATCAAAGACGAATTCGATGGGGTCTTCGATGGTGATGATGTGCTCGCGCCTCTCCGTATTTATAATGTCTATCATACTCGCTAAAGTTGTAGACTTGCCCGAGCCGGTCGGGCCGGTTACAAGTATAAGGCCCCTCGGAAGCTTGGTCAAAGCCATGGCCGCATCTGAAAGGCGGATCTCCTTCGGCGTCGGGATCTTGCTAGGGATCAGCCTCAGGACCGCTTCGATACCGTTCTTCTGTGAGAGCACATTGACCCTGAACCTGCTTAGTCCCGGTACATTGTATGAAAAATCAAGCTCAAGCCGGTCTTCGAACCTGCCTATCTGGTCCTGGTAAAGCATGCTGTAAATGAGCCCTTTCGACATTTCCTCGGTCAAAACAGGAAACTGTTTCATCGCCTGCATGCTTCCGTTGACCCTTATCATAGGCGGCTTCCCCACAACTACATGTATGTCAGATGCCTTTGACTGGGCGCCCGCCACCAGGATGTCGATCATCTCCATTTAAACTACCCCCTTATGCCGGTTGTCACGAACAATATGAAAAACTTCTTAAATTATAACATAATCTTCGTACGTCGGATGTGATCTTGCTTGCATAAATCAGGGCATTTTTTTAGTATAAAAGATGGCAGATTTCCTGAAAAAAATATTCGGAACAAAGAATGAACGTGAATTAAAGAGGCTTTTCAAGGTAGTAGACGAAATCAGCGGTCTTGAACAGCGCATTTCCGCCCTAACCAGTGAAGCACTCACTGCGAGGACAGAGGAATTCAGACAGCTCCTGAGTGAAGGAAAGACCCCGGACGATATCCTCACCGAGGCCTTTGCCGTTGTGCGCGAGGCATCGAAGCGTGTGCTCAATATGCGTCATTTCGACGTCCAGCTCATCGGAGGTGTCGTCCTTCACGAAGGCAAAATCGCTGAAATGAAGACTGGTGAAGGCAAGACTCTCGTCGCCACGCTGCCGGTCTATCTGAACGCTATCGGAGGTAAAGGCGTTCATGTTGTGACTGTCAACGATTACCTTGCAAAAAGGGACGCCCAGTGGATGGGCCGCGTATATCACTTCCTGGGACTTTCAGTCGGGGTTATCCAGCATGATTTTTCCTTCCTGTTCGATCCTTCATACCGCTCTTCGGACAAGAGGTTCGATTTCCTGAGGCCCTGCACCAGGCGGGAAGCCTATTATGCAGACATCACTTACGGTACGAACAACGAATTCGGCTTCGATTACCTGCGCGACAACATGAAGTACGATCTCTCCGAATTCAGCCAGAGGGAGCTGCATTATGCCATCGTGGATGAAGTGGACAGCATCCTTATAGATGAGGCCAGGACGCCGCTTATCATCTCCGGACCATCGGAGGAATCCACCGACAAGTATTACAAGATAAACAGGATCATACCAAGCCTTAAACCGGAAGTGCCCGAGGGAAACGGCGACGTCCTTCACGGAGACTTCAAGATCGACGAAAAACTGAAAAACGTCACCCTGAGCGAATCGGGAAGCGCCAAGGTCGAGCGTCTGCTGGGCGTATCGAACCTTTACGACCCGGCGAACATAGAGCTTGTGCATCACGTTCTTCAGGCTCTTAGGGCGCACCACCTTTACAGGCTGGATGTCGAGTACGTGGTGAAGGACGGGGAAGTCATCATAGTCGACGAGTTCACGGGAAGGCTGATGCCCGGAAGGCGCTGGAGCGACGGGCTCCATCAGGCCATTGAAGCTAAAGAGGGTGTGAAGATAGCAAGCGAGAACCAGACCCTTGCAACCATAACTTTCCAGAACCTTTTCAGGATGTACGAAAAGCTTGCCGGCATGACCGGAACAGCGGATACCGAGGCCTCTGAATTCGCGCAGATATACAACCTTGAGGTGTTGGTTATCCCGACCAACCAGCCGATGACAAGGGCGGACCATCCGGACGTGGTTTACAAGAATCAGAACGGTAAATTCGGGGCCGTGATCGCTGAGATAGAAGAGTGCCACAAGAAAGGGCAGCCGGTGCTCGTCGGGACGACATCTATCGAAAAATCTGAAATCCTCGGTAATCTACTCAAAAAGAAACAGATTAAACACTCTGTCCTGAACGCCAAGTTCCATGAGAAGGAAGCCGAGATCGTGGCCCAGGCCGGCAGGTTCGGCGCCGTTACAATAGCAACAAACATGGCGGGCAGAGGCACAGACATTGTGCTCGGCGGAAACCCCGACGGTCTTGCCGCTGACTTTCTCAAGGACAAGGAATCTCCGACGGATGAAGATGTCAAAGCGGCTCGCGAAAAGGCCCTGTCCGTGTGTGCTGTTGAAAGGGATCAGGTGGTCGCAGCCGGCGGCCTGAATATTATCGGCACTGAGCGCCATGAGGCCAGAAGAATAGACAACCAGCTGCGGGGAAGGTCCGGCAGACAGGGAGACCCGGGATCTTCCCGGTTTTATCTCTCGCTTGAAGACGACCTGATGCGTATATTCGGCTCCGACAAGATCAACAGCCTGATGAACCTCCTCAAAATGGACGAGGACATCCCGATCGAAAACAAGATGGTCACAAAGGCCATAGAAAACGCCCAGAAGAAGGTCGAGGCACACAACTTCGACATCAGAAAGCACCTGCTTGAATATGACGATGTCATGAACAAGCAGCGCACCGAGATATATTCCTTCAGGCGCGAGATCCTCTTGAGCGAATCGATGAAGCAAAAGATATTCGAATTGCTGGAAGATGTTGTCGATGAGCTCTTGTTCGTATATTGCCCCGAAGACCATTATGATGAATGGGACATTGCCGGTCTTGCTTCTGCACTCGAAGGCTCCTATTCCATCAGGCAGAAACTCGACGGGTTCAAGGGCATCGACGAACTGCGGGGCCTGATAATCTCTTCCCTGCAGGAGGCGTACGAAAAGAAAGAGACCGAGTCGGGCGCCGAGGTGATGAGGTATCTCGAAAAGATGATAGTCCTGCAGGTCATCGACGCGCAATGGAAAGACCACCTGCTGAATATCGACCATCTGAAGGAAGGCATAGGGCTCAGAGGGTATGCTCAGAAAGACCCTCTCGTAGAATATAAAAAGGAGGCCTTTGAACTCTTTGCCGACATGTCGGACAGGATCAAGTCGGAGGCACTGATGAGGCTCTTCAAGATACAAGTGGTTCATGAAGAAGCCGAGGTGAAGGTGAAGAAGGAGCAGCAGCGACTCGTCTATAACAAGTCCGAAGGTGGTGACGGGACGAGACAGCCGGCCAGAAAAGACCAGAAGATAGGTAGAAACGACCCCTGTCCGTGCGGCAGCGGGAAGAAATATAAAAAATGCTGTGCAAATAAGTAATCAGCTCGCACTGGGAGAAGGATTATGGCTGAAACCGACAAGCGAAAATTTGAGAGGGTCGACGCATATGTAAAAGTTAAATTGCCGGGAGATCCGGACTGGACCGAATGCAAAACCTCAAATGTCAGCGGCGGCGGCCTTTTATTTGAGTCGGCAAGACAGCTGAATCCGGGGGATTTTCTGACCCTCCAGTTCATGCTCCAGGCCAGATCGGGCACCCTTGCCAATGTTCATTTTTTTGCACCCGCCAAGGTTGTAAGGGTTGGTCCGATCAAAAACGCCTTTATGATAGCGGTTGAGTTTATCGTCGATGAGGCAGTGAGAAAGGAGATACTGAAGCTCGTTGATGCGATCAAGAGCCAGAATCTGAAGATCGACCGCCCGACCACTCACGACGCCTTACTGCACAGGGAAAAGCCTGATCAAAAAAGTTAAAGAGTTCGGGAGTTTGAGGGTCAGACGTTACGGCGTCGGGCTTTAAAGAGATAGAACCGTGACCCGAAAAAAAGAGATAAAAGAAGGTCCTTCATGCGACTGGAGATGCGCTGAACCCGACAAATCTGCGCCGGTAAATGCTGATAAGATATACCGGTTTAAAGGTAATTGCAAATGGACCGGGACTAAAACCGATCGTTACAAGAAGAAGGACGGTGGGTGGGCATCCATTACCCGAAATGTACTTGTCGGCGGAAGCGGAGAAAGCGCGAAATTTCACCTGCGATACTTTGAGATAGCACCGGGCGGATACAGCAGCAGGGAAACACATCGGCATGAGCATGTGGTTATATGCATCAGGGGAAAGGGCAGGGTCCTGATAGGGGAGAGTGTTCATACCATAAAAAATCTTGACACCGTATACATAGCACCTAAAACTGTCCACCAGCTTTCCAATCCGTACGACGAACCTTTCGGTTTTTTCTGCATTGTAAATGCAAAAAGGGACAGACCGAAGCCGGCCTGAGTTCGCACTGTCAAGCCTCCGTGCTTTACTTGTCTGCACCTGCAAAAGTAAAATTATAGTAATGCTGGGTGTAATTAAACTCTCGGCATTCGGAGGAGATCGGAATGGAGCATACCCCTGGGGCCTTGCCGGAAGTTTTAAAAGTCGGAGCGAATGAGCTGGAACTTGTCATCGTCAGGATGTTCAACAAGTTGCCGGACGGCTCATCCGAGAGCTATTCTTACGGAGTAAATGTTGCGAAAGTGCGGGAGATAATTCCCATGCCTGCTCTTACAAAAGTGCCCGATATGCCTGATTATGCCGAGGCCATTGCCGAGGTGAGGGGCGAAGTCGTGCCGATAGTAAACCTTGCCAGATGGCTTAAATTTTTTCCCGCCACGGACCTTTCGATACGACCTAAAGTAGTGATCCTCGAGATGCTCGGGACTACCGTAGGCATGATCGTCCACGAAGTCGAAAGGATACGCAGGATAAAGTGGGACCAGATAAAAGTGCCGCCGGCCCTGCTCCAGGCCAAGCACAGCGGAAGGATAACAGGCGTAACCAAGCTCGAGGACATCGAAGACACCCTCCTTCTGATTCTGGACCTCGAAAATGTCATCTCAGAGATTGGTGCGCTCGCGCCGAAAAAAGATGTTGTTCTTGAAGAACTGGAGAAGACGGGAAAGAAAAAACTCACAGGAACCGTACTCATCGCGGACGATTCAGGGGTTGCGCGAAGGATCCTCAAGGATAGTCTCGAAGGCTTCGGCCTGCATGTAGTCGTGAGTAACGACGGCAAAGAGGCTTTCGGCATACTCACCGAATTCCTCGAAAAGATAGGCGACAAGCCGATAACCGATTATGTCCAGCTCGTGATCACCGATGTCGAGATGCCTGAAATGGACGGACTCACCTTCACAAAAAGCATAAAGGCCCACCCGAGGCTTCTGCCGCTGCCCGTTATCGTAAACACCTCTCTCAGTGGCCCGGAGAACAAGGACAAGGCCGCGTTGGTCGGGGCTGACGGATACCTTGTCAAATTCGACCCCGCTCTGCTGTTCAAGGAACTGGCCCGTTTTCTGAAGGCTTAGAAAACGATTATGCTTTTGAGTGAGCCCTTTGCATCTGATGTGAGCTTGTAAGCCCTGGCGGTTTCCTCGATTTCGAACCTGTGGGTAACCAGTTTTTTTGCGGTCACAATCCCGCGGCTGATGAAGCTTAGAGCTTCCCGCGTGTCTTCGGGTCCGCATGAATAGCTGGTTGCGATACTGACGTCCCTGAAGTAAATTTCGTTGGGATCGACAGTCAAAAATTCTCCGGGCTTGGCCGGTGTAAAAAACATAATGGTCCCGCCGCGCGCAGCCATACCCAATCCGACCTTCATTGCCTCCACGCTGTTTGGCCCAACAATCACAAAATCTGCCATCAGTCCGTTTGTAATTTCATTCATCTTTTCATCCAGCTTCTCTCCCGAAACATTCACCACCGCATCTGCTCCGAATTCGAGCGCCTTTTCGAGTCTGAAAGGCACCATGTCCGCGCCGATAATCTTTCCGGCCCCGAATTCCCGGGCCAGCAATACATGCATCTGCCCCATAACCCCGAGGCCTATTATCAGGACGGTATCTCCCTTTTTCATCCGCGATCTTTTGAGGGACTTGACAACGCAGGCAGCCGGCTCGACAAGAGTGCCGTCCTCATAACTTACTTCTGAAGGTAGTATAAGGGTATCATTTCTTAAGTTGATTTCAGGGACGACTATATATTCAGATACTCCGCCCGGTACGATGCCGGTCCTGCGCCATGTACCGCACTGGACATAATCTCCCCTGAGACAGTGCACGCAACTCATGCATGGCGCATGATGATGGACAAAGACCGGGTCGCCCTTCCGGAGCGGGCCTGTGTAGCGGCTGCCGAGTTCGGCGATCTCACCGGCCGGCTCATGTCCGATGACCAACGGGGCCTTTTTTTCGATATACCAGGGCATCACGTCTCCCGAACATATGCCGCAGGCGCGCGTCCGCACAAGGGCCTCATGCGGCCCCACCTCCGGCACGGGGACCTCTTCGATCCTGATATCTCCGAAACTGTAT